>Ga0302325_10031342_pt1 | contig 10941 bp, 10 predicted proteins | sample Palsa_T0_2_FD_201948 | JGI IMG/M metagenome (GOLD analysis project Ga0302325, IMG submission 201948) | Peat permafrost microbial communities from Stordalen Mire near Abisko, Sweden - Palsa_T0_2 | ecosystem: Environmental > Terrestrial > Soil > Palsa > Peat permafrost | place: Sweden: Abisko... | reverse complement strand
GTGCGCGGGTCACGCATGGCGCGGTCGATATCCGGGACCGCTAGCGCGTTGCATTCACCACGGCGTAGCGCGGTCAGGATTCTTTCCCATTTCGGCCTCACAACGCGGTAACCGTGAGTGCCATCGGGAAGTTGAACACGCTTCCGCCTGAACGCTGACACATCATTCTCGGGCACTTCCCGGTCTACCCGCCCGCCGATTCCCGCGACGAAGGCGCGTAAGTCCGTAAGCTGATGTCCGACCTGTCTCTCGCGGTCTGACGACTCACGAGCTAACAAGATCCACACGAGCTGGCCGGGGTCCAGGTCGACGAGGGTGCGCCCCCCGGCGCGGCGCTGCGAGGTAGTCATGTGTCGAGTATGTGCTAAGACATCCTTGGTCACGACCACCGAAGACTACTGTGGCGGCTCGCGGGCTCGCCGACCGGCCAGCCCGCAGTGATCGCTGGTACCATCCCGAACCGGGACCCGGGCGGACGGTCCGGGGAGGTCAGATGGCGCGGGCACAGCGGACACAGCGGACACAGTACGACTTCATCATCGTTGGGGGAGGTTCGGCCGGCAGTGCCCTGGCCAACCGGCTCTCCGCCGATCCGGCCGCCCGCGTGCTGGTCCTGGAGGCGGGCCGGCCCGATTACCTCTGGGACGTCTTCATCCACATGCCGGCCGCCCTCACGTTCCCGATCGGCAGCAAGTTCTACGACTGGGCCTATCAGACAGAACCTGAGCCGGGCCTGAACGGCCGCCGCATCTACCACGCACGGGGCAAGGTGCTGGGCGGCTCAAGCAGCATCAACGGCATGATCTTCCAGCGCGGCAACCCGATGGACTACCAGCGCTGGGCGGCCGATCCCGGGATGGCGGACTGGGACTACGCGCACTGCCTGCCGTACTTCAAGCGGATGGAAACGTGCCTGGCCGGCGCGGACGAGTTCCGCGGCGGTGATGGCCCCCTGGTGCTGGAGCGCGGGCCCGCCACCAGCCCGCTGTTCAAGGCGTTCTTCGCCGCGGTCCAGGAGGCCGGGTACCCGCTGACCAGCGACGTCAACGGGTACCGGCAGGAGGGCTTCGCCCCCTTCGACCGGAACATCCACCGGGGCCGCAGGCTCAGCGCGGCCCGCGCCTACCTGCACCCGGTCATGAGCAGGCCCAACCTCGAGGTCATCTGCCGGGCCTTCGTGACCAGGATCCTGTTCGAAGGGAAGCGGGCCGTGGGCGTGGAGTTCAGCCACGGGAACTCCCCCCAGAGAACGGGCCCAGCCCGGCTGGCGCGCGGCGCCGAGATCATCCTGTGCGGCGGCGCCATCAACACCCCTCAACTGCTGCAGCTTTCCGGCGTGGGCAACGCGGCCGCCTTGCGCGGGCTGGGCATCCACGTGGTCGCCGATCTGCCTGGGGTGGGCGAGAACCTGCAGGACCACCTTGAGGTCTACGTGCAGTACGCGTCCAAGCTCCCGGTCTCGGTGGCTCCGGCCCTGAAGTGGCGCAACCGCCCGATGGTCGGCGCGAAGTGGCTTTTCCTGCGCAGCGGCCCCGGCGCCACCAATCACTTCGAGGGCGGCGGGTTCGTCAGGAGCAACGATCAGGTCGCCTACCCGAACCTGATGTACCACTTCCTGCCGATCGCTATCCGCTACGACGGCTCGTCGCCGGCCGGCGGTCATGGCTACCAGGTGCACATCGGGCCCATGTACTCCGACTCCCGCGGCTCGGTCCGGATCACCTCCCGCGACCCCGCGGTCCACCCGCCCTGTTGTTCAATTACATGTCCACCCCGACCGACCTCCGTGAGTGGGCCGAGGCCATCCGCATCACCCGCAGCATCCTCAACCAGCCCGCCTTCGCCGACTTCAACGGCGGTGAGCTGTCCCCGGGACCGGCGGTCTCGACCGACCAGGAGATCCTCGACTGGGTACGCAGGGACGCGGAGACCGCGCTGCACCCGTCGTGCACGGCCAAGATGGGCATCGGTGCGGGGTCGGTGACCGACCCGGCCAGCATGCGGGTGCACGGCCTGGACGGGCTGCGGATCGTGGACGCGTCCGTGCTGCCCTACGTCACCAACGGCAACATCTACGCCCCGGTGATGATGACCGCGGAGAAGTCCGCCGACCTCATCCTCGGCAACACCCCGCTGCCCCCCGAGCCCGTCGAGTTCTACCGCCATCGTGGGTGACCCACGGGACCCCCGGGACCTGCGCGGTGACGCGCCATTGCTGGATGCCTGGCTGCGGTTCACCGCACAGGCCGAGGCCGGCACGCTCACCCCGATGTGCGTTCCGGGGCACAAGCAGCGTCATGACCTGGTCGGTCCGGTGGTGGCGGGCGACGCGCCGCTCTATGGCGGCCTCGACGCGATCAAGCACGCGGACGGGCTGCGGCAGGACGCGGAGCAGCGGGCCGCGCGGTTGTGGGGGGCGGACTGGTGCCGGTTCTCCGTGGCCGGATCGACGCACGGCAATCAGGCGCTGGCCCTGGCGGTCGGCCAGCCGGGCCAGGAGATCATCGTCACCAGGAGCCTGCACCGGTCACTGCTGCTCGGCCTGGTGCTCGCGGGCCTGCGCCCGGTCTGGGTCCGGCCGGACCTGGACCCGGCGACGGGCCTGCCTGGGCCGGTTCCGGTGGACGCGGTCCGGGCCGCGCTCGCCGCGCACCCGGCCGCCTGCGCCGTGTACCTCGGTGACCCGTCGTACGTCGGCACGACCGGCGACCTCACGGGCCAGGCCGGCGCCGCCCATGAGGCCGGCGTTCCCCTGATCGTTGACGCCGCGTGGGCCGCGCACCTGGGCTTTCACCCGGATCTGCCGCCCCACGCGATCGCCGCGGGCGCGGATGCCATGGTGACAAGCGCGCACAAGGCGCTGCCCGCCTACACCCAGGGCGCGCTGGTCCTGGCCCGGACGGCCAGGCTGGATGCCGCGCGGCTGGACCGGGCGTTCGAGGCCACGCACACCACCAGCCCGGCGGGCGCGATCATGGCCAGCATCGACGCGGCCCGGGCGCTGCTGGCCAGGGACGGCCAGGAACTGTCCGGCCGGCTGCTCCGGGGTGTCGCCGCCGCGAAGGACAGATTGCGGCGGGTGCCCGGGCTCGGGGTCCTCGACGGCCCGGGTGTCGAGCCGACCAAGCTGGTCGTTTTGCTGGCGGGCAGCGGGGCGACTGGCTACGCCGTCGAACGCGACCTCATCGACGCGGGCATGCCGGTGGAAATGGCCGACCGGGACACGATCGTTCCGATCATCACGCTCGCTGACGACGAGGACACGGTGGCCCGGTTCGCCGACACCCTCGCGGCCGCGGTCGAGCGGCGCCGCGCCGCGCCCCGCCGGCCGGTTCCGGCGGCCGCCTGGACGATCACCCCACAGCAGGCGCTGCCGCCACGCGAAGCATTTTTTTCCCCCAACGAAACGCTGGCCGCTGATGCCGCAGTAGGCCGGGTGAGCGCGGAATTGGTGGCGCCCTATCCGCCGGGTATCCCGGTGCTCGCCCCCGGCGAGGTGATCACCTCGGCCGCCCTCGACGCCTTGCGCGCCGCGCTGGCCGACGGCGGGCGGATCGCCTACGCGGCCGATCCCAGCCTGGCCACGCTCCAGGTCGTCTCCGAGCCCAGGGCCAGATAACTCAGGGCAGGACAGCTCAGGGCAGGACAGCTCAGGGCAGGGGGGTGACGACGACGGAACGAGCCGACATGCACTCGACGACCACGATACGGCTGTGCCGGGGGATCGGCTCGTCAGACCAGGCTGAGAACGCCTCGGTGCCGCCCCGCACCGGAAGCAGCACCTCGCCGGGCCCGCCGACCGGAATGGACACGGTGACCCGCCCGATCACCCCGAGAAGGTCTTGGTCCTCGGTCATTGTTCCCCGGTCACCCCTCGCCGGGGGCGCCTGGTTCGCCGGCTGGTGCGGCGGGTCCCTGCTGCTGCGCGAAGTCCCGGCCGCGGATAGCGGCCAGGGATACCACGCCCGACACAAGCGCGATGATCGCCGCCACCAGCATGATGCGGTTCAGGCCCGTGGTGAAGGCGGCCCGGGTGATCGTTTCGACGGTCTGCCTGGTGCTGCCGGGCAGCTTGCTGATCACGTGCCCGATCTCCCCGGACTGAACGGCCGCGGCGATCCGCGGGCCGCTGTGGGATAGCCCCGGTACTGCGGCCACCCGGGCCAGCACCTCGTCTTTTACGTTGTTGGAAAACAAAGTGCCCAGCAAGGCGATGCCGGTGGCGATCCCGACCTGCCGGAAGGTGGAGTTGATGCCCGACGCCATGCCGGCCCGCTGCGGCGGCACCACACCGACGGCGGTCGAGGCCAGCGGCGGGTTCACGATGCCGACGCCAATGCCGCCCACCACCAGTCCCGGGATGAGATGGGTCCAGGACGAGCCCGCGTCGAGCCCGCGCATGAGCAGCAGCGCCACGCCGACGAGGATCAGCCCCGGCCCGATGAGCAGCCGGACCGGCACGCGCGAGGAAATCCTCCCCGCCACGGTGGCGGCGACCAGGATGCCGCCGGACAGCACCATGAACCGCACGCCGGTGGCCAGCGGCGAGTAGCCCAGAATGTCCTGCAGGTACAGCACGAGATAGAGAATCATCGCGAAGATCGAGGCGCTGAGCCCGAACGCCGCGACCGAGCCGCCGCTGAAGGTGGGCAGCCTGAACAGCGTCAGGTCGAACATCGGGTGCGCGCTGCGCCACTCCACGATGACGAAGACCGCGAGCAGCACGGCCGCGACGGCGAAGCAGCCGAGGACCAGGCCGTCGGTGAACGACCGCTGGTTCGACTCGATCAGCCCGTAGACCAGGCTGGCCAGCGCCACGGTGAAAAGCCCGAAACCCAGCCAGTCAGGCCGGCTGGCCTGCGGCGCCCGCGACTCCGCTACCCGCATCACCGTGAGCACCACGGCCGCGATCCCGATCGGCACGTTCACGAAGAAGATCCACCGCCAGGACAGGCCGGAGGTCAGCGCGCCGCCGAGCAGCGGGCCGATCGCGACCGCCAGGCCGGTCACCGCGCCCCAGACCCCGAACGCGGTGCCCCGGTCCTTCCCGCGGAAGGCGTCGGCCAGCAACGCCAGCGAAACCGCGAACATGATCGCTCCGCCGACGCCCTGCAATGCGCGGGAGAGCTGGAGCATCAGCGTGGTGACGGCGAAGCCGCACAGCGCCGACGCGCCGGTGAACACGGCCAGGCCGATCAGGTACAGCAGCCGGCGGCCATACATGTCCGCGAGACTGCCCGCCGTCAGCAGGAACGCGGCCAGGGTCAGCGCGTAAGCGTCAACGACCCACTGCAGGTCGGAGAAACTCGACTGGAGCGCTCGCTGGATGTCGGGCAGCGCGACGTTCACGATCGTGATATCCAGCAGCAGCATAAACGTGCCGAGGCACACCGCGACCAGCGTCCACCATTTGTTTCCGCGCTGGCCAGGATCCTGGCCGCCATCCCTGGCCGGCCGGCCGCGGCGGACCTGACCCTGGCCGGAGAGATCTGCGTGGGCTTCGGTCACGAAGGCTCCCGATGGCGTGAGGTAGTAAAGATGCTAGTGGACCACACGTGGCGGCGGCTGCCAGCGCTCGCCGGGTAGCAGAAAGCCCGCGGCCCCAGGATCTTCCTCACCAGGTCGCGAAGCTGCGGCAGGTACGGGATCCGGTTGAAGGCGGGGCTCGCGATGGCGGCCCGGAACGCCGGATCACCGAGCGCCTCCATCGTGTTGAGCGCTCGCTGCTGCGCTGAGGGGACCCCGCGGGCGTCTACCCATCCCCCCTGGCGCAGTCGACCGAGCACGCTGTCCGCGGCCGCGCGCACCTCCGCCGCGGGCAGCAGGCCGCGGAAGAAAAGGTATCCGTCAGCCGCGAGGCGGCGGCGCAGCGCGTCCTGGTCAGCTGGGCGGCCGCCGGAATCTGCCAGCTCATCCACACCACCAACGATAGATCGCCGGGCAAACTGCGATTTGACATTCGTATGGATAACCGTTATCTCTTGGATAACCGTTAGAGGGGATGGGCCTGTGCAGCAGGAAGTGGTGCTGGCGCTGCTGGCGAAAGAGCCGTCGCACGGGTACGAGCTACGCGCGCGGCTGCGCCAGGCTCTCGGCCCGCTCGGCGACACGATGAACGACGGGCAGGTCTACGTGACGCTGGCCCGTCTGGAGAAAGCGGGCCTGGTGGTTTCCGAGCAGGCGGCCGGGGTCGCGGAGCGGCCGGACCGCAAGGTGTACGGGCTGACGGCGGCCGGCCAGCAGAGGGTGGCCGGCTGGCTCACGGAAGTGAGCTGGCCCAAGCCCGATCTGGCCGAGTTCCACCTCAAGCTGATCGCCGCCGCGGCGGCCAAGCTGGCCGACCCGCTGGCCATCGTCGACGCGCAGCGCCGCGAGTTGCTGCGGCGGCTGCGAGACGCCCAGCGCGCCGCGATGGCCGAGCCGGACCGCTCGGCGGCCGGCCTGCTGCTCGAAGGCATCGTGCTCCGGCTGCAGGCGGACCTGCGCTGGCTGGAGGCCTGCGAACGGACCTGGACCAAGCGGAAGGACGAATCATGAACGAGCCAGGCAGCACGTCGATGGTGTGGGCCCGCGGGCTGCGCAAGGAATACGGCCAGCAAGCGGGTCTGGTGCGCGCGGTCGACGGCGTCGATCTGGATGTCGCCCCCGGGGAGACGCTGGCGGTGATGGGGCCCAGCGGCTGCGGGAAGTCGACGCTGCTGCACTTGCTCGGCGGGCTGGACCGGCCTTCGGGCGGTGAACTGCACCTGGCCGGACGGCGGATCGACCAGATGAGCGAGCGGGGACTGGCCCGGCTGCGGCGTGAGGCGATCGGCTTCGTGTTCCAGGCGTTCCACCTGATGGACGAGCTCACCGCGGTCGAGAACGTCGAGCTCCCGGCGTTGCTGGCCGGGCGCTCCCCGAAGGCGTCCCGGCGGCGTGCCGCGGATCTGCTGGACCAGGTCGACTTGGCTGACCGGGCCAAGTTCCTGCCGTCGGCGCTGTCCGGGGGCCAGCGCCAGCGGGTCGCGATCGCCCGCGCGCTGAGCAACGACCCGCTCGTGGTCCTGGCCGACGAACCCACCGGCAACCTCGACAGTGAGGCCACCCTGGAGGTGCTCCGGCTGTTCGACAGCCTGCATGCGGCCGGGCAGACGCTGGTCATCGTCACCCACGACTCCCGGATCGCCGCCACCGCGGACCGGCTCATCTCCATGCGCGACGGGGCGTTCATCGATGAGACCAGACTGACCGGCGGCAGCACGGGGCAGCTGGGCGCCCTGGCCGGACTGGAGGGCTAGCCGCGATGGGCCGTGTCCTGCTCGTCTGCCGCCTCGTCGGGCGCGATCTGCGGCGGCGCAAGGCCGAGGCCCTGCTGCTGCTGCTCGTGATCACGGCCGCGACGACCACACTGACCATGGGGCTTGTCTGGCACGGCGCAACCACCGGCCAGTCGTATGAGCGCACCCGGGCGGTCACGGCCGGGCCGGACGTGGTGGTGAATAACGTGTCGGCCGGTGGCCTGGTCCCCGGCCTGAAGGCGCTGGCCCGGGCGCCCGGCGTTATCGGCCACAGCGGGCCATATCCGGTCGCCTCGGCCGTTCTGCGGGCTGGCGGCTACGCGGCCGGGGTGACGGCAGAAGGGCGCGATGCGGCACCAGTCGCGGTCGACCAGCCGAAGGTGACGCAGGGCAGCTGGGTGCGCCCCGGCGGAGCGGTGGTCGAGCGGAGTTTCGCCGACGCGCTCGGTATCCGCGTCGGCGATCCAGTCACACTGAACGGCCGGCTGTTTCGGGTGGCCGGGCTCGCGGTCACGGCCGCGAGCCCGGCTTACCCGGAGACCGGCTATCTGACGCATAATCCGGCATTGGGCAATGATCCAGGCCTGATCTGGCTCACCCAGGCCGATGCCCAGAGTCTGGCCACGTCCAGTCAGCCATTGTCTTACACGCTCAACCTGAAGCTGGCCGACCCGGCCGGGGCCAACGCGTTCGTCAACGCGGACAACAGATTCAACGACGGAGCGACGTCTTGGCAGGAAATCCGTGACCAGGACGCCAAGGTGGTGGCCAACCAGCGGCTGGTCCTGCTGATCGGCAGCTGGCTGCTTGGCTTGCTCGCGGTGGCCAGTGTGACCGCGCTGGCCGGCGGCCGGATGGCGGACCAGTCCCGGCGGGTGGGCCAGCTCAAGGCGGTCGGTGGCACGCCCGGACTGGTGGCTGCCGTGCTCATGGCCGAGTATCTGTTCTTGGCCTTGCTCGCGGCGGCCGCTGGCCTGGTGACCGGTTCACAGGTCGCCCCGCTGCTCACCAGGGCCAGTTTCTTCGCCGGCCTGGCCGGTACCCCGGGTGCGCCGCCACTCACCATGTCCACGGCGGGCTTGGTGCTGGCCGTCGCGCTGGCGGTGGCGGTCGTCGCGTCCCTCGTGCCTGCCATCCGCGCCGCCCGCACCAGCACGGTCCGCGCGCTAGCCGCCTCGGCCCGTCCGCCGCGGCGCACGGGTTCCCTGATTGCCGTCTCGGCCCGGCTGCCGGTCCCGCTGCTGCTCGGGCTGCGGCTGGCCGCCCGCCGGCCGCGCCGCGGAGCGCTTACCGCGGCCAGCATCACTATCACGGTCACCACGATCGTCGCAGTGCTGATCTACCAGACCAGCAAGGCCCAGCGACTCCCCGGCGCGTCCGCGGCGCTCGACGCTCCGCGGGCCGACCCGGTAGGCCGGGTGATGCTGGTCGTCACCGTCGCGCTGGTCGTCCTGGCGGCGATCAACGCGCTCTTCATCACCTGGGCGACGGTACTTGATGCCAGGCGTCCCTCGGCGCTGTCGCGTGCGCTCGGCGCGACCCCCCGGCAGGTGAGCGCCGGGCTGTCGGCCGCGCAGGTGCTTCCGGCCCTTCCGGGCGCCATTATCGGCATCCCGGCAGGCATCGGACTGTACGTCGCCGTGAGTAACGGTGGGGTGGTCACTATCCCGCCGGTATGGCAGATGCTGGCCGTGGTGCTGGGAACCCTGTTCGTGGTGGCCGGGCTGACCGCCATCCCGGCCCGCGTCGGCGCCCGCCGTCCGGTGGCCGAGATCCTGCAATCCGAAACGGCCTGATCTCGATGACAAACGAGGACTGACACCATGGGCAAGATTCTGCTGATCTGCCGCCTTGCCGCCAGGGACCTGCGCAGGCGGCGGGCCGAGGCGGCGCTGATGCTCGTCGTCATCACGGCCGCCACCGCCACGCTGACCCTCGGGCTGGCCCTGAGCGGCGTGACCAACCATCCCTACCTTGACACCCGGGCGGCGACGGCCGGGCCCGACGTGGTGGCCCAGTCGAGTGGCCCGGCCAAGGGCGGCGGCTCGCCCGCCGGCCTGACCGCGCTGGAGCACGCGCCCGGCGTCATCGGCCATAGCGGGCCATATCCGGTCGCCTCTCCCGGGCTGCGGGCGGATGGCCACACAGTGCCCGCCGCGTCTGGCTTCATCGCGCAAGGGCGGGATCAGGCGCCCGCATCGATCGATCAGCCCAAGGTGACCCAGGGCACCTGGGTCCGGCCGGGCGGGGTCGTGGTGGAGCCGACCTACGCAACCGAGCTGGGCGTCCGGACCGGTGACTGGATCACGCTGAACGGGCGGTCATTCCGGGTGGTCGGGCTCGCGGTCACGGCCGCCTGGCCGTCAGTGAACGCGCCGGGCCTGATCTGGCTCACCGAGGCCGACGCCCGGAGCCTGGCCACCGCGGCCGACCCGCTGTCGTACCTGCTGAACCTGAAGCTGGCCGATCCGGCCACCGCGACGGCATTCGCTAATGACCGCAGCACGAACAGCCTGTTCCTGGCGTCCTGGTCGCAGACCAGCGACCAGGACGCCAGGGGACTGCAATTCGAGCAGGAAGTCCTGGTCGTGGGCAGCTGGCTGCTCGGTCTGCTGGCCATCGCCAGCCTGGCGGTGCTGGTCGGCGGTCGGCTGGCCGAGCAGACCCGGCGCGTCGGGCTGCTCAAGGCGGTGGGCGGCACGCCGAAGCTGGTCGCGGCCGTGCTGCTCACCGAGCACCTGATGCTGGCACTGGTCGCGGCGGTCGCCGGGCTGGCCGCCGGCTGGCTGGCTGTTCCGCTGCTGAGCAGGCCGATTGACGGGCTGATCGGCTCACCGGGCGCGCCGTCGCTCACTGTCGTCACGGTCGGCGTGGTGGTGGCCGTCGCGCTGGCGCTAGCCCTGGCCGCGACGTTCGTTCCGGCCATCCGCGCCGCCCGCACCAGCACGGTCGCGGCACTGGCCGACGCGCCGCGCATCCCGCGGCGCCGGGGCTGGCTGATCGCCGTATCGAGGAAGCTGCCGATACCGTTGCTGCTCGGCCTGCGGCTGGCCGCCCGCCGCCCGCGGCGCCTGGTGTTCAGCGCGGCCAGCATCACGATCACGGTCGCCATGATCGTCGCCGTCCTGACCATGTGGCAGCGCGACCATGTGTCCAAAGTGCCCGGCGGGCTGATTAATCCCGTGCACGCCGGCGTCAACCGGGTCGCGCTGGTCGTCGCGGTCGTGCTGGTGGTCCTGGCCGCCGTCAACGTGATCTTCGTGGCCTGGGCGACGGTGCTGGACGCCCGGCATCCGCTGGCCGTAGCTCGCGCGATCGGCGCCACCCAGGAGCAAGTCAGCGCCGGGGTCTCGGTGGCCCAGCTGCTGTCCGCGCTGCCGGGTGCCGTGGTCGGCATCCCGGCCGGCATCGGGCTGGTCGCGGCCGTGGGCCGTGGGGGGACGCAGACCATCCCGGCGCCCTGGGAACTGCTCGCGGTGGTGCTGGGGACCGTGTTCATGGTGGCTGGGCTGACCGCCATCCCGGCCCGGGCCGCCGCCCGCCGCCCGGCGGCCGAGATCCTGCAATCCGAAACCGCCTGATCCCGATGACAGAGCCTGATCATTGAGGGCCGGGCGCTCCCTAGGCCGGCTCGATATGCGCCGTCCGGCCGGGCTAGGGC
>Ga0302325_10031341_pt1 | contig 10941 bp, 10 predicted proteins | sample Palsa_T0_2_FD_201948 | JGI IMG/M metagenome (GOLD analysis project Ga0302325, IMG submission 201948) | Peat permafrost microbial communities from Stordalen Mire near Abisko, Sweden - Palsa_T0_2 | ecosystem: Environmental > Terrestrial > Soil > Palsa > Peat permafrost | place: Sweden: Abisko... | reverse complement strand
TTGAGCAAATCCTGCGCATAAGTCGGGAAGAAAGTACCGAGATGCTCTGTCTCTACGAAATCGGTGACCTGTGCAGGGGGTCCCTAATAGGCATCGGACTTTCCCGCGCCGTCAGCTCCAAGGACGTAGACACGGACCTTCCGGAGATCTGGAAGAGTGCCGCATCGTCCGGCCACAGTGGAGAAAGACGGCACGATCTGGGACGACTCCAGATTTAAATCCGGAGTACTCTGCCGCATATCGGAGAAGATAACCAGGATCTTCCGGCCAGCGTCCGGTTGTTGTGCGAAAATCTCACTGGCCAATTGCAGCGCTCCCAGGATGTCGGTCTGGCGAAAATGAGGATCGAGGTGGGAGCTGCGCGCTTTCCACGCTTGAAGTAACTGGCTTCGGGCTGCTGTCATCCGTTCGCCGAAATAGCCGGCATCGTCCGGAACATGTGCGGACAGCGATATAAGGTTGAGTGAAGCTGTGATCGGTGATGCCGATGACCGTGATATGCGAACCAGAGGGAACCTGGGAAAGCAGCCGAGCAACTCCATCGACATTCTTTTGAAAGTCCGTCTTGCCGTCTTGCCGTCGGGCCCAGAGATCGCGACAGAGCGCGTGAGGTCGATGGCGACGACCATATTGAGTCGATCCTCAGCCTGGGCGCGGGTCGTAGCGAGGAAGGAAATTCCCAGCAGAAGGATCAGCAGTTTCGTCAGGGCGCTACGCGCGGCGTTCGAAAGGAGCGCGCGATAGAAGTCGCGCCAGAAGCGGTTGACGAAAATCTCAGGCTCCTTGCGGAGCATGGTCGCCTGGACGCGTCTACACCTCTTGCTTCTCTCCGGTCAAGTGCTTCAATCGGATTAGTAGCCATAGCCGAAGCTCACTCCAATTGTTTGCGTGGGTGGCAACTCTCCGCGCCGGATACGAATGGCGCGCACACGGGCTTCCAAGTCATTGCGAAGCGTGGTGATCTCTTCCCAGGTGTATTTACGCAATTCGCGCTCTTGGATTTTGTACTCCTGGCATCGGTGAGCACCTTGTTACTCATGAGCGCAACCACGGCGTCAAGCATGATCTCATCCGGCTCACGATCATCAAAGCCGCCGGCGAGCACTTGCAGGTTGGGAAGCACTTGCGCTTCGCCTTCGCCAACCGTCCAACGATTCGGCGGGGTTGAGCTGTCGGTGATGTAGGCTTGCCACCGATACCACCCTGCGGCCCGTGCGGCGGTGGTGGCCGCCGGCACCGTCACTTCGTAATTCTGCGGGCCGTTGGTGACCATCGCACCGCCGATGGCGTAATTGGTGGTGCGATTTACGAAGACATAGGAGAGGCTGTAGCCTTCGGCGGCCGGATAGTCATCGGAGGCGCGCTCCCGTTGCAGCGTATCGCCGGCGCGGATTTCGGCAGGTTCCGGCGGAGGCGGATTCGGGATCGCCAGCGGATCGAGATCGAGTGGGAATGTGCTCACATGCTGATCGTGCGGCGGACCGGAGCATGCGCGCAATAAAGGGGATTTATATACTTCAATCCCTTTCTTACGGGTATTTTGAGGAACGGGGGTATGATGGCGCTATTGGGGAGTGAACCAAATGAAGTCAAAGCAAGAGCCTACGCCGACACCAGAGAGGCCGTGGGAACCGCTGTCGCCGCAGCAGATAACGTCCGGGATTGAGTGGCTGGTGAGAACGAAGGCGGACCTGCGGCCGGCAAGCCGGTATCCAGCGATCCAGCAGGAGCGTGCGGCCATAAACCCGCACCCGATCGGCTCTTTCGCCCGGCTTGAATTCGCGCGAGCCCGCAGGCGGAAACCCGCCGAGCCGGCTATCGTCTGCGCGCACCAGGACATCGCTATACCCCAACATCGTGGGTCCATCGCCGGGGACCCCCTCCCAGCAATGACCGACAGTAGCCGGGAAGCGGACATGGCTAGTAGGCGGAGGTACAACAGCGGCGTAGCGGCCTTTTGCGGATTGCTAGGAGTGTTTGTTCTCCCGATCCTGATCGGCAGGGTACGGTTTCTGGATGAACGATGGCTGGACGGCCTGTGCATTCTCGGCCTGCCCTTCGGTTGGGTGCTCGGAGCCGCCTACATTTACCCACTCTTCTACTTTGAAAACGGCACCCCAAGGCCCCACACGGCGCGGATTCAAGCCACTGTACAGAAGTGGCGGCGAAGAATGTGCGCTACGGGCTTGCATTCGTGGGAAAAGTGGATGATCACCAAGACTTGCGGGGTTTGCGGAAATCGGCAAGTAATCAAGTGCGCCCGACTTCACGGCGGTTGAAGATAATCTGGGGCGTAGACTCGCTTTAGGGGGACGGCATGCTCGGCTGGGCCATCGGCGTCTATAGGCAGAAAGATAGCAGCTTGTCGCCTGCAAAATGTGAAACTCCGGAGGGTGTTCGCCTGGCTGTCTGGCAGACAGGACTTCGCGGACTCGACTGGCTTGACGAACTAGTCAAGGCGGGCAACGCCATCGATCTCGGCGGCAACGGCTACCCCAACCGGTACACCGCCACCGCCGCAAGCCTGCTCCCGCGCATCATGGAGGTTCCGCCGTTAGCACGCGCTACCTGGCTGATTGAGGCGGGCGATGTCGTCACCGACAAGTGGGAAGGAAGAACGGTGACCGACCCTGGCACCGCTTCCTTATGCCGCCCTGACGAGTGGCTGCTGGTTGAGGCGTGGGACGAAAGTTGAAAACACGGCTCCCGATGATAACGGCGCTTAGATCCTGTTATGAAGTTCATGCGAGTTGTTTGAACATGTTTGCAATCATGAGGCATGCGAAGGCGACGTAGTGGAACCCTTTGAGCGTAGTGTCGAGCCGTTCGTAGTCGCGCACGAGTCTGCGGAATCGGGCAGCCCAGGCGAAGCTTCTCTCGTCCACCCAACGGCGCGGCAGCAGCAGGAAGCCGCGTTTCGCCATGCGATGTTTGACCACTTCGAGCCGGATGCCGTGACTCTGGGCCGCCCCGGTCGCGTTTGGCCCGGTGTAGCCCTGATCGACATAAGCCATCTCGACCGTGCCTCCTGTGACCTGCTGCATGTCTTGAGCCAGCGCTTCGACCTGGGCGCGGTCGCCCTGATCGGCCGGGGTCACCGACAGCGCGAGCAGGTGGCCCAGCGTGTCGACGGCGATGTGGACCTTGGAGCCGTTGCGTCGTTTCGCGTCGTCGTAGCCTGCCCGCGCGCCGCTCTCGGGCGTGGATTGCAGCGTGCGGCTGTCGATACAGGCTGCCGTCGGCTGGCCTTTGCGTCCGGCAAACTCGCGCAGCAGAATACGCGTGTCTTCCACCAGCCGCTCAAAGCATCCGGCCGCATCCAGCGCTGCATCTGCTGATAGATCGCAGACCACGGAGGATAGGTCGTGGGGCATGAACCGCCATTGGTTGCCCGTCCGCGCAATGTAGCGAACGCCATTGAAAACGGCTCGCAGATCGTGCTCCCGATGGGCGCCGTCCTCGCGGCTCAGCAGCAGATACGGCAGCACAACATCCGTTCGGGCAGTTGGAACCGCGAAACAAGCGCAGGAATTACCAGTCCGAAGGCTCTCTTTTGGTACGCCCTTGTGACGGGCAATAATGACTTTCGCCCTCTCTCACGAGATGCACAGTGCCTGTACAAGTCAAAACCCTGGGGACGCTGTGGGGACTAACGGGGACCTAAATGAGACCAAGCTGCTGCAAATCGTCTATAAGGCAATTCGTTTTGAGATGACCATAATCATTGCATTTATAAGCACTTGTCCAAAGCGAACCAAACTACCCCAAAAGACATAATACCCACTTTCACGGCGAAAACACGGGTTCAAATCTCGTCGGGGACGCCAATTAAATCAACAACTTAGACGAAATCCCCGACTTCGCCGCCGGTCCATTAAGGGCTTCACTCGTCCTCAGGAGACTTCTTGGAATTGAAAACCAGCCTTGCCACTTTGCTTTGTGCGCTACGCTTGATGTCCGTCACGGCCTGGGCGTAGAGGTTCATCGTCACACTGCTGTTTGCGTGTCGCAACATGTCTTGCACGGTTTTCACGTCTTCGCTATGCGACTTCAAAATCGTCGCGTAGGAATGGCGGAACGTGTGCCACCCCACCTTTCCCGCGATCTCAGTAGCCTTAAGGACCAGCCGGATGTACACGCGGAAAATGGAAAAGAACAAGTACGGCAGCTCTCCGCTGCTGGCGGGACTCGCGAACACCCAGTCGTCGTCCATCGGGTATGGCGACCGTCTCCCCATATCAGCAGCACTTCGGCCAATTCGGCGTCGACCGGACAGGCTTCTGCAATGCTTCCGTTTTGCACTGGCCAACCCGCTGAAGGGTAATGGAACGGGTGACGAGCAATTCGAGACTCTCGAAATCCACATCCGACCATTTCAGCGCCAGCAACTCGCTCGCCCGCAGTCCAGTGATAACGTCCAGGAGCACGGCTGTTTTGCCCGGCTCCTTGAGATGCTTGAGCAGCGACTTGAGCTGCTTGATGTTCAACACGACGGGAACCTTCTGCCGCTTCGCGCTTTGACGCACCTGCGTGATTGGGTTTCGGTCGTGCTACTCCCAGCGAACAGCGTGATTGAAGATTGTGTGCATTAGGTTGCAGATCTTTGCCTTGCTGCCATTTGCCAGTGGAAGTGATCGCAGCCATTCTTCAACGATGACCGCCTTCACGTCCTTCAAACGGTACGAAGACCAGCGTAAAAGAATCCGAAGGACGACGGGCGCCAGAGCGGCCTACAGGAAGGGCTAAAACTGGCGCCTCATCGCGTCGGTCCCCTTATCAGCGCCCCAACCGCCGACATGATGAGATCGCCAAATCCTTAGCTAGTGCAGATTTACAAGTCCAAGCCGGCGCTCAAGTTCTCCGCAGCTGCCGGCATGGTAAATGGGGGTCAGTCATGCAGGTTGGGCGCAAGATGTGCGCCGATTCCTGGTATGAATTCGGCTGGGGCGCCCTGCATCAAGCTACATCTCTGACGCTGCCGGAAGGCGCTGCGAATCGTTCCGACCGCCGAAAATCGCCGTATTACATATCCAACCCATAACCTCAAACGCGTTGTAGGGCCTCCCAGACAAATCAAATTCGCCGAAAATCGACGGTTTTGGGGCTCATATCTGAATCGAGCTGCCCGAAGGGCCGTACAACCCTCTAATCAGTTGTAACGCTCGGCGCCGGATAGGGCCTTTTTACTCCTTGAGTGGCAAAGCATTTCGGGTGCCCCGCGAAAGGGGGCGAAGGGTGGGGCCGCTTCAAGTGAATCCACCACATGACCTGACCCTGCATATAGAAAAATTTCTGTGCCATTTTCAGTGAGTATATGTTCGCAATTTCTGCCTGTCGCGATCCGAAGACCCGCGATAGGTGAGACGAGTTGTGGCCCAGTGCATCGTCCGCCTGGACCACGAGGCGGGCGGCGAGGAGCACCTCGATTGCGTCCTGTTCAGTGGCAACGCATACGTGACGCTAAACAGCGAACTCTTGGAATTGTCGCCGGCGCCGGACAGCTAATACTCAAAGATCGATCATCGCTGACCTGTCGTATCCCGCCGATATAGCCGCCGATGCCACTGGAAACCTCTTCATGGCATATACAGGAAATAGCAGGTTTGTCTGAATCCCGGATCGATTCAGGCTCATCCAAGGTGAACATGCTCACGGCACACCCTTCGCATCACGAGCGATTTGAGTCCGTAAGCATCCATGTTGTACATGGAGAGTGAAGATGAGGATGCAGCATAGACGAAAGGTGGCGTCCGTTTGCCTGGGAATGGCGATGTTTGCTGTGGTGACCGTGGGGTGTGCCATGCTGGCAGGCTGCGACAAAGGAAAGGCTTCTGCAAGTGCGGGGCCTCCTCCGCCGATGCCTGTCAGTGTGATTCAGATCGCGCCTGCTGATGTGCCGATCAGCAACGAATGGGTAGGCACAATGGACGGCTACGTCAATGCGCAGATTCAGCCGCAAGCCGCTGGGTACCTGATCCGCCAGAGCTATCGGGAAGGCTCCGAGGTCGCCAAGGACCAGGTCCTTTTTGAGATCGATCCACGTCCCCTTCAAGCCGTGCTCGATCAGGCCCAGGGCCAGCTTGGTCAGGCCCAGGCACAGCTGCAATTGGCGCAGATCAATGTAAGTCGCGACACTCCGCTGGCCGAGGCCCATGCCATAGCCAGGAGCCAGCTGGATACAGAGGTTCAACAAAAGGCGCAGGCCGAAGCGAGCGTGAAGACCGCGGAAGCCAACGTGGCCACGGCCAAGCTGAACCTGAGCTTCTGCGAAGTGCGCTCACTTATTTCCGGTATCGCAGGCCAAGCTACGACGCAGGTCGGCAACCTGGTGAATACGCAGTCTGTGCTAACTTCAGTTTCGCAGTTGAATCCGATCAAGGTTTATTTCTCGATCAGCGATAGTGAATACCTGGCGCTGACGCAGCGGGCCTCCACGGGCGGTCACGATTTGCTCCAGCGAGCGACCAAGGTTCCTCTGACGTTGACGCTTTCGAACGGCGACCAATATCCGCACCCTGGACACATCGTCTTCGTCGATCGTCAATTGAATTCGCAGACAGGCGCGATCCGCATTGCGGCGGCGTTTCCGAATCCAGGGAATGTCCTTCGCCCAGGCCAATTCGGCCGCATCAAGGCCAACACCGAAGTGCGACGTCACGTCATTCTCGTGCCCCAGGCCGCGATTGCTGAGTTCCAGGGACAACATCAAATTTATACCGTGACCGCCGATCACAAGGCTCATGTGAACAATGTGACGCTCGGCCCACAGTACAGGGATGAATGGATCGTCGAGAGCGGTCTGCCGGACGATGCGACCGTGATCGTCGATAACATTCAGAAGCTTCGCGAAGGCGCGCCTGTCAGTCCGCAAGCGGCAAAGCCCGAGGCTGCTCCTACCGCGCAAGCAACCACGGCAGCGGGGAGATAGGCCATGTCGAAATTCTTCATCCGCCGCCCCATCGTGGCTATCGTGATCGCGATTCTCACCGTTATTATCGGTGCGGTTTCGCTTACCACGCTGCCAACGTCGCAGTATCCCGATATCGTTCCGCCCGAAATCCTAGTTACCGCGACCTATCCAGGCGCCGATGCCAAGACAGTATCGCAGGCAGTCTCGACCCCCATCGAGCAGCAGATGAACGGGGTTGACAACATGATCTACATGGACTCGGTTAGCGCCAACAACGGCGTAGTCCAGCTCTTTGTGGATTTCGATGTCACCACCAATCCCAATATCGATCAGGTGCTGGCGCAGCTTCGCGTCGATCAGGCGCAGTCCCAGCTTCCGGCGCAGGTGACGACTGCCGGCCTTACCGTACAGAAGGCGCTTACCTCGCCGCTGATGCTGGTGGCCGTCAATTCACCAGGTGGCAAGTTGAGTCAGGACTTTTTGACCAATTACGCGATCATCAACGTGCAGGACCAGCTTGCCCGCGTCAAAGGTGTCTCGCGCGTGCAGACCTTTGGCGGACAATATGCGCTGCGTGTCTGGGTAAAGCCGGACCAGCTCGCAAAGCTTGGCGTAACCGCAACGGATGTCATCTCCGCCATCCAGACGCAGAACAACGTGAACCCTGCCGGCCAAATCGGTGGAGAGCCGATCCCCAACGGTCAGCAATTCACCTACACGGTGCGCACGCAAGGGCGGCTTGTCACGCCGGAAGAGTTCGGCAATATCATCCTTCGCGCCAATGCCGACGGCTCGATCCTTCACTTGCGTGATGTTGCGCGCATCGAGCTTGGGGACCAGGCATATGGGCTCTCGGCACGCTACAACCAGGCGCCTTCAGGCGTGATGGCCATCTACCAGCTGCCCGGTTCGAATGCCGTCGAGACTGCGGCGGCCGTTAGAGCGCGCATGAAGGAGCTCTCCGCGACCTTCCCCTCCAGCATCAGCTACGATGTCCCGCTGGACACAACCAAGGCTGTTACCGCGGGCATTCACGAGATTGTTCTTACGCTCTTTGAGGCGCTCGCGCTGGTGGTCATCGTCGTCTTCATCTTTCTTCAAGGATGGAGAGCGACGCTGATTCCGCTGATGGCTGTTCCCGTTTCACTGATCGGCACCTTCATCGTCTTTCCTGCGCTCGGTTTTTCCATCAACACGCTTTCGCTGTTTGGCCTGGTGCTGGCCATAGGACTTGTGGTCGACGACGCCATCATTGTCGTTGAAGCAGTCGAACATCACATCGACGAGGGCATGGACCCCAAAGCGGCCACGGAAAAAGCCATGGAAGAAGTTGGCGGACCGGTGGTTGCCATTGCTCTGATCCTCGCGGCTGTTTTCATCCCCACTGCGGCAATTCCGGGCATTACCGGACGCCTCTATCAACAATTCGCGGTGACTATCGCGATCTCGGTTCTGATCTCAGCATTCAATGCGCTGACGCTCTCGCCCGCTCTTGCTTCGCTGCTGCTGAAACCGAGAGAGGAAGGTCGCAAGAAGGGTTTGCTGGGCAGGGGTTTTGGTCTCTTCAACAAGTTTTTCACTCGCACTACAGATAGCTTCGTCCACACCTCCAACGTGCTCATCCACAAATCGGCCATCGCCATGGTTGGTCTCATCGCCGTGGGTGTCATTGCGGGCTTGTTAGGCAGCAGTCTTCCGGGCGGCTTCATTCCAACCGAGGATCAGGGCTATATGTTTCTCGCATTGCAACTTCCCGACAGCTCATCGGCACAACGCACCGACGCCGCGCAGCAGAAGATCACCGACGCACTTCTCAAGACCCCCGGAGTTGAGGGCGTTATCGCGGTCACCAATTTCTCGCTGCTGACCCAGGTGCAGAGTACAAACTCCGGATTCTTCTTTGTGGCCCTTAAGCCATGGGAGGTTCGCAAGAGCAAAGAAGAGCAGCTGGAATACATCCAGAGCAACCTGCAGAAGCGGCTCGCGGCGAACCCGGACGGTATTGCCTTCGCGTTTCCTCCGCCCTCGATTCCCGGCCTCGGAACATCCGGCGGCGTCACCATGGTCGTCGAAGATCGAAGTGGAGTCGACGACCCGACTACGCTTACCAAGAATGTCTTCCGCTTCCTCGGCGCGCTCTCCAAGCGGCCGGAGATTGCAGCAGCCATTCCGTCGTACCAGCCCGCTGTTCCTCAACTCTATGCGGATGTGGATCGCGAAAAGGCGCTTCAACAGCAGGTGGATCTCACCAATATCTACACCACCATGCAGACCTTCATGGGCGGCTATCTGGTCAACTATTTCAACCGCTTTGGCCGCCAGTGGCAAACGTATGTGGAAGCCGAAGGAACCTCGCGCACCAACATCGCAAACATCAATCAGTTCTATGTGAGGAGCGCGAACGGAGGACAGGTACCGCTCGGGTCTCTGGTCAAGGTGAGCCAGATCACCGGGCCCGAGTTCATCTTCCGCTTCAACGAGTTCAATGCCGCGCAGATCAATATCACCGGAGCTCCGGGCTACAGCTCGGGCCAGGTGAGAAAGGCGCTCGAAGAGGTCTTCCATCAGACCATGCCTGCGGGGGCTGGGTTCGATTACTCCGGCATGTCCTATCAGGAGCAAGTGGCAGAGAAGGGTGTTCCCTCATGGGCCGTATTCGGCCTTTCTTTGCTCTTTGTCTTCCTTATCCTCGCGGCTCTGTATGAGAGTTGGACGCTACCCTTCAGCGTGCTGCTTAGCACGCCTGTGGCCATTCTCGGCGCCTATCTTGCCCTGCATATACGAGCCTTCGAAAACGACGTCTTCGCTACCATCGGGCTCGTTATGCTCATCGGCCTCTCGGCCAAGAACGCGATTCTGATCGTGGAGTTCGCAAAGCTCAACTACGAGGGTGGTCAGAGCATCTGCGAATCGGCGCTCAACGCGGCGCGTCTTCGATTCAGGCCCATCGTGATGACCGCGCTGGCCTTCATTGTCGGTTGCCTTCCACTCTGGGTTGCAACCGGCTCGGGAGCTGCCTCGCGGCGCATCCTTGGCACTGTTGTCGTCGGCGGCATGACGCTCTCGACCGCACTCGGACTTATCTTCATCCCCGTAACGTTCGCGGTTGTCGAGTATCTCTCACATCGCTTCGTTCGGGGCGGCAAGGGCACCACGATGGACTGCAAGCCAACGGTAAAGCGGCCGCCCGGAGCCGAGACCAAGCCAGTCGAAGCGCAGGTACAGTCGGAAGGAGGCCACGCGTGATTTCTGTCCGCTTGCAGACTAGATTCTTTTCGTTGAGTCTGGGCCTCGTTGCGATGGGCGTTCTCGCCGGATGCAACATGGGACCGAAGTATGTGCGGCCTGACTACACAGCGCCCCCAACGTTTCGCGGTGCGGATGGGGCGGCAATCTCTTCTGATCCAAAACAGTCGCTGGGCGACGAGCAATGGTCCGCCGTTTACCAGGAGCCGGAACTCCAGGGGCTAATTCGCAAGGCGCTTGCGAATAACTACGATGTGCGTATTGCGGCCCAGCACATTCTTGAACAGCAGTCGCAGCTGAAGATCACTCGTTCGCAGGAGTTTCCGCTCATTACGGTCGGCGGCACAGGCCTCGGCGCCGCGCTGCCATCGTCGCTGGGCACGCAGATTGGCAGCCCGCTGGTAGACGGAGGTTTCAGTCTGTCGGCCTCGTGGACGCCGGATTTCTGGGGATATTATCGCAAACAGACAGAAGCCGCTCGCGCGCAATTGTTGGCGCAGACATGGGCTCAGCGCGCGGTTAGGCTGACGCTGGTGCAGCAGGTCGCAACAGCTTACTTGCAGATCCGAGCGCTCGACCGCCAGCTTGAGATTACGAAGCAAACGATCAAAGCTCGCCAGGACTCCGTCGACCTGACAAAGACGCTGGAGAACGGAGGGTCGGTGCCTCTCTCGGATGTTCGTCAGGCAGAGCAGTTGCTCTACACGGCGACCTCGGAGATTCCACAGATCGAGCAGCAGATTCAGCAACAGGAGAATGCCATTGCTCTCCTGATGGGAGAGAAT
>Ga0302325_10031337_pt1 | contig 10941 bp, 9 predicted proteins | sample Palsa_T0_2_FD_201948 | JGI IMG/M metagenome (GOLD analysis project Ga0302325, IMG submission 201948) | Peat permafrost microbial communities from Stordalen Mire near Abisko, Sweden - Palsa_T0_2 | ecosystem: Environmental > Terrestrial > Soil > Palsa > Peat permafrost | place: Sweden: Abisko... | reverse complement strand
TCCCGGCAGCCCGCGCAGCAGGGCACCGACGGATACGCGCGCCTCCAGGCGCGCGAGGTGGACTCCGACGCAGACATGGGGTCCCTGGGCGAACGCCAGGTGGCGCCGCAGGTTGGGCCGTTCCAGACCGAACGCATCGGGATCGGGGAAGACGGTCGGATCACGGTTGGCGGCGCTGATCGAGATCCGCACCAGCTCCCCTCGCGCGATCGAGGCTCCGCCGAGCGTCGCGTCGGCCGTCGCGTAGCGATCGATCACCGCGGCGGCGGGCTCGAGCCGCAGCGACTCGTCGATCGCGGCGTCCAGCCGGCGTGGATCGTCTCGTACGCCGGCGACCAGCTCGGGCCGCTGGAGGAGATGCAAGATCACGTTGGCGATCATGCCCTCGGTCGTCTCGATCCCCCCGAACAGCAGCACCGCTGCGTTGGAGACGATCTGCTCATGCGACAGGACTGAGCCCGCACCCGCGCCCGTACTCGTGCTCGCGGTTGAGCCGGAGATCGCGCCTGAGCCTGAGCCCTCGGTTGCGCCCGAGCTTGAGCTTGCGGTCGAGCCCGATCTCGAAGCCGCGGAGGCAAGCAGCGATGAGTCGCGGCCATCCGTGATCACGGCCTGGAGGCGCTCCCGCAACCCGCTGAATGCAGCGTCGCCCTCAGGAGTTGGCGGCTCGCCGGCGGTGATGCGGGTCACCGAGGTGACGATCGCGTCGTACCACGCGAGCACGGCGGGCACCTCGCGTCGGTCGAGTCCAAGCGCGCGGGTGACGATCGCTGCGGCCAGCGGGCCGGCGAACGAACGTCGCAGCTCGGCGGCGCCCGCCGGGCCGAGCCCGTCGATCAGCCGCTCCGCCTCGTCCGCCGTGTCCCCGGCGAAGCGTTCCTGAACCGCGACAGCGCGAAACGGGCCGACGAACGGGGCGCGGTGCCGGATGTGCTGGTCGCCGTCGAGGCTCAGCATGCTCGGGCCGATGACCTGCGCGGTGGAGAAGCGCGGGTCATCGACGGTGAACGTGTGGGCGTCGTGCATCACCTCGAGGGCCCGGTCATGCCGTGTGACGAGCCAGCCGTCGAGCGCCGGGACCCACGAGACCGGCTCGCGCTCCCGCAGCCGGGCCAGCAGGGGATAGGGGTCGAGGTCGAGCTGGGACAGCTCGACCTCCGCGCCCAGCGGGAACTCCCTCTGGCGGGACACGCCTGCCAGCATGCCAGGCCGAGCACCGTCTCCGGCCGCCAACGCGCCGCCGTCCCCACCCCAAGCGGCTCAGGCGCATCTCGGTCGGTTCGATCAGCGGCCGTCAGTGGGCTCACGGCCCGGTGGTGGCTGGCACCCCAGATCGATCAGGTGGCGCACGAAGGCAACGCGGTCACGGTCGGGGTGAAATGGATCCAGGCCGTCTCTCAGGAGCGCGGAGACGCGCTGGAGGTCGTACAGCAGCCCCAGCTTGCCGGGAGGGTCATCCCACTCGCCGGAGTCATAGCGCTGTGTCCACGCGGCCAGTGCGGCCAGCGCTTCGACCTGCACCTGGTCCTCCCACCACTCCGAGCGGATGGCGAGGCGGTAGCGCTCGCGCAACGCGCAGACGTCGCTCCACAACTGCTCGAACCACAGCCAGCGCTCTCGCGCGTACAGCCCCTGCCAGTTCAACGGCCAGCGGTGACCGTCCCTCGGCACCGGACCTTCGTCGTCCGGGCCATCCCAACGCCCGTCGCTTGCCTCTTGCCAGTTCATGTCGTCCGCGCGAGCCTCCGCAGACGGCGGTCGGCGAACCACATCCGGAGGCGAATCTCCGCGGGTGGGACTCGCCCATAGAGCAGCAGCGCATGACCCTCCGGGAGCTGGCGCAGTGCCTCGGGCGCCACCAGTGGCCGGCGTCGGCGGCCGGTCGAGCGGGTGGTTCCGCCGCTCCCGGTCGTGCGGGTGAGCTCGGGTGTCTCGGCTTCGCCCGCCAGCCCGGAGAAGTAGCGCAGCGTCTCGAGATCCGCCACGCCGGGAAGCAGCATCCGCGCGCGATGGCTGTTGACGACGGTCTCGGCCTGTGGGCCGTAGCGGCTGCGCGCCTGGGCGAGGTCGTGGAAGATCGATACGAGCTGAATGTTGTGGCTCGGAGCGGTCGACGCAATCTCGGCCAAGTTCGGCAGCGGGGCGACATTGCCCGCCTCGTCGAGGCACAGCAACAGCGGACGCTCCAGCCGCCCTCCGGCGATCGTGGCGCGCTCGTAGGCGCGATCGACGATCTCCGACAGCAGCGCGAGAAAGATCGGCCGCAGCAGCTTCGATGCCTTCGCGTCGCCGATCAGATACAGCGTGGCCGACTCGTCCAGGAGCGGGTCAGGGGCGATCTCGCACGAGCGCGCGGACCCCGCGACGCGCGTAAAGCGATAGGCCCGCAGCAGCGCCTGCGCGGTCGCCTCGATCGACGAGCGCGTCCGATCGGCCTGGGACTCGAACGCCCGCAGCGCGTCGTACGCGGCGTGCGCGTCGGCGATCCGCGACGGCTCAGGGGAGGACTCCCCGAGCCGTCGCACGGCTTCATGAAGCTCGCGGGTTCCCTGGCCGTACACCCAGCGGACCACAGTGTCCATGCCCGCTCCGGTCACGGCGGCCGTGAACAGCAGTGGGGCCAGACGCTGCTCGGCCGCGATGGCCCAGAAGTCGCCACCCTCGACGCCGCGCTGATCGAGCTCGCCGGCTGCCGCCAGCCTCCAGGCGACCTCGAGCGCGCCGTCCCAGCTGTGCGCACCGCGCAGCGGGGACCACGTGTGCGAACGCGTCCCGGCGAGCGCGAACGGATCAAACACGAACACTGGGCCGATCTCCTGCCTTCGGGCCAGAGTGGCCGCCAGCAGGTCGGTCTTGATCGACGAGGCCACCGCGGGACCATTCCACTCGAGCAGCGCGGGAACCGCCAGGCCGGCCGATTTCCCCGATTGCGGCGGTCCGAACGCGACCAGCGCGTGTCGTTCCTCGGCGTGCAGAAGACGACCGCGGTGGCGGCCCAGCGTGAGCCGCCCGGGGCCACCAGGGGCCAGGGCGCGCTTACGCCCTGCTGTCAGGTTCCCGCCCAGCCTCGCGACCGCGTACCCCGTAGGGCGTGACGCTCGCAATGGGCGCAGATCGCCCGGCCTGGCCCAGCTCGCTCCCTCACTCCGCCGTCGCGCGCTGCCGCCACCGCGCAGGTGCACGACGCAGCGGACCAGTGTCCCGGCGGCGATCCCGAGCAGCCCGAGCGAAGCGTAGAACCCCGCGGGACCCGGCAACCGGGCGCGCGCAGAGGCTGGCCACGCACCAGCAGGATCGGCCAGGTGGGCGGGCAGGCGGAGCAGGACGTGCGGGACCTGGCCGGCACCGGTCTCGATCCAGCCGCTGCCGAACACCGCTCCAGCGACCGAGCCCCACAGCCACACGGCGACGCCCACGGTCAGCCCGGTGCCGATCATCATCAGCGCCGCGAAGTCGGAGATCCCGCCCGAGCGGCTCTCGCTCATCGTCGGCTCAGCCCCGTGCTGGTGACGTTCATGCCGGTGTCGGTGTTAGTGAGCTTCGCCTCCTGGCGAGAGCGGTAGTGCTGCACCACGAACGAGCGGGTTCCGACGCGCCACAGCGCCTGGCCGGCCGACAGCATCGAGATCAGCTCCGCCTCGCTCTGTGAGAGCCCGAGCAGGCTCCGCGTCAGGGCGACCTGACTCTCGTCCTGGTGGTAGATGATCCGGGTCGAGGCATCAGCGATCAGCCCCTCGGCGATTCGGGCGGCACGCGAGCCCGCATCGCCGGCCGCTTGCAGGTCGGCGAGCTTGTGCAGCACGACGAGATTCATCACACCGAACTGTCGCGCGAGCTTGAAGTTCGACTGAAACCACTCGCCCAGTCCGGTGTGCTGCACGATCTTCCACGACTCGTCCGCCACGTTGATCAAGCGCTCGCGACCGGGCCGCTCGGCCATTCGCGCCAGCAGTGCGCTCATCCACGCTGTCGCGCAGGCCATGAGAATTCCGACTGCCGGCGAGTCGCGGACCGCGTGGAGGTCGAGCACGAGCAGCTTGGCGTCGAGGTCCAAGCCGGGGGTCGTGGGGCCGTCGAACATGCCTCGCAATGGCCCTTCACACAGATCCTGGATCGCGAGTGCGGCGCGCCGGGCGTCCGCGGCGAGTCGCTGCGGGGTGGTCTGCAGCCGCTGTGCCATATCCGCGCTGGGGTCAAACAGGACGGCCGAGATGTCAGGCAGAGACGGCTCGCGGACGCCGCTCTCGCGCACTGCGCGCAGCGCCTCGCGGAGCCCCGCGGCCTCGACCTGGGTCAGCGAACCGCCGAGCGCAGTGACCGTGACGGCGCGCAGCAGCTCGAGCTGAGCGTGCTCCTCGGGACGCGAGGCGAGCGGATTGAGGCGGACGCCGGCGCCGGGAACGAGCGAGATCGGCTGCACGCCGACCGCCTCGCAGAGGGGGCCGTACTCACGCTTGATGTCGAGCACGAACGCACGCCGGCCGAACAGCAGCATTCGCCACAGGAGGGTCTTGACCAGTGCGCTCTTGCCCTGTCCGAGCTTTCCCAGCACGATCGCGTTCGGATCATCGAGCGCCCCGTCGGCATACAGGATCCATGGGTCGTAGCAGAACGCCTCGCCGCTGAAGTCGCGTCCAATGAACACGCCGCGGCCGCCGAGCCCACCGGCCGCCATGAACGGATAGATGGCCTGAGCGTGCCGGGTGGTTGACCGGTGGCCGGGCCGCTCGGCGCTGCGCCAGGTCATTTCAGGCCCCGACACAGCGGCAGCGTGAAGGTGAACGCGTCGGCCTGCTGCCCGTACATGCGATGCAGCTCCAGTCGTGCCCGCGCAGCGTGCTCGAGCACTTGCGAGCTGGCCGATCGGAGGTCGTCACGATCCCGGCCCGAGACGGTGATGAAGCCGCTGAAGCGGACTTCGCCGTAGCCTGCGGCGATCTCTGACTCGCGGCGAATTGTCGCGTCCACGGCCTGGCGCTGGCGCGCGGTCTCGGACTGGCCAAACCGCGTCCGCAGCTCGTGGTCAGCTCGGTCCCGGGTGATCGCCGCTTCGATCTCTCTCGTCGAGCGCCCGGCCGGGATCGGCTCGAACGTGACCGACACCGCGCGCACGGCACTTGAACGCCCGATCAGCGCGTCCATGAACATCGGTGAGACGTCAATTCTCGGCCAGCCGCCGATCCAGTAGGTGGCGTGAACCGCGCCGTCGCTTTGGTAGTGGTCCCACGCCTCACGCGCGCCCAGCGGCCAGGCGTTGGTCTCAGCCAAGCCGTCGCGATCGGGGTCGGCCGTCTCCAGCGCGGCGAGCTCGGCGCGCGCGTAGGGGTCGAAGGCGGTCCGCAGAGCCCGCGCGAGCTGACCAGGGCTCAGCGCTCCGAGCACCTTCACCTCGGCGGCGTCGAGTCCGTGGGCGACGCGCTCGGTCTGCTCGATCAGCGACCGCATCACCCCGGCGGCACCGCGATCTCGGACTCGTCGCGCGTCCACCTGCACGGCGAGCAGGACCTCGTGCTCCTGTGTGACCTGGGCCGTGGTCCCGATCAGCTCCAGATAGGACTCGATCAGCGGCGTGCCGCGCAGCGGAATCGTCGGATCACGCTCGGCGTGCACCCAGCGCGCCAACTCATCTCCCTGCGCCGGTGCGGTCCGCTCAATCCATTGCAGCCGCCTGATCTCAGAGCCGGCGGCGCCCGAGAGGACCAATCCCCAGCGCGCCAGCCGCCGCTCTTGTGCTTCGGGGTCAAGCAGCGAGAATGCGACCACTCGGCAGGCCAGTACCGCGGTCAACCGCCGCCCTGAACGTTCGGAGAGCGCACCGATCGGCCGGTCGCGGTAGGCGGCCGCGATGATCCGCGTGCCGCGCAACGCGGCCGGCATCACGGCCGCCGGGTCGTCGAGGCCCACGCCAGTCGACATGCCCAGCCCCCGAGCGCGCATGCCACGACCCGGAGCGCCAGACCGGAAGTGGACCCGACGGCGGGCGTAACGGACCGCAAACGCGGCGGCGATCGGCGCCCACTCCTCCATCGTCCGGTTGCCCAGCGGCGCGACGGCCAGTCCGACCGCGGCGCCGAACAGCAGGATCGCGATCAGCGCTCCGCTGGTCGAAGGCGACTGGTCGAGCACGACGATCGCCAGCAGCCCTCCGACGGCCAGCATCGCGGCTTGACCGGCACGGACCGGACCGAGGATCCCGCGCCGCTCAAGCGGGCCAAATCTGTAGGTGACGCGCGGCTCACTCACAGCAGCCCCTCGTCCTGATCCTGCGCGGGCGGCCGCGGATCGTGGTCGTGAGCAGCGCCCCCGTCGTCTCGCTGTCCCCACGGCGACTGCGGCCCCTGCAGATGCTCGAGGTCGAGCGGCAGCGGCGGCAGGGTCTCATCGGACGCGTGCCACACCGGAGCCGAACCCGAGCCCGGCTCGGCACCGGGAGGGCCGGCACCGTGCGCACCAACGTCGTGCGCGCCGTCGCCGGGTTGACCGCCGGCGTGAGCGCCGCCAGCGGGATCTCCGCCGGGGCCCACGGCACGACCGACACCGCCGTCCACGGAAGGCGCCCCGGGGCCGGCGCTGTCGAACTGCCCGGTCTCCGACATGCCTGGCGTCGCGCCGTCATCAGTGCCGAGGCCATCCACAGGCGCATGGTTCGATAGGCCGCGGCTCGTGTCGGGGCCCGCAGCGCCCTCCGAAACGCCCTGCGGCGTGGCCGAGGGGTCCTGGGCCCCGTCTCGGGCTCCGGCCGACGCAGACGTCTCCTGCAATTGATGCTGCATGCGCGCGGTCAACCCGACGGCCCAATCCGCTCCCATGTGGGCGCCCGTGTCAGCGGCCAGCGCTGAGCCACGCAGCGCCCTGGCTTCGGGGCGCAGCGAACCAGCCGCTCCGCTGGCCAGCTCGCTGAGAGGCATCAGGCGAACCAACGCCCACGGCGCGAAGGCCGCCAGTACCACGAGCACGATCCCGGCCAGAAAGCCGGTGACGCTGTGACCGACGCTCTGGCTCATCGCGGCGCCACCCAACGCGAGCACGGCCACGATGGCGAATTTCGACAGGATCAGCGCGATCAGCAGCTCCACCGTCCGGATCGCCCAGACCCGCCGGGCGGGCCACACGAGAGCGGCGAACACCAATGGCAGCATCAGCACGATCACGTACACCGCGGCCTCGCGCATGAGTAGTTCGATCCACAATGTGAGCGTCCCGGCGGCGGTCAGCAACCCGACCAGGAAAGCGAGAAACGGCGAGCCGGAGAGGATCGTCAGGCCGCCGATGGTCAGGCTGGCTCGATCGAGGAAATGCGTACCGGCGTTACCCGCCGCTGAGGAGACGATTGCCGCCATCTCATCCGAGGCCGCCAGCAACAGCGTGGTCAGCGGGGCGGCCACGCTGACCGCCAGCAGTGCCAGCGGTAGGTAACCGAGGGTGGCGCGGGCCAGCAGAGAAAGGTCTGAGCGCATCACCGCTTGCACCGCCGCCGCGAACAGGAACGGGAGCGTCAACAGCGCTGCCACCCCCGCCATCCGCCAATAGGCCGAGGAGAACCAGGTGCTCTGAAGCTCCGGCCGGGTCGTCGCGGCGAGTACCTTGGCGGTCTCGTGCAGGGCGAACTTGGCCCCGCCGAGGACCCACGCTCCGATCGCGGCCAGCCCGACCGCGGTCGAGGCCGCGGAGCCGCCACCACCTCCGTCGCCGAGCACCGTCTTGACTGCGCCACCGACGTGCCCGCCGGCCAGCTTCTCGCCCGCTGACACGATCCGGCCCGGGTGCTGGGCGACGGTGCACACCTTGCCCACGAGTCCACTGAACCAGCCCCCAACCGCGCAGATCGGCTTGACCGGATTAAGCGCAAAGGCGGGAGCCGGAGCCACGGCCAACGCGCAGCCCGCGGTGAGGACCACGAGCGCGACCTTCCTGCTGAGGCAGAGTCGAACGTTGATCACTTTGCCGTCGTCCCGAGATGCTGGAAGAAGTTCACGAGCCCGGGTGCGGCACCGACGACCAGCGCCGAGGCGCCCGAGATCAGGGCCGCCATGCGCCCGCGCGCGGCGTAATGGTGATTCTGGGTGTGGGATGCCACCGCCCACAGAGCGGCGCCGATAAACGCGCCCAGCAGCGCGATCGACAGTGCCCACGCCTCGGCTCCGTTGACGAGCTGCTGGAGCACGTTGCTGCCTGGCAGGCCGGTGAGGTCGGGGTGGGCGGTGACCGCCAAGGGCGACATCACGGCACCGAGGGGCAAGAGAAACAACGCGGATCCTCCTCACACTAATTGAGTCATATTGAGAATGAATGCAACCTAGCAAGACTGTTTGAGCTCTGCTAGTCTTGTTCGTATCAACTTAGCTTCAATTAGCTTCAAATCAATTATGAGAGGAGTATCCAGTGGCATGTCACCGGCGCGGGGCGGATGAGGATGGCGGCGGGTGCGGTTGTCCGGGAGGACGGCGATGACGGGGCTCCCGGCGGCTGGGGCGCACGGCGACGAGGACGAGCTGTATCGGCTCCATCACCGAGGGCTTCTGCACGCCGTCGCGAGGTCGGTTAATGCATCGCACGAGTTGATCGAGGACGCGTGCCAGATTGCGTGGGTGACCTTGCTGCGGTGCCAGCCGGACCGCTCACCGGCGCTGTTTGCCTGGTTGCGCACGGTGGCGGTACACCAGGCCTATCGCCTCTCCCGCCAAGAGCGCCGCAGCGTGTTGCTCGAGGACCTGGCCGGCGATCATGAGTGGGAGGCGCTGCTCGGGCTCTCGCCCCCGCTGGAGAACGCGATCGAGGCCCGTCGCGCGCTGGAGACGCTGGCCGCGCTGCCCGTCCTACAGCGCGACGACCTCGCGCTGCTCGTCGCGGGGTTCAGCTACCAGGAAATCGCACAGCGAGACCGCTGCCAGCGGTCAGTGAACAACGTCAACAAGCATTTGACCAAGGCGAGGGCACGGATCCGCAGGCTGGAGGCCGCGACGACGTAGCCGTTTGTCCGGCGGCCGGAGCGAGCCAGATCCGGAGGAACTGCATGCATCTGGTGACAAATCGGACCATCGGTTTGGAATTTGTCATCTCGGACAGGCGATACATGGACAAGGTGACAGATCAACCGAGCCGGTGGCGATTTGTCGTCTCGTACAGGTCGCCCCGCTCGCCGAGGGCGACCTGGGTGACCTGGGTGACCTGGGTGACCTGGGTGACCTGGGTGACCTGGGTGACCTGGGTGACCTGGGTGACCTGGCGCAATCGATGCCCCGAGGAGGGGATCCGTGGACCCTGGCCGTGCGCAAAGGACGGCTGGTGGCACCGACGCGAGCACGCGAAGGGTGGGTGCGCGGACCGTGAGGGGAGGAGAGCTGGTGGCGCGGGGCGGTGCGGAGAGGACGGCCCGGGGGGCTAGCGACGCGCGCGTCCGCGCTTGCGGCGCCGTCGCTCGGCTGGGCTGAGCTTGCGGGGTTTGGTGCGCTTTGATCCCGGCAGCTCGCGGCCATCCTCGCGGCCGCTGGTGTTGGCGGGACCATGGTGATGTATCGGCGCTCGTCGCCTGGCGTCGCGCCAGATGAAGAACGAGATTCCGGCGAGGACGACCACCGCGCCAAGCGCGATCACGATCGCGCCCGAGCCGCTGAGGCCGCTACCGCCCGAGGTGCTGCTCGAGACGTCGGTGATAACCGTGGGGGTGGTGGTGGTCGACGTTGACGCCGGAGAGAGCGGAACCCCGGGCGACAGCGGATTGCCAGGTGATTGCGCGAGGACGGCCGACGGCAGCGCCAGCGCCAGCGCTACCGCCACCGCCATCGTCACCAGGAGACTGGCGCGACCCGCTCCCGGCAACTCTCGAGACAACCCACCCACCCTCACCGTTCCGACGCGAGCGGCTGCTCCATCGCCGGCGTCTGGGGAGGATCGCGGTAGGGGTCCTCGTTCTCGGTGTGCTCTTCGTGGTAGACGCTCTCGACGTTGACCGCCCAGATGTCGTGGTTGGTCCCGAGCAGGATGTTGTCCACCGCCCGCATCGCGGTGAGCATCGAGTGATCTGAGTTGTTGTAGCGGTGGAGCCCGTTGCGCCCAACCTGAATCAGGTTCTCGATCCCGGACAGCCAGCCCCGAATCGTCATCACCCGCTCGCCGTACTCGACGTCGTAGATCGGGTAGGCCTTGTGCACGCGGACCACGAAACCGAACTTCACGTGGTCGGCGTTGGCCAACCCGAGCTTCTGAATCTCGTACTTGGCGAGCTCCACCAGGGCGTCGTCGGACATGCTCCACAGCTCGTCGCCCTCGAAGCAGAAGTACTCCATCCCGATCGAGGCATCGGTGTCGTTGGGCACCATCCACGGGCTCCACGAGCGGAAGTTCTGGATCCTCAGCACCTTGACGCCGGGCACGTGGATGTAGATCCAGTTATCGGGGAACGGGCTATCGCCCTCGATCACCAATGAGACGGTGAGGAAGTCTCGGTAGCGCAACCCGCGGGCTGCGTCGCGCACGTCGACCGGCGCTTCGGGGTCGGCGATGCCGACCGTGGTGCGCAGCGGCAGCGATGAGATCACGTGCGAGGGGGTGAGCGTCTCGCCGCCCGCGACGACCTCCAGCACCTTGCCGCCTTCGATCCGCAGCCGCGTCACGGGAGCGTTCAGACGCACCTCGCCGCCATGGGCGCGGATGTCATCGGTCATCTGCTCCCACATCTGCCCAGGCCCGTAACGGGGATAGTTGAACTCGGAGATCAACGACTTGATCTTGTTGCCCTTGTTACCGAAGAATGCCGCCTTGGCGGCACTGAAGAACGACAGGCCCTTGATTCGCTGGGCGGCCCATTCAGCCCGGATCTCGTCGGTGGAGACGCCCCACAGCTTCTCGGTGTAGGTCTTGAAGAAGTGCTGGTAGAGCCGCTTGCCGAAGCGGTTGGAGACCCACTGCTCGAAGCTGTCCTCGCGCCCTTTGGGTTTGACC
>Ga0302325_10031335_pt1 | contig 10942 bp, 6 predicted proteins | sample Palsa_T0_2_FD_201948 | JGI IMG/M metagenome (GOLD analysis project Ga0302325, IMG submission 201948) | Peat permafrost microbial communities from Stordalen Mire near Abisko, Sweden - Palsa_T0_2 | ecosystem: Environmental > Terrestrial > Soil > Palsa > Peat permafrost | place: Sweden: Abisko... | reverse complement strand
CCAATATCTTTGAAAACGGCATCGCGAACGCTTTCATCACCACGCAGCAGGGAGGCAATTCGGCCCTCTTCAACCAGATTTTCAATGGCTTGAATCTGGGGCTCGGTACGATTAACGGAACCACCGTGACGGCCTCGCAGTCGCTGCTGCAATACTCGGCCACCAAGGCGTATTTCGCCAACAATGAAGTCGGGACTTTTGCGAATTACCTGAACACCACGACCACATTTACCGCCGGTGTTCAGGGCGGGTTGCTTTCCCGGGCTGGCCTGCCGCAGAATTTCATTACCGTCAATCCGCAATACGAGGCCGCCTCGGAGCATTGTTCCTGCACCAATTCCAGCTACGACGGGCTGATCCTGCAATTCCAGAAGCGCTTCTCGAACGGCTTCACCTACCAGGCGAACTATACCTGGAGCAAGGCGCTAGGGATTCCGGGAGGTTCCGGCACAGGCGGCCCGTCTCTGGGCGACAACGGCAATACCGCGTTCCGCGACCCGCGAAACTGGAGCCTGGATAAGGGCCTTGAGCCCTTCAACCAGAAAAATGCCATAAAGGCCAGCGGCACGTATGAGTTTCCTTTTGGAAAAGGCCGCGCTTACTTGAACAACGGCGGAGTGCTAAGCAAGATTCTGGAGAAGTGGCAAGTGGGTGGAATTCTGACCATTTCATCCGGAAATCCGTTAACCATTACGTCGACGGCCGCCACCACATACACTTATCAGGCCAACAGCGAAGGCGGGGTAGGCGTCCCCCCGAACGCCGCCGAGGCGGTGGGACCGCTTCCCGCCAACATTGGCTCAGTGACCAAGACCGGCAACGGCGTCGTTTTCTTCCCCACACTGACCCAGGTAGTGGACCCTGGCCGCGCCAATCTCACTACGTCGCAGGGTTTGCAATCCTCCAGCGTCATGTATGCTCTGGCTCATAATGGTCAGGTGATCCTGCAGAATCCCACCCCCGGGAATCTCGGCGATCTGGGGCTCTACACGGTAACCGGGCCAGGCCTCTTCGATCTGGACATGGACATGCTGAAGCAGATCAGGGTCCGGGAGCGTTATTCGCTCGAATTTCGCGTGGACGCGATCTCCGTGACCAACACGGCTCACTTCGGGCCGCCAACGACCGACATTAATTCGACCAGCTTCGGCCGGATTAGCGCGGTCGCGGCCGGCACCGCCGGTACGCCCACCGTATTTACGGGTAGCCGCGTTTTCGTGATGAATCTGCGATTCAGCTTCTGAACGAGTGAAGTCAAAAATCGATACTTGGTGAATCTATGAAAACAAGAATTGTTGCAGGAATATTAGGGAGCGTGGCGGCGGCAATGTTGGTCTATGCGCAAGACGCGCCGCCGCAGGGTACTCCTCCCCCGGACGGCGCCCGTGGGGGGCGTGCCGGCCGTGGCGGTGGCGCGGGCCGGGGCGGCGACTCACAGCACCTTCCGACTCAGGCTCAATGGGATTCGAACCCCAAGACTCAGGAGTACGTGGCCAAAGCCAAAGAGATCGCAGGCGATGACCCCGACCTCAAATTCGATTTTGGAGTCTTCTGCAAAGCGTCGGGGGGCTCGACCAATCAGGATCGGGCGACGATTGGCGTGCCCGACAGCCTTCCGCACCTTGAACCATTTCCGGCCCCCTCCCCTAAGGTGTCTCTTGGGATACAGCACCTCTTCGACAATTTCTACTGGATAGGTGACACCGGCGTTGGCGCATGGCTGATCACATCGAATGCCGGTTACATCCTCTTCGACGCCCTGAATAACGAAGAGGAGGCGCGCGACGTCTTGGTTCCCAGCATGCAAAAGGCTGGGCTCGATCCCGCCAAGATTAAGTACATGGTCTTCGGGCATTTTCACCTCGACCATACGGGTGGCGGCCAGTATATTCAGAGTCACTACCACCCGCAGGTCATCATGGGCCGCGACGATTGGAATCTTTACTTCAAAACCATGCAAGCCGGCACGGGCCAGGCTGCCAGACTCGCCAATAAGACGCCTATGACGCGGGGCATCGATGCCGTGGACGGCATGAAGATAACGGTGGGCGATGTGACAGCCAGCATCTATCAGATGACTGGTCACACGCCGGGATCGATTGGTATGATTGTCCCGGTGAAGTATCAGGGCAAAAACCATCCGATCCTTCTTGTCACCGCGGGCACGGATGTCCACAACTGGGAGTCCTTCGTCGGCGGGTACGAGCATATCTGGGATATAGCCATTCAGAATAAGGTGGAGTCGGTGATGCAGGTCCACCCCAATACCAACATGAACCTGCTGGCGCGGACGAAGTACGACAACGATCACTATCCGCCGGCCAAGAACCCTCTGCTGTACGGGGCCGAGAGGACTCACAAGTACATCGAAATCATGCGGGCGTGCACGCTGGCGCGCATGGAAGCGCTGGGTTGGTAGATCTCTTCAGCCGCAATGAGGTCCTTTTGCATGAACAGACGCGAACTTTTGCAATTGGGGACAGCGGCGCTTGGGGCCACTGGGCTCGCCAAAGATATTTTTGCCCAAGCCGAGGCGCCGGCCGCTAAGGTCGAGCCGCATCCTAAGCCCACTGGAAAATTCCCGCTGGATGTCTACTCGCGCAGCTTGCAATGGCTGCGCACGCCGCAGGAAGTCGCCAAAGCCGTGACCGAGATCGGACTGCACAGCGTTGATCTGACGGTCATGCCCTATCCGGGTCATGTCGATCCCGCGAAGGTCAAGACCGATCTGCCGCTGTTTGTAAACGGACTCAAGACCGGTGGAATTACCGTCTCGGCCATCACCTGTCCCATCACCGATGCGGATTCGCCCAATGCCGAGGCAATACTGGCTACGGCGTCCTCGCTCGGCATTCACTATTACAGTTGGGGAGGTTTCGTTTACGACGAGACCAAGCCTTATCAGCCGCAGCTCGATGCGCTGAAGCCGCGCGTCTCCAGGCTCGCCAAGCTGAACGAAAAATACAGTATGAAGGCCCTGTACCAACCCCGCGCCGGCGCCGGGAATGTGGGCGCGGCCTTTTTCGACTTGCTCGAAGTGCTGCGGAACTTCGATCCGCGCTTTGTCAGCTTCCGGTATGATACCGGAAGCCTGTTGCAGGCTACGCCGCAGACTGCCGTGGTGCAGTTGCGCCTGGGCGCGGCCTACATCGGTGGCTTGGCCTTGAACGATGCCGTGCTTAAGCTTGACCTGCCGGTCTGGAGCGAAGGCCCCTATGCCGGCACCCCGCAGCAATTGGTCGGCTCAAGCAGCGGCGGCGACAATGTGGGAACCGACGGCGGCAATCCTTTGGCAATTGGGGGCGGAGGCCGGCCTCTGCCGTATCACATCAATCCTGTGCCCGCGGGAATGGGAATGATCGATTTGACCCTGATCGGCAAGACCCTGAAGGAAATCAATTTCAACGGGCCGGCGGAATGCCAGTCCGAGTGGCCGCTGGGCGGCGCGGAAGAGGGAAAAGACAAGACCACCTTGCCGCGTCAGACGGTGGTGGGCCAGATCAAACACAACCGCCTTGTGGTCGAAGCGGCTTTCGCGTCATCATGGAATCTAGATATCGCGCGCCCTGCCTTCATGGAGCCTGGCTACGTTCCTCCCGGACGTGGCGGCCGCGGCGGGCGGGGTGGTCCTGACGGCGGCCGCGGCGGCCCCGATGGCGGTCGCGGTCCTGGCGGCGGGTAGTTCGGGGCGTGAACGGTTCGGAGCAGCACGGAGTTTTTTTGATTTGCGGAAATTCCCAGAAGGAATCTACTCAATGAGATCGACCAGTAAGTTTGCATTATCAGTCGCCAGTATTGCGGCATTTGTTATGTCCGGGGCGCTGGCTTTTTCCGGTGAGGGCGATTGGACCACTGTGGGTGGAGACGCGGGTCACACCAAGTACTCGGCGCTGAAACAGATCACCGCGCAGAACGTATCCAAGCTCGTCCCGGCATGGTCGTATTCAGCGGGCGGCAACGAAGTTACGCCGATCGTCATGAACGGCGTCATGTATTATCCCAGCGGCAGCAAGCTGCTTGCGCTCGACGGCGTCACCGGCAAAATCCTTTGGCAGACCGATCTGAGCTCGCTTGTCCCCGCAACGCCTGATACAGTCACGAATGCGGCCCGCGCCGCAGGTCTTAGCGCCGGACGCGGCGGCGGCCAGCCGGCCAATACCGCCTTCCTCCGCATCGGCAATAGCGCCAAGTACGGCGTGGCTTACTGGCCGGGCGACGGCAACGCCGCGCCCCGTATCGTGGTCGCGACCAGCGGCGGTTACCTGATTCAGGTGGATGCCAAGACCGGCGCCCTCTACAAAGATTTCGGCCAGAATGGGGCTCTCGATCTTAGAATCAACGCCATGGAGAAGTTCTCGTACAGTGACTACACGCCCGGTATGCTGCCCACGCTCTATAAGAACCTCGCCATCGTTTCTCCCAGGACGGGTGAACAGGGCCGCTATGGCCCTCCCGGCGATGCGCGCGCTTTCGATTTGAACACGGGCAAGGAGGTTTGGCGTTTCCACGTGGTGCCGCATCCGGGCGAACCGAATTTCGGAAGCTGGGGCCTCAATGGCTGGCAGGATCGCCGGGGTCCCGGCAGTTGGGTGCCGATGACGGTCGACTACACAACCGGCACAGTCTTCATGGCGACCGGCAACGCCACCGACCAGGATTATGGCGCAGCCCGTCCTGGGGATAATCTCTATGCCACAAGCATCGTGGCCATCGACGGCGAGACTGGAAAATTGAAATGGTATTTCCAGACCACCCATCACGACATCTATGACTGGGACCTTAACTCCCCGCCGGTGCTGGCCGAAATCACCACCAAGGACGGCAAGAGGGTTCCCGCCGTTCTGCAGAACACCAAGCAAGGCTATCTCTTCGTCCTTGACCGGAATACCGGCAAGCCGATCCTGCCTGTCGAGGAAAGGCCCGTTCCGGCCAGCGATGCGCCGGGCGAATACACCTCTCCCACGCAGCCGGTCCCGGTGAAACCCCCGCCCATCGGGCGCGTCAGCCTGACTCGCGACGAAGTCGCTAACCTTTCGCCGGAAAGCCACAAGTTCTGTCTGGATATTTACGACAAAGTCCTCAATGCCGGGGAGGGTGGCCCTTATTCGATGGTGCCCACGCTGGTGTTCCCCAGTTCCACCGGCGGCGGCACCTTTGCCGGAGCGACTTACGATCCCAATCTCAACTACATCTTCGTCAATGACAAGGAGCTTGGCACCATCGCCATGCTGACGCCGCAGTTATCCTCGAAAATGTTCGAGTCACTGGCCAAATCGAAGATTCCCTTCGAAGATCAGAATGGCTACCCCTGTTCGACGCCGCCTTGGGGCGAATTGATGGCGGTCAATGCGGCGACCGGCGACATCGTCTGGCGGGTGCCGCTCGGCGAAGTCAAGGCGTTAACCGCGAAGGGCATTCCGAAAACCGGTACGGATAATGCGGGCGGCTCGGTAGCCACCGCCGGTGGCGTGCTTTTCATCGCTGCTGCACAGGACCAGACGTTCCGTGCCTTTGATTCCAGGACCGGGAAAGAACTGTGGTCCGCGGAGCTCGACGGCAATGCTAAGTCTACGCCACTAACCTATCTGGGCAAAGACGGCAAACAGTATGTGTCAATCGTAGGAAGCGGCGGGCTAGCGACGTTCAAGCTGCCCTAACCTGCACGCCGAGACATTGGGCAAGTCTTTACAGGCCACCTGACAAGATGAGTATACCAGTGACTTTGTCCGGAGCACTCGCCATTGCGGCGATAGCTCTAGCTGCCCCGGCGCTGGCTCAGAACGACGCCATTGCTACCTCCCAGGGCAACGCGGTGATTCACCCTATCGGCCATGCCTCCGTGTTATTGACATGGAACGGCAAGCGGATTCTAGTCGATCCGGCGCCCGCGCCGGGTGGCGGCGGTGGCGCTGGTCGTGGAGCTGGCGGCGGCGCGGGGCGGGGAGCCGGCGCTGGTGGCGGACGCGGAGCCGGCGGAGGTGGTGGCCGCGGCGCGGTGGCGCCACCTCCTTCCGCGGAAGTGGTCGCCGCCTTCAAGGCGCTGGGCACGCCGGATTTGATCCTGATCGGCCATGCCCACGGCGATCATTTCAACGCCGGGCTGCTGGCTGCCATTGCCGGACCGGACACCGTGCTGGGCGTGCCGCAAATTGTCTATGACGGCTTGTCCGACGCATTGAAGGCCAAGGCGACTATCATGGCGAACGGCGATACTTCGACCTTGGCCGGTATCGATGTCCAGGCTGTGCCCGCTTACAACATTACGCCTGAACGGTTGCGCAATCATCCCGAAGGCGTAGGCAACGGCTATGTGGTGAGTCTCGGCGGCAAGCGCTTCTATTTCGCAGGCGATACCGAAGAGGCGCCGGAGCTCGCGCATCTGGCGAACATCGATGTCGCCTTTATTCCCATGAACCAGCCGACGGAAACTCCGGAGGCCGCGGCGCAGTGGGTGAAGGATTTCAAACCGCGCATCGTCTATCCCTATCACTACAGCAGCGCCGACTTGACTGCGTTCGTACAAGCAGTAGGTAGTGCAAGCGAAGTGCGGCTTCGCAAGTGGTATTGAAGCCGCCGGAGGATTATATGAACACCAGCAGGCTTCGCCTCTCTTTATCCATTGTGGCCCTAACTCTGATTGCAACCGCGCCGGCCGAAGCTCAGACTCCGCCCGAACCGGGGCTGCTGGCCGGAATTTCCCTGGTCAACATCAGTAAGAACAGTCCCAAATTCGCATCGGTCTTTCCGCAGGTTGCGGTAAGCCGAACGAATCCGAATCTCGTGGCTGTTGCATGGCGTCAGTACAATCTGCCGGTAGATACGAACGCGCTGGAAAAAGACCGCGTGGCCGAATGTCACGTCTCCATCTCCAAGGATGGCGGTAAGACCTTTACCGACCGGAACATGATGGACGTGCTGCGCACTGAAGCCGGGCCGCGTTTGTGGGGTTGCAATGCCCCTTGGGTAGGTATTGCAAGCGATGGCACCATGTACTTCGGCGGAGCGCTGTTCACGGCGGGAGGCGTGGTCCAAATAGAACCCAAGGCGCCGGCGTTTCGGTATCCACCGACGGGGGAGCCACATGGAGCAAGATGATACCCGGCATCATGATCGACCGCTTCATGCCCGGCATGAAGGGACTCGGCGGCGGCATGGAACAGCAGGATACGCCCTGGGATGGCGCTAACGGCTTCGTAGATCCCAAGACCGGTACCTTCTATTCGAGCGCCGGCAGTTATCTTTCCGCGTCGGATGACAAGGGGAAGAGCTTCGGCGTCGTGTATGAAGGCAGAGGCACCGCGTCGGCCGCGTTTGGGACGGTGGTTGCGGCGCGCGCCGTAACGGACCGTCCCGGCGCCAAGTGCCCTTGCCTGGTGGTTTCCATCACCAGCGACAAGGGAAAGACATGGAAGGAAAGCCTGGTGGCCGAAGTGAACGCGTGGAACAGGACCGGCACCATTCGTTATCCGGTCTTGTCCGCCTCGCCGTCCGCAACTGGCAATTACGCGGTCGCAGCGTATCAGCCCGATCATCGCTCGGTGAAGGTTTACTACACTACCGATGGCGCGGAGAGTTGGAAGATGGCTACTCCCAAGCCAGTGCCCGCCAATGTACCGATTGAGAATGTAAACATGGTCAGTACCGGCTACACCAGTGACGGCAAGGTCTTGGTGACATGGCGCGGTTTCAAGAATCCAGGAGCTTTCAACACCTTCGTGGCAATGCTGAATGGCGACACTTTCGGTCCCACCGTGAAAGTAAGTTCGGAATTATCCATGTATCCGCCGTTGACCTATGCGGGCAATTATGGCAATGGCAACGGCGGGGGTGACTTCACTACTTGGGTCACCGGCAACAACGACAAAGCGTTTGTAGCATTCCCCTTCGCGCCGGCGGGCGTAGTGTTGGACACTTATCTTGGCGAAGTTCCACTGAGCCTGTTGAAATAAACCAAGTACTTGGGCGCGTGGTCTTTAATACCCTCGAAACCGTAAAGATACCGTAAACAGAATGAACTCTCTCACATGCTGTGATACTATCGACGGTAGTTTAAGGCAACGTAGGCGAGGACCGATCATTCGAGCCTCACGTTGAAGGCTGCAATCTAACAGAGATCGGTCTAAGGAGTACACGCCATGTTGAAATCAAGCAGTAGAATCCTTATCGCAGCGGCAGCGGCCGGCCTCGGTTTGTTCACCGTTGCCGCTTGGGGACAGGATGGCGGAGGCAGAGGAGCGGGGGGCCGCGGCGGGGGCGGCCGTGGACGAGGCGCACAAACGCCGATGCCGCCCATTCCGGCCTCGGAAGAGTATCTGCTGCTGGGCGATGCCACGCGCGCCGCGGGTGAGCCCATGGTGGCGGTGGATCCCACCAACCCTAAGCACATAATTGCGGTGGCCATGGGAGACCTGAACCGCATCGATGGGAAAAATTACACTGGCAACGAGATGTACCACGCCACCGATAGGTCCACTATTACCTGGTTGGCGGTTTCGCACGACGGCGGCCTCACCTGGAAAGTGGGAGAGTTGCCCATCCTCTCGGGCAAGTTGACCCGCTGCCCGGATTCCTTTGCCGGCGTGACTAAGGATGGAAAGTTTCTTGCGGGTTGTGAGCCGCGTGAGACCTCGGGCGACTTCTTCGGCATGTCGGCCGTGGTTCTGTCGACTGATCATGGCGAGACGTGGTCCAAGAGTGCCCCAATCGTTAATTCCTATCAGCAGCCCCCGTTCGCCACAGGCCTCAAGCCGCGCATCGGCGGCAACTCGCCCTGGGACCGGCCTTTTCTATACTTCGACGACCAGACGGGAGCCATTTATGGGATGTCGAGCGGCGGCGAGACCGATATCGACACCGGCGCGCCGGACAAGTTCCGCACCCAGTCCTATTTCACGGCGTCGCATGACAACGGGCTAAGCTTCGGAACTGTCTATGCGGTAGACTCGCTCGATTGGCCGCAACAAGGCCGTGCCAGCGTCGCGGCCGGTCATGGCGAATTCACCGAGATCTATGTTGCCGGCAAAGTGCCGGCGAGCGAGAACGCCACCTGCCCCTGCGAGGTATTCGGAATCAGTCATGACGAAGGCAAGACCTTCCAGCGTCACGTCATGAAGAATATTGTCATTCCCGCCGGCGGCGGCGGGCGCGGCGGCGGTGGTCCCGGCGGTGGCCCCGGCATCAGCAATCTGATCGCCGACCCCACTACTACGGGCCGTTACTCGGTGATGCGGTCTGTTTCAACGCCCAGCCCGCACTATGAAGTTTCGACCAGCAACGATAGCGGCAAAACGTGGTCGGATTTTGTTGCGGCGCCAGGTGCGCCGGGGGCCAGCAGCGACACCAAGCCCTGGATTGAATACTCCCGCGATGGCGTGCTGGGATTGATGTGGCGGGCGATTTATCCCGACCGTAACTACGATATCTGGGCGGTAATCTCGCGCGACGGCGGCAAGAGTTTCAGTCAAGCCTTGCAGGTCAGCCATGCCAAATCGCCGCCTCCCGATTACTACCGCGGCGGCGGTCTATTCGGCGACGACATACAAGACCTGTCGATGGACAAGGACAATATGCACCTGGTTTGGGGCGACAGCCGGTCGGGCTTTCAGGGCGTCTGGTACAGTCGGGTTGCGCTGTCCAACTTTAAGCCGCAATAGACTGCGGCTTACGCTTCTCAGGCGCTCTGCTGACAGCGGGTCTCTCTGGTCAGCGCGATTAAGACGCAAGATAGCAGAGACCAGCCAACGATCAGGATGAACCCAGCCTGGTAAGCCTCCACACTATACACGCGAGCTCCGTTAGCCATCGCGCCTGACCAGTTCCTGTCCAGGAGCATGCCAATACCCGGCTGCAAAAGCACGTTGCCAAGCATATTGCCGATATTGGTCGAAGCCGTGACCGTGCCCATGTGCTGAGCCGGAACGGATTCCCGCGCGTAGGCAAACGCAATAATTACGCAGCCGGTGGCCAGGCTGGTCAGTGCCGCCACCACGGTAAAGACCGGGAGCGGGAGTCCTTTGACATAGATCATGACGATCCAGCCAATGGCGCAAGCCACCGAGCCAGCCAGATAGGCGGGTTTGCGTCTGCCGATTCTATCCGAGAGTCCACCGAAGACCGGGCAGGTGACCGCCCAACAGATAATCATGATCGACGATATGGCCGCGGCGGCCTTGGGATCCAGGCCGAAACGGGCTTTTAGAAAAGGCGCGCCCCAGAGCCCGGTAAAAGTCATGATAGGACCCACCATACCGCCCTGAGCCACCATAATGAGCCATGTATTCTTATATGAAAACACGCTCTTCATGCCCGTCAGAATGCCGCTTAAGGTGGCTTTGTCGTGGATCTGCAATGCCGGCGGCGCATAGCTTTTGAGGCCCTTCTCATTGGGGTCGTCCCTGACGATGATCCAAGCCAGAATACCTATTCCGAGAATGATGGCCGCCGATCCGATCGCGGTGCCGCGCCAACCGAAATACTCCACCGCAAAGCGAAGCGGTACCTGTGCGAAGAGAGCGCCCAGGTTTCCGAAAAAAAGTCCCAGGCCGGAGACCATGGCAAACCTGCGGCTGGGAAACCAGTGGGCCGCAAGCCTCAATATCACCAGCCATCCAACCGCGGTCGAGCCGCCGATGATGGCGCGTCCGGCGCAGGCGAGGGCGAAGTTACTGGTAATGCCGAAGAGGCATTGGCCGGCCGCGGCCGAGATAGCGCCACAGACCAGCAGCTTCCTTGGGCCCCACGAATTGGTGAGGGCGCCGACAGGGATCTGCATGGCCACATAGAAGTAGAAGTAAAACGCCGACAGGTTCCCCAGGCTGGCGGCGCCGATGCCGAAATCGCGCATCAACTCCGCCGTCATCACGGCCGGAGCCGCGCGCAGAAAGAACACTGCCAGATAAAATATGGCGCCGATGCCCCAGACCGACCATGACAACCATGGGGC
>Ga0302325_10031334_pt1 | contig 10942 bp, 10 predicted proteins | sample Palsa_T0_2_FD_201948 | JGI IMG/M metagenome (GOLD analysis project Ga0302325, IMG submission 201948) | Peat permafrost microbial communities from Stordalen Mire near Abisko, Sweden - Palsa_T0_2 | ecosystem: Environmental > Terrestrial > Soil > Palsa > Peat permafrost | place: Sweden: Abisko... | reverse complement strand
CAGCACCGTCGGCGTGATCACTCGGAAGGTGATCAGGACCGCGAGTCCGAGCGGCGGCAGGCTCGCAAGCGTCGAGAGTTGCTGGGACACGCGCACGTCCGTCGAGCGCACGGAGATCGCCATGCCAACGCAGACCGACCAGGTGGCAAGCAGCGGCGCAAACATCACCTCGGCGAGGATCGGCGGGAGCTGCCATACGTCGGAGAACACGGCGTGAACCGCCCACAGTCGCACGGCAACGACGAAGGCTGCGTAAAGCACGTAGGTGACGGCGACCGCGGGTAGCACGGCCGCGAGACCTTTGCCGAGCATCAGCTCCCCGCGGCGAACGGGGGTGGTCAGCAGAGGCTCGAGGGTGCCCTGGTCGCGCTCGCCGACCACGGAGTATGCGGCGATGGCGGCGGGCAGGATCACGGGCACAATCAGCATCAGCAGAAGGACCGACCCAGCCACGCCGTGCACGGTCGAGCTGTCCGCGGAGGCGGTCAGCGAGAAGAGGTTGATCATCGGGCCGGTCAGGAACAGGACCGGCAGGATCCCCATCGTCACGACGATCGCGCGGTTGCGCCGGAACTGGAGCAGTTCCTTGCGGAACACGGCCTGCACGCGCCCTGGATCGATGCTCACGGGCGCCTCGCCTCCACGTCCTCGTCGATCAGCTCCAGGTAGACATCCTCAAGCGAGTGTCGCCGTTCGCTGATCGAGAGTACGTCGGCACCCGCGGCGACGAGCGCCCTCGTCAGCGCGGGCGCGGCCGCGCGAGGGTCTGACACGGTCAGCTCGTAGCCGCCACCGTCGTCGGGATGCCAGCCCTCGACCCCGGGGATGCCTGCGAACACGCGCTCGGGGGCGTCCAGCGGAGCGACCGTGGTGACCGCCAACGAGCGCGCGAACAGGCGCTCGCGCAGCTCAACGGGACGGCCCACGGTCCGTAGCGTCGTGTTGAGGATCGCGACGCGGTCGCACATCCGCTCGGCCTCCTCGAGGCGGTGGGTCGTCAGGACGATCGTCACCCCCCGCTGGCGTAGCGCGCCGATCAGCTCGTGCACCTCGCGCGAGGCGACCGGGTCGAGCCCCGAAGTCGGCTCGTCAAGGAACAGGACCCGTGGATCGCTCAAAAGCGCCCGCGCGATCGCGACGCGCTGCTTGAGCCCCTTCGACAAGCTGCTGCAGGGGTCGCCTGCGCGCTCGACGAGGTTGACAGTGGCGAGCGCTTGCTCGATCCGCGGGCGGACGTCCGACAGTCCGTAGAGGCCGGCGAAGAACTCGAGGTTCTCGGCGACCGTCAGGCGCGGGTACAGGCCCGGAGCCTCCGGCATGATCGCGATGCGGCTGCGGATCGCGACGGCGTTCTGGGGGGTCAGGGGAATGCCGGCCACGACGGCCGAACCGGCGGTCGGCGCGATCAGTGTCCCGAGGGTCCGCACGGTCGTGGTCTTGCCCGCGCCGTTTGGTCCGAGGAAACCAAACACCTCGCCCCACCCGACGCTGAACGAGACATCATCCAGGGCGGTGCGCTCGCCAAAGCGCTTCGTCAGACCCTCGACGGTGATGGCGTCGTCTCCGGTCGGCAAGCGCCGGGGCGGCATCGACGCCTCCGCCCGCAGCCGGGCCATCACCGCCAGCTGCTCCGGCGTGCGTTCCACCGGCTTTCGCACGGCGACCGTGGGCGCCTCCTCCACCGCGTCCGCCAAGTCCTGCCGCGCACCGGACAGGCGCCAGCCGACTGCGGTGTACACGGCGACCAGCGCGAGTACGAGGACGATCCGTAGGGTCGACGTGTGTACGACCAGCAGCGCCACGACCGCGGCGGCCACCAGGACGCCGGTGATCGCCCATCCCTGCCAGGCCAGCGGCCGGTAGCCCACCCCGAGACGGCGGCGGACGAACCACGGCCGTGACCGCGATCCGAGGTCCGGAGGCGGCATCGTCAGGCGACTATACGGGGGTGCCCGGCGCGGCCGTGAGCGTGAGCAGCGCGATCAGTGCCGCTGGCGGCGACAATCGCCCGGGATGAGTGACGTGACGATCCCGACCTCGCGCGGCGAGCTGCCGGCGTATCTGTCGCTGCCGGCGGGTGTGCGCCCTGCCCCGGGGTCGTGGTGATCCACGACGTGTTCGGCATGACCAACGATCTGCGCCAAGGTTTGCGTCAGCACAGGCAACTCGTGCTGTCGCGGGGCCTGACCAGTCCCTGGTGGTCGGCGGCGGTGTTGAGGATGGCCGCGTCGCGCCCTTCGACGGGGTGTCCTTCGCGTACCCAGTATTCGAAGCCGCCGAGCATCTCCTTGACGCGTCGGCCGAGCTGAGCCAGCTCGCGCGCGGCTTTTACGGCGCCGTTGCAGCCGGGGCCCCAGCAGTAGACGACGATCAGATGGTCGCCCAGTTGCGGAAGATCGTCCGCGCCATACGGGCGCGCCAGGTTGTGCGCTCCGGGCAGGTGCCCTGCTGCGTAGGCGTCCGCGCTGCGGGCATCCAATAGAACGAAGTCCGCGGAGCCGAAGGCCAGCGCGCTGGCGACATCGTCAGCGTCGGTCTCAAATCGCAGGCGGTCGTTGAAGTGTGCGATCGCAGCGGCACTGTCGGCGGCTTCGATCGTCGTGACGGGAGAGCTCATGCCGGTCAGTGTGGCGGTGGGCGCGCCCGCCGACAAGCGTCTTGAATGACATATGTCGCTACGATCCGGCCATGCGCACACATCGCGTCGTCGTGCTCGGCTTCGACGGCATGGCGCCGTTCGAGTTGGGCGTGACCGCCGAGGTGTTCGCGCTCCCGCGCCCCGAACTGGATGTCGACTGGTGGTACTCGTTCTCGCTCTGCGCCGAGCGACCCGGCCGGTTGCGCGCGCTCGGCGGCTTCACGATCGAGGTCTCACACGGCCTGAGGTCTCTCGCGGGCGCGGACACGATCGTGCTGCCGGGTACCGCTGACGTCCACGGCGACCCACCGAGTGAGGTGCTCGATGCGCTGCGTCGCGCTCACGCGCGCGGCGCCCGCCTGGTATCGATCTGCTCCGGCGCCTTCGTGCTCGCCGCAACCGGCCTGCTCGACGGTTTGCCGGCGGCGACGCATTGGCGCTACGCCGCCCTGCTGCGGGCGCGCTTCCCGCGCGTTCGCGTCGATCCGGACGTGCTCTACCTCGACAGCGGTCAGATCCTCACCTCAGCGGGCACCGCCGCAGGCATCGACCTGTGCCTGCACATCGTCCGCCGCGACCACGGAGCAGACATCGCCAACCGCGTCGCGCGACGCATGGTCGTTGCACCCCACCGTGCCGGCGGACAGACACAGTTCATCGAACAACCGGTCACGCACACCGCCGAGGACGACCCGATCGGTGCCGTCATCTCGCACGCGCTCGCACATATCGACGAGCAGCTCGACGTCAACGCCCTCGCACGCGTCGCGCACCTCTCACCCAGGCAATTCAGCAGGCGCTTCAAAGCGGCTACCGCGACAAGCCCCGCCCGCTGGCTGACCGAGCAACGCATCGACGCAAGCCTCCCCTTACTCGAACGCGACAGTCGCCTGATCGAATCGATCGCTGGAGCCGTCGGCTTCACCACCGCCGCCAGCTACCGCAAGCACTTCCGCGCGATCATCGGCATCAGCCCCCTCGCCTACCGGCGCGAATTCCAAACACGCTAGGCACTGCGTGAGGGCTCCGGGGGCGGGTCTGGAGCCTGATCGCCTCACGCAGGGGACATTTCGGCTGGGTCTCGCCGTGCCGCTGCGGTTTGCCGCGCGGCCGCGTAGAATCCGGCCATGCACGGAGGCATGGGATGAGCTTCTACTGGCTTGCGAGCGCCTACGCACTGGAGTTCATCGTTGGCGTCGGCTTCGTCGCGTGGCTGCGCCGGGACGAGGCGCGCCGCTCGCCGGGCAACGGCGGCCGCGCGCGTGATCGCGTCCGCTAGGCGCGCCGGAGGGCGCGAGCGGGTGTCGATCGCCGGCAATGCCGGCGCCATAAAGAGATGCGGCCCGGCGGCTTCGCCCGAATGTATCGTGCTCGTGCCGGTCGCCGCGCGACCCGTTCACACCGGACCGAAGAGAGGTATGAGATGACTCCGCCGACCATGAAGGATGCCAAGCTGATGATCCAGATCGCCCAGTGGGGCACCCTGCTGGGCATTCAGGAGGCGATGCCGCACCTGTTTGCCGAGGACTTCGACCCGCAGTCCGCGGACGCGATGAACAACGAGTCGGTGCGGACGATGCTGATGTTCGGCGAGTCGATCGGCACGCTGACCAAGCACGGGCTGCTGAATCTCGAGCTCGTCAACGACTGGCTGTGGCTGGAGGGGATCTGGTCGCGCGTCGGGCCTGCGGCGTTGCGCCAGCGCGAGCGCTTCGGCGAGCCGCGGCTGTATGAGAACTTCGAGGCCCTGGCGAAGGGCTAGCCGGCGCGCGCGCTTCAGTCGTGGATGTGGAACGGCAGCGTCGCGATCACGACGCCGTCGGTTTGCGCCTTGAGCACGGATTCGAGCAGCCTCGCGCGCTGGTTGTGAAGGACCTCGTGGCGGCGCTTGTTGGGGATGATCTGGGGGATCAGGACCGTGATCGTCGCGTCGGTCTGGATCGACTCGACGTAGCGCAGGACGCTGCGCACGAGTGAGCGGTGAGGGTCGAGCAGGACCTCGAGCGGGACGCTGCAGTTCCATCGCAGCCAGGCGTTCTTGATCGCCTGGCTCTCCTGCTCGTCGCCGGCGACGGCGACCGCGACGACCGTCTCGCCGAGCGACAGGGCCGCGCTCAGGGCGCGCTGGGTCAGCAGGGTCACCGTCGAGGTGGGCACGACGACGATGCTGTTGCGTCGCCGCGGAGGACCGGGCGTGCGGCCGAGCTCGAGGTCCGAGGCGACCTCGGCGTAGTAGCGCTCGGTGTGCCAGAAGAGCAGCATCAGCAGCGGGATCGCGATCGTCACGACCCAGGCTCCGGCGAGGAACTTGGTCGAGAGGAAGACGATGACGGCGACCGCGGTCATCATCGCGCCCGCGCCGTTGACGGCGGCGCGAAGACGCCAGTGTGGCGGTCGCAGCCCGCGCCAGTGGCGGACGAGCCCGACCTGGCTGATCGTGAAGCCGATGAAGACGCCGATCGTGAACAGCGGGATCAGGCGGCTGGTCTGCGCGTCGACCGCGAAAAGCAGCAGCGTCGCCGCGAGCGCCAGCGCGAGGATCCCATGCCTGTAGACGGGGCGCTCCGCGCGCAGGTAGAAGAGGTGGGGCAGTCGGTGGTCCCTGGCGAGCAGGCTCATCAGCACCGGCAGGCCGCCGAAGCTCGTGTTGGCGGCGAGCGCGAGCACGAGCGTGACCGCGAGGTTGGAGACGTAGAACATCCAGCCGGTCCCGAACGCGCCGGCGGTGATCTGGGCGAGGATCGTCACGCCGCCGCGCGGCACCAAGTGGTGCTCGCGGATCAGCAGCGCGAGTCCGACGAGCATCACGCCGAGCAGCACACCCAGCGAGATCTCCGTGCGCTGGGCTGAGCGTATGCGCGGCCTGCGGAAGGCGGGCACGCCGTTGGCGATCGCCTCGACGCCGGTGACCGCGGAGCAGCCGGAGGCAAACGCCTTCAGGATCAGCACGATGCCGAGCGCGGTCGTGGGGCGGATCGGCCCGAGGCTCGTCCCGATCGTCGCCACCGGGTGCGAGTGGAACGGCCCGACGACGATCACCGCGAGGATGCTCACGATGAAGACCGCGGTCGGGATCATCAGGAGCTTTGCGGACTCCGCGATGCCGAACATGTTCACGGCGGTCAGCAGCGCCAGGCCGACAAGGGCGACGAGCAGCAGGTGGTGCGCGAGGCCGGGGAACACGCTGCCGAGGCTCGCCGCCCCCGCCGCGAGGCTGACCGCCACCGTCAGCACGTAGTCGACGAACAGGGACGCCGCCGCGAGCAGGGCCGGGATGCGTCCGAGGTTGACCTTCGCGACGGCGTAGGCGCCGCCGCCCTCCGGGTGCGCGGCGATCACCTGGGTGTAGGAGATCACCAGCAGCGCGAGCATCCCGGTGATCACGAGCGTCAGCGGCAGCGTGAAGCGAAGCGCGCCCGATCCGGCCGCCACGAGCACGAGCACCATCGCCTCGGGCCCGTAGGCGACGCTCGAGAGGGCGTCGAGGCTGAGTGCGGCCAGGCCGCCGGCGACGCTCAGCTCGTGGCCTTCGTCGGCGTGCTTGCCGGCGCGGCGGTGGTGCGGCAGCGGACTGCCGCGCTTGGCGGCCGGCGCGGTCGGCGAAGCGCCGGCGGCGGCGCCGGAGCGATCCGCGGCGCTGCGTCCGGCCTGGTATCGGTTGGAGTCGCTCAACGCTGAGGGGATCGCCGCCGCGTCGAACTCTGACAGGCGGATGGCGCTCGGGCGCGGCCGCGGCGCGCGCGCGTGAGGGCGAGCGCCGGGGGGTGCGCGCGCGAGCGCTAGCGCAGGCGGGAATGCGCGCGCGCGAGTGCGGGTGGGGTGTGCCGGATGCTCGCTGCGGCGCGGCTCGGACTAGAACGGCTCGGTGCCGTCGTGCGCCTCGTCGGCGAGATCGCTGAGCAACGCCTGCGAGTCGGTCAGGGCGCTGGTGAGGATCGTCTTGGCGAGCGCGAGGAGGTCTGCGACGCGCGGGTCGCGGACGCGGTAGAAGACGCTCGTGCCGACGCGGCGGCTGTCGAGCAGGCCCTGCTGGCGAAGCGCCGCGAGGTGCTGCGAGGTGCCGCCGGAGTCGAGATGAAGCTCGGCCTGGAGCTCGCCGACGCCGCGCTCCCCGTCCGCCAGCAGTTCGAGGATGCGGATCCGCACCGGATGGCCGAGGGTCTTGAACATGCGGGCCTTGACGACATAGACCGGATCGGAGCGCACGTGGTCGTTTCCGGTGCTGGTAGCAACCCCCCGGCTGCCGGACGCGTCCACACCCAAAAGGGTAGACGAGCGTTCGGTCGTTTACCCAGCTGATTCTCAGGATTGCCTCGCAGCTTGCGGTTTTCGCCTGATAACAACGCCCGCTCACGGGCCGCTGACGAGACTGAAGGTCCAGGTGGAGCTGTAGGCGCCGCTGAAGACGTTGGGCAGCAGGCTGAGCTTGAAGGTCAGCGTGACCGTCGAGGGGCCGAGGCCCGTGTTCGCCGCGGCGTCATAGATCTTGACCGCCGTCGGCGCCGTCGTGCCGGCGGGCAGCGTGACCGGGTAGGTGATCGCGTTCGTGGGAAGCCGGCAGGTCGCGGACGTCGCCGCCGCGGAGCCCGCCGTGACCGTGGTTGCGGTGGTGGACAGCTTGTGGCTGCCGGCGGTGAACGTCGTCGAGGTGCCCGTGAGGTTCCAGCCGCTCGAGGCGCCGCTGCCGTCGGTCGGCGAGAGCGCGAAGTTCGTCGTCACGCTCTGGTTGCTGCCGTTGAGCGTGAGCGAGCCGAACGGGGCGGTCGCGGGCGGCGCGGCGAGCGAGAGCGAGCTGCCGCCGCAACCGCCGAAGAAGGTCGCGATCGCCGCCGACCATGTGGCCGTGGTGGCCGCCGTCTCGGTTTCGCTGACGGTCCCAGCCGCGGGGCCGATCTCGTAGTCGGCCGTGTTGGAGACGGAGTGGGCCGCCATCAGGTTGGTCCAGCCCGAGCCGGGCGTGAAGGTGTTGCCGCTGCTGCCGGTGCTCGCCCGGAAGCTCGTTATCGCAAGCTCGTTGCCGTCGGCCGCCGTTGCCGAGACGGCCTCGGTGGTGGCCGACGTCGTCTTCGTCGCCGTGCCGCTGCCGTCCAGCGGCGAGACCTTGTCGACCCCGGACCATTCGCTCAGTTGCGCGACCGCGGTGTCGGATGCCGAGAGGGTGAACTTGACGCTCGTGATCGCCCCCGCGTTGTTCGGGTCGTACCAGATCTGGGTCGATCCGACGCCCGAGGTGTAGATGCCCGCGGCCTTCACCCAGCCGGCCGGCGCGGTCACCGTCGTGTTCGCGCCGGTCGCCACGACGCCGACGAGCAGGTTGCCCGCGGTGCTGGCGGAGGAGAGCGTCGGCGTGATGCTGGTGGAGGCGGCCTGCGAGAGATAGGTGCCGGCCTGGACCTTGGCGATCGCCGCGTGGGCGGCGGCGGCGCCGAGCGAAAGGAGCGCGACGGCGGCGCCGAGCGCGACGGCGCCAAGGCGCAGGCGCTGGCGCCCGGGGACGCCGCGAAGATTGTCGAGGTCGCTGCAAGACGGCTGTCGGCGCTCAGGGCGCCAGCCGCGAATGTCGAGATCGGCGGAAGCTCGCTTGGAAACAAACACTATTTGAAGATTCGAGGACTCGAAATGGATATCGTAAGGAAGCGATGGAGGTGGTTGGGCGTTGTGCTGGCGCTCGCAGGCGCGGGGCTGATCGCGCTGCCTGCAGCCTCGCAGGGCGCCACGACGGCATCGGTGACGCTCAGCGCCGGTAGCCTCGCGTTCATCAACAGCACTCCGGCGACGACGATCACCTTTCCCACCACGACGCTGAACGGCACCAACCAGTCGATCACCTCGACTCTCGGCTTCGACATCGGCGACGCGACGGGATCCGGGTCCGGCTGGAACGTCACCGCCACATCGACGACGTTCACCTCGGGCGCACACACGCTCCCGACGACCTCGACGACGGTTGCCGCTGCTCCGACCGCGACCTGCGACGCGGGCGCGACTGGTTGTACGGTGGCGACGAACACGGTCAGCTTCCCCTACACGCTGCCGGCCGGCACGACGGCGCCGACGGCTACCAAGCTGTTCGACGCTTCGGCGAACAGCGGCATGGGCGACCAGACGTTCACGCCGACGTGGACTCTCGCGATCCCGGCCAACGCCGTCGCCAGCGGCACGGCCTACACGTCAACCTGGACCTTCTCCCTGGTCAGCGGGCCGTAGGGTCGATGCGCGCGCCGGTTCACATTCGAGCGGCCGTCCTGGTCGCCGCGTTGGCGGCGATCGGCGGCTCCATCGTCACCGCCGCGCCCGTGGCGTCGGCGGCGACGATCGGCGGCTTCGGCGTGCGCCCCGCCACTTTCAACCCCGGCAACCTGGCGACCCGCGCCTATTTCATCATCCATGCGCGGGGTGGGACCGTGCGCCATGAGGACGCGATCGTCACAAATAACAACGACGCGCCGCTGACGCTCAAGGTCAACGCGGTCGACGGCCTGACCGGAGTCACCTCCGGCGTCGTCTACGCCAACCGGGGCACCGCCAGCACCGGCGCGGGCGCCTGGCTCACGCCCGCCGCAGGTCAGATCACCGTTGCGCCCGACCAGTCCGTCGATGTCGGCTTCGTCGTCAGGGTCCCCCGGTACGCCCCGGCGGGCGACCACCTCGGCGGACTGGCCTTCGAATCGCTGCATCCCTCGAAGTCCGGCGGCGCGTTCTCGGTGTCGGTGGTCGTGCGGACGGTCGTCGGTGTCGAGATAGAGGTGCCGGGCCACGCGACACGCCACCTGCGGATCTACTCCGTCGCGCTCGCGCCGCTGCCCGGAACCGACGTCCCCTCGGCCGTGGTCACGCTCGAGGACGACGGTCACAAGCTCTGCCACCCGCAGCTGCGGGTGTCGATCACCGGCCAGAGCGGCAGCTCGTCGGTGACCGAGAAACTCGGCACGATGCTGCCCGGCGACAAGATCGCCTACCCCTTCAGATGGCCCGGCGCGCTGAGCGAGGGAACCTACGGCGTCGATGCGACCGCCAGCGACTGCGGTCCGCAGACCACCCTGGACTCCGACGCCGCCTATGCCCTCACGCGGCCCGCGACTGCCGCCGCCAGCTCCTCCCAGACCGTCGGCGCGACGACGCCGCTGTCGAGCGGGTGGCCGTGGTGGATCTACGTTGTGCTCGCGCTCGGCGGCGGCGTGCTCGGTGGTGCCGCGTTCTCGCGTTTCAGTCGCCACCGCCGCGCCTAGCGCGCCGGCCGCACGCGACGCGCGCGGCACGCAACGCTGCGCCCCCTCGCGCAGGACCTCCGCCCGGGATCGCGCTGGCGGAGCAAGGCGCGTGCTCAACGTTCGTCCGCGAGCGGTCGATATTGAGAGGTGCGAAGTTCACGCGCCGATCTCGTGGTGGGACGAATTGCGAACAGATAAGGCTTCAACGGCGTCGATCCCAGAGGAGATCGAACGTGCGTGCGTACGCAACCTGCTCGCCAGTCCGGAGGAGCGGGTCTGGTTCAAGGATCTGGAGAGCCGCTTTCTGGTGGTGAGCGACGGCTGGCTCGCGGCGGTGGCGCCGGGCTGTTCGCTCGAGCAGGTGATCGGCAAGACCGACTTCGACATGTTCAGCCGCCCGCACGCCGCGGCGGCCTTCGAGGACGAGCAGGCCGTGATCGCGACGGGCAAGACGATCGTCGCGAAGATCGAGCGAGAGACGTTTCACGATCGCCCCGATGTGTGGGTGTCGACCACCAAGCTGCCGCTGCGCGACGAGCAGGGCGAGATCATCGGCACCTGGGGAATCGCCCGCGACGTGACCGCCCAGATCGAGGCCGAACAGGCACTGGCGGCCAGTCGCGAGCAGTTGCGCGCCAGCGAGCGCCAGTACCGGCTGATGTTCGAGCAGAACCCGCAGCCGATGCTCGTCTACGACCGCGAGACGTTCGCGATCGTGGCCGTCAGCAACTCGATGGTGGCCGCCTACGGATATTCGCGCGAGGAGCTGCTCGCGATGACGATCCATGCGCTGCGGCCGCCGGAGGACCTGCCCGACTTCCTGGCCCGCCAGGAGGAGCTGAGTGCGATCGGGCGCGCCGGCATCACGACCGCCCCGCGTACGTGGCGCCACCGCTACAAGGACGGCACGATCATCGACGTCGAGATCACCAGCGACGACCTCGTGCTCGACGGCCGTGCCTGCCGCATCGTGCTCAGCCACAACGTGACCGAGCGCAACCTCGCAGCGGCCGCACTGGCGGGCGCGCGTGACCAGGCGGTCGAGGCCTCGAAGGTGAAGTCGGCGTTCCTGGCCAACGTCAGCCACGAGATC
>Ga0302325_10031330_pt1 | contig 10942 bp, 14 predicted proteins | sample Palsa_T0_2_FD_201948 | JGI IMG/M metagenome (GOLD analysis project Ga0302325, IMG submission 201948) | Peat permafrost microbial communities from Stordalen Mire near Abisko, Sweden - Palsa_T0_2 | ecosystem: Environmental > Terrestrial > Soil > Palsa > Peat permafrost | place: Sweden: Abisko... | reverse complement strand
TGGAAGGCGGCTCCATCGACGTCAACGGACAAGGCACCATCCTAACCACCGAAGAATGCCTGCTAAGCAAAGTCCAGCAACGCAATCCAGGCATGAAGCGCAAAGCCTACGAAAAACTCTTCGCCGATTATCTAGGCGCCCCGCGCGTGATCTGGCTAGGCAAAGGGATCACCGGCGACGACACTCACGGCCACGTCGACGACCTGACCCGCTTCGTAAGCGAAGACACAGTAGTCACCATGGTCGAGAGCAATCCGAAGGATAAAAATCACAAGCCGCTGCGTGACAACCTTCGCCGTCTGCAAGCCGCGCGTGATCAGGCGGGCAAGCCGCTGAACATCGTCGAGCTTCCCATGCCGGGTCCGGTAGTCTTTGAGAAGCGGCGTCTTCCCGCCAGCTACGCCAATTTCTACATCGCAAACGGCATCGTCCTCGTGCCAGTATTCAACGATGCCAACGACCGCATCGCCCTGAACACGCTGGCAGCGCTGTTCTCCACGCGAGAGATCGTACCTATTTATTCCGGCGACCTCGTCTGGGGACTCGGCACTATGCATTGCATGACGCAGCAACAGCCTTCAGCCCTCAGCAAAAAAGCCTGAACCTTCCGTATGGGATCAACCCTTTACGGGAAAATTGAATCTTATTTGTCTGTTCAATATTGCTCAGATCGAGGCGGATCTGATTAGAATAATGACGTAGGGCTGGGTAGGTGACTGCCCCACGATGTTCAGAGATCACGATGTTCAGAACTCACGATGTTCATAAATTAAGATAGCGAGGATAATTGAATGAACGGATTTAAGCTGTTTGCGTTCGCTGCTGTTGCTGCAATCTGTTTCGTGGTAACCACTCCCAAAACACAGGCTCAGGTACAGGTCGATATCGGCGTTGCGCCTGAATGTCCCTACGGCTACTATGACGCTGCGCCGTACGAATGCGCTCCCTACGGCTACTACGGCCCAGAGTGGTTTACCGGTGGCATCTTCATCGGCGCTGGCCCGTGGTTTCATGGTCCTGCCGGCTTCCACGGCCACGTAAATAACCATTTCCATCCCGAGCACGGCTATAACGGCCCCAGGCCAGCCCGGGGCGAGAAACCCGAGCCGGGAAGGCGTCTCGATAAGGTTGAGCACTTCAAAGGAAACGAAGTGCGCGACGGACGCGGTCACGTCGGCAAACGCTGACATCTCCTGAACTGAAGGCTGCCAGTTTCAATCGCACCCGGCGAGCGAGAGGTTCACTCTCGCTCGCCTTTCTCTTTTTCGCTTGTCATTCCGAGCGAAGTCCGAAGCCGAGCAAAGCTCGGCGAGGCGAGGGAGGAATCTGCTGTTCCCTGCACCGAGTTCCCGTTCTGAGACGGTTTACCTCTTTATAACGAGCACCGCCCGCGCAGCGGACAAACCGCACATCGCGCTTTCATTTCCTCACTCCGGCACCGAACCGGAATATCTCCCCGTCCCCGCGCCTTCCGCGGACAATCCAGCAAACACCAAGCCTCCCGATATTTTTCGAATCGAGCCCGCGTCGACCGCGGATTGAACCACAGCTTGACCAACCCCTCCGCCATCTCGATCGGGATGACGTACCACACGTCCTCCGGCACAATATGCACCACCACGAAATCCATGTCTTCCTTCGTGAACGGTTTGCCCTTGCCTCCCGCTCCCGCCTGATATTTCGACCGCTCACAATACGACCCGCCCTTCACCTGCACCCGCCAAAACCCTTTACCCCAATCCACCACAAAATCGTAGCGTTCACTGTCTCCCCAAGGCTTGCATACCGGGATCCTGAGCCTGCAAACCTTAGCCAGAAACGCCGCCTCCACCGCCTCCCCCATCCGCTTGCTATTATCGTCAGCCACCGCCTGTAGGTCGATCACTTCTTCCGCACGCTCCTCACCCGAATTGTTGTTTTTCTCTCGCATAAACAGAAAAGGCGCAGCCAGTAGGCTGCGCCTGAAAGCGCTCCTTTGTAATATTCCGATTGTTAACCCAAGCTTCTACCCTGTCATCCTGAGCGAAGCCAGAGCCTGCCCTGAGCGGAGTCGAAGGGGACCTTGGTTTCCCCGCAAACACAAACGGCGCAGACCAAAAGGGCTGCGCCGCTGTTTCAACTCTACAATACTATTATATCATACCGCATAGGGCAAAAGAGACATGTTAGCCATATTTATTTCTCCCACCAAATCAACAACATACTCCAAAAATCGCCCCCGCAGGGGCTTGACAAGATTTTGGCGGAATAGTCCTCAGACCCTTGTCATTCCGAGCCGGGCGCCGAGCCGGCGAGGAACCTGTTCTCGCTTGCGCCGATATCATTTCCCGCTTCGGGAAAACACGTCCTCAAGAGGTTCCAGAAGAGTTCGAGGAGATTGCGGGAGGCTGCTTTCGCACAGGACGCCTGTGACATCCGACACAGCCAGCGTCTACGGCAATCCCTAAAATGTTGTCATTCCGAAGCGCGCTGAAAGCGCGCGAGGAACCTGCTGTCCTTTTGGAGTGGCAATGGTGAAGGAGCGGCGCTACTACGTTTACATCATGGCGAGCAAGAGCCGCGTGATCTATGTCGGCGTGACGGGATTTCTGATGGCGCGTGTCTTGCGGCACAAGGCCGGCGAGGGCGGAGCGTTTACTCCCAAGTATCGAGTGCATCGGCTGGTTTATTTTCACAGCTTTCAGAACGTGGGGGACGCTATCGCGCGCGAGACGGAGATCAAGGGATGGCGGCGGGAGAAGAAAGTGGCTTTGATTCACGCGGACAATCCTACTTGGGAGGATTTGGCCGAGGGCTGGGGCGGCCCGGCAGTGATGAGCGTGTCGGCGACAGCAGGTTCCTCACCGGGCTATCGCCCGGTTCGGAATGACAAAGAGTAGGGACGGTGCCAGGGCTACTTCTTATACTGCGTAGGCTACGGACCTTTTTCAAAGTCTTGCGATCCCAGATCCAGCCTTCGCGGGTGTAGCTGGCGAGTTCGAAGTCTTGGGTGAGTTCGAGGCTCACGTGGAAGCTACCCTTGCACAGGACGCCTGTGACATCCGACACAGCCAGCGTCTACGGCAATCCCTAAAATGTTGTCATTCCGAAGCGCGCTGAAAGCGCGCGAGGAACCTGCTGTCCTTTGGAGTGGCAATGGTGCATAAGCGGCGCTACTACGTTTACATCATGGCGAGCAAGAGCCGCGTGATCTATGTCGGCGTGACGGGATTTCTGATGGCGCGTGTCTTGCGGCACAAGGCCGGCGAGGGCGGAGCGTTTACCTCCAAGTATCGAGTGCATCGGCTGGTTTATTTTCACAGCTTTCAGAACGTGGGGGACGCCATTGCGCGCGAGACGGAGATCAAGGGATGGCGGCGGGAGAAGAAAGTGGCTTTGATTCACGCGGACAATCCTACTTGGGAGGATTTGGCCGAGGGCTGGGGCGGCCCGGCAGTGATGAGCGTGTCGGCGACAGCAGGTTCCTCACCGGGCTATCGCCCGGTTCGGAATGACAAAGAGTAGGGACGGTGCCAGGGCTACTTCTTATACTGTGTAGGCTGCGGACCTTTTTCCAGCGTCTCGCGGTCCCAGATCCAGCCTTCGCGGGTGTAGCTGGCGAGTTCGAAGTCCTGGGTGAGTTCGAGGGCGTCCACGGGACAGGCGTCTTCGCAGAGGCCGCAGAACATGCAGCGGCTCAGGTCGTAGGTGAAGTTGGTGAGTTCCTTGCGGCGGGTGTGCTCGTTGCGCGCGCTGGAGACTACGATCAGATTCTCCGGGCAGGCCAGGGCGCAGAGGTCGCAGGCGATGCACATGGTCTCGTCGGTATCGGGATTGACGTTCAGCCGCGGCGCTCCGCGGTAGCGCTCGGCCACCTGCGGCCGCTCCATGGGATATTGCTCGGTATAGATTTCCTTGGGATCCTGATAGCGGAACGTGACCTTCAACCCCTGAAGGAGATCGATCAGAAAGACTTTGCGGAGCAGGCTTTGCATCCCCATGACGGGGTTAGCATATCAGGTGCCAGTGGTCAGTGGCCAGTGGTCGGCGACCAGAACTGCACGAGCCTGCGACATGCCCATTGGAACCTTTTCGGCCTGCGATCCGTATTTGAAATCAAGAGGATGTTATGCGAGCTTATTTCGCCAAGTTGTCGCCGAAAGCCCGGATGCTGCTGGCCGTACCCGCGGTCGTGATCGCCTACATGATCGTGACGATTGTGGTCCCCGCGGTAGTTCATGCCGCGGTGCCGGAAGTGGTGCGCTCGGTATTGAGACTGATCTGAACTGAGACTGATCTGAACCGAGATTCGTCTGAACTTAGATTGATCTGAACGAAGTCCTTCTCGATCTTCTTTCCAGACCTCAGTGATACCCTGCTGCGTAGGCTTTTCGTGTCAACCACCAACGACCAACGACCAACGGCCGGGCCCGACGAACTGTGGATGGAGGAGGCTCTGCGAGCGGCGCAGCGCGCGCTGGAAGCGGGCGAAGTCCCCGTCGGAGCTGTCGTCGTGTGCGAGGGACGCATCATCGGCCGCGGATGGAACCGCAACATCGGCGACTCCGACCCCACGGCCCATGCGGAGATCGTGGCGCTGCGCGAAGCGGCGGCAGCCCTTGGTAACCATCGTCTGGAGGACTGCGACCTGTTTGCTACAATTGAACCGTGCTCCATGTGCGCCGGAGCGGTGGTGTACGCCCGGATCAAGCGCCTGGTGTACGGCGCGGACGATCCCAAGGCGGGCGCCGTGCAATCGGTGATGCAGGTGCTGAATCATCCGCAACTGAACCACCAAGTGGAAGTCCGCAGCGGCGTCCTGGCAGGCCGTTGCGCAGAACTGCTGCAAACGTTCTTTAAAAACCGTCGTTAGCCGTTGGTTCACTGGCCACTGGCCGCTGGCAACTGCCTTCCGGAGAGGTGCGTGAGCGGTTGAAACGATCCGCCTCGAAAGCGGACATACCTTAACGGGTATCGTGGGTTCAAATCCCACCCTCTCCGCCATACTTTTGTTTGCAGGGGATTTTGCTGATTCTATAAGGGTGCTAGGTCCCGCGCAGCGTCAATTTACCGGCATCGTTGGGTTATTCGATAGCATTGCCAGTCTTAATCGTCGTGCTTCGGAGTGAAGTTGACGCTCTTGACATACATGTAGCGGGTCACGCCGACAGTTGCCGTTCCGCCCCATTCGTTGCTATTGCTGCCCCGGTGCTGAAGAATAATATAGGCTAGACTCTGAGGAATGTGCTCGTTGTGTGAAGCGACCTGCGTGCCGTCAATGTAGACCTTCACGCTCGTGGGTGCCCAGACCAACGTGTACTTGTGGAATTCAGTTGCGAGAAAATGGTTGGAAATGTTGTTGGTTTGCTTGACGTCACCCGATGGAGCGTTCTTGGGATTGGCGTTCTGCCAGTTGGTGATCCACATAGCGTTTTCGTTGCCCAGGAATTCAAGGTCAATTTCGCTTTCTGAGTTGTTGTAAAAAACGAAGCCGGACGAAATCGCTCCAGATTGTGCTGTACCAACCCCATCCGGCGTTGCAGAAGTCGAGGACATGCGCATCACAAGCTCATAAGTGCCGAAACCAAATCGCTCCCTGGAAACGATTGCTCCACCGTAGGACAGAATGTTATCCGGCCCTCCTTTCTGCTGTGTGACCTTGATACAAAGCATGCCATGTGAAAAATCAAGGTTTTCTGGGACGTAGATGCCGGAATTGAGACCCGGCTTTGAATCAGGCGATTTGTAGGTCGCAACCTTCCACTTGCCGGTATCGAGTTTGCCCGCACTGAAGTCGTCAGAAAAGGTTTGAGCGGAGACAACGCAGGCTGAGCAGAGGAACAGCGTTACGACGACTAGAGTTTTCATGCAATCCTTGTGCCTACAAACCCAAAGAGTAACAAGCGGTTTATGTGTTCCCTAAATTGAGCCGGACTGATCACGAACTGAGCACTATTGAACAGTCCAGCACCCCTTTCCAATTTTACAATCAGATGCGAGTTCGTAAGCGACTAGCTTTCCCCCTTCGGGCGTTGCGATCTGAGCGGGAAACGGGGATTCGCCTGCAAAAGTGAGGACTCTAGGATCGGATCAAACCGATGGTGGTAGAGAGTTTTCGCCGCTGCGCCCTGCTTGCTTCGGTTCGGACGGCAGCCACACGGTATAGTACTGCGGCGACTTTGACGGGATGCTTGGTACTCTTAAGCGTTGATGATTGTGACAATTTCAAGGAGGAGGAGGACTTATGCAGAGCGTGGTTGGAATTTTTCCTTCAGTGGTGTCGGCGCAGAGGGCTGTTCAGGGTCTGTTGAGCATTGGCATGACGGAGCGCTCCATCGTCTTCTTGAGCAGCGGATCGCGGGAGGACAATGCGGTCAGGGCATTGTCTGACAAGGAACTAGATAGGGTTCCGACTACGGATGCAGAAAGCGATGGGATGGGGAAGGCGATGGGCGCATTGCTGGGCGGAGCTGTAGGGGCGAGTGCGGGATTGGCGGGTGGGTTAGCGATGGCGAGTTTGCTGGTCCCGGGAGTGGGCACAATTTTTGCGCTCGGGGTCGGTGCGGCGGCGGTTCTGGGACTGGGCGGCGCGGCTGCGGGCGCGAAGGCTGGGGATGCTACGGAACATGCGATGGACGTTGGAGTTCCGAGAGATGAGGTGAAGTTCTATCATGAGGCGCTGAGGCGCGGCCGGTCTCTGGTGATTGCGAGTGCGGATGGCGAGGAGCTAGCCGAGAGGGCACGAACGGTGTTCAAGCAACAGGGTGGCGAAGATGTGGGGGCGGCTCGCAAGGAATTCGAGAAAGCGGCGTAGAGGGCGCGAACTTGGGGAACCGTCACGCCAAACTGGAAAGACGCTGATCCCGACATTCCGATCCTTAAAGAAGCCAAGGCAGAGTACGCGAAGTTGCAATAATATCTACGGCAACCATGGTCATCGCCGCATCCGTCATTCTGCTTCTGGCAATCCTGCTGTCTCCCGTCCTTCTAATCCGGTTCCGCAAACGGTGGGTCGCAGCCTTCAACTTGGCTGTTACGAACCGAATCACGAGCCGCTTCGCCGCCCGATTGCCCGGCTTCGGCATTCTTACGCATGTAGGTCGGAAGTCTGGCAAAGTCTACCGGACACCAGTGAATGTTTTTCGAGCGCCGGGGGGATTCCTGATTGCGCTCACTTACGGGCGGGAAAGCGAATGGGTTAAGAACGTAGTAGACGCCGGGGCGTGCCAGCTTGAGACTCGCCGTGCGGTGTATCAACTCTCCGCACCAACCATCGTGCATGACCACACTCGGCGACGATTCCCACTTGTCGTGCGTACAGTCCTCGGGATCATTGGTGCGAACGATTTCATGGAGCTTTCAACATCTCGTGCAGTACAAAGCGTTCCGTGCTAAATTCAGATACTCTCTGGCGCTTTGTGCACTGCCAGGCTACCGTCATGCAGAATCCCATCAAAGAACGCATCGCTAAGTTGCGAGACGAAATAGTTCAAATCAGCGAAGCGAACAAGCAGTACGTGCAAGGCGGCAAAAAGATGCCCGGCTCAGCGGGGGAACATGAGCGTCGCCTGCAAAGATTGCAGGACATCCTGGACGAGTTGGTGTCGTTGACTGATTGGAAGAAACTTTGAACATGGTAACCGCTGAAGTGGCAGGTGGAATCGTGGCGTTTTCTCCTCCGGCCCCCGAACCGCGATGGCTCTATCACAAGGATCGCCGCTAGAGCACCCCGCCAGTCTTTACCGCCAGAATATTCAGCGCCATCTCCAGCTTCGTGATGGCTGCGCCGATTTCTGGATGCTCTCCGATCTTCCCTTGCAGGGACTTGAGAATGTGATGAGCACTCTTAATATGCGTTTCTGCCTCCGCCGGACTTGACTCGGCACTGCGTTCGCTGGGCGCTTCCATGTCCACTCCCTTTCCTCTTCTCTCGATTGTTTTACAGCGTCTGCCCCGATTCTATGCGACCAGCCCACCGCAAAGGTTGCTTCCAATCGCTCCGGGCGAATTCGATGCTGGCGAACTCGGAAGGATCGTTTTCCTTCGAGATTCAGATGGGCGCGTCTCAAATCTGACCGTTTTTATCCAAGAGGTTCGCGGCATTGATTTCCAAAAGACCGATTGAGCAGAGCGAATTGATGAAGGCTGCCGGCTGAGAGTCAAACTACTTCGCGAGAATGCCTTCGATTTGCCGCAGGTGGTTGACGTCGTGCCCCGCGAACATGCGCACGATGTGCTCAATTGTTTCCTGGCCGCGCTCGGCGTGCATTCCGTAGTGCTTCCACTGGTCGGGCGTGAGGGATTTGAGTAGCGCGAGATTGGCTTCGCGAACCGCGCGAAACTGCTCGACGGATTTGCGCGGATCGCGCGTCGCATAATGTCCGCTGGTTACCCAGGAATCCTGATCGAAGGCCGCGACCGGAGAGCCCGGAGCGCCAAGAATCAGCCGCATACGAAAACCGCCGACGATTTCCGCGTCGGCAAGGTGCGCAAGAATCTCGCCGACGGACCACTTGTCGGGAGCCGGCCGCTTGCGCAATTTCGCTGTGGGCACGCCTTTGATTAGCCGTGCAAGTTTCTTCGCCGTGGCGGCTTGCACCGCCAGCGATTGTTTTCCTTCTACGTAGCTGGTGACGCGTCGAGTGTGCTGCTGCGGTGTTTCTTTCATTTTGTGCCACTCCTATCAGGTAAGTTTCGCCGGGCTTCGCTTTGGCGCGACAGCCGCGGGTCGGGAGGCGAAGCGGTGGCCGGTTTAGCAGGCGACGCAAAGGCAGGTTGAGCGACCAGGCTAGCGAAGGCGACGAGGGCAATTCCCAAATATCGCAACGGAGAAACGACGAGCCTGTTAGACATTGGCCTCCCTCTATTCTGAGTGAACGCCATTGTAGCCGAATTCAGACACAACCAAGCCGGAGCACATTCAGTGCCCGCTCCAGCCTGTTTGCTGATGCGTTAGGGCGTCGCAGCCGGAACGTACACATTGTGCGCGGAAACCAGTTCCGCATTGGATACTTCCGTCGTAACCTTGATTCGCTGCCAACCACTCTTTTTCTGCGGTTTTGCAGTGAACGTCAACCAATACTGATGGTCCAGGTGGCGTGCCGTATCGTCGAGGAAAGGGTCAAAGCTTACGGGGGCGCCAGTGAAGCCGATGTAATACGCTTCGCCGCCGGTTTCTTCGGCCAGACGCGAGAGATAAATCTGTCCCCAATAGTTTGGCCAGTAGCTATGACCGAAGTGTCCCGCCCCCGGAGTATAGATCGCGTAGACGACGATGCCGGCCCGCTCCGCATCGTCGATCGCAGCGTCCAAATAGGGATCTTGCAAATCACCACTCCCGTAGTAGCGATCAATTCCGTCGGAGGCCATGAACACCTCCCGCCGGGCTGTGCTCTCCGGCCAGCGTTTGATCAGATCACTGAGCGAAAAATATGGACTGGCATTAATGCCGCCAATTCCCATAGGAAGGCGCAGGGCTTTTGCCGCTAAAGCATGATCGCTGGTCGGGCTCTGCACCACCTTCGCGCTGCCGTCCTGCATGTAGGCCACGCCGATCAACGTGGACGCTGGCTGGGCGGTGATAAATTTGTGCAGGCTCTCCAGTTGTGTTCCAAGATTGAGGCCGGAGCCGTCGTCGAGCAAAATAAAAAGTTCGAGTCCCGCGTGCTCTCCCTGCGCAGGAACCCAATCCGTGACCTGGTCGCGATCACGGCCTTCGTACACCATCACATCGGCGCGGCTTATTTCAGGTACGTTCGAGCCATGACGAGCTTCCACAGTGACCAGCAAGTGTGCCGGCACCCCTTGCGTTCCTGCATTCTGCGCATAAATGCTGCCGGTGACGGACACCCACACAGCAAACCCGAGTACGGCCTTGAGTAGACAATCAGATTTATTCATGAATGTTCCTCTTTCTTCTGCTGGCTACTTTGTTAGATGGTCAGGGGCACTCGTTCGATGCCCGGTGCATGGCTTCGTCGAGCCCATACAGTGCAGCCTGCAGGTTCAGGTTTTCAGATGTCGGTGCGTTGCTCGGTATGCCGCTGCAAATACCAGCAGGGCGGGTATCCGGCACGGGGAAACAGCGCGTGGACACAGGTTTGCGCCTCCGGCGGATTGAAGATGAATTGGGTCTTGCCGCTTTTCTGCCGCACCGCGTAATAGGGCATGACTGTGACTTGTCCGAAAGGTTGGCGATTCGCCGCCGTTCGGTAACGGAACACGACGTAGTCCACGGCATAGGCGACCCCTGTCACGCCCAGCGCGGAAGAAAGCCCGACGACCATCAATCGCTTCAGGAAATGCTTGATTCTGGCTCTCAGGGCTGAACTCACGGCGTGCCATTATACCTGCACTATGCCCGCATCAAGCCCAGGCCAGAAAGACATTTCGAATGAGGTTCAACTCCCCGCTTACTACTCTCGTTGACAACTCCCCGCTTCCACAGGCAAACTACCGCATCCGCCGATTAGAGGCTGCGGCGAGCCCCTAGGGGCAATTCAGAGGACAGGTGCGGGTCTAACACGTATTCATCGGCCATGGAGCAAACCGTCTCCTACACGCTCGATTCCACCTTGGAAACCGTGGACCACGCGGAAGAAAAAGCTACCCGCATCGCCACGGAATTGGGCTTTGGAGAAGACGAAGTGATGCAGATTTCCATGGCGGTGCGCGAAGGCGCGGTAAACGCCGTTCTGCATGGCAACGCGTATGCCCCGGACAAGAAAGTTGTCCTGTGCTTCGAGCGCACCTCCGAGGATCTGGTTATCACGATTCGCGATCAGGGCAAAGGCATCGACTTGGAAGGAATTCCGAATCCTCTGGCGCCGGAAAACTTGCTCAAGACTTCGGGACGCGGCATTTTTCTGATGCGTTCCTTCATGGACGTGGTGGAAATCCGCCCGTCCCAGACAGGCACCGAAATAAAACTGATCAAACACGTCCACGGGCCATCCGCGGGCGG
>Ga0302325_10031328_pt1 | contig 10943 bp, 6 predicted proteins | sample Palsa_T0_2_FD_201948 | JGI IMG/M metagenome (GOLD analysis project Ga0302325, IMG submission 201948) | Peat permafrost microbial communities from Stordalen Mire near Abisko, Sweden - Palsa_T0_2 | ecosystem: Environmental > Terrestrial > Soil > Palsa > Peat permafrost | place: Sweden: Abisko... | reverse complement strand
TTCCCAGCTGAGCATCGCGCCGGCGGGCAGATCGCGCACGGCTCTTTTCCCGATCACGTCGTCAATTTCGGCGGCCGAAATGCCGGTGCCGGGGCGCTGAACGGTGAGGTCGTCCCGACAGATCGATTCCCGCGCGGGGACCTGCCTTTGCAGAATGAGGCTTTGCCGACTAACGGTTCGCACATCTTCCTCGCACGAGAGCACGCGCTTACCGGGCGATCCAAGCATCGCTTCTGCCTGGCGAATGAGTTCGACGTAGCGTGCGAACCGATCGGGATCACTGCTGGCGGAGTGATCTGGTCCCGGCGCGCGACAGTCGTAGGTCAGATGGCGTTCGACAAACCGCGCTCCGGCGGCGACAGCGAATGCTCCACACGTCGTGTCGGTGGTGTGGTCGGAATAGCCAACATGAACCCCGCAGCGCATGTGCAAATCGCCGATCCAGCTCAGATGGGCATCGCATGCCTCGGTCGGATAGCTGCTGATGCAGTGCAGCAAAGCGAAGGGCGTCTGCCAATCGCGGAGCCATCCGACTGTGGCGTCAATTTCGTCTAGCGTCGCAGCCCCGGTTGAAACCAGGAACGGCAGTAACAAGCTCGCGGCTCCCTGAAGTAAGACGCGATTGACCAAGTCCGGCGAAGCGATTTTTACGGCCGCGAGATTCAGTGACGCGAGGGTGGGGATGTCGGTCGGAGAGAAGGGCGTGGCGATTGGCAGAAGGCGGCGCTTGCGGATGTGCGTGGAAATTCTCCGCAGCGCATCGGGCGACAGCTCATATTTCCGCAGCATCTCGGCAGGATCACGTTCAGCGCCGGATCGTTCCTGATACGCCGCGAGCCGGCACGAGCGGTGCAGCAGCGTTTGAGCGCGGAAGACCTGCAGCTTCACGGCATCCGCGCCGCAATCCGCGGCAAGATCGACCAGTTCCAGTGCGCGCTCGACCGAGCCGTCATGATTGACGCCAATCTCGGCGATGATCAGCACCGGCGCGCCACGGCCGATCGACCTGTCTCCGATTCGCAGGTTCGTCATGACGCCATCCTGATCCAGTGCCGATCGGAGCGGGTCTCCCGCAGCACCGCCTCGGCCCAATACAAATCGCGAGTATGATCGACTTCGACCGTGTCTCCCATTTCCACGCGAAAGCCTCGCCGATCGCTGCCGAAAAACGCGTGGGGATCAGCGGGATTGTCGCGCGCTGTGAGCATCGCCGCGCGGGAGATGGCGACGACTGCACCGTCGTGCAGAAACAGCGGCGAAAGATCTTGCCGGCGATGGATGCTTCCCGCGTGCAACGGCTTCACGAGACTGCCATCGAGCTCGCTCATCCAGGCGGGATGCCATTTGCCAACCGGGCAAAAGCTCCGGACCGAATCGCACCCGGTCTCCTGAAGCGCCCGCACGGCGGCGTCGATCGCCGCGGCGGGACGCACAGGAACATTGCCGTACAAAACCACCAGCGCGTCGGCGCGGAAGGCGGAACGCGATTCGACCGTTTCCATCGCGTGGAGCATCACGTCCTGCACGGATGCATCGGCCGTTGCGAGATGAGCGGGGCGGGCGATGGTTTCGAATCCCGCTGCGGCGCCGAGGCGGCGGACTTCGGTGCAGTCGCTGGAGACGACCACACGCGACAGTGAGCGCGCGGCGCGGGCGTGCTCGAACGTGTATGAGATCACCGGGCGGCCCAGCAGCGGCAGGAGATGTTTGCCAGGCAGGCCCTGACTGTTGGCGCGGGCGAGGATGACGGCCAGTGTATTCATGGTCGATGCCATTCGTTACAGGTAGCGCACAGTGGATGCGCGGCCCATTGTTGTTGATGGTGATCGCTTCTCAGACTTGCGAACCGGGTGGTCCAGATGTCGGAGATGGAGTCGGTGGCGGCGTGGCCGAGCGTTTGGGCGGCGACGAGATCTTCTTCGCAAGAGACGATTCGGCCATCGCTGAGAATCATCATGCGTGACGCCAGACGATGGCAGGCCTTGCGCCCGGGAGGGGTCATGTCGGCGACGCCAACGTCGGAAACAAGGCCGCCGAACGTGCTGGGGCCGCGGAGCACCGCGCAGTTGAGCGCCTTGAGCCATTGGTCGTACCACGGCTCCATTTCCACGAGATTCTGGCGGCACTTGGTGAAGATGGGGACGAGGATCGGCACGCCCTCGCCGCGCTGTTGGCGACTGGCGACCAACGCACGGATGTTGTCGAGCACCCGGCGGTAACCGTCGATTCCCATTACCTCGAAATACGTTGCCTCGGTGAGGGCGGGCAGATGGATTGACACGATGTCGAGCGGGCTCGATGCAAGACCGGAAATATGGCCCGCGTCCTCGCTGAGCAAATCGGTCTCGACGTGTGTTGCGCAAATTCCGGCGGATCGCGCGGCATCGAGGATATCGAACAGGTCGCCGTGAAGCAGCGGATCGCCGACGCCGGCGAAGGTGACGCGAATGTCGTCGGCATGGGCGAACTGCTGGAAGATCTTCCGGGCCAGATTGAGCGGAAGATCGGGGCGCGCGATTCCGCGGGCGCGCGCCGGGGAGAAGATCGGATGGGTCGCCCGGCGGGTGTTGAGCTCGATTGTCACTTCGCGCGGCAGCGGGTCGCTCCAGTTGCTGGCAAGGATGCGCTCCACGATTTCCTCGGCCCCGGCGATCTGGAGCTCGCCATTGAGACAGGCGGTCGCATGCTCGGTGCGCGCGATCTGGCGGTCGGAGTCGAGCACGAAGCGTTCGACCGTTCGCGCGACAGCCGGTGACACGTTCAGGCAGGCATCGGTGCCGATCATCTCCCGGCTCACGTGGTCGGGGATGTAATGCAGCAGACGCCCCGGATGGATTTTCGTTGTCGCCAGACGGCCGAGCAGCGGCATGCGCAGCAGCGCGCCGCAGAGACCGGGGGCTGCGGCTGAAAAACAGATTTCCTGATCGGTGTGTCCATCGGCATGAACGATCAACGCGTCGACGAGCGCCGGATCGACCAGCGCCGAGGCGGCATCGACCAGCAATACGCCTTCGGTCTCGAGGCGCTGGGCCAACTCCATCACCCACGGCGCGTAGAAGCCGATGTCGAAGGCGCATGTGCCGAGGAGTCCCCCTCGCCACCCATCGGCCCAACGCCGCGAAGCGGAGATCGACTCGATCTGGCTGATGCGGCTGCGCGGGCCCTTGGCCAGGACAAACGCGCCAACCTCCTCGGCTACCCCCGCAACGTGCGGAAGCTGATCTTCCCAGCAGAGGACCGCGGCCGACGAGAGCTGCCGGCTGATCGAGAGACGGCGGAGCGTCCATTCGAGGACCGGCTGATTGCGAAAGCGCCGCGTGCTGCTGTTCACGTCCGGCCCTTCGTGCAAGAGCGAGAGAATCGCCGAGATATTGCTCACGCGGCCTCCTTGACCGACGCCCAGAGCGTGCCGATCACGTCGTCCATGAGTTTCTGGAAATCGCGTGCCGCCTGCATGACGCCGAGAACATTGTCGACGTCGCGCTCAACTTGCAGCCGCTGACGATCCAGTCCCGATACGCGGGATGCGGCGATTTTCCGGTCGGCTTCGAAGCGCTTGAGCTCCGTCGGCTGCGTGAGCTGCGTCACCAGGTCGTAGCACGGCCCCAGCTCGTTCATTCGCGTGCGCAACGCATCGATCGCGGCAATGGCGCGGTTGACCCGCGCCTGCGAGTCGAGATGGTCCCGGATCTCCTTCAGCAGCGGCAAGGTCTGCTCGCTGATCTGCTCGATGGCGACGGCTTCTTCCTTCCGCTTCTTCAGTGACGCAATACAGCCGGGAATTTTGGCCCAGTCGAGGCCGGGATGCGGTGGGGCGGAGCCGGTCAACTCGCGGCGGCAGAAGCGATCGCGCGCGTCGGCGAGTGTCATCGGCGTGGAGCCGGCCTTGGCGGCGCCGCCTTCGGTGGCGTCGATGATGCGCGTTTGCGTCTTGAGGAAATCGCGCTCGAACTGCTGGAGGTAGCTGAAGAGCCGTTCCTCGGTGTACATCGGCCGCCCCTGATAATCGGTGATTTTGCGGAGAATGAAGCGTTCGCGAACGATCTGTTCCCATTGCTTCATCTCGACGGAGCAAAAGCGCGATAATTCCGGGCGCCAGACATCTTCGTAGCTGGTGCCGGGGGCGTAGCACAGACCATCGCTGAAACCGAGATCCTGTCCCACAAAAATGATCGGATCGCAGCCGATGTGCTCAGCCAGGTAATACGCCAGGTGCGCCACCGTCGCTCCCGGCTGCATCACTTCGTGCCGCAGGTTTAGCTCGCGCAGCAACCCCTCGGCAAAGTCGTTGCCCAGCACGGAGAGGGGGCCGGGGTTCATATTGAAAATCGCGTTGTTCGCCTTGGGTTCGGCGATCAGTTCCGTCTTCAGATGTTTGGGAAGCTTCTCGAAAAAGCGCGTGCAGATTTCGTGATAATCCAGCGAAGTCACAAACTGCGGCTCGATCCCCATTTCCAGGAGCGGCTGCAGCGTGGTCTGCACCGCGATGATCACGCCCCGCCCCTGAAGGTCTTTCAGCAGATGCTTGTTCTTCCGCAACGATGGCCCAGCGGAGACGATGATCGCGGGATCCCCCTTGTAACAATCCCGCAGGCGTGAGAGCGAGGGAGACGCTGCGTACCATCCGACGTTGCGGGCGATATTTTCAGCGGTGCGCCGGCTGTTGAGCACCAGAGTGTTCATGCTGGTTTGCCGGAACGAGGAAAACTCCTCGAGCCAGATCCTCACTTGTTGGTAAAACTGGCCGGCGACCTGCTGGCTCGGCGCGTGAACAACCGTTTCGACGCCGACGGAAAATAGCGCGGTATGCGGATTGAGACGATTGAGCAGTTCCGATTTATCCGGGGCGGTGAAAAACATGAGCCGTCGACTCTCGAGCAGGCGCGACAAATCCCGCGACTCCATTGCCGTGCGGAGCAGACGCAGATCGGATTCAAAAATGCAGAAAATCGCTTCATCCCCCGCGCGCTCGAACAGCGCCTCGGCGTGGTACCCCAGCCCGAAGCCGAGAACGAAATAGCCTGCCTTGCCGGCTTCGATCGTGTCAGTCAGATTCGCCGACTCGGCGACCGGATCAAATCGGCTGTGTAAATAGAGACGCCGGCCTTGAGTGGTCGTGAGCGCAACGGTGGGGGGACCGGATTTCGACGGCTCGATCGGATAACCGCCCGGCTCGGGCAATGCCTCGATCTTCGCAGCCAGGCCCGGGTCGTTGACCCACAGCGCAGCGAGATTCGCGAGGTAGGGAGCGTCCTCGGGGAGGACGAATCGGGTTGAGGCATCGCTGCTTGCGGTCATCGGCGCACGGGGGTAGCGTTACCCCACCGTGTTTATCGGACGTGCGGGCGGCAAAGATTGAAAGGTTCCCTATTGCTCAGCCGCCTCCTCCCTCTCCCGGTACTCCGGGAGAGGGCAGGGGTGAGGGTGATTTCGGGTTTAAGATGACGTTGAGTTGCCCAAGAACCCATTTGAAATGTGGGCGCCTCTGGTACTCGGAATCACCCTCACCCCAACCCTCTCCCGGAGTACCGGGAGAGGGAGCAGAGGCCTGATGAGCGATCTTCTCTTCGACACGCCGTGGTGGCTGCCGGTCCTGATCGTCGCGATCGGCGTCTTCGTCTTCGTCACCGGCAATCGCAGCCAACAGACGGGCACCCGCAACGCCGGGGCCGGCATAGTCTTCCTGGCGATCGTGCTGGTTCTGCTGACGATTTTCGTCGACACACCCAAGAAGATCGTTCGTCGCGAATCCGCTCAGCTCGTGCATGACGCCGTAAGTGGAGACTGGACTCATTTCAAGTCGCTGCTGGAACCTGATGTGGCTCTGCGCGTGCTTGGCTCCGGGCCGGTCTACGCGGATGCCGACGAGCTGATCGCCGGCGCCCGCGCAGGGACTGACCGATATCATCTGAAGGAAGCTCACATCCGCTCGATGCAGGTCGTCGAAAGCGGGTCGCTGGTAACCGCCACGCTGCAAATCCTCTCCGAGCAGGACGACGCGGTTGCTCCCGTGATCGACAGCCTCTGGCAGTTCGACTTCGAAAAGACCGGCAACGACTGGCGCGTTCACGAAATTCGGGCGCTGCAGATCGGCCAAATGAGCGGAGATGAGGCGGAGCAGTTTATGCCGAAGGCAGGAAAATGACGCCGTCATTCGGTCATTCGTCATTCGGGCTTGATTCTGGTTTCTGGTTTCGTCATTCGGGATTCGGGTTTTGAGGGTTTAGAGGCTATTGGCAAATCCGCTCCCTCGCCCTAACATGCTCGGTTCGCGTCGCAACATGGTCCTGCGACGCATCATTTTTGAGAGGTTCTCATGGCGGAAAACGAAGCGACGGGGGCGGTGGCGGAAGAGGAAGAGAAGTACCAGTACCCGGTAAAGGTGGAAGACCTTGGGCCGGGCGAGAAGAAAATCCACGTCGAAATCCCGCGCGAGCAGATTGACAAGAAGCTGGCCAAGCAGTTTCAGGAGCTGCGCAAGCAGGCGATGATCCCGGGATTTCGTGCCGGGCACGCGCCGCAGAAGTTGATTGAGAAACGCTTCAGCCATGACGTGAAGGAGCAGGTGCGCGGGGAATTGATCAGCGAAAGCTATCAGCAGGCCCTGGAGAAAAATTCGCTTCAGGTAATCGGCGAGCCGAAGTTCGAGAATCCCGAATCGATCAAACTTCCCGACGAGGGACCCCTCAGCTATTCGTTTGAAGTGGAGGTTCAGCCGGATTTCCAGCTCCCTCCGCTGACTGGCCTAAAGATTCGGCGGCCGAAAATCACGATCGACGAAACGAACATCGATCAGGCAATGACCAACCTGCGAAGCCAGCAGGGAACACTGCTGCCGATCGAAGACCGCGGCGTCGAAGGCGGCGACTTTATCCATGCCGACGTCCACGTGAAGGTGGACGGCAACGTCATCAAGCATCAGCACGGCGCACAGATGGTGGTTCGGCCCGGTCGAGTCGCCGGCCTGCAGGTGGATGATCTCGACATCCAGCTTGCCGGTCTCAAGCCTGGGGCAGAGAAAATCATTACTGTGAAAATCCCCGAGGAATACCCCGACGAGGCGCTGCGCGGCAAAGATGCGCAGATTGAAATTGCCCTCAAAGACATCAAGAAGATGGAGCTGGCCGAGGTGAACGCGCAATTTCTCAGCGACCTTGGCTTCACCAATGAAAAAGACCTGCGTGAGGCGCTCCGAGAGCAGATGGAGCTGAAGCTGAAGGATGACGTGCAGCGCATCATGCAGGAGCAGGTCAGCAAGTATCTTTTGGAAAACGTGCACATCGATTTGCCGGCGAAGCTTTCGGATCGGCAGGCGGATCGCGTCGTCAGCCGTCGCTCGGTCGATCTGATGATGCGCGGGATGGCGCGGGCGGAAGTTGACGCGAACGTCGAGCGGCTTCGCGGGTCGGCACGCGAGGAGGCGGTTCGCGAGCTGAAGCTTTTTTTCGTCCTGCAGAAGATCGCCAACGACCAAAACGTCGATGTGGACGAAGCCGAGCTGAACGGCCGCATCGCCATGATCGCGGCGCAGAACGAACAGCGCCCCGAGAAGCTCAAACAGGAAATGGCCGGCAACGGCTCGCTGACCAATCTCTACGTCCAGATGCGAGAGCAGAAGGCGATCGACAAGATTCTGGAAACGGCGCAGATCGAAGACATCGCTGCCGATTCGTAGCCTCAACATTCGTCACATCAGCGGGTACGATATTCCGTCGGACCGGGCGGCCCCCCGCGGATGAGGTACGTTCTGCCGACGCTTTTCTTTGGAGCCTTCATGTCACTGCGCCGGCGATGGGTTCTGCACGCAGCCTGCCTTTGCATTTGCTCTTTTGCCGCGGCGGCGTTCGCTCAGCAGAGCCCCGAGGCAACGGTCGCCGGGCTCACTCCCGCCGACGGTCTGGAGCTGAAGCTGTGGGCCAGCGAGCCGGCGGTCCAGAAACCGACCAACATGGACATCGATTCGCGCGGACGAATCTGGATTACCGAGGGCACCAACTACCGCCACGTTCACTACAGTGAAGGCGGCGATCGCATTCTCATTCTCGAAGATACGCATCACGCCGGCGTGTGCGACAGCAGAAAAGTCTTCGTTGAGGACAAACGCCTCAACGCTCCGCTGGGTATCTGTGTGCTCGGCGACAAAGTCATCGTCTCGATGTCTCCTGATGTGCTGATCTACACCATCGACTCCAGTGGCGATCATCCCACCGGCCCACCCGAGGTGCTCTTCACCGGCTTTCAGGGTGCCAATCACGATCACGGTGTTCACAAGGCAGTCTTCGGACCCGACGGCCGCCTCTATTTCAACAGCGGTAACGAAGGAACCAAGGGATACATCCAGCACGACGGCAAGCCGGTGGTCGACCGCATGGGCAGCGAAGTCGGCCTCGAATCCAAAATCTTTCGCGGCCATGCCAAAGCGCCCGGCGAGACCGGCTATCAGGACGGGATGGCGTTCAGTTGCAACGAGGATGGCTCCGACTTCGAGGTCGTCGCCCAGAACTTCCGCAACAACTACGAGCTGTGCGTGGACTCCTTCGGAACCGTCTGGCAAAGCGACAACGACGATGACGGGAATCAGAGCACGCGCATGAATTACGTCATGGAAGGCGGCAACTTCGGCTACAAAGGCCCTGCCGGCACGAGCTGGGACCGCGACAGCAAGACGTTCCCCGGCCAGACCAGGCAGGAGTCCCATTGGCATTCGCGCTGGCCGGGCACCGTGCCCAATCTTCTCAACACGGGCGCGGGCGCGCCGACCGGGACGGTCTGCTATGAGGGCGACCTGCTGCCGGCCCTCTATCGGGGCGCGCTGATCGGCGCTGACGCGGGCCGCAATGTCATCCGCGCCTATCTCACGACGCCGAGCCTCCAAGTCCCAGTCGGCATCTTCAATCCGCCCACTCCCGCCGACGTAAGCCGGATTGAGAAGACCATTCCGCCTGGCGCGGGGTACGACGCAGAGGCGATCAATATCCTCAAACTCAACGAGCACGGCGACCACTGGTTCCGGCCCTCCGATCTGTGCGTCGCGCCCGATGGTTCGATTTTCATCGCCGACTGGTACGATCCAGGCGTCGGTGGTCACGCCACCGGCGACATCAAGGGGCACCTTCACGGCCGCGTCTATCGCCTCGCGCCTCCGGGCTTCGTCCCCCCAGCCATCACACTCGACCCTTCCACCATCCCCGGCCAGATCGCAGCGCTCTCCTCTCCGAATCAGGGCACGCGATATCTCGGCTACACCGCCTTACTGAAGGACGGCCAGGCCGCCGTCCCCGCCCTGCAGGAACTCTATCGCTCCGCCAATCCCCGGCTGCGCGCCCGGGCGCTCTGGCTTCTGGCCCGCACACAGTCCGGGCCGGACTTCGTCCAGACAGCGTTGAAAGACAGTGACCCCGACATTCGCGTCACCGCCCTCCGTGCCGCCCGCGCCATCAAATTGGACATGATCGCGATAGCCGACTCGCTCATGACCGATCCCTCTCCCGCCGTCTGGCGCGAGCTTTGCCTGGCGATGTACTTCGAATCAACCGACAAGGCCCTCCCGATCCTCGTCAAGCTGGCCGGCAAGTACGATGGGCGAGACCGCTGGTATCTCGAGGCCTTCGGCATCGGCTGCACCGGGCGCGAGAAGCAGGTGCTTGCCGCCTGGCAACAGGATAATCCCAACGCCGATTCCAAAGTCGCCCCCGGCCTTGTCTGGCGATTGAACAAGGTTCCAACGCCCGATCAGCCAGTGCCGGAAGTCGCCAAGGCCGGCGAAACCGTCACCCGCCCGAAAGTGCCCACCACGCCCCCTCCGCCCTCCGCGTTCACGCTCTCTTCCACCGCCGATCCCAATAAGGTCTTCATGACCAAAGACGGAAAGAAGCTTCCCTCCATCGATCAGTTGATGAAACTCACGGGCAATCCGGACCGCGGCGCCGCGGTCTTCCGCAATACCAAAGCGGCGAACTGCGTTCATTGCCATCAGATCGGCAACGACGGCAACATGATCGGCCCGCCGCTCACGGCCGTCGGCGCCAAACTCAACAAAGGGCAGCTCTACGAGGCCATTCTCTACCCGAGTGCGTCGATCCTGATGCATTACGAATCGTGGATCGTGAAGACCAAAAGCGGTGATGTTTTCAACGGACTGCTGAAGGAAGAAACCAACGATCACATCACGATCGAAGACACCGACGGGAAATTCCACGACATCAAACTCGACGACATCGAGAGGAAAGTGATGCAGAAGATCTCCCTGATGCCCGAAGGCCTCAGCGAAACAATGACGGAGAAGGATCTGGTCAATCTCGTGGAGTATCTTTCACAGCAGAGACCATAAATGACGACGTCCGCCGCCGTTCATACTTTTAGCGGCGCCCCAAAGGGGCGAGCGTCCGTTAGCGCGATTGGACGAGTGGCACTGCAACGGCAGAGGACGTCGCTCGACGCGCTCCCCTTCGGGGAGCCGCTAAAACGGAGGAGAGCGCTTCCCTGAAAGCGGCATCTGATCTATCTTCTGAAACCTGCAATCACGAATTCGACGTGACGCGGAACTACCCCTTGGCGAAGGAGTAAATAGCAATGGCGATTTCCATCGGTGTCAATGCGTGGGTCTGGCAGGCCCCTTTCACCACCAACGATCTCGGCCTGCTCGACAAGGCCGCGAAGATGGGCTTCAGCACCTTCGAGATCGGCCTCGAAGATCGATCGCTCATCGACGCTCAAAAGCTAAAGGACAAACTGAAGGAGGCCAACCTGAAGGTGGTCATCTGCGGCGCCTTCGGGCCGACGCGCGATCTGACCCACGAAGACCCGCGCTATCGCCAGGAGAGCCTCGATTACATGACCGACGGCTTCAAGTTCTGCCAGGCCCTGGGCTGCAGCATCTGGGCCGGCCCGAGCTACTCCGCCGTCGGCAAGCGCCGCCAGATCTCAGCGGAGCAGAAGAAGAA
>Ga0302325_10031327_pt1 | contig 10943 bp, 9 predicted proteins | sample Palsa_T0_2_FD_201948 | JGI IMG/M metagenome (GOLD analysis project Ga0302325, IMG submission 201948) | Peat permafrost microbial communities from Stordalen Mire near Abisko, Sweden - Palsa_T0_2 | ecosystem: Environmental > Terrestrial > Soil > Palsa > Peat permafrost | place: Sweden: Abisko... | reverse complement strand
GGTGCGCTGGAACGATGGCCTCTTCGGCGGCCTGGTCGCGGGCTGCACGGTCGCACTCTTTTATGCGATCGTGACCGTGGCATGGCTGCACGACGCCACCCTGCCGGGATTTTTCGCCGAAATCGCTTCGGGCTTCATCCACGGCGCAAATCTGGAGAGCAATCCGTGGGCGGTGGCCTTCGGCATGGGCTTGCACTTCATCACGGCCTCGCTGTTCGGCATTCTTTACGCACTGATCGCCGAGCGCTTCCCCCCGATGTGGCATGCCCCGTTTTCGGTGTTTTGCGGGATACTCTACGGCCTGGTCGTATGGCTCGCGATCAACGATGTGCTCGTGCCGGTGCTCGGCATTTCGAGCACCCTGCCCCTGTGGGAGGGCTTGGTCGCCAACACCGTTTTCTACGGCGTGGTCATTTCTGAGTACATGACGGTCGTCCGGACGAGCAAGGTAGCAGCCGATAGCAAAGACCCCGTCGCTTGACCCCATCCTCCCGGGGTGATACGCTAGCCGTTGATTTGGCAGTCGGGTACTGCGACTGCTAGTGAAACGATGAACGACAAACACGAGCTCGACAAGCGCAAAGCCTTCATTCTGGCAACGGTGGTGTACGAATATATCGCCACCGCTGAGCCGGTCGGCTCAAACACGCTCACGCAGAAGTATAATCTCGGCGTCTCTTCAGCCACCATTCGCAACGAAATGGCAGAGCTCGAAGCCGGCGGGTATCTCATTCAGCCGCACACCTCGGCGGGTCGCATTCCTTCGGACGCCGGCTATCGGACGTACGTCGACCGGCTGATGAAGCCCGAGGCGCTGCCGACCGACGACGCACGTCGGATCCGCGACCAATTTCGGGAAGCCAGTCGCGAATTGAGCGAGGTCATCGATCAAACGACGCGCCTCTTGTCGGGCTTGTCGAAGAACCTCGCGTTTGCCATTGCGCCGTCGCGCGACACGCACGCGTTCAAGAACATTCAATTGATTTGGCTCTCGCCGCGCACGGCGCTTGCGGTGGTCGTCACGTCGATGGGCGTCGCTTCGCAAACACCGTTTGAGTGGGCCGCGGACGTCGGTGCCGACGATCTGACACGGCTTTCGAACGCGTTGAACGCACAGCTTTCCGACCGCATCATGGAAGATATTGCCTCGACGGACATTGCCGCCGTCGTGACCGAACTGAGCATCGGCGAACATTTACGCGTGGCCGTAGAAACGGCATTTCACAACGCGCGGCAGACTGCCGGACCGCAACTCGCCGCCGCCGCGGGCGCTCAGAACTTACTCGATCAACCGGAGTTTCACGATCTGCGCAAGCTGCGATCCATTTTACGCATCGTCGAGGAGCAGAAGACGCTGTACGACTTGCTCGCTGAATCGATGGCAAGCGACGCCGATATGACCGTACCGATGGTGAAGATCGGTCACGAACTCGGCGAAGATGCCATGGCGGAGTGTAGCCTGGTGACCGTCCCGTACCGCTTCGGCGATCGCGGTGTCGGCATGCTTGCAATTTTGGGTCCGCGGCGAATGCCGTACGGACGGCTGATGGCACTCGCGGCGGGCACTGCGGATTCTCTCGGCACCTATCTCGAAGACGTCGAGCTGCGATAACCGGTGGCCGCCGATTACTATGACGTGCTCGGGGTTCCGCGCACGGCGAACGAAAGTGACATCAAGCGCGCGTATCGCCAACTCGCGCGGCAGCACCATCCGGACGTTTCCAGCGACAAGCACGGTGCCGAGTCGAAGTTCAAAGAGATCAACGAAGCCTACGAAGTTCTGAGCGATCCGCAAAAGCGCGCAAACTACGATCGCTTTGGCCATGCGGGCGACGGTGGGGGCGGCTTTGGAAACTTCGGCGGAGGCGAGGGCTTCGGTGACATCTTTGACATGTTCTTCGGTGCAGCACGCGGCCAAGCGGCGCAGCGCCGCAACGGCCCCGCGCGCGGCAGCGACTTGCGATATGATATCGAAATCACGCTCGCGCAAGCGTTTAGCGGCACACAGCGCGACATCTCGTTCAACCATCTCGCCTCGTGCGTGACGTGCAAGAGCAGCGGCGCGGAGCCCGGCACGTTGATCACACCCTGCGACCGATGCAGCGGCGGCGGCGTAATGCGCCAAGTGCGCCAGACGCCGCTCGGACAATTCGTTACGCAAACGACGTGTACGAAATGCGGCGGCGATGGGCAAACCATTCCCTCACCCTGTCATACGTGCCGCGGCCGCGGCCGCGTCGAAACCGAGAAGTCGCTGACGGTCAAGATTCCGGCCGGCGTCGACGATGGGTCGCGCATTCGCATTACCGGTAGCGGCGAAGCCGGGATTCGCGGCGGCTCGGACGGCGATCTTTACGTGTATCTGTCGGTCACGCGTCACGAGCGATTCCGGCGCGAAGGACTTGATATTGCCGTTGACGTTCCGGTGTCATTTCCGCAGGCCGCGCTCGGCGGTGAGGTTCTCGTACCGTCGCTCGAAGGCGAGTTGCCGCTCCAGATCCAGGCCGGTACCCAGTCGGGTTCGATGTACCGGATGCGCGGGCGCGGTATGCCCAGCGTCCGCGGTAGCGCGCGCGGCGACGAACTGGTCACCATCCACGTCGTTGTCCCCTCCAAACTCACCAAACGCGAGCGCGAACTGCTTGAAGCGTTCGCCCGTGAAGGCGGAGACCTCGTCGAGGAGCGCTCGTTCTTGGATCGCTTGAAAGACGCTTTCACGGCGGACTGACGCGACTTGCCGCAGCCACGGGGCAAGCCAAGCGAAAACTTATCGAACAGCGCGTGCAGACGGCTGACCCGCGCGCCGATGAATGTGCAGAGCACGTTCGTTCTCGGAAAGTTGCGCATGCCCTCAATGGCCACGGACGGATGGGAATCAGTTCAAGCGTTCGCACAATCGCTAGCGGACGATACTGTTGTCGACCTTCGCGCGCGGCTTACCATCGATCCCGCTTGGTCACCGGATGTCGCGGAAATCGCGAGCGGCCTAAATAGTTTCTTGAACCGGCTCGTTCCGGACTTGTGTACGCTCGAAACGGCCGTCGATATGGCATCGACGATCGGCCGCACTACTGAGTTACTGACCAACGTTGCCGACGATGCCGCCGCCCAGGCGGGGCACGCCGATCACGTTCTCACCGCCGTTCGCGAGAGCGCCGATGGCGCACAAAACGTTAGCGAGCTGTCGCAACGCAGCCACGAGATCGCCGTGGCGTTACACGACAGTTCCGGCGAATCCATTGCGGTTATCTACGGCTCTCTTGCAAAACTCGATACCGTCGAAGCGGAGTCCGGCGCATTGCGGGATACCGTTGCCAATCTCGAAAGCCGCGTCATCGAAATCGCGAAGCTCACGAAATCGATCAAAGAAATTGCCGATCGGACGAACTTGCTCTCACTCAATGCAACGATCGAGGCCGCCCGCGCCGGCAACTACGGTACCGGCTTCGGCGTCGTCGCGGCCGAAATCCGTAAACTTGCCGATAGTGCTGCTGCTACCACAAAACAAATTGCCGGAGTCGTACGCGACGTACGCAGTGCAACAGCCGCGACGAAGGTACAAGTAGAAAATAACGCCCATGCCGTCGTCGAAGTCGCAGCCGACGGGCGGCGCATTCGAGCATCACTCGAACAGATGGCCGAACAAGTCGGCGAGGCAACGCTGGCAATCGGCTCGATCGCGACGGTTTCCGAAGAACAATCCGCAGCGCTCGAACACGTCTTTAAAACCGTTCACGATGCCAAGCAAAGCGCAGTCGAAGGTGCCGGCCGTGCCGAAAAACTGCGCGGCCTGAGCGCCGGTGAACTCACCCTGACCACGCACCGCGTGTTCGCACATTATCGTACCGGAAGCACCGCCGACCGGATGTACGACCGTGCCTGCGCGATTGCCGCAGACGTCGAGGTTGCACTCGATCGTTTGGCGGTGACACTCGAACGTCGGGGGATGTCGATTTTTGCAACAGATTACCGCGAGATGAAAGGAGCCGACGTTCGGCGTCTGGCGACGCTGTGCGACGTCACGCGTGCGCCGCGCGACGGCTTTGATCCCCCGAAGTTCTTCACGTCGTGGGATAACGAGACCGATACGGACCTCGCGGAGATCGTCGACCGTCACGGCTTCGGCGATTCTGCGATCGCTATGGCTACCATTGTCGACCTTAACGGTTTCGTCACGATGCATCGCAAGGACGCACGCCGGGATTTCACGGGCGATCCCGAGCGCGATCGCGCCGGTAATCGCATCAAGCGCATCTTCGAGCGGGTCATCGAACTGCGTGCGGCGCGTGTGGGGCTGAGCGCCGAAGGTATTCCGCCTCGCGCATCGCGCTCGGTGTTTCTTTCGGCCGGCGTCCCGATCGATGAGCGCGGTCCCGATCATCGCCCCTTCATCGTGCAAACGTACGCGCGCGACACCGGCGACATCCTCAACGATCTCGCCGTCCCGCTCCACGTGGCGGGTCGGCGCTGGGGCGCGATCCGGCTCGGATACATAAGCGTATGAATACCGCCGTTGATGCCGCACCCGCGATCCGCGCATTCGTTGATGCACTTGCCAGCGGCACGGTCGTCGATCTGCGCGAACGACTGTCGATCGATCCCGATTGGGAACCCGAAGCACGCGCGACGGCCGCCGCCATTAATCGTTTCCTGGACCGCCTCGTCCCCGATCTCTGCGCCCTCGAAGCGGCGATCAATGCTGCCTCCACAATGGGGCGCAGCACCGAACTCCTCGCAAACGTTGCCGACGACGCCGCCAATCAAGCCACCCACGCCGACAGCATCCTCGTCGCCGTCCGCGAGAGCGCAGCCGGCGCACAAAACGTCAGCCAACTCTCCCGCCGCAGTCACGAGATCGCCGTCTCACTCCAAGCGAGCTCCGACGATTCAATTAGAACCGTGTACGGCTCGCTCGAAAAACTCGGCGCTGTAGCAAAAGAAGCCGGCGCCTTGCGGGACGCCGTAACCACTCTCGACGAACGCGTCGACGAGATTGCGACACTCACGCGCGCCATCGAAGAAATCGCCGAACAAACCAACCTGCTTTCACTCAACGCAACGATCGAAGCCGCCCGCGCTGCCGAACACGGCCGCGGCTTTGCTGTCGTGGCCTCAGAAGTCCGCAAACTCGCCGAAGGGGCCGCACAAACAACCCAAAACATCGCCGCCCTCGTTCGTGATGTCCGCCTAGCCACCGCCGCAACAAAAGCCCAAGTCGAAACCAGCACCCAATCAATTCTCGCCGTCGCCGACGAGGGCGTCCGCATTCGCACATCTCTGGAACACATGGTCGAACTCGTCCGCGAAGCCACGTCGGCAATCGGCTCAATCGCCGGCGTCTCCGAACAACAATCAGCCGTCCTCGGCAGCGTATCCGACGCCGTGCACCGAGCGAAGACAAGCGCTGCGGAAGGCGCCGCGCGCGCGCAGCAACTGCGTGGTCTCGGGGCGGGCGAACTCAATCTTACCGCGCATCAAGTCTTTGCACACTATCGCACAGGCAGCGTGATCGATCGCATGTACGACCGCGTCTGCGCCGTCGCCGAAGCCGCCGAGTCCGCCCTCAATCCAATCGCCGCCGCGCTACAACAACGCGGCCTCTCGATCTTTGCAACCGATTACCGCGAGATGAAAGGCGCCGACATCGCGCGCCTGAACGGTCTATGCGACGTGCGTAAAGCTCAACTAGCCGGTTTCGATCCACCCAAGTACTTCACGTCATGGGATCTGCAAACCGATAGTGCACTCGCTGTCATCGTCGACCAGCACGGCTTCGACGATCCCGCGATCGTCATGGTATGCATTGTCGACCTCAACGGCTTCATCACGATGCATCGCTCCGATTACCGCCGCGATCTCACCGGCGACGCCGAACGCGACCGCGCCGGAAACCGCATCAAGCGCATCTTCGACCAGCCCGTCGGCATCCGCGCCGCTCGCGTCGCCCTAGCCGCAGACAACGTCCCGTTACGTGCAGGTCGCGCTGCCTTTACAACCGCGGGTATTTCACTTGACGCGCCACTTGCACATACCCATCGTCCATTCATTGTGCAAAGCTACGCCCGCGATACCGGCGACATCGTCAACGATCTCGCGGTTCCGGTATACGTTGCCGGCAAACGCTGGGGTGCCGTGCGCCTCGCGTTCGCCGCAAACGCCGTTTAGGCGCTTAGCGCGCGCTATGCGGGATTCGACCCGGCGGCAGGCAAGACCATCCGTATGCGCGACCGGTTTTTCGTCGAGGGGGCTCATGCAGCAGGCGACCGCGTGCGCTTTGCTGCCGACGACGCGCGCAAGATGACGACCGTTCTGCGCAAGCAGACCGGCGACCGGGTTGTCGTCGTCGATAGCGGCGGTGCTGCCTATGCCGCGACGCTACAGGTATCCGGCAAGGAAGTCAGCGCGACACTCGATGAGCCGATCGAACGCGGCGGCGTTGAAACGCGCGCCCGCATCGTGATCGCGCAAGCGATTCCGAAGGGCCAGAAGATGGATTTCATCGTCGAGAAGGCGACGGAACTTGGCGCAGCCGCTATCGTACCGCTGCGTTCGGCACGGGTGGAAGGCGATCGCACGGGCGAGCACAAGGTCGAACGTTGGCAACGCATCGCCAAATCCGCCGCGCAGCAATCGGGCCGCACACATGTGCCGCAGGTTGCGCCAATCGCTGACTGGGGCTCGCTTATCGCGACCTTCGCGCAATACGATCGTATCTATATCCCATGGGAACTTGCCGAACCCGTGCCGTTACGCGAGCGGTTGGAAGGCGAAGTGATCGATGTGTCGTCGATGCTCGTGATCATCGGTCCTGAGGGCGGCTTTTCGTCGGCAGAAGTCGAACGCGCGCGCGCTGCCGGCGCCGCCCCGATTTCACTCGGGCGCCGCATCTTGCGAGCCGAAACCGCCGCCCTCGTCGTACTCGCGATCTTGCTCTACGCGCGCAACGAACTATGACTATTCGGTAACGTTCGTTCGGTCGGGCCGCGTTAGCGCACTTCGGGGTGACAAGAATCACTATTGCAGTCGATATCACCACGTTGACATGTAGTGGACGCTTTTTGGACGCTCTGGGCGAGATCGTAGCATAGACAATTATGTACGCGTCGCGCTAACGTTTCGACGAGCGCATCGCAGCTGCGGAGTTTTCATCTGTTCATTTCATCACGCTCCTACCGAATACTGGCGCTGACGCTCGCTGCCGGTGCGATCGTCGCCGCGTCCGCCTGTGGGCCGGGCGTGAGTGGCATCGTGCCCCCGCCAACGCTCATTGCCGGCACGACGCCCGCGCTCGGCGTCTCAGCGAGCCCAACGGCAAGCCCGATTGCAAGTGCGAGCCCCGTAGCAAGCGCGAGCCCGACGGCGAGCCCAGGTGCAACGGCAACGCCTGCAGTGGGACCACTTTCGGTGTTACCCACGTCGCTATCGTTTAGCGCGACAGCACAGACACAAACCGTTGCCGTGACCGATCCCGGCTACACCGGCAGCTTCACCCTTTCACCTACCGGTTGCACGAGCAGCATCTTCACGGCAGCCGTCAGTGGTTCGATAATCACGGTTACTTCGGTTGCTGCCGGAGCATGCACGCTCACGGTTTCCGACACGCTAGGCCATTCCGCCGGCGTGCAAGTTACCGTCACCACGGTCAGCGTGCCGGTTCAATGAACGCCAACACAAGGGAGCAAAACGGATGAACGTCAGGCATCGGACGATGAAAACGGGAATCGCTGCAATTGCCGTCTGCCTGTTGGCAGCGTGCAGCGGAGGTGGCGTTTCGCACGGTGTCCCGGCAACGCCGGTCACTTCGCCGACTGCGGGTTCGCTTGCGCCGATGACGACATCGCGTTTTACCATAACCGTTCCGTCGGCGAATACGACAACATCGAGTTCGCGTGCGCCGAAATTCGTTTCTCCGAACACCGCGTCCGTGATCATCACGCTTACCACCGTCGGCACGACGCCGTTCACGGGCACGGCTACAAGCCCCGCATCCATCGCCACCAACCTAACGACGGCCAACACCGCCGCTTGCGCGACCGTCGGTGGAGCGTTGACTTGTACGGCTAGCGCACCGGCAGTCGCCGGCAACGACACCTACAGCATCGTCACCTACGACACGGGACAATCAAGCCCAACGCCGGCGGGACACGTGCTCTCGCAAGCAACGTTGACGATACCGGTAACTGCGGGCCAAGCAAATCCGGTAACGACGCCATTGGTATTGACCGGCGTTGTGAATTCGATTGTCGTGACCCCGGCAAATGCAAGCGATCCGCACATCTTGGGGACGCAGGCTACCGGCTATTCAATTGTTGGCAATCAGCCCTACACGTTCAATATCACCGGAAAAGACGCAAGCGGCGCAACGATCGTGGGGTCGGCCGCCCAAGGCGCGCCGGCGTTCACCTGTACGAGTGCCACTCCCGGTTCCGTCGTGGTCACGACTGCAAACGCAAACGCCTGCACGCTTCAAGTCAAGAGTGTCAACGTATCATCGGCGACGCAGGCGTTGGTGCCGGTGGCGCTCACCGTAACGCCTTCGCAGGGAAGTGCCGCAACCGTCAACATCACCACCGTCCAAGAACTCTGGGTTACAAACGGTGGTATCACGGCCAACAACGGCTCGGTGACGGCGTATTATAGTATTCCCGGGGCCAACCAGTCCACCCAGATCCCGACCGATACGATCCCCGGCTTGACTGAGCCCACTGCGCTCGCCGTCGATGCGAGTGGAAACCTCTGGGTTGCGACTTTTTCCGCCTCCGCCGTATCGAGCATAACGGCCTACGTTCCCGGGACCAGCACGCCGTTCAACACGATTAGCGGGGCAAGTTCAGGTCTGGATGAGCCCTTTGGACTTGCTTTTGACGCCGCCGGGCATCTCTGGGTTGCTAGCCTGTCCGGTAATGGTTCGGGCGGCGCGGGTAGCGGCGCGATAACGGCGTACAACGTCGGGCCTACCCCACCGACGATCTTCGCGAACGACACAATTACCGGGGGTGGCCTGAGTGGCCCGGTCGGGCTTGCCTTTCAGCCCGTGAGTGGGTCGCTCTGGGTCGCAAATGAAGGCGTCGGCAACGGCGATATTACGGTCTCCACGCCGGGAACCAACGCGGCGAATAGCTCGATCACCGCGGGCACTTCTGCGCCTTTCGACCTCGCCTTTGAAGCGAGCAGTGGGAACCTCTGGGTCGTGAACATCGAAGGTGGCTCGGGCTTGGGCTCGGTAACGGAATATGCTCCCGGTAGCAACACGGTGATTGCGACGATCACTACAGGGCTGGATGAACCCGAGGGACTTGCCTTTGATGCGAGCGGAAATCTGTGGGTCGCGAACGTCACCTCCGGTACGGTAACGGAGTACGCCGCTGCGAGCAAAGCGCTCATCGCCACGATTCCCGCCACTGCGAATCTGAACATCCCCGGTGGACTCGCCTTTACCCCATGACCGCGGTTGTCGATTACGTCGTCGTCATACCCAAGTGCTTGATCCGGCAAGGCAGCCGTCATCGAACTCGTGTAGCGCGCTCTCGTGGGAGAATCTCATAGCTAAACCCGCAAACCGGACGCCCACTCACAGGTAAGTTGACTTAGTTGGTAGGAATGCATACAATCAAAGTATGAAAAGCATCGTGAGCGAAAAAGGGCAGGTCACGATCCCAAAGCCCCTTCGCGACAGTCTTGCGATGGGACCAGGCACAGAACTCGATTTCGTCGAGGAGCAAGGAAAGCTCGTCGCTCGTCGGGTCGTCGAAACGGATCCGCTAAGCGCTCTCGTCGGCCTACTCCCCCCGATGGACGTCGATGCGGCTATTACGGAGATGAGAGGCCCGCGCTGGGACAAAGAACTCGACGAGGCACCCCGTGGTCACCGCAGTCGATAGTTCGGTCCTCGTCGACGTCTTAACGAATGACTCTAAGCACGGCGCGACATCGTTGCAGGCTTTGCGCGCTGCAGCGGGCGTCGGCGCTTTAATCGCCTGTCCGATCGTGTGGGCGGAGCTCCGAGGGTCATTCGAAGATCCCGAACGTATGGAGCGCTCCTTCGCAGAGGCGAACATCCGGTTCGATCCATTCGACCGTGACTGTGCTGACGCTGCCGGGGCGCAGTGGCGCGAGTATCGTCGTCGAGGCGGTTCGCGTACGCGTTTGATCGCGGACTTCTTCATCGGCGCTCACGCACAAGTTCGTGGCGGGCGACTCCTCACGCGCGACCGTGGATTCTATCGGCAATATTTCTCAGACTTGCAGATTATAGGTGCGAGCGAGTTAAAGGTGTAGCGTCAGCCCGCGAACACTAGGCGTTCGGCGTTCATACTTCTCAAACGTGCGGGTCATCGGCAAGCGAGTAAATTGACGCCTCTCTGCAAGCCGCGTTAGCGTACCCGAGGTGACAAGGGTCACTATTGTATTCTGCATCACCACGTAGACGCGTAGTGGACGCTTTTTGGACGCTCTCCGCGAGATCGTAGGGTGAACAATTATGCGCGTATCGCTCCAACGTTCCAACGAGCGCGTTGCAGCTGCGGAGTTTTCATAAGTGCTGCGAGCCCGAGTGCGAGGGTAAACCCGATCGCTCCATTCGGCGCCGTGGCGTATTTTCGCATAGTTGTTCGGTCCTGGTAAGCTCTTGCGCTTCTTTCATTCATTTATTCATGAATGCGAAAGGCGTCGAACAAACCGTCCATTTGCGAACGTACTGACTACTTGTCGCAGCCTCCGCTATTGAAGAATAGGATCGTTGACGACGAGTTCGCCGGCCCGTTCCTCCTCATTATTTTTCTCGGAAAGGTGATTTTATGGTCAGTTTCCACTCCGCCGTGCGCCGGGCGTTCTATGCGCGCATCATTGTGGCGGCGCTTGCCGTCGTTTTTGTAATGACATCGTCGATGCTGCCATCTCTTGCGGCCGGTGGTCAAACCGGTAATCTGCAAGGGACGCTCATC
>Ga0302325_10031325_pt1 | contig 10944 bp, 8 predicted proteins | sample Palsa_T0_2_FD_201948 | JGI IMG/M metagenome (GOLD analysis project Ga0302325, IMG submission 201948) | Peat permafrost microbial communities from Stordalen Mire near Abisko, Sweden - Palsa_T0_2 | ecosystem: Environmental > Terrestrial > Soil > Palsa > Peat permafrost | place: Sweden: Abisko... | reverse complement strand
GGCAGCCGCGCGGAACGACCAGTCTGATTTGGGTCGGAACGTGAATGCGATATGCGGATCGGCACGTGAGACCGACCGATCCAGCCCGGTGGTGATCGGATTGCCCTGCGCGTCGGTTTCCGCGATGCCGTTGGGACCGAGCACCGGCTGCTCGCCGTTGATCGTCCACTGGGTCGTATAAAAACCGAAGTTGATCGCCAATGGATCGAACGGCCGAATTTGGCCGGTGAGCGAAAACGTCGAATAGCGCGTCGCGGAGAACGGGACGATGACGTTTGACGGCGCGTTCGCATACGCGAACGTGTTTTGCCCGTGGAAGTCGTAGCTGAGGTCGAGGAAGCCCGTGGCGATCGGACGGATGAGCGAGAACGTCGAACCATACAGCTTATCGAGCTCGGACGTGCTGTAGGGATACTGGTAGCACTCTTCTTGGCCGCCGACCGACGTGAGCGTATTCTGCGGACTGTTGATCTGGTTAAAGCTGTAAATCGTTCCGGTCGGACAGTATGGGCTGGTTTCAAATTTATTTGGAGCGGGCAACCCGGTCGCCGGGATTTGGACGCCCGGTGGGAGCGTCTGCGGACCGGGATAGTCTGGCGAACCGGGCGGCGGGCCGAAGTAGGCCGCATATCCGCCCTCGCCGGTACCGTCGTAGGTTTCGGGCTGGATCGTTCCGACGTATGGCCGCACCAGCAGGGTCGTCGAACCCAGCGACGTCCGGAACTGGCTCGAATACAGCTGCTGGACGCTGCTGATTTCGGTGCCGGGAAACCAGTAGAACGCGTTGATCGTCTTGCCGATCAGACTTTTGTCGGCGGGGTTCGTGCACTCCAGCGTCCCCGGGATGCACTGTTCGACCAACGAGGGGCCGTAGGAGGCACCCCAGGCTGAACCTTGCGGCGAGAAGCCGCCGTACGACCCCAGGAACGTGACGTCGAACGATGTAGCCGGTGAGAAATCGTAGCGCGCTTTGTAGAGCTGCCCGTGAGAGTACAGTGAGCCGCTGAAGTCGTCGCAAAACGCAACAATTCCGGCCGAATTCGGCGAGTTGACGGTCGTCGCCGGATCCGACAAGTACATGTCGCATTCTTTCTTGCCGAAGTAGGGGCCGTTGACGCCGCTGGTTCCAAGGCCCGCTACGTACGAGAAATTCTTGTATGAACCCGTCAGGATTCCGGTCGTGTACTCCGAACCGTAGCTGTCGATACCGGTGGTGAGTTCGCCGGTCGGCGCTTTGGTGAAGTCGATCGTCTGCAGATTGACCGTGCCGCCGACGGCGATGTTCGCGAACGGTGTCGTGTTGCCCGGTCCGGACTGCGACTCGGCACCCCCGATCAGGTACGACGGAAAGTACTGGCTCAGCCAAACCCCGTACTGGCCCAGCGCGAGCGGGTGGCCATCGATGAGCACCTGCGTCTCGTACGGCTGCAGACCGCCGACGACGATCGAGGTATCTTGCTGCGTGCCCATCTTCTGAACGACGACGTCCGGGATGCGCTGCAGCACGTCGTTGACTTGCGGGTTCGCCACCTGGGTGAACGTTTGTCCGCTCACGTACGACTGCGTGGCGGCGCCGGTGTTGATCGTTGCGCCCCCGCGGCCGTTCGCGGTGACGGAGCCGATCGTGCGCAGCGTGGTCAAGTTCTGCTCGGCAATCGTGACGGTCAGCGGGACCGACGTGCCCGGCGCGACGACGACGTCACTGGTCGAAGCCGTCGAGTAACCGGGCTTGGAGACGACGACCCGATATTCGCCGGGGGGAAGCGCCAACGTGAAGTTGCCCGCGGCGTCGGTCGTTGCCGTGACGCGAGTCGGTCCCGTGGCGGTCACGGTCGCGCCGCTGACGGCCGCGCCGGATGGGGTGCGCAGCGTGCCGGTGATCGACGATGCCGCAGCGGGGGCTTGCGCCACGATTCGGTCGTCCGGCGCGGCCTGGGCTGCCATCGGCACGCAGAGAAACGTCAGTAAGGCGCTGACGATAACGCGTCGCGAAAACGGTATCCGCATTGTCGAGCATGATACGCTTGCCGCTCGCTAAATTCGCTCGACAATTGGATAGCCGGAACTGCCGCCCTTTCGGCACATGCGCCTGGGCCGTCGCGCTCGAGACGCTCGAGGTCGGCAAGGTCCTCCGCTCGTCCCGTGGCCTGCTCATTTCGATCAGATCGAGCCGGCCGACAATGTCGACCTCGACGCCACCGATCGCCGAACGCACTCGGCGCGGCCACGTCTCATCGAACGCAAGACCATCGATCCCGGTGAGAACGTCGATCCGAATCGGCGCCACGCCAATTTGGAACGCGATGTGAGAGCGCGGCGAAATGCTCGCGGTCGAACGCCGAAGCCCGAGTACCGAAGTGCTCGGAGCGCCAAGCCGACGTGCGGCGTGCCCGGCCGGCTACGCCGCGTACGTGACGCCGGTGATGCGGACCGATTGGCGCGAATCGATCGCACCGGAGCAATCGCCGACGAAAACGCCCGACGTCGGCGCGACATCGTCGTAGTCGCGGCCGACGGCGACCACGATGTAGCGCAGATTCGTTGCGCAGCCGTTGGTCGGGTCGAGTGAGATGACGCGCACGCGATCGCGGCCGGCGGGGACCAGGAACTCGACCCAGGCGTGGGTCGCGCCCTCACCGATGAGGTGGCCCGAAACGTAACGCGCGCCCAGCCCGCAGACCCGGCTGAGCGCGATCGCGATATGCGCGTAATCCTGGCAGACGCCGCGCCGCATACTGAACGCCACCGCGCCGGTCGTGAACACGTCGGTCACGCATTTGGTGTAGATCATCTCGCGATGGACGAAGGCGGAGATGGCATGCGCCAGTTCTTCGGCGTTGGGGTGCCGCGCCCGGAGGTCGGCGGCGATGTCCTGGAGCGCTTCGTCGGGCCGGATGAGGCGCCGGCGCAAGCAGACGCCGGATAAGCCGGCCAACGCATCGGCGGCGGCCAGATGCTCGCCCAGCCGCAGGTCGCGCAACACGTCGGAGGTCAGCGCGAAGGCGATGCTTCGTTCGACGTGCGGGACATCGAGCGAAACGACGTCGTTGCCGAAGGCGTCGGACGATGCCCGCGCGGGGGTGTCGGGCGAGACGTACAGGTCGTGTGAGAGCCGGCGCTGGTTTCCGTGCGCGGCGCGCGGCGAGATGACCAGCTTATGACGCAGGCGACTGATCGGGCTCGCGTAGTCATAGCGGATCGACTGGTCGATCCGATAGGTCGCGGCGACGATCGCCGACCAGTCGAGCGTTTCGGGAACGATGCCGGCGTCCGAGGTGCTCATGCGCTCTTGTCGGCAAGCACGATCATATTGTGTAGGTACGCCTGGCCATACGTGGTAACCATCGCGCAGTCCAGCGCGTCGCGACCGCGCGCGATCACCGCCCGTCCGCGGCGGCGCTCATTGTTGCGCGGGTCGAACGTGAACCATGTGCCGTCGAGAAAGGCTTCGAACCAAGCGCAGAAATCCATCGGCGCATAGGGCGGCGGGACGTCGATATCCGGCAGATAGCCGAAGGCGTAGCGGCACGGGATGTTCATCGCCCGGGCGAACGAAATCGCCAGGTGAGCAAAGTCGCGGCACACCCCGGTCCGGTTGGTGAAGGCGTCGAGCGCGGTGGTCGACGGCGTGCTCGTCCCATACGAGAAGTGCAAGCGGTCGTGCACGTAATCGCAGATCGCTTGAACCCGGGCCCAGCCCGGGGCGGTCCCGCCGAACAGCCGCCAGGCTTCGTCCCCTAGCAAGTCCGAGACGCAGTACCGGCTGGGCAGCGTATACACGAGGACCTCGTCGGGCAGGTCTTCAGCCGGATACTGAATTGCCTCGGGCACACACGGATCGAGCTCATCCGACACCTCGACCCGCGCCGAGTAGCGGAGGGTCGACCGGCCCGCCGGGAGGGTCGTGCGCCGACAGATGTTGCCATACAAGTCTAAGTAGTCGTGAAACGGCGACAGCGGCTCGAGTTCCCAGCGCTCGGTGACCAGCTGCTGGTACTGGTGCGCCTGCGGGCGGACCATGAAGATGGCCGAAGTCGGCACCTCGACTTCATAGGTGAATTCGCAGCCGACATCGAGGCGCAGACGCGCGTCGATCAAGTTCGCCATACCGTCCTTCCTACGCGAGGAAGCGCGCAGTCCATTTCGCCATATGGCCCGCGGCGCCGCCCCGGGATGGGCACCGAACATCGCGAATGGGTACGCATACATGCGGCTCGTCCCCGATCTCCCGCGCCGGATCGGCATCGCGGCGGCTCTGCTCGCGATGGTGATCGTCTTCGGGACGATCGGCTATGTTGAGATCGAGGGTTGGGGTTGGTTCGACTCACTGTATATGACGGTCTCGACGTTCACGACGATCGGCGGCGGCGAGCCGACAGCGTTGAGCGTCGGCGGCAAGATTTGGACGATGGCCGTCGTCATGATCGGCTTCGGCGTGCTGACCTATACCCTGCTTGCGCTCATGAGTTATGTGCTTGAAGGGCAGCTCGGAATTGCCGTCGGGCTGCGGCGCATGCAGCGCCAGATCGCGCGCATGACAAATCATTTCGTGCTCTGCGGCTACGGTCGCGTCGGCAGCGAGATCGCGCACGAATTCAAGTCGGAGGGCATCGGCTTCGTCGTCATCGACGTCAACGAGCAGTCGCTGGGACGCGCGGTCGCGGACGGTCACCTGATCGTGAGCGGCAGCGCATCGGACATCGCCGTGCTGGCGGCGGCCGGAATCGACCGCGCGCGCGGACTCGTCACCGCGATCGACAACGACGCCGAGAATATCTATGTGACGCTCTCGGCGCGGGTCTTGCGACCCGATATTTTTATCGTCGCACGCGCCAACCGCACCGATTCTGAGCCGAAACTCCGGCTTGCCGGCGCCAACCGCATTATCTCGCCGTACACGATCGGCGGCCGCCGAATGGCGAGTTTGGCGATGCGGCCGACGGCGGTCGAATTCGTCGACACGATCATGTCGGCGGCGAACGCCGAGTTGCTGCTCGAAGACCTCACCATTCCCGAACGTTGGGCCGGACGCACGCTCGCGACGCTCGCGGGCGAAGACGACGAGGCGATCGTGCTCGCCCTCAAACGTGGCGAGACGATGACCTTCCGGCCGCCGGGAACGACGCATCTGCTCAAAGGTGACGAACTCGTCGCCGCCGGTCCCGCGGCGGCGATCCGCGCGCTTGAAGAACGGCTCGGTAAGTAAGTTCATCCGCGCTGGGAACGGGGTAGAAGATTCCCGCCCAAGGGGAGCGCTGCCATGACGTCTGACCGCCTTCAACACGGTGTGGACGCGCGACATCTACGAACCGTACCACGGCAATCGTCGCGTTTGTCATCTGCTTCGTCGTGACGGCCACGATTAGTTTGATCACTCGGCCGCGGCCCGAAACCGAACTTGCGGGATTGGTCTACTCGCTGACCAAACGCCAGAACGACTCGGCCGTCGCGTGGTATGCGCGCCCGGCCTTCGTGGGAGGACTCGTCATCGTGTGCTGCATCGCGCTCAACGTGGCTTTTCGGTAGCCGCCGATGGAAACCGATCTGCGCGTCCCCGTCGGACTGCTGTTCGTGATCCTCGGCTTGATCATGGGCATCTTCGGAATCACCAGCGACCCCACGCTGTACGGCAAGTCGCTAGGCATCAACGTCAATCTCTACTGGGGGATCGTCGAGCTCATCTTTGGGTCGCTCATGCTCGTCTTCGGCCAAGCCGAAAACCGGGCCGGCGCGAGCGCACCGCAGACCCCGGCAAGCCCGCTCGTCACTTCACCTCCCCACTCGCTGCCCCGGGCTCCGCGCTCGAAGCCGCCTGTGGCGCGCAGGTGAGCGGCGCCACAACCTATCGGGCCCCCGGGCGCGTCAATCTCATCGGCGAGCACACCGATTACAACGACGGCTTCGTGCTGCCGGCGGCGATCGCATACGACGTGCGCGTCACCCTCACGCAACGCGCCGATCGGGTCGTCACAATCGAGTCCGCGGGCTTCGACGGCGCGCGCCGGTTCGATCTGAACCAGCTGCAGCCCGGTGTTGCGGGCGACTGGAGCGATCATATCCGCGGCATGCTCATCGAACTCTCGGCCGACGGCGCGGCGCTCGAGGGCGCGGACCTGCGCATCATCAGCGACGTACCGATCGGTGCGGGCCTCAGTTCGTCGGCGGCGATTGAAGTCGGCGTCGGCTATGCGTTGCTCGACGCCGCCCATCTGCCGATCGACCGTGTCGCGCTAGCCGTCGCCGCACAGCGTGCGGAGAACCGGCATGCCGGTACGAACAGCGGCATCATGGACCAGTTCATTTCGGCCAACGCGCAGGCCGGACACGCGATCCTGCTCGACACGCGAAGGCTGACCTTCGAGGCGGTCCCGCTGCCGCAAACGGCCACCTTCGTCGTCTGCAACACGATGGTCAAGCACGATCACGCCACCGGCGGGTACAACGAGCGGCACGCCGAGTGCATCGCCGGCGTCACGGCGCTCGCTGCCCGGTATCCCGGCGTGCGCGCGCTGCGCGACGTCACGCTCGCGCAGTTAGAGGACGCCCGCGAGACGATGTCCGAGCGCGTGTTCCGCCGCTGCCGACACGTCATCACCGAAAACGCCCGTACGCTCGATGCCGCCGCAACGCTGCGCACCGACGACCTGTCGCGCTTCGGCCGGCTCATGGCCGCTTCGCACGCCAGCATGCGTGACGACTTCGAGATCAGCGCGCCCGAAGTCGACACGATGGTCGATCTGGCGACGGCGTTCAGCGGCGGCGTGTATGGCGCGCGGATGACCGGCGGCGGTTTCGGCGGCTCAACCGTCAACTTGGTCGCCGCGCCGGACGTCGACGCGTTTGTTGCGTACATCGTGCCGGCGTACCGCGCGGCAACGGGCATCGAACCGCAGGTCTATTTGGGCGTTGGTGCGGCCGGTGCGGGACTCGCGCCGTGAGCGACGACCGAGCCTGGGAATCGCGGCCGCACCGGCGGCGCAACGCGCTCACCGGCGAGTGGATTTTGGTCTCGCCGCAGCGCACTGCACGCCCGTGGCAGGGCGAATCGACGGCGGTTCGCGGCGCCGAGCGTATACCGGCGTACGATCCGACCTGTTACCTGTGTCCCGGGAACGCGCGCGCCGGCGGTGCGCGCAATCCCGACTACGCCCGAACGTTCGTCTTCGACAACGATTATGCCGCACTCACGCCGGCGACGCCGCCGGCATCGGTCGACGACGCGGGCCTGCTCGTCGCGCGCGCGGAGGGCGGCATCTGCCGCGTCGTGTGCTTCACACCGCGCCACGATCAGTCGATCGCACAGATGACCGCGACCGACATCCGCACCGTCATCGACACCTGGGCCAGCCAGTACTCGGAACTCGGCGCACGGCCGGACATCAACTCGGTGCTCATCTTCGAGAACCACGGCGCAGCAATGGGGGCCAGCAATCCGCATCCGCACGCTCAAATCTGGGCCAACGCGAGCATTCCCAACGAACCGCTCAAAGAGGCGGCCGAGGCGGCCGCCTACCGGGCCGTGCGCGGCGCGTGTCTGCTGTGCGCTTACGTCGAGCGGGAAATCGCCGCCGCGGAGCGCGTCGTGTATTCCAACGCGCAGGCGGTGGTCGTGGTGCCGTTTTGGGCGGTGTGGCCGTTTGAGACGCTGATCGTCCCGCGCGTGCACGCGACCGCGCTCGACGCGTTGGACGATCCGGCGCGCGATGGACTCGCCGATGCGATGCGCATCATCTGCGCCGCGTACGATCGCGTGTTCGACGTGCCGTTCCCGTATTCGATGGGCTTCCACCAGCGGCCGACCGACGGCGCTGCGCACGACGAGCTGCACCTGCACGCCCACTACTATCCGCCGCTGCTGCGCTCGGCGACTGTCCGCAAATACATGGTCGGCTATGAGATGCTGGGCATGCCCCAGCGCGACATCACCCCCGAAAGCGCCGCCGAACTCCTGCGCGACCTCGTCGCTGCGCTGCCGCCCGGCTAACACCCCGCTAAGCGGGGCGTCCGGCGAGCACCGTGTCGAAAACGCTGCGCAATGCGGTGAACGCGGCGCGCAGGTCTTCGGTGGAGGCAGCATTCCGAGCCAGCACGGCCTGCGCGGCCGCGAGGCTCAGCGCGACATCCTCGGGCAGGCTCGTGGGGTTGCTGCGTTCCTGCAGCAGCATTCCGACGAGCAGGTCCGCCTGCTCGCACGCCGCCCGCGGATCGGCGAAGAACAGCGTCTGCGCTGCGGACCAAGCCGCGGCATAGGCCGGATGAACGGGATTCAAAACCTGGGCTGCCGGCCGAACCGGGAGAATCGAGCGGGGGCGCTGCGTACTGCGGCGCGTTGAAATAGTCAAGGCGAGCACGATCGCGGCGACCGCCGCCACGAACCACGTGACGGGCGAGGCCGGATCGATGGCAATCGGCAGCGCCGCTTCGATGAACACGATCGTCATGTACCCCGACGTCGTGTCAGCCCGGGGTCATCAACAGCGCGCGGAGTTTTCGCGCTCGCCCGGGTCGAACTCCGTCGAACCCATGACGAGTAACGGGAAGGGCGCCGGAAAGCAAGCACCCGGGGCGTCGCGCAAAACCGGCGGACCGCGATCGTGCTACAAGCGAAACGGAGCGCCGAAGGCAGCATTCGCGACAGCAAAACTCGCCGAGCGTGCAATTCCGGCGACCTCGACCGGCCTGCGCCCGTACGCCTGCGCCAACCATGGCTGGCATCTCGGCCACTGACGCGCACGCCGGCGGTCGCGAGCCCTACATCTCGACGGCGCCCGGCCCGCTGCCGCCCCTTTTGGGCTTGGGCATGAGCACGACCAGGAAAACCGCGACGAACGCCGCCGCCGCAATCGCCAACGAAACGTCGGCATAGGCAAGAATCGTCGCCTGTCCCTGGACGGCACCGAACAGCTGCTGGGCGTTCGGCTTGCCGGGCAGATCGAGAACCGCTGGAGCACCCGGTATAACACTCCCGGCCAGCGCTGCCAAGTGGAAGGCGCTGCGGCGGTCGACCAGCGTCGAAAGCGCAGCAATCGCAATTGAACCGCCCAGCTGCGTACCCAGATTCACGTACGCGCTCGCCTTCGCCCCAACTTGCTGCGGAACGCCGCCCAGCACTGCCGTCGTCAGCGGAACGAACAGCAGCGCCGCTCCGACCCCGGTGAGCATCAACGGGACGACGAAGGTACCGAAGTCGGATTGCAGCGTCGTGACCGTGGCTTGCCTGTAGTTGCCCAACGCCATGAAGAAGAAGCCGATTCCCATGAAAATGCGCGCATCGACTTTGCCGACAAAGCGCGCGATGACCGGTGTCGCGACACCGATTGGGATTGCCCGCATCAGGATGAGCAGGCCACTGAGCGTCGCCGTGTACCCAAGTGAATTCTGAACGAACTGCGGCAGCGTGTAGGTCGAGCCGAAAATCGCGCCGCCAATGAGCATCGCTAGAATGAAGCCGGCCCACACCGCGCGATAGCGAAACGCGCGCAGGTCGACCAGCGGCTGCCTGGCGCGCAGTTCCCACCAAATCATGCCGCCGATGCCGATCACGGCGACGACTCCGGCGATGCAGTTGTTCGTATCGCTGAACCAATCCCAGCGCTCGCCCTCGCTCAGGACGTATTGCAACGATCCGATCCCGCCGACGAGCAGCACGAGACCCGGCACGTCGAGCGGAACGCGGCGCGCCGTCGTCGGATCGCGCAAAAACGCCAGCAGAATGAGGAACGAGGCCGTACCAGGGACGATGTTGATGTCGAAAATCCAATTCCAGTTGGCGTTGTCGACCAGCACGCCGCCCAGCGGCGGACCCAGCGCGGGTCCCATGATGGCGCCCAAGGCGAAGATGCCTTGGCTCACACCCAGCTGTTCGGGCGGAAACGTGTCGCGCAAGATCGTCTGCGACGTCGCCAGCAAGCCCGCCCCGAAGATGCCCTGAATGACCCGAAAGGCGATGAGTTCGTCGATCGACGTTGAGATGCCGCAGGCGAACGAAGCCGCGGTGAAACCGGCGATGCAGGTGAGAAAATACCGCTTGCGGCCCAGCGTGATCTGCAGCCAGGGAATCATCGGGATCACGACCACCACGGCGATCGTGTAGCCGTTGATGACCCAGGTACCTTCGTCGACGCTCGCACCCAGGTTGCCTTGAATATTCGGCAGCGCGACGTTGGTGATCGTCGCATCGAGCGTCTGCAGCAGCGCGGCCAGCATGACGCCCACAACGATGATCAGCCGGCGCGCACCGGTCTCCACAACGGATTGATCGCCGCTTTGGCCCGCGCCGGCCGAACGGCTAGCGCCGACGCGGGGCAGGGCATCGGCCCGAGTCGCCAACTCGATTGAACCTCCAGATCGGTGAGTTCGAGGTGTTCCCCGACTGCCGGCGGCCCAAGCATAGCGACCCATGACGCCGGTGGGTCGCCGACCGGGCGTCCAGAAGGACAGTTTTCCCGTTCGCGCCCCGCTTGGAGACGAAGGATGCAAACACAACGCAGGTCCCCACTCAAAGAAGCCGCCGATGCGGTTCTGCACGCTGCGGTTCACCCGCCGAACGGGACCACCGGCGTTCCGGGTGTCGTCGCGATGGCAACCGACGGCCAGGCGAACGTCTACGAAGGCGCGGCCGGGGTGCGCGAACTCGGCCGGGCGCATCCGATGACGACGGATACGGTCTTCATGCTGCGGTCGACGACCAAGGCGATCACCGGCGTCGCCGTCATGCAGTTGGTCGAGGAAGGCCGCATCGGTCTGCACGATCCGGCGAAGGACTACGTGCCGGAAATCGCCGACATTGCGGTTCTCGAAGGCTTCGACGCCGACGGTGAACCCCAGCTGCGACCGCCGAAATCGGATATCACCGTGAGCCAACTGCTGCTGCACACCGCCGGTTTCGGCTACGATACTTTCAATGCCGACCTGGTCAGACTGGGTGAAAAGCGGCACCTGCCC
>Ga0302325_10031324_pt1 | contig 10944 bp, 9 predicted proteins | sample Palsa_T0_2_FD_201948 | JGI IMG/M metagenome (GOLD analysis project Ga0302325, IMG submission 201948) | Peat permafrost microbial communities from Stordalen Mire near Abisko, Sweden - Palsa_T0_2 | ecosystem: Environmental > Terrestrial > Soil > Palsa > Peat permafrost | place: Sweden: Abisko... | reverse complement strand
GGCCTTCCCTTTCCCGACCGGGCGCACTTCTCCGTCTTCGACTACGCCACCTGTGATGCCGTCCTGCGTGACAGCGCCACCTACTCGTCCACCGAGCACCCGCCGGGGAGCGAGGCGGCGCTCAACGAGAAGATGATCCTCAACATGGACGGCACCCGGCACCGCCGCTATCGCACGCTGGTGCAACCGTCGTTCGTCCCTAAAAAGGCCCGGTGGTGGATTGAGCAGTGGATCGACAGCACCGTGCACGCCCTGATCGACGCCTTCGAGGCCAACGGCCGGGCCGACCTGAACGTCGACTTCTGCGCTGCCATCCCGCTACTCACCATTACGGGGAGCTTCGGCGTCTCGCTGCCCCTGGCGCTCGACATCCGCGCCGCCGTCACCGCTGATGGTCTCGGACTCGGAACGTTCATCGACATCGTGCAGCCGATCATCGAGTCCCGCCGGCTCGAAGCCCGGGACGATCTGATCAGCGTGCTCGTCCACTCCGAGGTCCAGGACGAGGCCGGGGACGTCCACGTGCTGTCCGACGACGAGATTCTCGGCTTCGCCTTCCTCCTCCTGGCCGCCGGTTCGGGCACAACGTGGAAACAGATGGGCATCACGCTCACCGCCCTCCTCAGCCATCCCGACTGGCTCCTCGCCGCCAAAGAGGATCCGGCCGTGTTGCGGGCCTCGATTGAGGAGTCGCTGCGCTGGACGCCCACCGATCCCATGTTCGCCCGTTTCGCCACCACAGACACCACCCTGGGCGGGTTCGACGTTCCCGCCGGATCCCCGATCCACCTCTGCTTCGGCGCCGCCAACCGGGACCCGTTGCGGTGGGACCGTCCAGATGAGTTCGACCCCGGTCGCCCGGTGCAGGCCCACCTCGGTTTCGGTGGTGGGCCTCACATCTGTCTCGGGATGCACGTGGCCCGGGCGGAGATGCAGACGGCCATTGGAGCTCTGCTCGACCGTCTGCCCAACCTCCGCCCGGATCCGGACGCCGAGACGCCGCGCATCATCGGCATGTACGAGCGAGGGCCGACGAGCGTCCCGGTGGTCTTCGGGTGACGGGACAGGCCCACGGAGTAGTCGGGAGGGTGGCATGACTGACCTGGTTGCAGCGCGTCGACCGTTCATCAATGGTGCGTGGGTTGCCGGTGAAGGGGGCGAGCTCGGCGTGGCGTCGCCGGCGACTGAGGACGTCGTCGCCACCGTGGAAACGGCATCCCCGGCTCAGATCGAAGCCGCCATTGTGGCGGCGCGCCACGCCTTCGACCACGGTCCGTGGGCCACGGAGCCGGCGGCGGACCGCATTGCGGCCGTAAACCGGTTCGGCGATGCACTCGAAGCCCGCCGTGACCTGTTGATCGAGACCGTGATCGCAGAGGCCGGCTGCCCGCGTGGGGTCACCGAGGTGGCGCAGGTGGGCATGGCGCTCGAGAGCATCCGTCAGCTCACCGACCTCTACGGCCGGATGCCGGCCTGGGAGAACAACGAGGTGCCCCTCGGGGACCACTTCGTCGGCTCGAGTGTGCGGCTGTCGATCCGCCGTTTCGAACCGGCCGGTGTGGTCGCTGCCATCACCCCCTACAACTTCCCGCTCATCACCAATATCTGGAAGGTCGTGCCGGCACTCCTGGCCGGGTGCACGGTGGTGCTCCGACCCAGCCCCCTGACTCCCCTGGAGGCCACCGTGCTCGGCGAGGCGGCCGAGGAGGCCGGCCTGCCGCCCGGCGTGCTCAACGTCGTCCCCGAGGGGGGCAACGAGGGCGGCGTGCTCTTGAGCACGCACCGCGCCGTCGACGTCGTCTCCTTCACCGGCTCGACCACCGTCGGGCGGGCCATCGCAGCGCAGGCCGCCCCCACCTTGAAGCGGATGATTCTTGAACTGGGGGGCAAGAGCGTCCAGCTTCACCTGCCCGACACGTTGGCGGACGGGGGTCTCGGTTCTGTCATCGTTGCCTCACTGACCGTCTTCGCCTCCCATGCCGGCCAGGGCTGCGCCCTCCAGACGCGACTCCTCGTACCGCAAGACGCCCGGGAACGGGTGGTGGATGCCGTTGCTGCCGCGGCGGCCTCATTGCCGGTGGGTGATCCCTCCGACCGGGCCAACCTGGTCGGGCCCCTGGTCAGCCGGGTCCAGCGCGACCGCGTCCACGGCATCGTCACCGAGGCCATTGACGACGGCGCCCGCCTCGTCACCGGGGGCCGCCGGCCGCCACATCTCGAACGGGGCTGGTTTTACGAGCCGACCGTTCTCGACGCCCCATCCAACGCCAACCCGGCGGCGCAGCGAGAGGTCTTCGGTCCGGTGCTCACCGTATTGGGCTATCACGACATTGACGAGGCAATCGCCATCGCCAACGATCACGAGCTCGGCCTCTCCGCCGGCGTGTACACCGGTGACCTCGCCGAGGGTCTGGCCATCGCCGAGCGTCTGCGCACGGGGACGGTCCAGGTGAACACCGGGTGGGCCAGCGGGTACACCCCGATGGGCGGCTACAAGCAGAGCGGGTACGGCCGCGAGCGCGGCGCGGCGGGCATCCGTGCCTTCCAGGAGCTCAAGCACGTCGTGGTCGGCAGCCGGTGAGCACGGCGACACCCGAGTTCTGCATCGCCGGTCTCGGTGTCACGGCCCAGGGCCGCCATCTGGGCATTGCGCCGCGGGCGCTGCGGCGAGAAGCACTGGAGCTGGCACTGGCCGATGCCGGGCTGACCCGGCGCGACGTCGACGGTTACATCGGCACCTCGAGCGAGCCGGGCTTCGAGGACGTGCGGCATCTCGGGCTGTCGCCCGGGTTCGCCTGGGCCATGTCGGCGGGTGGTGCCACCGCGACCTGGTCGATCATCAACGCCATGGGCGCCATCCGCGCCGGTCAGGCGGAGATTGTGGTGTGCACCTACGGGGCGGCGCCGACCACGCGTCCGCGGGCATCGACCGGGGGCCGGACTGGTGGCTACGGCGCCTACGGGTACGGCTACCCGATGATGTACGGCATGGTGGGGGCAGCCTCCGCCCACGCCCTCCACGCACAGCGTCACATGTACCGTTACGGGACGACGAGCGAGCACCTGGGGGCCGTGGCCGTGGCGCAGCGAGCTCATGCCGCCTTGCGCCCCGGCACCATCGGATACGACCAACCGATCACGCTCGAGGAGCATCAGGCCTCACCGATGATCGTCGAACCATTCCGCCTGCTCGACTGCTGCCGGGATACCGATGGGGGAGTGGTGGTCATCGTCACCACGGCCGAGCGCGCCGTTGCGCTGCGGAGCAAAGCAGTCGACATTCTTGGGGTGGGCACCGGCCAGAATCTCCGTAACTGGTGGACGGGCGACGTCTACGACCTGCACGACGACATCGCACCGGCTGCAGAAAAAGCCTTCGGTCAGGCCGGGGTGACGGTCGGCGACGTCGATGTCGCATGTCTGTACGACCCCTTCACCATCTCGCCCCTGATGCAGCTCGAGGCGTACGGTTTCTGCGGGCCGGGCGAGGGGGGCCCGTTCATCGCCGCCGGCGAGACCGGCCTCGGGGGCAAGATCCCAACCAACACCGGCGGCGGTCAACTGTCCGGCTACTACGCCACCGGCTTCACCGCGGTGGTCGAGGGGATCCTGCAGATGCGGGGTGATGGCGGTGCCACCCAGGTGGCCGACGCCGAAGTGGCATTGGTGAGTGGGCACGGTGGCAACGCCGGCGTGCAAAACACGTGGTCGCACGCCACCCTCCTGCTCGGAGCCCATCGATGACGCCCCTGCTCCCCCCGAGTGTCGGCGCCGACGAACTCGACGATCCGTTCTGGGACGGCTGCCGGCGCCACGAGTTCCTCCTGCATGTATGCGGCGAATGCCAGCGGGCCTACTGGCCGGCCTCGTCGTGCATCGACCACGGGTGGGCGCCCATGGCATGGCAGCCGTCATCAGGTCGGGGCGAGGTGCACACCTTCACCGTCTTCCATCACGCCTACATGCCATGGCTCGCCGATCGCGTGCCCTATGCCGTCGCCGTAGTGCGTCTCGACGAGGGACCGTTCTTCCACACCGACATCGTGGGGTGCGCCCCGAGCGAGGTGGCGATCGGCTTGCCCGTGGAAGTCATGTTCGAGGAAGCCGCCGAGGGCTGGGTTCTTCCCCATTTTCGACCGATTTCAGCAAATGTACAGTAATTATTGGCAATTCCATGTCACGTTCTTGACTAGTAGCCGTCAATCAGGTCACAATGATTTATCCGGACAATTCGACGAGAACGCGAACGGTCACACCGTCGGTGAGCGCTGTCGTCCGGCGGGGCAGCTTCATCCGCAGTCGTAGCCGTACAGATACCACGGGGGCGTTCGCTCCCAATGTCACAGGGGGGACCACCATGCGTCGTCAACTTCTCGCCGGGACCACAATCCTCGGAATGATCGCCGCGTCAGCAGGGCTGTCCGCCGCATTCGCGGCCGGCACCGCGTCGGCCGCCACCAGCTCGACACCGATCATCGTTGGCGGCGACGGCGACCTGGCCATCAATGCGGGGGTCGGACCCGGCTTCGTGGCCGGCCTCTACCGCTTCAACAAGGCCGGGGGTCTCGATGGTCGGAAGATCGAATTCACCGGGTTCCTTGACGATGGGTTCAGTCCGGCCACCAACCTCACCAACGCCCAGCAGTTGGTCGAGAACAAGCACGTCATGGTCGTGGCGCCCTTCTTGAGTGAGGTATCGACTGCGTCGACGGGCGACTTCCTGGCCGGAGCCAAGACGCCCTTCATCGGGTGGGACGTCAACGACACCTTCGTGGCCCAGCCCAAGTGGGGCTACGGCATCAACGGGGACCAGGAGAATCCCATCGAGCAGAACGGGACGGTGGGTCAGATTCTCGTGGCCACCCACGACCAGAAGACCCCGGGCAAGGTGAAGATCGCCTACATCGCCGAGAACGTGGCCGGAGGGATCACCTCGAACAAGGCCTTGGCCGGCACGGCGGAGTACGCCGGCATGAAGGTCGTCTATGAGAAGGCGCCCATCGCAGTCATCGGCACCACCAACTACGCCCCGTACGCCCAGGCCATCATCGCCTCGGGGGCCAACGTGGCCTTCGAGACGCTCGACACCGGCGACTCCGTCGGCCTGGCCGCCGCCCTCAAACAGGCCGGCTTCAAGGGTCCCATCTTCAACGGCGTCACCTATCTGCCGGGCTCGCTCGGGCAAAGCAAGAGCGAGGAGTCGGCCCTGGACGGCGTCTACGTCGTGAACGAGTTCCCGGCCGATGAGAACAACACGCCGGCCATCAAGCAGGCCGAGGCCGACCTCAAGGCAACGGGCCAGCCACCGTACCTGACCTCGGGAGTGTCCATCGGCTACTGGTCGGCCATTCTGCTGGAGCAGATGCTGAAGGCCACGCTGAAGAGCGTCGGTGGCAACCCCAACGACGTGACGGGTGCGAGCATTGAAAAGACGGTCAACTCCGGCTTCACCTACACGGACCCGATCGCCGGCGGCATCGGCACCGAGTACTTCCCGGCGGAGGAGAACACACCCACCGGCTGCGGCACTCTGTTGCAGACCGAGGGCGCCGGGTTCAAGCAGATCATTCCCTACGAGTGTCTCGGTGCCATCAACGTGGCGAAGGACAAGAAGGTCGACGTGAAGACGGGCAAGATCATCGGATAGTCAGGGTCGGGCAGGCATCCGCCTCTCCGACTTGTCAATGGCGCAGTACTGCGCCCAGAGTGGGGAGGGTGATGGAGGCCTACTTGCTCGGCATCGACATCGGGGGCACCTTTACCGATGCGGTGCTGGTCGAACCGGGCGGGATCGTGGAGGTGGCGAGTCGGCCTCGGCGCGCACACGGTCCTTCGTCTCCTAGAGGATGCAGTGATCAGCATGCAGACGGATCACTTCACGACGCCGCCCACCGGAGGCGTCGGTGGCGCGACAGCGCGGGCCGGAGCCCTGTACATTCTCGACCAGGCGGGCCGGCGGACGGACCTGCCGTCCAAGGCGGCCAACATAGTGACCAAGGCCGGCTGCGCCTTCGTGATCGAGACCTCGGGCGTTGGGGGCTTCGGCCCCTCGAAGGACCGTCCGGCTCAATGGGTGGCGCGCGACGTCGACTCCGTCCGAAAAGGGATCGACAACAATGAGCACGCGACCGTCGTACTCGGTAGCTCTGCCCCCCAGCAAGGAGGTGACCGCGCATGCACGCGCGGCGGCAGAGCTCGGCTATGCCCGTGTGTGGGTGTTCGATTCGCCCTCCCTCTACGGCGACGTGTGGGTTGCCCTGGCCCGTATTGCCGAGGCGGTGCCGGGAATCGGGCTGGCTACCGGGGTCGCGGTGCCCAGCCTGCGCCATCCCATGGTCACCGCATCGGCGATCGCGACCATCGAAGACCTCTCGCCGGGGCGACTATGGGCCTACTTCGGGACCGGGTTCACCGCCCGGTTCACCATGGGAAAGCCGAGCGTCAAGTGGGCCGATCTCGCCACCTACGTCGAGCAGGTGCGCGGGCTCTTGCGAGGCGATGTGGTGGAGATAGAGGGTGCGTCTTGCCAGATGATCCATTCGCCCGGGTGGGGCCCGCCGCGACCGATCACGGTGCCGCTGGGGCTGGCGCCGATCGGCCCGAAGGGCTTCGCGGTGTCGCGCCAGATTGCCGACGGCGTCATTCTCACGGCTCCAGCCGAGGAGGCCGATCGACAGTGGCAGCAGGCGGCGCTGCTTATCAACGGCTCTGTGCTGGATCCGGGCGAGCGCTACGACAGTCCCCGCCTGGCCGAAGCGGTCGGGCCGGCGTACGTCACGGGCTTTCATGCCCTCTCCAAATGGGCCCCTGATCTGGTCCGGAGCTCGCCGGGTGGACCCGAATGGCTGGAGGGCCTGGAGGCCGAGCGACCGGAGAGTGAGCGCCACCTGGCGGTTCACGAGGGACACCTGGTGACCGTCACGGACCGTGACCGGCCCCTCCTGGAGGCGGCTGGCGAGCGGATCCTCGAGACCGGTTGGACGGGTGACGCCGCCTCGGTGGCGGCGCGGCTGGACGAGGTCGGAGTCCAGGGGATCAGCGAAGTGGTCTATTGCGCCGGCGGCCCTGACATCAGGCGTGAGCTGGAGGCCTTCGCCGCAGCTGCGGCGTTGTAGGTCGACCGCTCTGGTCTCGGGCAGCTGGGGCTTCATCCAGAGGATGCGATCACGGTGAGCCCGTTGTCGTTTTCTCCTCCCGCTACGCTTCGCTCAATGACAGAAAGCCAGAAGCTCGAGCAGACGTGGGAGACGCCGTCTCTCGAGGAGATCCCAACAATCAGCCGGGGCCACGTCGCCGCACTCGAGGCGAGCGACGATGACGCCACATGGGTCCCGTTCGGTCAGGTACTCGTGCTGTTGCACACCGTCGGGAGGAAGTCGGGGCAGGAGCACAAGGTGCCCTTGCCGACGTGGCGTGACACCGGCGGACATCGGATCGTCGTGGCGTCCTTCGGGGGAGCGCCGCAGCACCCTTCGTGGTTCCTCAACCTGCGTGACCGCACAGACCCTGAAGTTCTGGTTCGGGTCCAGCACGGTCGGTATTGGTCGGTGCCCGAGATCCTCGAGGGTGAGGATTACGAGCAGACCTGGGCGCAGCTCTCCTCCGACCGGGCCTGGTACAGCGACTACCAGGCCAAGACGGAGCGACGGATCCCCCTGGTGAGACTTCGGGAGTCCCGTCCGGCTTGATGTCCGACCAGTTCTCAAACCAGGAGAGAGAGTATGCGTACGTTCGATCAAAACGAGATGGCCGATTTCATTGCGATTCAACGGCTACAGGCGAGCTACGCCGACATCGTGACGAGACGAGAATGGTCCGAGCTCGAGCAGATCTTCCTTCCCGACGCCACGGTCACCATCGACATGTTGGAGGGCTCCCCCTTTGTCCTGCGCACTCCCGGAGGTATCGGAGAGTTCATACACACCAGCATCGAACGGTTTGAGTTCTTTGAATTCGTGATCCTGAACTCAGTGATCGAATTCGGACCGGCCGGGAGCGCACAGGCAACTGCCCGGATGTACATGGCGGAGCTCCGTCAGGCCCGCGAGGGGGGACGACGATCGACTGCGTTCGGCCTCTATCGTGATACGTACGTCAAGCAGGGCGACGACTGGCTGATCGCCGAGAGGAACTACCGCTCGGCGGCCCGAACCTCGGCGCGGGAGTTGGACGTCTTTGGTTTTGCGCCGGGCGACGAGAGCCACGCCTGATAGAAGGCCAGGGCGGCAGTGGCCGACTCTGCCAGTTCCTCGCCGGCGTAGGGCGTGAAATGGTGGCCCTCTATGACCAGGAGCTCCTTGGCACCGGGCAGCAATTCGAACGCTGCCAATCCGGCGGATGTCGGGGCGACGCGATCCTCCGAAGCCACGACGAGCAGCGTGGGCGTGTGCAGCCGGGGCAGGACGACCGCGGGATCGAAGTCGCCCATGCGGCTCCCGCCGGGCAGGAGCACCCTGTTCTGCCAGCGTGAGCCGGGGCGGCGGCCCTCGTCGAGAAACCATTCCGCTGCCTCGGGCTGTGGCATCACGGCACCGCCGTCCATGCCGCGTTCCGCCACCACCGGGAGGGGTCCCACCGGGTCATCGACACCTTGAGTGTGTGTACGGACGCCCACAGCCAGCCGGTCGAAGGCGTCGTCGTCCGTCTGCATCGCCTCGGGTCGGCCCACGAACGGCACATTGGCCGCCACCGCGCCGACGCGCTGGTCGAGCGCACCGACGACCAGCGCGTGGCCGCCGCTGAAGCTCGATCCCCACAGGCCGAGACGGGTGGGGTCGATCCCCTCGATCCCCTCGAGCCAGTCCAGGGCGGCGATGGTGTCGCGCGACTGGGCCCAGGGGTCGACCAGTTGCCGCGGCTCGCCGTCGCTCGACCCGAGACACCGGTGGTCGTAGACGAGTACCGCCAAGCCGCCGGCACAGAACACCTCCGCATAGGGGTCCAGCGCCATCTCCTTGGTGGCGGAGAATCCGTGGGTCATCACAATTCCCGGACGTGTCGTGCCGTCGGCGCTGGGCTGATAAAGCCAACCGCGGAGCGTCGTGCCGTCGTGTGCCGGGAACTCGATGTCGGTACGGTCGGCGCCGCTCACGACCGGGTCACTGTCGCGGGTCCGTCCGGGGCCACTCATTCGGTGCCGGCCCAGTGGCTGCGGAGGTCTTGGAGCCATGGGGGGAAGTCGAGAGGGGCGTCGGGCAGCGCCGCCGCACCACGGTCAGCCAGGGCCTGTTCGAACAGCGCCGGCTGGTCGCCCCACGAACGGGGGTCGCCCAGCATCACCTCGAACATCGTCGCCCCTTCGTCGCCCGCCACAATGGGCCCGAAGGCGGCGCCGAATGGCAGCTCGATGTGTGTCCCCTGGGGGCACCAGCGGTCCCCGAACCAGGCCCCACCCTCCATGATGAAGATCACATGCGGCGAGTAGTGGCCGTGCCGGCGCACGATCATCCCGGGCGAGTAGACCGCCAGGAGACTGAGGTACTGGGGGTCGGGTGAGAACGCCAACCACTTCTCCAGCACGGTGCCCTCGCTGCCGTCGGCATTCCGCTGGCGTCGTACCTTCTGCCACGTGACGTCGGGATCGTCGAGGTGCCGGAACGTCGGCTGCAGGCCGGTGATGGGCAGCGACTCCGCTGGCGATGCCGTCATATGATCCCCCGTCTGTCGAGTGGGGCTGCCTGGACATATGGCGCCCGGCTCCACCCCGGGAGCGGCACGGCTATTTCCCCTGACAGTCCCCAGCATGGCATGGAGCCGCCGGAGCCGGCAACCACGTGGGAGCGCAATAGTGTATTTGATACGTTGTCGATCTGGGCGCCCTTGCCGCAGGCGGGCCCCATGCGCGAAGAGGGGGACGGCGTAGCATTCAGGCGGGGAGAGGGGTCGGGACGATTGGGACACGCCAGATGAACGTGAGGACGTAGTGACCGTTGAAGCATCGGCGAGCGATCAGACCGCCGGAGGCACCGAAGGCGCGGATCTCTCGAAGGACGAATTGCTGAAGGTCAAGGACGAGTTCTTCGGGCACGGTGCCGTGCGTGATCCCTACCCCGAGTTGGCCGACATGCTGTCGAAGTGCCCGGTGCACCCGGGATCGATGCCAGAGCACTTCGGCATCGTCGGGCCCGAGACGATCCTCTTCGGGGACGCGCCGCAGGTATCGGTTCTGTCGTTCGACGCCGTGGAGCAGGGGTTCAAGGACTACGAGACGTTCTCGGCCAGCTGGTACAAGCCGAGCTTACGGAGCACGATCGGGCGCACCATTTTGGAGATGGACCCGCCCGAGCACGGGCGTTACCGCCAGCTGATCCAAGGCGCGCTCACCCGCAGAGAGATGGAGCGGTGGGAAGCCGAATTCGTCCGCGATCTGGTCGACTCGTTCCTGGACAAGATCGTCGATGCGGGCCAGGCGGACCTGGTGGCCGACTTCGCCATCCAGTATCCGTTGCGCGTGCTCGTGGCGGCGTGCGAGCTGCCGCAGGGCGATGTCGAGATGTTCTACAACTGGGCCGCCCACCTCACGAATGTCGGCATACCCGAAGAGACCCGCCAAAAGGTGGCACGGGACTTCGGCCAGTACCTGCTCAAGGTCATCAACGAGCGGCGGGAGAACCCAGGCAAGGACCTGGTCAGCCTGCTGGCGACTGTAAAATTCAGGGACTCGGGCGAAGGCAACGGCCCCGAGCAGCGCCTGACGGACGAGGAGATCGTGTCGTTCCTGCGACTGCTGTTGCCCGCTGGTGCGCAGACCACGTACCGGACGCTGTGCAACCTGTTGCTGGGACTGCTCACGCACCCGGACCAGCTCAAGGCCATTTACGATGATCGCTCGCTGATACCCCAGGCGATAGAGGAGGGTCTGCGTTGGGAGCCCCCTCTCATCGGATTCGGACGCGAGGCCACGGTGGACACCGAAATTGAGGGCGTCCCGATCGCCGCGGGGAC
>Ga0302325_10031322_pt1 | contig 10944 bp, 12 predicted proteins | sample Palsa_T0_2_FD_201948 | JGI IMG/M metagenome (GOLD analysis project Ga0302325, IMG submission 201948) | Peat permafrost microbial communities from Stordalen Mire near Abisko, Sweden - Palsa_T0_2 | ecosystem: Environmental > Terrestrial > Soil > Palsa > Peat permafrost | place: Sweden: Abisko... | reverse complement strand
TAGCTGAACGGCGTCGCCGCTCGACTGCCGCTACGCAATGAGGCGCTGGAGTGCACTTCTGCTCGCCCTATGGGTTCCGGCCGGGCTTGCTGCGAGCGTCCGAGTCCCAGAATTGGGAGTGATTTTCAACGACTACCCCACTGACCTGGCCAAGCCCGTGCCCTATGAAAGACCAGACGGATTCGTAGTACAGCTTCAGATCGGCCGTGCGTACTTGAACGTCATGCGATACGACGATCCGGCGCGCGCGGCGCGTTCCCTTACGGACGCCGACTATCGGCAACTGCTGCGTCGGGAGCTAGAGCAACGCGGCCTGCACGTTTCCGAGGCTCGGCTGACGAAACTGGGCGGACAGGCTGCCTGGCTCGTGACCGGCGCGCAGACATTGATACCCGGCCGCATTGTTTCCTACGAATGTTTTGCGACGGTCATAGTGAGTCATCAACTGATCAACGCCGTGGTAAGTGCGGTAGGAAGTCCCGGCAGGCCCGTCGATTTTGACCTGATGCTCAAAATACTGCTGGGCATGGCGTTCGAGCCGGTGGATCGAAGTGCCGTGCCTGCACCCGTCCCGGCGGCATCGAACCCGGATAAAATGCCGCGTTTTCTCGATGCCGGCGACGTACCAATCTATTCGGAAGCCGCGCGAGTGCGCGGACTGCAGGGCACAGTAGATGCATCATTCAGCATCGATGAACACGGACGGGCGCAACATATCGAGGTGTTCTTTGCGGACTACGCCGAGCTCGCGCAGAGCATACCGACCGTGCTGGAACATGGGCGGTTCAAGATCCCCGCGGACTGGACACAGGCGGGCTCACAGGGCAGGCGCTTTACCATGGAGTTCAATTTTGTGATAGTCCGGGCCGGCGACAAATGCCCCGACACCTCAGCCGCGTCGCACATAGCCGGCGCGGAGATCATGGAAATCTGCAATAGCCTGGGCCGATAGAGGTGATCGCCAGCGCGGTCATATCGCGCAGCGTGGCGAAGGGCTGCGGCGCGAGTAGGACGTGCGGCAGCCAAATGCTGCTAGCATGGCGCTCGGAGGTTCTGCACTTGTGAGTTGGCGAGGATGGATGGCCTTTGCGGCCCTCGGCATTATCTGGGGCTTGCCGTATTTCTTCATCAAGCTGGCAGTGCAGGAGCTCTCGCCGTTCGTGGTCGCTTGGGGGCGCGTCTGTCTCGGGGCGATGATCCTGTTGCCGATTGCCTGGCATCGTGGCGCCCTGCGCGCCACGAGCGCGCACAAGGCCGCTATCTGCGCCTTTGCCTTGGCCGAATTCGTGATTCCGTTTTCGGCGATTTCCTTCGGCGAGCGTTGGATCAGCTCCTCGGTCACCGGCATCCTGATCGCCACGGTACCGCTGACTATCGCACTGATCTCGCGCTTCTTTGGCTTACACGAGCCGTTGGGCGTTTGGCGTCTTTCTGGTCTGGTGCTCGGATTAGTAGGCGTCGCGGCGCTGGTCGGACTGGGTACCATCTCCGGCCCTCAGGGTTGGGCCGGCGTAGGGTGCATGCTGCTAGCCACCCTCGGTTATGCCATCGGCCCCTTGATCATCCAGCGCCATTTGAGCGGCGTGGACTCGTTTGGTCCCGTGGCTGCGAGCCTGCTGGTCAGCAGCATCGTGCTGCTGCCGTTCGCCATATACAATTTTCCAAGCCACGTTCCCTCGATAATTGCGCTGTCGTCCATGGCGGTGTTAGGCGCGGTCTGCACGGCGCTGGCCATGTTGCTGCTGTTCTATCTGATCAGCCAAGCCGGCGCGTCGCGCGCATCCGTGATCACCTATATCAATCCAGCCGTGGCGACGCTGCTGGGTGTGACGCTACTACACGAACACCTGGGCATCGGCGGCATAACGGCTTTTGCGCTGATCCTGCTCGGATCGTGGCTGGCAACGCGGGGCGCCGTCCGCCGGCGCCACGAGTCCGGCAAAGCGGTCGCCTGAGTCCGGCCTAAGAGGCGAGCTTCGCCTCCATCGTTATTCTCGCTTTCAAGAGCTTGGACACCGGGCAACCGCTCTTGGCCTTGTTGGCGATGGTTTCAAACTTTGCCTGATCTGCGCCCGGAACGATGGCCCTAACGCTCAAATGACTCGCGGTGATCTCAAAGCCCTCACCGATCTTTTCCAGTGTCACTTCCGCGTGGGTCTCGATACGATCGGCAGTCAAGCCCGCTTCCCCGAGCATCAATGACAATGCCATCGAGAAGCACGCGGCGTGTGCTGCGCCAATCAATTCTTCCGGATTCGTGCCCTTGCCGCCCTCAAAGCGAGATTTAAAACCATAGGGTGCTTCCTTAAGCACGCCGGTCTCGGTGGAAATGGTGCCAGCACCGTCCTTGATGCCGCCTTTCCAAACTGCCCAAGCTTTCTTTATCACTGCGACTCCTCAGTATTGGTGATCAGGCGCCGTTCTTGGAATCTTTCAAACCCTGTTTGATGTCGCCCACCTCGATCTGAAGCTGGCCGAGAGTTTTCTTGATATTCCCCTGCGCTTCCTGACTCGGGTTGCCGACAATCCTGCCTGCGACTTCCTGGACCGTGCCTTCCGCTTCCTTCAGGCCGCCTTTGACTTGATCTTTGTTCATGCTCATGAGTTCTTCCTGCAGCCAACGCCGGAACACGGCCGGCACGTCACCGCGGGAAATGTAGGCCTAGAGCGCGCGCGCGGTCTGTGGGCCGTCGCACGCAAGCCCTCAGGTTGCAATATGTCACTACGTGCGGCGGCGTACATACATTGCCGCGATTCAGGTCCACTCTGAGCGTTCGTGCCCTGACTCGATTGCGCACGAAAGGCCAATCGAATGACGGATCACAAGTCGGTTGCCAACCGTGTGTTGGCCAGCATTCCAGCAAACAGCTATCGGCGTCTGCGTACGCAGCTGGAACCGGTTGATTTAGCCTTCGGACAGATACTGTACGACTCGGGTGAACCGATCCGGCACGTTTACTTTCCGGTGAACTGCCTGATCTCGTTGCTTACGTCGGTCGACAAACGCCGCACACTAGAAGTAGGGATGGTCGGTAACGAAGGAATGGCCGGCACGCCGGTTGTGTTGGGCGTCGGCGTATCGGGAGGGCGCGCCCTGGTGCAAGGCGAAGGGCGTGCGTTACGCTTGTCCGCGGCGCGCTTCCGCAACGAGTTCGAGCGAAATCAGCCGTTGCAGCAGGCGTTGTTCCGCTACACGTATGCTTTGATGGCGCAGATCTCGCAAACCGCAGCGTGCAATCGCTTCCACGCCGCGGGAGCCCGACTCGCGCGTTGGTTATTGATGACTCGCGACCGCGTCGGTTCGGACACCTTTCCACTGACGCATGAGTTTCTGGCGCATATGCTCGGGCTGCGCCGAGAGGGAGTTTCCGAGGCCGCCAGCATCCTCAAACGCCGCAAACTCGTCGCCTATAGCCGGGGAAAGATCCAGATTCTGGATGCCAAGGGACTCACGGCGGCCTCGTGCTCGTGTTATCAGATTGTCAACGCAGCCTACCAGCGTGCGGTGACTCACTGAGGCAATCCCCCGAGGTTGCCGCCGCGCCGGCGCAGCCTAGTCTGAGGGACGGCAGGCCAGGGCGTCGCTGCGCCGAGTGATCGCAGACGCGTCGCCTTTCAGGCTGACTTCCACCTCGTAGACGATCACCGTGGGTGCATCGTTCCATTTCTGTTCATCGAGGTGCGTCAATTCCTCGCTCACGCAGGTCGCGGAGTTGGCGACGTCGGCCGCGCAACGTTCCTTTGCCATGGATTGTTTGGCGGCTTGATAGCCGTGACCACAGGCGGAAAGTGAGGCGTCGGCGACACCAGTGTCGTGGATCAGCTGATCCCGACATGCGGAGCCCGCGCTCACAACCGAACAATTGGCCTGGAATACGCGCTGATATTGAAAACTTAAAGTTCCCTCGTGCAGCGCAATGGATTGTAGAGAATGCTGTGCGATGTCCTCGAACAGCACTTTGCGATCGTAGATGCGCAGTACCATGAAGCCCAAGCCACCGTTGGTCCCGTCCGGGGCTTCGAAGAACGCGTAGTCCGCGCTGACGCCCTTGAAGTAACCACTCCAGCGGTCGCTTGGAATGACGTATTCGTTGGTTTCCGTATTGGATCGACAGGGCGTAGCGTTGCCAGACACCACCGGCAGCAGCGCGAGCCGATCCGCTCCGACTTCGCCGTAGTCGACCTGTTTCACTACCACGGACCGATAATAGAAGCAGGAAACCTGCCGTTTGACCTGAGGGTTGTGCAGATCTGCCTTCAGGCGCACATGTCGAACCTTCAGCGGCGGATCAAATGGGTTTGCCGCGAGCCCAAAGGTGGGCAATGCCATGAGGAGCAGTATCAATCGTTGCGCGCCAGTCACGATCAATTTCCCGGCGCTGGCGCATCGATTGGTGTGCAGTTGGTACGGCCCGACATCGCACAATCCTGTATCTGCGACATATGCTGCAGCACACGGACCAGAAGCAGTCCGCCCACGACCAGAATCAGGATCACGACCAAGCCGATCACCGCGCCGCGGCGCGAGTCGGGGCTTTGTGGGTCGGCCGGGCCTTGGTTTGTCATCCGTACATTACCAAGAGAGAGCAAGTTCGATACCGCACGAGATGTCGTATGATAAGGGATGTTTCCGCCATTAATTGCGGTTGTTCTTACCACACGGAGATGCCCATGAATACGCTCTGCAACACACGTCCTTTACGTACGCTGATTGTAGCGGCAGCCTTGGCCGCAGGTTTCGGATCAGCTTGGGCGACGGATGTGAAAGTGTCTTTGACCGGCGCCGAAGAGACGCCGCCGGTAACGACATCGGCAACCGCCGCCGGCACGATCACGATCGGCGCCGACAAATCCGTCAGCGGTACCATCAAGAGCACGGGTATCGACGGCACTGTGGCGCATATTCACGAAGGCGCGTTCGGTCAGGCGGGGCCACCGATCATTACGCTGGTCCAGGGCCCCCCCGGCGTTTGGTCCGTGCCGCCGGGCTCAAAGCTCACGGATGAGCAGTATGCGAGCTTCAAAGCCGGCAATCTGTATGTGAACGTACACAGCGCCGAGCACAAGCCGGGGGAAATTCGCGCCCAGCTCAAGCCTTGAGCCGAAACTGGCCGGAACGGCCGGGGGCTGCCTGAGCTTCAGCCGAGTGCACGTGGCGGGCACTTTTTAGCCCACCGACGCGGCCGCGTCGCGGCCGGCAGCGCGACCGGAAAAGATGCAGCCGCCGAGAAACGATCCTTCGAGAGCTGCGTAGCCATGAACGCCACCGCCGCCAAATCCGGCCACTTCACCCGCGGCGTAAAGACCTGCTACCGGCTGGCCGTTCGCTGCCAGGACGCGGCTTTGCAGATCGGTCTGCAAGCCGCCCAAGGTTTTCCTGGTGAGAATATGCAGGCGCACTGCAACCAGCGGTCCGGCACGCGCATCGAGCAGTTTGTGGGGCCTGGCTGTTCGGGTTAGTTTATCCCCCAGATAAGTGCGTGCAGCGCGGATCGCGTTGATCTGCGCATCCTTGCAGAACAGGTTGTCGAGCTGGCGGTCGCGAGCACGGAGCTCGCGCTCGACGGACGCCAGGACCAGCGCAGGCGCGCCGTTGGCCAGTGCATTCATGCGACGCACCAGCGCCGCAAGATCGTGTTCGACAATGAAATCCTCGCCATGCTCCATGAACGCCTTGACGGGCCCGGGGATGCCCGCCGTCGCGCGCCGTATGACCTGCTTCCAGCTCCTGGACGTGATATCCGGGTTTTGCTCGGAGCCGGACAGCGCAAACTCCTTTGCCATGATCTGCCGGGTCAGGATGAGCCATGAATAGTCGAATCCAGTTCGTAGGATGTGCCGCAGCGTGGCCAGCGTGTCGAATCCGGGATAGAGCGGCGCCGGCAGCCGGCTGCCGCGTGCGTCCAACCAAAGGGAGGAGGGGCCCGCCAGGATGCGGATGCCGTGATTCGACCATTTCGGGTTCCAGTTCTTGACGCCTTCGACGTAGTGCCACATGCGGTCGCGGTTGACGAGATTCCCGCCGGCGGCCTCGGCGATAGCCAGCATGCGGCCATCAACATGATCCGGAACTCCGCTGATCATCCGCTCAGGCGGTGCCCCCAGACGCGTGGGCCAGTTGCTTCGAACCATTTCATGATTGGCGCCGATTCCGCCGGAGGCGACGATGACGGCTTGGGCCTTCAGGTCGAATGCGCCGACGATCTCTCGCGAACTCTTTCTCCCGCGCTCGACGCCGCTCGGCTCGAGGATGTCGCCGCAAACGCCGGTGATCGCCGCGCCCGACTTGGTCAAACTGTTGACCCGATGGCGAAACTTCAAAGTGACCAGACCTCGATCCACGGCCACGCGAACGCGCTCAACGAACGGCGCCATGAGGCCGGGCCCGGTTCCCCATGTGATGTGAAATCGCGGCACGGAATTGCCGTGGCCGATGGCGTTGCGGCCACCGCGCTCCGCCCACGCCACTACGGGAAAGAAGCGGACACCTCGCTTGTGCAGCCATGATCGCTTCTCACCGGCGGCGAAAGCGACATAGGCTTGTGCCCATTGCCGTGGCCAATGATCCTGCTCGCGGTCGAACGCGGCCGTCGCCATCCAGTCCTCGAGCGCGAGTTCATACGAGTCATGGATACGCATCCTGCGCTGCTCAGGCGAGTCGACCAGAAATAGGCCGCCCAACGACCAAAATCCCTGGCCACCGAGGCTCTGCCCGGGTTCCTGATCGACAATGATGACCCGCTTGTGCGCTTCCGCCAACTCGGCGGCCGCGACCAGTCCGGCGAGTCCCGCACCCACGATGATTACATCCGCATCGTTCGCCACGTTAGCTGTCCCCCGCCCGGGCCTCATTGTCGGTCTTTCATCGGCCGCGCGCACATCCGCGCTGGTAGGCGCCGGCGACCAGGTACTGTGCGGCGATTTTGCCGAGATTGTTTTCCTGCTTGAAAGTGCGTAAATTTCAGGGCGATTTCACGGCGCGCACTCCCGCAGGGGTAGGTGCAACGGCTGCCGGCGCCACTTTCACTATTGTCCACCAGCTCACCATCGCCCACTTGCTGAATCCGGTTACGTTCGCCTTCTGCCGTGGACTGCTCTGGTAATGTGGCGACGAATACAAACATGGTGGAAATTCCGACGGGCCGTGATCAGCGCGTCCCAGGGCAGGCTGGCTTCTGCTGTCATTGAACAGGACATTCTTGTGCTGCCATGTTGGCGTCGGCCCGAGTTCTTGTGGCATTGCCTGGACAATTTGACCCGCGCCGAGGGTATCGGCAGCGTCCATGTGCTTTTCCGACCGGACACGGGGTTCTCCCTTGATAATCTCGAAGTCATCCGATCTTTCGCCGACCGGCTCGCGAGCTTCGAGATTCAGCTTGCGGATCCGTGCCCATTCCGACGTACCAAGCCCAGCGCCAATCTGCTGCTCGGCTGCCTGCATGCCGCTGCCGCCTCGAAGCAATTGGTATTTCTGGTTGAGGAAGACATCATGGTGGCGCGTGACTATTTCACCTGGCACCGCGCAGTGCATGCGGCAGCGGGCCCGCTGTTCTGCTCCATTCCCGTGAAGAATCCCAATCGCGCGCTGAAGCTCCCTGATGAACCGGGAGGCTACTATTTAAGCACCGGGGATTCCTGCTCAAACGGGATATGCTTCGACAAGCGCGTCCTCCAGAACCTGGTCGCACGGCACGCGAACATGGCGTACTTCCGTAGACCAAAGAAATACATTCGACGGCACTTCCCGGGCAGCTCGATCAGCCTGGGATACGTCGAGCAGGACGGCTTGGTGCGGCGCATACAGGAACTATCGGCCTTGCCGATCGCGTGGCCATGCGTACCGCGAGCCTTTCATTCGGGGTTTTTTGGCGCGCGTGGGGGTTGGCACAACTTCAGTCGCCCCGATGGCATCGGCGAATCAGTCCAGGACCGCGTACGCACTCTGGCGCACACGATCTATAGCGCGGATGCCATGCGCAATGCCCTGCAAGACCCCGAATTCATCGACACCTGTATGCCCTGCAATCTGCAGACGCCGGCATGGAAGGCCCTTCGCCGGATCGATATCACCACTGCAGCGGCGGCGCAGCTTGACGGCATTGCCGTCAATACTTCACCTTGAACACAGGCGAGTCCTCCGGGCGTGTCTTGCGCTGATCGTACACGCGCGTCGTGCTGATATTGGCGTGTCCGAGCCATTCCTGGACCTTGGCGATGTCGGCGCCGGCGTCCAAGGCATTTGTAGCCGCCGTAGCCCGTGCAGCATGCGGACCGAAGCGCTCCACGGCTATTCCCACCTTCTTGCCGTAGAACTTGATCAACTGATAGACCCCATCGGCGGTCAGGCCGGTGTCTAGGCGGCCACCGTGCCGATTATTTCGGACCGGCCGGAATAACGGACTGGCAGCGAGCTGCGCGTGGCCCGCACTCTCCAGGTAATCAGCAAGCCGTTCCTGCGAACCGGGATGGAGCGGAACGTGGCGGAGTTTTTCTCCCTTGCCGTGGACTCGGAGGTGCTTCACACCGCGGCGCTCGTGGATATCACGGACCATAAGCCGACACAGTTCATCACGCCGCAGCGCATGGTAAAACAGGATCGAAAGGATCGCGCGATCGCGCCTGGCCTTGAGGGTATTTCCTTTGGGCGCCTCGAGCAGGTGCCGCGCTTGGGCGTCGGAGAGCGCCGGCGTCTTGCCCTGGTAGCTGTCGACCTTCGGCCGCATGACGCCTTTGACCGGATTGACCGCCACGGCATTGCGCTCGCAGAGGTATTCGAACATCGAGGAAAGCGCCGCAAGCTTCCGCCTGATCGTGGAGCCCTGCAGCTGCCGGCGCAAGAGCTCATCGCGGTAGGCAATGACGTGCGCACGGGTTACGGTGCGAAATTCCTCCGGTCTGATGATCCCGACGAATTCCATGAAGTCCCGGATGTCAACCTTGTAGATCCGGCGTGTCCCAGGACTCTTGATATTGGCGAACCATTCGGATTCCGCGGGAACATCCGAGAGCTGGCGGTACTGCTGCAAGCTGAGCGAACGACGTGCCAGCGTTCGGGCGGCGGGCAGCTTCGGCTTGTCGGCCATTATGGCTCCAATATGAGAGTTGCTCCCTGACCCCTATTATATAATGAAAAAATATGTTTTCATTATATACGGAGCAGGTGCCGAAACGGGCGCATTCAGCGCACTAGGGAGTAATGCCAAAGTGCTTTGCTTCTTCCACGACGCGGGGTTGAAGGGCCATGGCAGCGTCGATGTCAGCCTGGCCGGGGTCAATCATGCCCTTGCGGATTTTATCCACGCCGCGACCATAGAGCGACCAGGCATCCTTGGGCTGCTGATTGAGTGCCGCGTCATAGTCCGCAATCGACTTGTCGAACTGACCGAGCCGCAGTCGCACCAGGCCGCGGCCGTCGAGCATGCGCACGGCATTCGGACGCATCCTGAGCGCCGCGTTACAGTCGTCCAGGGCCTTATCGAGATCATGGCCCTCCAAAGCCCTGGCCCAGCAGCGGCCATCGAGTGCATCGGCAAGTTTCGTGTCCTGCCTGTGGGCGGGGATCCATAAGTCGTATTCCGCGATCGCCGGGGCCAGTAGACCGGCGCGACCATAGGCGGAGGCGATTACAAAACGTATGTCCGCCTCCTTGGCCGCAAACCGATCTGCAGCATCAAGATCGGCACCGGCACCGGACCGGTCCCCGGCCGAAAGACGCAGCTGTGCTCGCGTCACCAAAGCGTCCACATAATCCGGTTTGAGCTTGATCGCCTGTTCGAGATCGTCCATCGCCGGAGCCGGCTGGCCGTTGTTCCAACGTGCCAAACCGCGTTGATATAGATAACTGGCGTTGTCAGGCTGCAATTCACAGGCCCGCGTGAAGTCGGCGATGGCATGCTCAAAATCACGGCGCGCGGCGGACGCAGCGCCTCTGCGACTGAAAGTCGCGGCATCTACGGCGGTATCGACAGAGGCATCCCCGGGTGCCTGTGCTTCTTCCATCGGTTGCGCGGCGACTGCCGACGGTGGAGCGAGCGCCGGTGCCGACACCGGATTCGTTGCCAGATTGAATACCGGGCCGCCGTTATAGGTGAAGTAGAGTTTATGCTGACTGTTGGACACATAGACGCGGTGGGACAGAAAGAAATCCGCTCCGATCAGCATTTCCGCGTTTTCCAGCGAGATATCACTCAGACGCAGATGCGTATTGCGGACTTCCTCGTCACCGATCTTGAAGCTGGCGAACGGTGCAATCCATGTATTGACGGTCCCCTGCCCTATGCCGCGTGACAGGCCGGCGGTCACAACCCCTGCCCCACCGGGCCTGACGCCGGCGCGCGCGGCAGCGCGCAGCGACAGCATCGATGTCGCGGCTCCGGTATCGAACAGGACCCGAATCTTGACACCGTTGATATACGCGGTCCCGCCCGTGTGCGGTGACAACGGACTGGCTCGGTCTATGTCGATGACTGAGTAGGGTATGGACGTCGCCCAGTAGGCGAGCATGGAGTTGCCACAGTCGCTAGGGCGCATGAGTCGGATGGCACCGTTGGCGATATCGTATTCCACGTCTGCGAGCCCCAGCACGTTCTGGCCCAGGTAGCCGACAGCACCGTTCCCCGGCTCGCTTCCCCCGACAAGAAACTCAACGCGGGGTATCGAAACCGTGCCGAGCGTAAATTCCTTGACGGTCGTGACCCATGTCTGACTCGTACCACCGATGCCTACCAGGCGGATTTGACCGGGCGCTTGCCCGAGTTTTAGATTCAATTCAGCCGCACTCGCGGCCGTAATGACGCTGTAGAAGGCACCGCTGTCCGCAATCAGCCGAACTTCCGCGCCGTTGACCTTCACGGGCACGGTCGGGCTGAGACCTGACATAGTCACCGCCAGCTCGACCATCTTGCCGATCTTGCATTCGGCGTGTGCGAGCGCCGCCGCGACGAG
>Ga0302325_10031320_pt1 | contig 10945 bp, 9 predicted proteins | sample Palsa_T0_2_FD_201948 | JGI IMG/M metagenome (GOLD analysis project Ga0302325, IMG submission 201948) | Peat permafrost microbial communities from Stordalen Mire near Abisko, Sweden - Palsa_T0_2 | ecosystem: Environmental > Terrestrial > Soil > Palsa > Peat permafrost | place: Sweden: Abisko... | reverse complement strand
CGCTAGCCGTCGTTTCTCTCGCTGGTGGAGTGCCTCGGGAGGTCACCGAAAACACTTTCCTTGCGGACTGGTCGCGGACCGGCGAGCTGGCCGTGATCCGCTACGTCAATGGAAGGTCTCAACTTGAGTATCCCCTCGGGACCTCGCTCTTCGAGTCGACTGGGTTCATTGGCTTTCCCCGGGTCTCCCCGGCGGGAGACGTAGTGGCCTTCTGGAGCATGCCGAACGGAGCGGAGCCTAACGAATTGCTGCTTGTAGACCGCAACGGCTCCGTTCGCCATGTGCTTCAGGCGGAAATCAATGGGCTGGCGTGGGCACCGAGCGGAAAGGAAATCTGGTTCAGCGAGGGCGCAGCAATCTGGGCCAGCCCGCTGGGGAAAGAGAAACGGCTCGTGTACCAGGGCGTTTCGGCGATGAAGCTCCAGGACATCTCGGCAGACGGAAAGGTTCTCATCAACGTCGATGACGAGCATGAGGAAGTCGCGTTTCTCCCGGCGGGACAACAGCGCGAGCTTGAGCTTCCCTGGGTGAGCGCCAACTACAACGACATCGCTGGCCTCTCAGATGACGGGCGCAGGCTGCTCGTGACCTACTACCCGACAATCTTCAAGCCTCTCACTTACGTCCGGCCGACGGACGGGTCGGCGCCGCTCAAGCTCGGTCTTGGTCGAGCCTTGGCCTTTTCCCCGGATGAGAAGTGGGTGCTCGCAACGCTGAATCAGAGCGAGCTTCTGCGGCTGCCCGTCGGGGTAGGCGTTGCCCAGAAGCTCCCAATGGAGGGCTTAAACATTGGCGCGGTGCGATGGCTGCGGGATGGCAAGCGCATCGTCGCAACCGCCCAGCGCAAAGGCGAGGCTCAGTGGCGGCTGTTCGTCATACCACTCGACCGCGGATCGCCGACCCTTCTCACAACTGGCCCGGCTGCGGTCGAGGTCTCGCGTGACGACCGGTTCGCTGCGGTCCTGGGACCGGATGGAATCTTGACGCTCTATCCACTGGATGGCAGTCCACCGCTGTCGCTCCCTGATTTGGGCAAGGTCGCTGTCCCAGTCGGCTGGACTTCGGACGGCCAGCTTTGGGTCTCGGTCTGGAAAGCGTCTCGAGAAGGGCCGAGCCACCTCGTCAGGTATGACATTCCAAAGCGACGGGTCGTCGAGGAACGCATCGTCGGGCCAGCCGACATAACGGGCCTCGCCAGCATTGAGCACATCAGCATTACGCCGGATAGCCAGAGCATCGCCCTCCAGTACTTGCGAAGGCTGGGCGTCCTGTATCTGCTGGAAGGGCTAGCGCCCCCCGGTTAAAACGGCCCAGGTACACCCCGAGTCAGCTCGATGTGGTGGGTCCAGCAAAAGCGACTCATCGCAACTCAGGTTGACGAAGGTTGTAGGGCTTCCTTCGAAGCGAGGCCCACCGCTTGCAACGAGATGGATGGCGCAAAGAGTCGTGAGCTCGGCGCACGCTTTAGTTGAGAGGTTTTCTTCTTGCAACGCGTTATTCGTTGCATGCGGCGCTACAACTCAATGGGCGAGTTGCTTGCGATGCAACAAAAATCACTGGTGACGGAAGTAAACATCCATTGCGACAGCAATTCCTGATTGGCATCAACGCTGCATCTTCAGACCATGAACAATTTTAGAGTGTTTGAAGGGCGCGGCCAAACCGCAGCCAATTAGGCGAAGCGTCCGCCAATCAAGGCGGCCGTCTTGGCCACCAGTACGAATTGCGTATGCAGCTTGGTGCCCGGCTACCGCTGAGCACTGTTTCGGCCTCGCGAAGGCCGTGTCCTCGAGCCCAATCCCTAAAATTGGGCCTTCGAGCAAAAGCATTTGGCTCGGCAGCCTCGGGGCCGTGGACGACAATGAGCGGGGGAAAAGCGGCCTCTGCCAAATCCAGAGGTTCTTCAATTCGTTGTCGAAATTATCGCTGTCAGAAGTGCATTTCCCCATAGCTCAAGGAGATACGTGATGATGGGCAAGAACAAGCGATTCGCGGGGGTAACGTTGTTCTCAGTGCTAACACTCGCAGCTCCAGCCTATGCGGGCGGAGGCACGGGCAAAGTCATCGAGTACGACGCGCCAGACGCTGGGGTCGGGAACGGCCTGGGGACCTTTGGCGGTGGCATCAACAATTTCGATGAGATTGAGGGAAATTATTCGGATTCGGCCGGCGTCCTGCACGGCTTTTTCCGCTCGCCCAATGGGAAAATAACGACGTTCGATATCCAGGGCCAAGGCACACAAGCTGGTCAGGGCGTCATTTGCTACGGACTGAACGATGAAGGAGTCATCACGGGAACATACTCGGACATAAATCTAAACTATCATGCGTTCATTCGGATGCCGAATGGCAAAATCTCCAAACTTTCCATCCCGGGCGCGGGAACAGTCTACAACACGGGTAGCGAAGCGACCAACATCAACGTCTTCGGGCTCATTGCCGGGGACTACTATGACGATAATGGCGTCATTCACGGCTTCGTGCTGACGCCCGAAGGTAAGCTCACCGAGTGGGATGCTCCGGGTGCGGGGACCTTGCCAGGAACCGGCTCGGGCCCCAATGGCTTCAGCGGCCTCACGGCACTGGGCGCAATCTCGGGCGTTGTGACTGACAACAATTTCGTTGCTCACGGTTTCCTTCGGTCTCCAGACGGAAAATTTACAGTATTTGATGCTCCCGGGGCAGGCACTCAAGCAGGTCAAGGGACGAACGCCGACAGCATCAACGTGCTGGATGAGATTGTCGGCTGGTTCGTTGATTCAGGCGGCGCCACCCATGGTTTCCTTCGTGACTGCAGCGGAAAGTTTACAACAATCGACCCTCCGGGCTCCGTTTACACGCTTGCATTTACCAACAACGACGTTGGGGAGATTCTTGGAAGCTATCTTGATGCCACGGGCTTCTTGCACGGGTTTATACGCAGTCCGCAAGGTGAAATCAGCACCTTCGACCCTCCGGGTTCAGTGGAAACGGTTCTCGGGATTAACAACCAGGAAGGCTCCTTCTCGGGCTACTTCTACGATGCTGCTTCGACTGCCCACGCCTTCGTCAAAGAATAGGGAAGCTTAGTTGAGAAGGCACGGCGGACGGAGCTGAGTCGCGCTGAGACGCGAGCGCCGAAGGCCGAGGCCGCTGCGGCGGCTGTCGGTGACGGACGACGCATTGGGAAAACTCCGAGCGCCCGGCTTCCAGGGCCTTTGGCCCGAGAAGCCGGGTCGGCCGCGTGTTCAGCCAAGAAGCGGCGCAGTTGGAGCCATTGGGAAGGTATTGCGGTTGAGGAAAAAATAGAGGCCGGTCGTCCCCGGTTGTTGTCCTCCGGCTGGTCCTGCCCTCAACGCGGGAGCTCTCACCGCTCGGGAGCCGGATGGACATCATCCACCCAGTGGACGGACTCCGGCTTTTCGACCGGCGCGATGTCCAGGTTCACGACGACGGGGTCCTGCCCACTCCGCATGAGCACGCACTCGAGCAGCTCGTCGGCCGCGTTGATTTCCTGATGCGGCACATACGGGGGGACGTAGATGAAGTCGCCAGGGCCCGCTTCTGCCAGGAACTCCAGGCGCTCTCCCCAGCGCATCCGCGCTCTTCCCTTCACCACGTAGATGACCGACTCCAAGTCTCCATGGTGGTGGGCTCCCGTCTTCGCTCCGGGCTGGATGGTGACTGTCCCCGCCCAGAGCTTCTCTGCACCCATCCGCGCCCGGGTGATGGCCGCGGCGCGGCTCATCCCGGGCGTCTGGGCGGTATTGGGGTCGAGGTTTCCTGCCTTCACAACTCGGACGCCCTGCTTTCGCCAATCATGCGTGTGGCTTTCGGACATGAGTTGCCTCGCTGGAAAGTCGAACGCTGCTCCAGTGTACGCCAGGGCCGTCATTCGGCGTGAAGGGATTGAGTCGCCTCTCCGTTGACTGTGGCATTTCGGTTTCTGCGGCGCCGGCCCCTCACAGCTCGGCGAAGTGTCGTCCGCCCGGCCGCGCGAGCAGCCAGTCCTCGTCGCTCGGCCTTCTGGAAGCGACACAGTCGGGCTGTGCCTTGCCCGGCCCGCCTAGCGCTCGAAACTGAATTCCAGGGTTTCTGTCTCGCCAGGGGCCACGGTGACGAGACGCCGCTCCTCCTGGTCGCCGAGGACGAGGCGAACGGGGTGTTTCCCCTCGTAGAGGGGCACCGGCTTCTCGAAGGGCGCCTCTCCCATCCTCTTGCCGTCGACATAGACGACGATTCCCGGCTGGACTTGAAAGTCGATGGCGCCTTTTTCGAAAGTCACCGTGCGCACGCCGTTGTCTCCGGCGACGAGGTCGACGTGCTCGACCCGCGTCAGGCCCAGCCCCGTGTCGAAGAGCTCCACGTCCGCGGGCCCGGGCGCTGGCATACGCACCACCACCGGCGTCGTGCCGACGATGTGGTTACCAACACGGACGCGCAGTGGCGGGGTGCTTTCAAAACGCATCGTCGCCTCGGGCGGCTCCTCTGGCGCCTTCGGCGCCTGCGCTTCGGCGGCCTCGAAGGCACCGAGCAGCTTGTTCGGGACGGTGCGTTCGCGCTTCGCAGAAGGGGCGAGGACGGTGCTGGCCGGGGGCGAGGAAGGCTTGAGCGCCGCCTCTTGCGCTGGCTCGGGTTGGGCCACGGGCGGGGCCTGGGCCGGGGGGCCGGGGATTGGCGGGGCGGGCTTCGCCACCGTCTCCGGAGGAGGAAGGGCAGGTGGCGGGGCCTGGGGGGGAAGGACTGGCACCGCAGGCGCGGACGGCTGCGCGGCCGGTGTCATGGCTCGATTCCGGTAAAGCCACCCAGCCACGGCGACGAGTCCGAGACAGAGGAGGACGGCCACGAATGGCCAGCGCGACGCCCGGCGCGGCGAGTCTCGGAACGGGTCGGTCTCCTCCGTTGCACCGTGGAGGTCCGTGTTGTCGAAGTCGACACCGAGGGGACGGCCAGTCCGGACGGGAGAACGCTCCGACTCCAGAGCGCCCGGGAAGACGAATCCCTCCGGCGCCGCCCGCCGGAGCCGCGAGGCGACGGCCGTCTTCGCTTCCCCGTCGACGCCCGGCGCGTCGACGGGAAACACCGAAGGCGTCGCCGCTGCCCCGAGTGCCGTGGGGGTGAAGATGGGGAGCTCGGGCTCCGTCAAGGGCGTGCCCACCGGGACGACGGGGACCAAGCGCGTGATGAGCTGGGCCAGCGCATAGCCGCTCGCCGTTTCTCCGGTGGCGTGGATGTAGCGTTCCAGGTCGGCCTGCAGCGCTCGGCAGTCCTCGTAGCGTTCGTCGCGGTTCTTGGCCAGGAGCCGCGCCAACACCTGCTGCAGTGCCAGCGGCAGCTCGGGCCGTCTTTCGGCCGGCGGCACGTACGGGTCATAGAGCACCTTCCGCACCAGGCTGGCGTCGCTCAGCGCCTCGTAGGGCATGTTGAGGGTCAGAAGCTCATAGAGCACGACGCCCAACCCGTAGAGGTCCACGCGGCGGTCGAGCACATCGCCCTTGAGCTGTTCCGGCGCCATGTAGGCGACCTTGCCCTTGATGGTTCCGGTCTGGGTGTGGTGGCTGACGCCGCGGGCCTTGGCGATGCCGAAGTCCACCACCTTCACCGAGCCGCTTCGCGAGACGAGGATGTTGTCGGGGCTGACGTCGCGGTGCACCAGCTGCAGAGATTCGTCGGTGGCGGCGTCGGTGAACTCATGGGCGTAGGCGAGTCCCTCGGCGGCGGCGGAGACGACCCGGGCCGCGAGCACGAAGGGAATGGCCAGGGATTGCTCGCGCGCGCGCTGCAGCAACAGACGCACCGTGGGCCCGTCGATGTACTCCATGGCGATGAAGTAGCTGCCCTCGGATTCTCCGAAGTCGAAAATCTGGACGAGGTTGGGGTGGTTGAGGTGCGCGGCGAGCTTGGCCTCGCCGAGGAACATCTGGACGAACTGGGGGTCTTCCGCCAGGTGGGGAAGAATCCGCTTGATGACGAGCTGCTTCTCGAAGCCCATGGGTCCGGCGGTCTTGGCGAGAAACACCTCAGCCATTCCGCCGGTGGCGAGCTTTCGCAGCAGTTGGTACTTCCCGAGTCGCATCCTCGCTAGGAGTCCAGTGCCTCGTCGGCGAAGGCCTGCCCGACACGGAGCGACGTATCATACCCGCGGGAGGCAACGTGGCCACAGTCCACACCGACATCGAGGTTGACGGCCGGGTGGTCCGAGTCTCCAACCCGGACAAGGTTTTCTTCGCGGCACGGGGGGAGACCAAGCTCGACCTGGTCCGCTACTACCTGGCGGTGGGAGAGGGTGCGCTGCGAGGGGTGCGCGAGCGGCCCACGGTGCTCAAGCGCTACCCCAACGGCGCCGGCGGGGACTTCTTCTACCAAAAGCGGGTTCCAGCCCCACGTCCGGAGTGGTTGGAGACGGTGACCGTACAATTCCCCAGCGGCCGCAGCGCCGAGGAGCTCTGTCCCACCGACGTCGCTCACCTGGCCTGGGCCGTCAATCTCGGTTGTCTCGACCTCAACCCTTGGGCGGTTCGCCGGTCGGACCTCGACCATCCCGACGAGCTGCGGGTGGACCTCGACCCGCAGCCCGATGTGCCGTTTTCCGCGGTGCGCCAGGTGGCGCTGGAGGTGGGGCGTCTCCTGGGCGAGCTCGGGCTCGTCGGTTGGCCGAAGACGTCGGGCTCCCGCGGGCTCCACATCTACGTCCGCATCCGCCCGGAGTGGGACTTCCTTGCCGTGCGGCGCGCCGCACTTGCCCTGGCCCGCGCCGTGGAACGGCGCCTTCCGGACGTCGCCACCAGCAAATGGTGGAAGGAGGAACGGGGAACGCGCGTCTTCATCGACTACAACCAGAATGCCCGGGACCGCACCATCGCCTCGGCCTACTCCGTCCGTGCCAACCCGGAAGCCCGTGTCAGCTGTCCGCTCAGCTGGGCCGAGGTGGAGACGGCGGACCCCGGCGACTTGACGCTGGCCACCGTGCCTGCCCGGGTGGCCAAGCTGGGTGATGTCGGCGCAGGCATCGACAGCGTGTCCCACGGCCTCGAGTCGCTTCTGGCCCTGGCTGCGCGTGACGAGGCGGAAGGCCTGGGGGACGCTCCCTGGCCCCCGCACTTTCCGAAGCAGGCCAGCGAGCCCATGCGTGTCCAGCCAAGCCGGGCGCGGAAGAAAGACGGGCCAGAGGCCTGAAGTTGGCGCTTGCGCCACGGGGGCGGCGCCCTCCTCCCCCTCAGGAATGTTGGGCGCCGCGCCGGGCGCCGTCCAGCTCCGGGTAGTGACGGAAGATGCCATCCTCGTTGAAGGGGATGCGCCTCGGCGAGGCGAGGTAGGCCGCAAGCCTCGGGCGGCTGGCGATGGAAGCCTGAAGCGCGAGGAGTCCGGGAATGTCTCGGGCCTGGCGGGAGAAGGCCCTCGGGAAGGCGTAGGCCAGACCGCTCAGCAACTGGTACATGGACAGGTCGACGTAGGACACCGAGTGTCCCACGAGATGACGTCTCGGCCTCGGGCCGCCCAAGACGCGCTCGAAGTAGCCGAGAAACTTGGGCATCCTTTCCGCGGTGAAGTGCGCCGAGCGCCGGCGCGCCTCAGGGCGCTGGTCCTCGTAGTGGAGGCCACTCGTGATGGGATGGTGCGTGTCATGGACCTCGGCCACGCAGTCCGCGATGGTGAGCTGGAGCTGCTGGGCGAAGAGGCGCTCGGACTCGCTCTTCCCGATGAGGCCCAGCCGGGGGCCGAGGTACTCGAGGATGTTGGCCGTCTGGGCAATGAGCAATCGGCCGACTCTGAGGATGGGCGGTGCGAAGGGAAGCCGGCTTCGTGGACTTTCCCGGAGGACGCGCACGACGGCGGACTCCCCGCCACCCTGGGCCCTCGGCAGACGGGCCACGTCGACGTAGGGTACGCCCGCATCCTCGAATGCGAGGCGGACGAATTCCCCCCGGCCCTGGATGGAGGGCCAGTAGTACAGCTCGAAGCGTGTCCGGGCTGCCATGGCGGCCAAGTCTAACGCCCTGGCCACGTGTCGGGCCGCCGCTCGCCTCTAGTGGAAGACGTACACCGCGGCCGACATGAGAATGGCCACGAGGGAGAGCGCCACCGCGCCGCCGGCCCCACCCTCGGCACCGTCCTCCTCCAGCGCCCGGGCTGTCCCCAGGGAATGGGAAGCTGTCCCCAGGGCAAGGCCGCGGGCGAGCGGACGTTGTACGCCGAGGCGTCGCAGCAGGGCCGGCCCGACGGCCATGCCGAAGAGTCCGGTGGCCACCACGCCGCAGCTCACGAGGCCGGCGTCGACACCCAGGCCCGGCGCCAGCGCGACGGCCACCGGAGCCGTCACCGACTTGACGGTGAGGCTCCGGATGAGGGCCGGGGCCACGCCGAGGAGTCTGCCCAGCCCGAAGACTGTCGCCACCGACGCGGCCGTCCCCAGGGCGACACTGAGAAGCACCTTGAGTGGGTTGTTGGCGAGGACGGCACGACTCTGGAAGAAGGGCACGGCCAGGGCCGCGATGGCCGGGCCAAGGGCCCACTGCATGAGCCAGCTGCCGCCGAGGTATTTCTCGAGGACGTCGGGATGGGGGCCAAGCAGGAGCGCTCCCAGAAGCGTGCTGAGCAGGAGCGGGTGAAAGACGACGAGGGGGACGCGGCGGTACAGGCGTTCGGCAGCGAGGTAGGTGGCCACCGTGCCCAGCGTCGCGAGGACTGTCCAGGCAGCGCTCAAGGCTCGACGGCCTTCGCCGCCTGACCCGAGGCGGGCTTCCGGCAGAGGGCCTGCGCGAGAAGCCCGGACGTCGCGAGGTTGATGAGCGTCCCGGCGACGACGATTCCGAAGAATGCCCAGCCCTGGGCGCGCAGGAGCGGCAGCTGGCGGACTGCGCCCACGCACAACGGGACGAAGAGGAGCCCAATGTAGCGGAGGAGGAAGCCCGCGCCGCGCTCCACGAAGCCCAGGGGAAGCAGCCGCGACAAGAGGAGCGCGAGGACACTGAGCATCGCCAGAAGGCCCGCTGGAAGCGGAAGCCTCCAAGTGCGGCCGAGGAGGAGCCAGAGGGCGAAGACGACGGAGAGGAGCGCCAGCTGCAGGACGAGCACACCGAAGCGGCGGACGGGGCCAGCAGTCTCGGCTTGTGCCTCTGTCCCCTCGGCCATGGATGTCTCTACCCGGCTGTCCCGAAGAGCCGCGAGAGCTCCTCGGGAACGACTGCCTCGAGCTGCGCGTAGGTGCAGGAGCGCGAGCTTCTGTCGTCCCGCCACCGCTGGAAGTGCGTTGCGTGCCGGAAACGGTTGCCCTGCAGATGGTCGTAGCTGACCTCCGCGACGCGCTCGATGCGCAACGGCTCCCAGCCGAGGTCCCGCTTGGCATTCCACCGGCTTGGGGCACCCGGCATGCGGGCGGCCGTCTCACCCGCAAGCGTCTCCCAGTGCTGCCAGGGATGGTTCTCCCGTGCGCCCTCCCGGAGCGGGGCCAACTCGCCCAACAGCGCCCGGCGTCGCGCCGCGGTAAACCCCGAGGCGATGCCGACGTGGTGGAGGGTACCCGCCTCGTCATACAGGCCGAGGAGAAGCGAGCCGACATCCTCGGAGTCCTTGTAGAGACGGAAGCCGGCCACCACGCAGTCCGCGGTGCGGGCATGCTTCACCTTCAGCATCTCGCGCTTGCCTTCCAAGTAAGGCAGGCCGAGGGGCTTCACCATGACGCCGTCCAGGCCGGCGCCCTCGAAGCGGCGAAACCACTCCTCGGCCACGGCGCGGTCCCGGGTGGCCGGCGTGAGGTGGACGGGAGGCCGGGCCCGGGCCAGGGCCGCCTCCAGACGCGCGCGTCGCTCCGAGAAAGGCCGCGGGCGGAGGTCCTCGTCCAAGAGGGCCAGAAGGTCAAAGGCCACGAAGGAGGCCGGAGTCTCCGCAGCCAGCTTCTGGACGCGTGAGGCAGCGGGATGGATGCGGTTGAGGAGCGCATCGAAGTCCAACCCACGTTCCCCGGCGATGACGACTTCCCCATCCACCACGCAGCGTTCCGGAAGCAATGCCTTCAGCGGGCCAAGCAGCTCCGGGAAGTACCGCGTCATGGGGCGCTCGTTTCGACTGCCCAGCTCCACGGCGTCGCCGTCGCGAAAGACGATGGTGCGAAAGCCGTCCCACTTGGGCTCGAAGAGGACGTCCCCCGCGGGAGGCATTTCCGTCACCAGCTTCGACAGCATGGGTGCGATGGGCGGCTGAACGGGGAGACTCATCGCCAGAGCAAACCTGCACCTTCCCGCCTCGGAGAAAAACCGAGGCGGAGGAAGGCTAGCGGAGGGCCCCAGGGTGCCGGGAAGAATTCTGGAGCGCTACCTGCTGAGGACTTCCACCTCGGTGGCGATGGGCACCTGGGCCTCGACGATGTAGGTGGCCTTCACCCGTGTCCCAGCGGGGAGGCTGGCCCGCCCGAGGCCGCCTCCGTGCAAGAGGTAGCGTGTCCTGTCATCCACACGGAGGTCCGCTGGCCCGGCTGCTTCGGGCCGGAGGGCGAGGTGGCCGCCGGAGAAGGTGCTGACCCGGCCCGTCACCACGCCGCCCTGGCCCAGCTCGCGGACACCTTGGGCAACATTGTCTACGCCATTGCGCGTCGCCTCGGCGGCGCTGTTGACGCCATTCTGCAAGGCCGCCCCAGCTGTCTCCGCGGTACCCTTGGCGTCCTGGGCTGCCTCGTGGGCCGTCGCCTTGGCATCCGCCGCGGCGGCCTTGGCCTGCGCCACGACTTCCTTGGCTGGCCGTGCGTCTTGCTCGCTGCACGCCGTAAACGGAAGAGCGGCACAGAAGGACAGCAAGAATGCTCGCATGGCTACCTCCACTCTGACGGGAGATAGCAACGCGGTCCCGGCCAAAGAAGCCCCCGGAGAATGGGGACTTGGAAGGCCGGCGGGGGCCGAGACGCGGCGCCCTTCAGCTTGCCAGTCGGCGGTATTCCTTGAGGTGGCGAAGCGCCAGCACGCGCTCCCCGCGG
>Ga0302325_10031319_pt1 | contig 10945 bp, 12 predicted proteins | sample Palsa_T0_2_FD_201948 | JGI IMG/M metagenome (GOLD analysis project Ga0302325, IMG submission 201948) | Peat permafrost microbial communities from Stordalen Mire near Abisko, Sweden - Palsa_T0_2 | ecosystem: Environmental > Terrestrial > Soil > Palsa > Peat permafrost | place: Sweden: Abisko... | reverse complement strand
GAACTCGATTTGAAAAATGTCTCGGTTCAGCAACCGCCCTTTCCTTACAACGACCCTCTCCTTGTTTGTCATCCCGAGGCGAAGCCGAGGGACCTGTGGTGCGCCATTCGTGTGCCCCGCTCCTACCGGCCCACAACCTTCACCAATCAAAACAAGGAGAGGGTCGTTGTAAGGAAAGGGCAGTTGCTGAACCGAGGCATCTTTCAAACCTGATTTTGGACAGGTCTAAAGTTCAGCCGTTCCTTCGGGACTCGATTCTTACAGCGCTGCCAGGACCGCAGCCGTAAATGCCTTGGTGCCGCTGGTCCCGCCTACGTCGCGAGTGAGGGTCTTCTTCTCGATGTACACCTTCTCGAGGGCCGATTGCACCCGATCGGCGGTACCGGTTTCCCCGATATAGCGCAGCATCAGAATGGCGGACTGGAGTAGCGCCGTCGGATTGGCTATGTCCTTACCGGCGATGTCCGGGGCCGAGCCGTGAACGGCTTCAAAGATTGCGCAGCCGGTGCCTAAATTAGCGCCAGGGACCAGCCCTAGGCCGCCCACGAATGCGGCACAAAGGTCACTCACAATGTCGCCATACAGGTTTTCGGTGAGCAGGGTGTCGTATTGGTAGGGGTTCATCACCAACTGCATACAGGTGTTGTCGACGATGTGCTCGCCGTAGGTGATCTCGGGATAGCCCTTGGCCACCTCGCGCGCACAGCGCAGGAACAGGCCGTCGGACATCTTCATGATGTTTGCTTTGTGGATGGCGTGGATTTTGCGCCGCTTGAACTTGCGCGCATATTCAAAGGCAAACTTCGAGATGCGGGTGGAAGCTTTCTCGGTGACGATCTTGAGCGACTCCACCACTCCGGGCACTACTTCGTGCTCCAGCCCCACATACTCGCCTTCTGTATTTTCCCGCACGATGATCAGGTCTACGCCTGGGTAGCGCGTGTCCATGCCGGGCAGGTTCTTGATGGGCCGGAAGTTGGCAAAGAGTTCGAATTTCTTGCGCAGGTGCACGTTGATCGAGGCGAAGCCGCCGGCGATGGGGGTGGCTACTGGCCCTTTCAGCGCCAGGTGGTTGCGCTCGATGGACTCATACACTTCTTTCGGAATGTACTCGTGATATTTTTCGTAGGCGTTGGCGCCGACCAGGAATGGTTCCCAGGCAAACTTCGCACCTGATCCTTCGATGGCCGCTTCGAGAATGCGGACCACCGCATCGGTCACTTCCGGCCCAATGCCGTCGCCGGCAAGCAGTGTTACAGTGTGCGTTCTCTCTTGTGAGCCTGGTGCCATTGTTTCTCCTCGGCGATTATCGTTTGCCGGTCTTGGATGCTTCCCTGGTGTTGAGGAGCTGTTCCAGCTCTTTCTCGAACTCGCGTACGTCTTTGAAGTCGCGGTAAACGCTGGCGAAACGAATGTAGGCGACTTTGTCGGTGGTCCTCAGATGGTTCATGATCAACTCGCCGATTTGGTTGGTGGTTCGTTCTCGTTCCGGAGAGTCGACCAGAAATGCCTCGGTCTCATCCACGATCGCTTCCAGCTTGGCTGCGGAGACAGGGCGTTTTTCGCAAGCGCGCAGCAGGCCGCTCAGCACTTTTTGGCGCTCAAATTTCTCCCGGCGGCCGTCCTTCTTCACCACCATGTAGGGGATTTCATCGATGCGTTCGTAGGTGGTGAAGCGTTTGTTGCAACGCTCGCATTCGCGACGGCGGCGAATCGAGTCCGCTTCTTTGCTTTCGCGCGAATCCACGACTCGATCCTGCGCAAATCCGCAATAAGGGCATTTCATCAGTAGTTAAATTCTAGCAGTCGGGGATTGTTTAGCTGGCACCGTCGATATTGGAGCAGAACCCCGGTTTGTGGTTGGGAAAAGGTTCACCCGGTTTTGTAGTTAGAAAAGGTTCAAGAAGCTAGGCTTCGCTGATGGCGGGGGTCTGCTCGGTGTCTTCTTGACTGAAGTGTTCCGATTGCTCGGAGACCTTCTTGAGCGAAACGTGTTCCACGCGGGCCCAGATCAGCCCGAAAGGAATCACGCACATGAAGGTTACGATCAGCAGCATGGCGCCGCAGGCAAGCGCGGGCTCAAACTGCACATGGAAGACCTGCTGCATCACGCCGGTGGTCACGCCGATCTGGGTGAACCATCCAATCACCGGCAATTGGACCATGGAGCCAACCATGCTCGCGGCCATTAACACCATGCAGCGCGCGAGAGTCATCGCGGACAACTCGGGCGAGAGCACGAAGGCCCGGGCAGTCTCCAGATAAGCAGCCGTGATCAGGCCCCACATGACCAGGGAAAGGCCGAGAGCGAGGAAGAAGTCACCCAGGGTAGCAATGGAATCCAGCCCGTCGCGAAAGGCGCGAATCTTGGTTCCTACCGATACACCAAGCGAGGGCGACACAGAGCCGAGAGCCTTTTCCGCAAGAGCGGCGACCGCTATACCGGAAGCACGCACGGCGATGGCAAAAATGGCGAGAACAACGGTCAATGCGAGACCGCCCAAGGCGGCGTGCTGCAGGGCCTCGTGATGGGGCAGCGTCGCGCGGTCCGGCGCCAGGAGTAAAGCACCCGAAAATATCAGCGCCATGGCGCCGAGATCGAACATGCGCTCCACCGTATAAACCGCTATCTGCGAGCTCACCGGCAGCTTGGTTCGCTTGGCGACCAGGTAAGGACGCACCAGGTCTGCCAAGCGGCCGAAGAGGGCAACCGCAGTGAAGCCAATTACCTGCGAGCCCAGCAAGGCAAAGGAGCTGATCTTTCTCTGCGGCTTAATCAGAACTCCCCAACGCACCGCACGCAGCCAGTAACAGGACACCACCATGGCCATACCGAGAACGATGCGGCGCCAATCCACGTGCTGCAATTCATCGCGAAAGATGCTCCACTGAAAGTGGACTCGCTTGTGGACCAGCCACACGAGCGCACCCAGGAGAATCGCTCCTACGAGGTACATGATCCAGGAATGCTTTTTCACATGCGACTCCAAAATGCGAAGCGATCGGTTGACAGGTTTACCGGCTGGGTGGCATGGAGGAGAGAGCGGCGGTGCCGGCCGGGTGCTGCCTCTCCCACTGCTTTCTACGGTTGAACTCGCGGATCACGCGCGCCACATACACCTGGGTCTCGCGATACGGTGGTATTCCGTGATACTTATCCACCGCTGCAGGACCGGCGTTGTAGGCCGCCAGCGCCAGTGCCAGGCGGTCGTGATAGCGGAGCAGCAGGGCGTCCAGATAGGCTGTGCCGCCATTGATGTTCTCATCGGGACGGAAGCTGTCGGTCACGCCCAATTGCGCCGCAGTTCCGGGCATCAACTGCATCAGGCCCTGCGCTCCGGTGCGGCTCACCGCGTGGATATTGCCGCCGCTCTCGGCCCGGACCACACTGGCCAGCAAGTCGACGTCGAGATTATGGTTGGCCCCTGCCCGGGCAATCAACTCGTGCACATCGGCATTGGTAAGCTTGGGTGCGACGGCCGCGCTGGGCACAGCCGCCGGAGGAGGATCGGGCACCACGTCCACTGAGGCAATCTCGGCGGCATCGACTTCGACGAAATTACTACTGCCCCGGCTGGTGAACAGCCGCACCTTATCGCCCACCTGCTCGCGGTGATCGCACAGCAGGTTGAACCCGTTTTTCAGGGTGATCTCTTCGGCGGCATGCAGGGCAGGAACAATCCCCAGCAAAGCGAGGACCCCGAGCCAGCAGGCGAAGGCGGAGATTTTGCTCATTGGGCAAACTGTACCACGGGGCTGGTGGCGATTGTCTCTTCCCCGTTACGGTCGGCATCTTGCGTGGCTACTCGCCGGCGTAGTACCTCTTCGATGGCCAGGGCTACCCCGTCGTCGTCATTTGAGGCGGTGAGCTCCCAGCCCCGGCGACGGGCAAGGGAACGAACCTCTTCGCTTGCATTGGCCATGACTACCGCGTGCCCGGCATACTCCAACATTTCCAGGTCGTTGAGGTTGTCACCGATGGCCATGATTTGCTCGCGCTCCAGGCCGCGAATGCGGGCCAGGCTGTCGAGCGCCGCGCCTTTGGAGCAACCCGGCGGTAAGAGGTCGAGAATGCTCAGGTTGCGCGCGGCGTACTCGGTACGGTGCATGGCAATCTGCCCCGCCACGTCGCTCATCAGCAACTGCTTCTCCGCCTCCACCATTTCCGCGACTGTGCCGCAGATCATACCCTGGATCGGTTCCTCGCCCCCGTCAAAAGCTCGCTCGATGGGCTGGAACTCAACCAGGTAGGGCTTATTTGCTTCCACCCACCGGTCAATGCGGGCGTGCAACTGCTGGAAGCTCTCAATGACCAGGGCGCCCACGCCTTCACGGTCAAATGTGAACACCAGGGTGCCGTAGCCTTGCAGCTGGAAACAGAGCTGCCGGGCGGTTTCCGCGGCCAGAAAACGACGGTCCAGCAAGTGACCGTCAAAACCTCGGACCACTGCCCCGTTGGAAGAAATCATCACCGAGCTCTCACTCAGACCCACCTGGGCAATCAGAGGCATGGCGTAGGCTTGGCGCCGCCCGGTGGAGATGACAATCTCAATGCCCGCAGCTTCGGCCGCTTGCAGGGCGGCGCAGTTACGGGGACTGATTTTGGGGCCTGTCGAAGGCATCAGGGTGCCGTCGATATCGATCGCAATTAGCTGGATGCTCACCCTTCTATTTTACCTGTTCTTTCGCTGGCTGACGGGAGTGTCTCGAAATGGGAAACCCTTCAGATATCATAGGTTTATGCCTTCGATTGCCTACCGGGAGTGCGCCCGCTGCCATACCCACATTTCGGCTGAAACAGCGCAAACCGTTTGCCCTCTATGTGCTGGGGTACTTTTGGGACGTCATGGCTTGGCCGCTTCAGGGGAGGAAGAGGCCGGGCGGGAGGTTGATCATCGCGGAGTGGTGTTACCAAGGAGACATCGGGCAGGGGGGATTATTACTCCCCAGTAACGGGGCGTGACACAAGTGGCCGATCGAAAAGCGTACCTCAGCGGCTAAAGCCGTCAGGAGTGGGCTATTTACGGCACGGCTGAGATTTTCCGCAGCCTGTTCTGGACTGGCTGGAAAGCGTGCGTGAGAACTCCATTTCCGAACTTAGTCCCGTAGGGACGGCTGAACTTAGCCCAGGACGCTAGTCCTGGGGTGGATTTGAAAGGACGACCCAGTCCCGCAGGGACGACTGGAATTTACCCGGAGGTGATCCCAGATCACTTCGATCTCAACAAATTCCGCGATCGAGAATTCCCGATCCAATGCCCGCATTCAGGACGATGTCTCGATTAACCTTTTTCAGCCGTCCCTGCGGGACTTTCAATGGTGCGTGCTAACCCAGGACTGCGTCCTGGGCTAAGTTCAGCCGTCCCCGTTCGACAGGCTCAGGGCAGGCTCTGCGGGACTCATTTTGCAATCGGTAGGTTCTCACGCGGACTCTGAAGCCCGTACCTGCCCACGGGGAGTCAGGATCTATCGTTTGCCGGTAAAAAGAAGGACACCGCCACCGATGATGGCCACGACGCCAAGAATTGGGGGTAATGGCACCGTGTTGGTTTCTTTTCTGGAGGCCTGGATCGGACCCAGATCCACTACCTTCTTCTCGTGGGTGTAGGTAAATCCTCCATATGCCAACGCGAGGACACCCAGGACGATCAGAATTATGCCTAAGGCTTTCATGCTTTAGGGATGCCTGATTATCTGGGGGAGTTGTTCTTTAGCTCAAGCGGGCGAAGGAATGATGCGCAGCGAGCGAATTGATGCGCTTCACGGTGACCGAGTTTCCCTCAGTGTAGTAAAACGCGATGGCAATCAAGAGGAGCACTGCCAACAGCGCAATGACTACGACAAAGTGTCGAACCATGTCTCTCTTGTGTCTTTGAGCCGCGGTTGGCTTCAAGACTACGGCACACTTGATGGGCTTGCCCATGTCGGCATGATGTCTTTGTTTTACATTTGCGATCATTGGAACCTGCATTGGGCGCCCTCCTTTCTGTCTACTTAATAGACGGACGCAGTACCCGGGAGGTTGTTTCGTCCTGAGCACAGAAGGTTCCGCTGGAGTAACCTCGCAAACGGTAACTCGCTGATTGCTCTAGAATAGAAAGGTGAAGCAAGAGTTAACAGAAGAAGTGCCTTTGGGCACAACCGGTGTTGCGGATGCGGTGCTCGAGCCGCGGCCGCGTATCGGCTTTGTGAGCCTGGGCTGCCCCAAAAACCTGGTTGATAGCGAAGTCATGATGGGCTTGCTTGACCGGGCAGGCGCGGAAATGACCAGCCGCCCGGAGACGGCCGACATTCTGGTGGTAAATACCTGTTCTTTCATTGATAAGGCGAAACAGGAGTCGATCGACACCATCCTTCAGATGGCGCAGCACAAACTATCCGGTAAAGCCCGCAAGCTGATCGTAGCCGGCTGCCTGGTGGAACGGTACCGCGACGAAATCCGCAAGAATATGCCGGAAGTGGACGCCGTGGTCGGTACCGGCGAGTTGGAGGCCATTCTTGCCGCCGCCGGGCTCGATACGCCGAGCGCGCCGCCCCAGTCACCACAGCTGTTTTCCATTCTCCCCAGCAGCACTTCCCGCCCAGAGGGCGATTTGCGCGAGTCCCAGGGGCGTTTCGCACGGGAGCAGTGGGAGGGGGCGGAGGCCAAGCTTCCTCAGTACCTTTACGACCACACCACGCCACGCCTGCTGGCAACGCAGAAATCTTCGGCCTATATCAAGATCGCCGAAGGCTGCGACCATCCCTGTAGTTTCTGCGTGATACCCAATCTGCGCGGCAAATTTCGCTCGCGACGTTTCGAATCAGTGGTCGCCGAGGCAGAGCAACTGGTCGCCCAAGGGGTGCGCGAACTCACGCTGATTGGGCAGGATACGACCTGTTACGGCGAGGATTTAGGCATGAAGGACGGGTTGGCGCAACTGCTCGACAGCCTGGCCCGGATTCCTGATCTCAAGTGGCTGCGCTTCCTGTACGCCTATCCCAACAAGGTTACCGGGCGGCTGCTCGAAACCATTGCCCGGCACGAGAACATCTGCAAGTACCTCGACATGCCCCTGCAGCACGCCTCCGCCGCGGTGTTAAAGAGCATGCGCCGGGGTGGCAACGCCGATATCTTTCTCAAGACCATTGAGCGGGTGCGCGCAACCGTGCCCGATGTAGCGATTCGGACCACATTCATTACCGGCTTTCCGGGCGAAAGTGAAGCCGACTTTGCCGTGCTGAGCGAGTTTGTCCGCGCTGCCAAACTCGACTGGCTGGGCGTCTTCAGTTACTCGGACGAAGAAGGCTCCGGCGCCTTCAACCTGGGGGATAAAATCCCGTCGCGGACCATCGAGGCCCGTCGCCGTTCCCTGATGCGGTTGCAGCAGTCGATTAGCCGTAAATCCAGGGCTCGCCTGGTCGGCCGGCGCTTCGATCTGCTGGTCGAAGGGCCGTCCGAGGAGACTCCGTTGCTCTGGGAGGGCCGTACCCAGCATCAGGCTCCGGAAATCGATGGCAAGGTCTATATCAACGATTTTGGGCCGTTCGAACAGTTGAATTCAGGACAGTTTTACCAGTGCGAGATCACCGAGTCACAGGATTATGACCTGGTCGGCAGGATTATTTCGTAAAAAGGAATGTTGTGATGAACCAACGGGCGAAAAAAATGAAAAGCCTGCGCTGCCCGACTTGCGGGAACATCGTCACCGCCAAAGATGAGGATTTCCCCTTCTGCAGCGATCATTGCAAGACCATCGACCTGGGAAAGTGGGCCAGCGGAGTCTACCGCATCTCCTCACCGGTGCTGGATCCGGAGCTGCTGGAAGAGATTGAAGGGATGCAGCCCCGCCAGCCCGGCGATGAATGAGCCAGTCCGGGCTGGAAAGACGGCGTGGGCTTGGGCAGTAGGGACGTTTTTCGGCGCCGGCTTGCTCCGGCCCGGACCGGGTAGCTGGGGATCTGCCGCGGCAGCTTTGCTATGGTTGGGAGCGGCCAAGGGCCTGGATCTTGCTCCAGCACCCCTGGCTTGGCTGACTTTGGCGGCTGCGATGGGCGCGGTCGCGATTGGAGTGCCTGCCGCTACCCGGGTGGAACGGGAGAGCGAGCGTACTGACCCCGGACACGTGGTGATTGATGAGGTCGCCGGGCAGTGGATCGCGCTGATCTATTCGCGGGTAAACTTGAGTCACTTGCTAGCCGGGTTTCTGTTCTTCCGTCTCTTTGACATCGTGAAACCATGGCCTGCGCGGCAGCTTGAGAGCATGCCTGCAGGCTGGGGAATCATGCTCGATGATGTTGCTGCAGGCGTGTATGCTTTGCTCTTGATGCTGGCGCTGCAACACTGGATTGGCTGAGGCCTTTCGGTTTGCATCGAAATAATTAATTAACAAGCGTTCAGGAACTCAGCCGATGAGATTCTCCAAGGAGTCACCCATTCCGAACTCGCCCAGGATCGATTCCGCCATTCCCGATGCAGCGCTTCCGGGCGGAGAAATCGAGGTTCGCGGAACACAACTGGGGGCCGTGCGCTCGCGTCTGCCCGTGGCTGTGCTCGACGGAATCGTAGCTCCGGTTCTGCTCAGCCGTTCGAACCGGATGATCGTCCGTGTTCCCGAGGATGTGCAGACGGGGAAACTGGAGATCCGGCAGAACGGACAGTCCAGCAATTCCGTCCGGCTGAAGATCGCTCGCCTGATCACAGGAAATCTTCATCCTGTCGGCAATCCCGCAGTGGATGCCGGCGGCAACATTTATTCCACGGATTCGGGTCCGCGCGGGCAAAAAACCGCGGTTTCGGTTTACCGCATTACGCCCACGGGAGAGATGCAGCCCTTCGTGAGCGGGATTACCAATGCCACCGGCCTGGCGATTGACGCCCAGGGATACCTGTATGTTTCCTCGCGGCTGGATGGCACCGTGCACCGCGTCTCTCCTCAGGGTGCATCGTCGGTCTACGCCGAGGGAATGGGGATCGCAACCGGGATTGCCTTCGATTCCGCAGGCAATCTCTACGTGGGAGACCGCAGCGGAACCATCTTCAAGATTGCCCAGGACAGGCAGATTTTTGTATTCGCCACCCTGGAGCCGAGTATCGCCGCTTACCATCTTGCCTTCGGCCAGGATGGAACGCTATTTGTGGCCGCGCCCAGCACCTCCAGCTATGACTCGATCTACGCCATCGATCAGGCCGGCGTGGTGCGGGTCTATTATCGAGGGCTCGGCCGCCCGCAAGGACTGGCATTCGACGTCGCCGGCAACGTGTACGTCTCTGCTTCCTTTCACGGCACTCGCGGCATTGTCTGCATTAGTCCGGCGGGAGACGCCTCCGTGGTGCTTGCCGGCTCTGGTATCGTAGGTCTCGCTTTCGTTCCCGGTGGAAATGCGATTCTGGCTGCCAATGGCGCGGTCTATGATGTTGGTTTGGGCATCGAAGGCGTGCGTCTGTTCTAGAGGATCCAGGTAAGAATGAATTGCGAAATTATTGCAGTCGGTTCCGAACTGCTCACTCCCTACCGGCAAGATACAAACTCCCTCTTCCTTACCGACCGGCTGGTGCAGCTGGGCGTCAATGTCACTTTTAAAACGATCGTGGGAGACCGGTTGGCAAATCTTGCCAACGCGATTCGCATTGCCCTCGGACGCACTGACATCGTGATCACCATGGGTGGATTGGGCCCCACAGAAGACGACTTGACGCGCCAGGCAGTAGCGGAAGCCCTGGGCATTCGCCTGCGCCGCAATCCGGACATTGTCGGCGCACTGTATGCGCGCTTCGCTGCTCGCCGGATACAGATGACCGACAACAACGCCCGCCAGGCGGATGTGCTGGACGGTTCGGTGATTCTCGAAAACGGCCGCGGCACCGCGCCCGGGCAATGGCTGGACACCGTTTATGGCGAGCATCGCAAGCTGGTGATCCTGCTCCCCGGGCCACCGACAGAAGTGAAGGCCATGTTTGACGACCAATGCATGGACCGGCTGCGGGCTGTGGTCCCCAAACGGACGATCGCCATGCGTACGCTGAAGGCGGCGATGATCGGGGAATCGCAAGCCGATGCGCGCATCGCGCCGATTTACACCAAGTACAAGGACGTGGATACGACCATCCTCGCGCATACCGGCGACATCACGCTCAATCTGATCTGCTCCAAAGGGGACCAGGAGACGGCCCAGGCAAGAGTGGATGAGTTGGCGGGAAAGATTGAAGAAGAGCTGGAAGAGTTTATCTACTCAGCGCAGGCCGAGTCGTTAGAGCAGATCGTTCTTTATTACCTGGGCATGCACGCGGCGACGCTGGCGGTGGCGGAGAGTTGCACCGGGGGCTTGGTGGCGCAGCGCCTGACCAGCATTAGCGGCAGCTCGCGATCGTTTGTGGGGGGAGCGGTGGTTTATAGCGATGAGCTCAAGACGCTTTTCGCGGGTGTGCCTCCGTCAGTGATTGAGGCCAACGGGGCAGTCAGTAAGGAAGTCGCTGGGGCTTTGGCGGAAGGTATTCGGCGGAAGACTTCTGCGACTTTTGGGTTAGGTGTTACGGGTATCGCAGGTCCTGGCGGCGGGTCGGAAGAGAAGCCCGTAGGGTTGGTTTACGTTGCTGTTAGTGATAGCAAGCAGACTGATGTTGTGGAACGGCGGTTTGGCGGGGACCGGGAACACATTCGCGCCTGGACTAGCCAGTTGGCGCTTGATTTGGTGCGGCGGCGATTGAAGTAACGTATGCCGGGAAGGAAAACCGCAGGTCCCTCCACTCCGCTACCCCGGATTTCCTGTCGAAGTTGGTGGCGTTGGCAAACATTATGCGCCTTTCCTTAATGAAAGGCGCACGCGCTGTCCTGTCCAGTCCTGCGTGGCAGGAAATCCGGGTCCGCTCCGGTCGGGATGACAAGGAAAGGGTAACGGTCTCCCTCAAGAGTGGTTGCTGGACCGAATGGTTTTAAAAGTGTCATCCCGACCGGATGAGTCATAG
>Ga0302325_10031317_pt1 | contig 10945 bp, 13 predicted proteins | sample Palsa_T0_2_FD_201948 | JGI IMG/M metagenome (GOLD analysis project Ga0302325, IMG submission 201948) | Peat permafrost microbial communities from Stordalen Mire near Abisko, Sweden - Palsa_T0_2 | ecosystem: Environmental > Terrestrial > Soil > Palsa > Peat permafrost | place: Sweden: Abisko... | reverse complement strand
TCGCTCATGGACCATGACGCCGTTCCCCAAGTCCTGGTCCGGGTGGGCGTGGTGCCGGTCACCGAAAAAGCGCCGCCACCAACACCCCGGCGACCGCTCTCCGAAGTTTTACGGTTCAAGGGTTGAAGGGGAAACGGCAATGCGCGATTCGAAGACACCAAAACCCTCTGTCGTCGTCGGCATCGACGGCTCTCAAGCCGCGATCCAAGCCGCGGAATGGGCGGTCGATGAAGCTGTCAGCCGAGAGGTCCCGTTGCGCCTTGTCGAAGTGATCCCTGAACAGGTCGCGCCGGCCCCGTTCGCGTCAGTCGGCAATGTGCGGATGGAAGTTGAATACGCGGAGGCCGCGCTGAGGATAGCCGCCGCTGCGGTGGCAGCCGACGGGAAACCTGTCAAAGTTGAGACTGCGATTCTGCGAGGCGATCCCGCAACAGCCCTTATCGCCGAATCCCGCGACGCCGAGATGGTCTGCGTAGGTTCGACGGGCATCGGGCGCTTTGCGCGGGCATTATTGGGTTCCACAGTCGCAGAGCTCGCCGAAGCCGCCTCTTGCCCGGTCGCGATCATCCGCACACAGCACAGCCGGCCGAAGCCCGACAGCGCTTTGATTGTAGTCGCGGTGAAAGATTCACCCGGCAACGACAACGTCGTCGAACAGGCGATGGTAGAGGCCCAGCTGCGTCACGCACCGGTCCTTGCCCTCGGCGCGTGGCGAGACGACCTCGGTGAGATGCCCCATGACGAGCTGGACCGGCGGGCACAGTCCTGGAATCAGCGCTACCCGAGTGTGAAAATCCACGCTGCCGCCACCCGAACCGGCATCGCCGATTTTCTTGATGTGAGCGATAGACAGATACAGCTCGCTGTGATCGGCAACAGCGATATCGATCAAGTCGCGAGTCTCATTGGACCACATAGCCATCCCATCCTTGGACACGCCGATTGTTCGGTGTTGATTGTCCGATCCCAGTAGCTACACGCGGAATACCCAGGCGGTCCGACAATGACCGGAAGCAGGGTCGTGGACGATCACCTGCGCGGAGTAGGAACCGTTTTGCTTCGGCGGCTCGCACAGATTGCCCGCGATAAGGGAATTCAGCACTTGGTCGCGGACGTCCTGGTTACGAATCATCTTATGTTCGAGGTGCTCCACGACGCCGGCCTGCATCCGCAGCACAAACGGTTCGACGACGGGGTCGTGCACCTGGACGTCGATTTGGGCTGACCTCAAACCTGAGGTCTGACTGAACCATAGCGGCATCAGCAGAAGGCTGATCCGTCCAGATATTCGACGATCTCGTTCAGTGGGCGGCGCGGAGTCGCCGGTAACGGATCGGCGTTGACCGGAGCCCAGCCGACGCGCAGCAGCATCTGTGGGAACCCGCTGATCCCGAAAACCTCGATCTGCACGGCATCGCGCGTCTCGGTGATCTCCAGCGGTTCGGTGATTGGGCAGCTCGCCAAGCCGAGCGCGGTTGCGCTCAGCAGCACCAGGCTGGTGGCTTCGCCGGCGCGCAGCCGCGCCAGCGTGCTGTCCTCTTTGGTGCCCAGTGCCAGCACAACGGCATTGTCATCGACGGAGTCCGTGTCGGGTGGCTGCGCCAGTGCGGGACCCGCGAACAGCCGAGGCGGTATCGGCGCGGTCGGATCGGACTGCGGTGCATTGCGAGCCGGCACGCCGGCCAACGAAGCGTATCGTCCACTCCAGGTGGTCAGCTCCGTCAAGTAATCGTGGTCGGTCGCATGTCGCCAAACCGCTTGCGCCACAATATGTTGCAATCGGGGCAACGCCTCGACTTGACGCAGCATCACCCCGGCGCGCGCTGCGCGGGCACCCATCAGGGCGATATGGTTGGAAGGCACGCTCCAGGAGCTGTAATGGCGCCGATCGGTGCGCCGCCGCGGGATCGCCGCCGCCAGCGTGATGTCAACCTCACTAGCTGGACTACGGTAAACTTCCACAGCGGCAAGGTGTTCGGATTCATCGGAGTTGGGTAGCCGATGGACCTTCGACTGCCACCCGAGTGCCGCGAGTGCCACCACGCAGTGATGCAGGGCAATACCGCAGCTCAGAATGAGGTCACGGCCGTCAGGGTCGGTGCTAGGTAGATTTAACCCGCGCTCGGCATATAGGTGCAGACTGTCCGAGCCCACCCGCCACCGCCACGGCTGTGTGTTGTGCACCGACGGCGCACGGGTTGCCAGCGACAAGGCCGTGCAGACGGTGTCGTGATCCGGGAAGTGAGCGCTCATCGGAACACCGCTTTCTGTGGGCTAACAATGTGAATCCAGCGTCGCCCGGCACAGGTGGCAGCCGCCAGAGCCGAAAGACTCCAGTGCAGAGGACTTCCTGCCAGCCGCAGGCACCTGACCTTGCACGCTTGCGGGCCCTATGGCCACATCGCTGGTGACGAATGACCCTGACCCGCCATGCCCACCGCCAATACCGTTGCTGGTGCGCCCTTTGAAAACCCACGGTCCTACAGGAGAAGCCATGTCCTCGCGCAACGCGCATTTGGGGATCGTCGTCGGTGTGGACGACTCGCCGGCTGCCAAGGTAGCGGTGGATTGGGCGGCGCGCGATGCCGAGCGACGTAATGTCTCGCTAACGCTCGTGCACGCGGTTTCGCCGAGCTTAACCACGTGGTGGAACACGCCGCTGCCCCCGGGCTTGGCGCAATGGCAGAAAGAACACGGGCGCCGACTGCTTGATGACGCGGTCGAGGTCGCTGAAAACGCTTGCGAACACCCAGGTCTTTCTCAGATCCACACGGAGGTCTTGTCGTCGGCAGCCATTCCCACACTGGTTGACCTGTCCAAAGACGCCGAGCTGTTAGTCGCCGGATCCCGCGGCAGTGGGGGGTGGCCCGGCCGGGTTCTCGGTTCGGTCAGTACCGCGCTGGTCCGGCACGCGCACTGCCCGGTCGCGATCATCCACGATGAGGATCCGTTGATGCCAAATCCAGTTCAGGCACCGGTGTTGGTCGGCATTGACGGCTCGTCGGCTTCCGAGTTGGCGACTGCGATCGCATTCGAAGAGGCTTCGCGTCGAAACGTGGGGTTAATTGCTCTGCACGCCTGGAGCGATGTTGATGTATCCGAGTGGCCCGGCGTTGATTGGCCGGCAACGCAGTCGATGGGCGAACGGGTCCTGGCCAAGCGACTGGCGGGCTGGCAAGAACGGTACCCCGATGTGACCGTGCACCGTGTGGTGGTCCGCGATCAGCCGGCACGCGAGCTCGTCGAACGCTCGGAGGAAGCCCAGCTGCTAGTGGTCGGCAGTCGTGGCCGCGGCGGATTCGCCGAAATGCTGGTGGGTTCGGTCAGCGAAACCGTTGCCCAGCTGGCGCGGATGCCGGTCATCGTGGCACGCGAGTCGCGCGCGTAAGTACATCGTGCAAGTCGGTCAGGGCAACGGGGCCGACCACCGGAGCAACGTGCCTCCGATCGACGGGGTGTCAAGGGTCAACGTGCCGCCCACCTGCTGTGCGCGATCATGAATGTTTGCCAGGCCGCTGCGTTTGGTGCGTCCGGACATGCCGCGGCCATTGTCCATCACTTCGATGGACAGGTCGTCTTCGACCTTGACGGTGACTGCGAGCGTGGTCGCGTGGGCGTGTCGCACAGCGTTACTGACCGCTTCGCGCACAACGGCTTCGGCGTGATCGGCCAGGGTGGCATCGACCACCGAGAGTGGTCCGATGAACTTCGTCGTGATGTGTAACGTCCCGTCCGAGAATTGGGCGATCGCCTCATCGAGTCGCTGACGCAGCCGGGTCGCTCCCGAAGCGGGCCCATGGAGATCAAATATCGTCGTCCGAATTTCTTGGATGACCGCTTGCAGGTCGTCGACGTACTCCGACAGTCGCTGTTGCACTTCGGGCGATCGTGCCCGCGGGATGGTCCCCTGCAGGGCAAGCCCGACGGCGAACAGGCGTTGGATGACGTGGTCGTGCAGGTCCCGAGCGATACGGTCGCGGTCGGCCAGCACGTCGAGTTCGCGCGCCAAGCGCTGTGAGGTCGCCAGCTGCCAGGCGAGCGCTGCTTGGTCGGCGAAAGCGGCCATCATCTCTTCTTGATCTTGGCTGAACGGCGTTGATTGGTCATGCCGCAGTGCGACTAGCACACCGGCGACCTTGTCGGTGGCGCGAAGCGGTAGCAGCAGCGCGGATCCGGGACCGATCTCCACGTCGCCGATCTGGAGGTTGAGATTGTCGAATCGCCGCGGAGTTCGGTCCAGGAAAACGTCTCCGACCGGTGTTCCGCGGACCGGTATTGTCCGTGCCCCACCAAGCGCGGGTAGCTTTCCCGCGGTTTCGACGACCAGCAGTTCATCCACATCGGAGGGCGGTTTGCCATCAAGAACCGGCACCGCAACCAAAGTCGCTTGGGCCTCAGTCAATTTCAGCGCTTCATCAGCGATGAGCCGGAACACTCTCGCCGGGTCGGCGCCGGACAGCAGCTCCGTAGCGATATCGCGGGTCGCCTCGATCCACGATTGACGAGCCCTGGATTGTTCATACAGGCGGGCATTTTCGATCGCGATCCCTGCAGCGGCGGCCAACGCCCCAACAAGCACCTCGTCATCTTCGCTGAACAGCTGCCCGTCAGCCTTTTCCGTCAAATACAGGTTGCCGAACACCTCGCCCCGGATCCGGACGGGCACACCGAGGAACGCCCGCATTGGCGGGTGGTTCGAGGGAAATCCCACCGACGCCGGGTGTTGAGCGATGTCGTCTAACCGGATCGGCTTCGGGTCGTCGATCAACACACCGAGCACTCCACGGCCCTCGGGCAAATGCCCAATCCGCTCACGCTCTTCTTCGTCGATGCCCTCATAGATGAACGCCAACAGGTCGTGCCCACTCCCCCGCACGCCCAGCGCCCCATAACGCGCGTCGACAAGCTCGATGGCGGTGTGCACGATCGTGCGCAGCGTGGTGTCCAAGTCGAGGTCCGAGGTGACCACCAGCATCGCCTCGACCAAACCGTCAAGCCGATCGCGCCCATCGACGATCAGCGCAATGCGTTCTTGGACCTCGGCCAGCAGCTCCCGCAGCCGCAATTGCGACAACGTATCGCGTAGGGGATGGGCGCCGCCTACCGGATCAACTGCCTCGGTCACACGACCATGGTGGCACCAGACAAGACCTTTCGCCTCAGTTAGCTGCCCGGCTGGTTGGTGGTGTCTAGCTTCGACGCGAAGACCGCCGCTTGGGTCCGCCGCTCCATTCCCAGCTTGGCCAGCAACCGCGAAACATAATTTTTGACCGTCTTCTCGGCAAGGAACATGCGCGCAGCGATCTGCTTGTTGGTCAGCCCCTCACTGAGCAGCCCGAGCAGTGTCCGCTCCTGATCGGTAAGCCCGACCAGCGGATCAGTGCGTTCGGCAGCACCGCGAAGCTTAGCCATCAGTGCCGCAGCAGCTCTATTGTCGAGCAGCGATTTACCGGCACCAACGTCTTTGATGGCCTGCGCCAGCTCCATGCCCTTGATGTCTTTGACGACGTATCCGCTAGCGCCGGCCAACACCGCGTCGAGCATCGCCTCATCGGAAGTGAACGAGGTCAACATCAGACAACGCAACTCGGGAATGTCCGACAGCAAATCCCGACACAACTCGATCCCAGTCCCATCAGGCAGGCGGACATCAAGCACGGCAACATCGGGCCGCACCGCCGGTATCCGCGCCATCGCTTCGGCGACCGAACCCGCTTCGCCGACTACTTCCAACTCCGGATCCGATCCGAGCAACTCAACGATCCCGCGACGAACCACCTCGTGGTCATCGACCAAAAAGACCTTCACAACCATGGCGAACCCTCCCTGAGGTCATTACCGTCCAGCCCGGGCGTCGGCGCGTAGGCATTTATCATGCTCGATCCTTGTCACAGGTGTTGGTGATCGACGACCAACACCACACAGTCGGAATCGCCCAGAGCAGCATTGCCTGCCGGTCCGACAACCTCACCTACATGACCAGGACCGCGCGCACCAACGACAAGCAACTGCAGTTCTGCAGCGTGTATCGCCAGATAGTCGGAAATGCTGCCGTGCACCGCAACCATCTCCGCCTGAAGGTCGGGATAGCGTCGCCGCCACCGGTCCAGTCGGCGGCCCAGCTGTGCGCGTATCCGGCGATCCCCCTCGACCGCAGCCTCCCGGTCCGCGTCGGGAGGTTGCCAGCACCTGATCGCCCGCAGTGGGGCGTCGCGCAGGCGTGCTTCCGTTATTGCGGTTTCCAGTACAACTCCGTCATCTGGCGACTCGTCGACTTCGACAAGGATCCAGTTGGCATGGGGTCGGGTTGGACGGCCACGTCCGCGGACGATGGCGACCGGGCAGTGCGCCGAGCCAGCCACGGCGGTGGCGGTTGAGCCAATCCGCCCAGGCTGGAAGTGATTGGATCCTACGGCGCCGACACAGACCATCGCCCCATGGCGGGATGCGTTGACCAGTGTGGGGGTTGCTCGCCCCCGCGTGATCTCGACTTCTGTTTTCACTGGTTTATCGGCGGCCTCAACGGCGGCCACCACATGACGGACGGCGCTCTCGGCGGTGGCGAGTTTGTGGGCGGCGTCGTCGCGGTCCAGATCACCGTCGTCGAGCGCGTGAATTAGGCGTAGTGGGATGTCCCGGCTGGATGCCTCGTCCACAGCCCACAAGGCAGCACGCAGGGCCGCTGCCGAACCGTCGACGCCAATCACAACCGCTGGCTGTGTATGCGAACCGTTCATCGTCAACTCCGGTATTTGACCGTGCCGGCGTGGCGGTAGCCGACGGCCGTGCGACAAGGCTATCGATAACTCGCGGGTGTCTTCAGGGGCCGTTGGTCCTTGGTTTGCCGGCCGTTGGTCACAACGTGGTCGTGCCCCGCCTGGTTGCGGCCTGTGACGAGCGGCACGCGTGCCGGAGAGTCATCGTGTTGGCAATTGTGGGTTCGTTGGTAGCCCACGGTGTCGGACTGACGCCGCAGGTGTCAGCCGCGCGCCGGACGTGATCGCCGCTGCTCTGGTTGAAATCGATCGGGCAACTAGGGGTGTCGAAACCTGACCCGTGCCTCCCGGGCGTGCTGTGGGCAGTAAGACCCCTTGGACGTTGGTAGCCAGCCGTAATCGACCAGCAGTTCGTCGAGCGACTCTTTCTCAGTGGCGTTGTCGTGTTCTGTCGCGTTGTGGTCTGGGAGATGGATGCCCACTTCGATTACCGCAGTGCAGCTTCGACATTGAACACGGCCTTCGCGTGTCAAGTTATCCATTTACCCACTCCTGGAGGAGGACTCTGGCGTGGTCTTGAACTCCAAGCCGCGTGATCACGCGCGCGGTGCCAGTGCGGCGACCAACGGCGTGTCGACTCCCACCGGCCCGAGGTTGGCAGCGCCACCGGGTGAGCCGAGGGGTCCATCGCGGCCCGGCAAGGTCTCGCTGAAGAAGGCGGCGTTGTCGGTGAGGTGCTGGTGCTGGTCTGTCGGCAGATCGATTTCGTAATAGATCGCATCCATCCGGCAGATCGACTTGCAGGCACCGCAATCCACGCATTCGTCGGGATTGATGTACATGGACCGAGCTCCCTGGTAGATGCAATCCACCGGGCACTCCTGCGCACACGACTTGTCCATGACATCCACGCACGCTCTGCCGATCACATATGTCATGTCGGGAAGCGTATCTATTTCGCGATGCTGAAGGCTGGGGCCGAAGGCCCATTTCCTCAAGGACCAACGGCCCTGTCGATTCATCGGGAAACCTCTAGCGTCGAGACCAAGGTAGGCGGTGGTTGGTATGACGCAGACAATGCTGGAGCCCCAAGCGATCCGCGACGCGGTGATGCTGGCCTGCCGCGCGCCCTCATTACACAACAGTCAGCCCTGGCATTGGGTCGCCGAGCGCGGGCAGCTTCACCTGTTCGCGGATCCTAAAGCGGTGGTGCACACCATCGATCGCTCAGGTAGGGAGATGATTCTCAGTTGCGGCGCGATGCTCGATCACCTGCGGGTGGCAATGGCAGTCGCCGGCTGGGATACCGCCGTCGACCGATTCCCGGATTCCCATGATGCCGATCATTTGGCGACGCTCGAATTCAGTCCGCTGGGGTCGGACAGCGATGCAGACCGGCAGCGGGCCGGGGCCATCCTGCGCCGCCGCACCGACCGGTTACCGTTCGCCGCACCCCGCCGCTGGGATTCGCTGGAACGGCAGCTGCGTAGCCAGATCGACCAAGATACTGTGATGCTCGGCGTCATACCCGAGGACGCTCGCCAGCAGTTAGGGGAAGCGTCTCGGCTCACCGAAGCAATCCGGCACAATGACCCCTCCTATCAATCCGAATTACGTTGGTGGACATCGCCTTTCGATCTAGACCAGGGCGTCCCGCCGAGCGCACGAGTGTCCGCTTCGGAAGCCAGCCGGGTCGACGTGGCACGAGCCTTCCCGACAACCGGCTATGAAAACCGACGCGCGACGATCGACGTCGACCACTCCAAGATCCTGGTGCTGTCCACGCGCGATGACACCCGCCCGCAGGTTTTGCGCTGTGGCGAGGTGTTATCCGCTGTGTTGCTCGAGTGCACAATCGCCGGGATGGCGACGTGCACCCTCACACACATGACCGAAATAACCCCGGCCCGAGACCTGATCCAGGCGCTCAGCGGACAGCCCGGGCTGCCGCAGCTCTTGATCCGGGTGGGCACGGCACCGGCGGTAGAGCGACACGTTCCCGCCACGCCCCGCCGTCCGCTGAGCGACGTCTTGGAATTCCGGTGCTGACCGCACGATCGAAACCGACCCGAACGAAAGGAGGTTGGTGATGAAAGCCAATGTTGGAGATTGGTTGGTGCTCAAGGGCAGGACCAACGAACAGTCGGAGCAGCGCGGGATGATCACCGAAATGCATGCTGCGGACGGCTCACCGCCCTACGTGGTGCGGTGGCTCGACACTGGGCACGAAGCTCTGGTGTTTCCGGGTCCTGACGCGGTCGTCGTCACACAGGCAGAGCAGCAGGCGGCCGACGAGCGGGCTCGGTCACGATTCGCTTCGGTGCAGGCGGCAATTGCGAATCATCCGGCTGGTGATCGTTAAGGCGGCCGAGATAGTGCCGGTCTGCCAGTCATCAGACCCCGGATGCTTCATTGGACGCAGTCATCATGGCGACCTGCCTCTACGGCATGGCGAACATGGCAAATGATGCTCTGGCCGCGGAGATGCTCGACCTCATCGTCAACGACAGCGAAAACCTTGAGCGGACATTGAATCTACTAACCGACAATGTCGTACTAGGGCCACGAGCCGGCGAAACTCGTTGACGATCACGGCGAGCGCCCCCGCCCCCGCTCTTGCAGGGGTTCGTACGCCGCGGCCAACGTCGGTGAGAAGGTCCCGCAGGCGAGTGACCAACGCCCCACGCGGGCGTGACGTCAGTCCCTATCGCTGGGCCGCGGTGAGCGGGTCGAATAACTCATGGGATTTCAGGATCCCAACGATGTCAACACCAGTGTCATCGCTTTCCGATGACGCCCCCCGAAGGGAGATACATCCATGAGTTCGTCACCGCAGATCCAAGCCCGCACAGGCCTGTTCGCCCGTGTGCTCGGACCCTACCTCATCGTTGCCGCGCTCACGATGGTCGCACGTGCCTCCTACATGCGCACACTGCTGGCGCAATTCGACGCAGACTCCGTGTGGCCATGGGTCACCGGGGCATTCGTGCTGCCGATGGGCCTAATCGTCATTGTCTTGCACCCCTACTGGCGCGGTGCTGCCGCGACCATCGTGTCGCTACTGGGATGGCTGACCGCCCTCAAGGGCCTGGCGCTGATGGCATTCCCCCACGCCTATCTGTCCATGGGGAACAACGCCGTTGGCGTCGCGCCCTGGTGGCAGGTGAGCACGGTGATCGTCGCCCTGGTCGGGCTGTATCTGACCGTCGTCGGCTGGATCCCCGCCGCGAGCCGGCCGACATCACGCAGTGCGGCACGCCCACCGCGCGATTTGCCCCGCGCTGCCTGACCATCCATCGGGTCGGATGAAATGACTCCCGGACCGGTTCCCGTGAACCGGTTCGGGGTCCAGGCATATCCCGGCCGGATACCACCACCAAACTCGATGCCAGTGCTCAAACACACCTCAACACCTACAGTCTGGCCGGACTCGATCGGACTATCGAATATCCAACGATGGAATGGGGCCGACTGGTTTCGCCGTCGCCTGGGCAGCCTGGTCGACTGCGCCCCGTCCGAAGAATACGTGGCCGCCTAGTTCGCTTACACCCCGGCATCCCAACCGGCGGCGTCTCAACTATGAAGCCGGCATGAAACACGCGACGGTTCATCCGCACGTTCAGCATTGGGTTTGCGCGCGCCCGACCGCGACTGTAGTTAGGCTCAGAGAGTGGACGCCACCAGGCCTGTCAGGTCGGCGAGGCGGTGAGAGTAACCCCATTCGTTGTCGTACCAACCGACGATCTTCACCAGGTCACCAGTGACTTTGGTGAGCCCGGAGTCAAAGATGCACGACGACGGGTCGGTCACGATGTCGGAGGAGACGATGGGATCCTCGGTGTAGGTGAGGAAGCCCTTCAGCTGACCGTCGGCGGCGGCCGCGAACGCGGCGTTGACTGCCTGGGCGGTTGCCGGCTCGCGGACGATGACGGTGAGATCGGTGGCTGAACCGGTTGGCACCGGCACCCGCAGCGCGTACCCGTCGAGCCGGCCTTCGAGCTGGGGCAGCACCACGCTGATCGCGCGGGCGGCCCCGGTGGACGTGGGCACCACATTGATCGCCGCGGCGCGGGCCCGCCGAAGGTCGCGGTGCGGACCGTCCTGCAGATTCTGGTCCGGGGTGTACGCGTGGATGGTGGTCATGAGCCCGCGCTCGATTCCGAACACCTCGTCGAGCACCATCGCCATCGGCGCCAGGCAGTTCGTAGTACACGAGGCGTTGGAGACGA
>Ga0302325_10031314_pt1 | contig 10946 bp, 7 predicted proteins | sample Palsa_T0_2_FD_201948 | JGI IMG/M metagenome (GOLD analysis project Ga0302325, IMG submission 201948) | Peat permafrost microbial communities from Stordalen Mire near Abisko, Sweden - Palsa_T0_2 | ecosystem: Environmental > Terrestrial > Soil > Palsa > Peat permafrost | place: Sweden: Abisko... | reverse complement strand
ACAGTTCTACCGCTGTCGACCGTTCGCGATGAGCGAGCTCGTAGAGAGTGCGCGCCTCGGTCAGAGAAAGCGTGCTGTCCAGCAACCCTTCGTTCAGAAGCCCGACCTGTCGTGTATAGAAGCGATTGAAACGCCTCATGGATTGGACGCATTGCACAGGGACGGCCGGGAGCATTGGATCGCTGGACATAAACGCAGGATGGCTCAAATAGTTGACGATGTCAAGTAATTTATTGACGCAGTCAACTATCGCTTTAAGCATTCGACGGCTGGCACGCCGGTTCCCGGTTATGCGGCAGCGGTTATGCAGGATGGGCTACGCAGAATGAAGGGTGCAGCGTGACGCAGGCTTCAGACCTGTTTCCAGAGATCTTCGCGCGGGTCCTCGGGATTCAGCCTGGCCAACTCGCGAAGCAGTTCCTTGGTCTTTTCGTCGCGAGGCATAGGCACGGTAATCTTCACCTCGACAATCTCGTCGCCGCGCGCGCCTTCCTTGGTAGCCGACGGCACGCCCTTTTCGCGTAGCCGCAGCTTCTGCCCCGATTGCGTCCCGGGAGGAATCTTCAGCATGCTCCGCCCGTCAATGGTAGGCACTTCGATTTTCGATCCAAGCGCCGCCTCGACCGCCGTTACCGGCACCGTGATGTGGATGTCGTCGCCATCGCGCCGAAAGAGCGGGTGCTCGCCGATACGGATGATCACGTAGAGATCGCCGACTCCGCCTCCCCGCAGCCCGGCATTGCCTTTGCCCGCAATCCGTATGCGCTGTCCATCGCGTGTCCCCGCCTTGATGCGGATCTCGAGCGGATCCGTGCGCTCGATGCTGCCTTCGCCGTGACAAACCGGGCAGGTCGAAACATTCTTGCCCGTCCCATGGCAGCGCGGACAGGTGACGTTGAACTTCATCCTGCCGCCGGTCTGTTCGATCGTCCCCTTGCCATGACACTCCGGACACACCCCTGGGGCCTCAATAAAGCCATTGCCATGACAGTTCCCGCAGACATCGCGCCGGGCAATATTCAGTTTCATCACGCCGCCGCGGATCGCGGTCCAGAACGGCACATTGACCTGGTACTCCAGATCGCTGCCCGGTTCCGGTCCCTCGTCCACTGCCTCGCCGCGCCCGCCGCCGGTAAAAATGTTCGAAAAGATGTCGCGGAATCCTCCGCCGGAGCCGCTCGAACTCTTGCGCCCGCCCGCCCGTGCGCCTTCAAACAGATCGGAAAAATCAAAGCCGCCAAAATCAACGTTGCTGGGTCCACCCGGTTGGCGACCACCCGCCGGAAAGCCTCCGCCAAAACCACCATCCCCAGGCTGGCCGCCGCCGCGAGCATAGGCGTCCGCTGTAGCCGGATCGATGTTGTCAGAGTAAAAGCCAAGCTGATCGTAAATCTTCCGCTTTTTGGGATCACTGAGGACGTCATTCGCCTCGGAAAGCGTCTTGAACTTTTCTTCCGCCGACTTGTCGCCCGGATTGACGTCAGGATGATATTTACGCGCAAGTTTGCGAAACGCCTTGCGGATGTCGTCGGTAGAAGCGGACTTCTTGACGCCGAGAACACCGTAATAGTCTTTATCTTTGGTTTGGGTGGCCATCTGTACTTGATTCTGTCATGCTGAACGGAACCCGGTCATTCTCGATTCTGTCATCTTGAGCGTGTAGTCGAAAACGCTGCCCCCTGAGCTTGCCGAAGGGACCCCAAGCCCGTCAATACTACCAGCGGCAATGCAAGGCGTATTCACGGTGCCGTAATTGGTTGACCGGCGAATGGCCGATGGCAATGATATTTGCTGGAAAAGCCTTCGATGTCGCCGCTCTTATGCCATGTTCAGCGCAATTCACGCGGGTGTGGGGTCCCTCGACTACGCAAGACTCTCACTTCGTGAAACTCTCGCTCCGCTTAGGATGACAAGACTAGTTCACCACTTCCTTCGCCTGCTCATCCACCGCCACCGTGAATGCCTCAAATGGAGAAGCATCGACCGATACCGGGATCTTCTGCATGCCGGTCGCCGTCGGCGCGAAGCAATACCAGCGTCCCTCTTCCGGTATAAAGTTGACAAAAAACATCTGTTCATTGACTTCGAATCTCAATTGCTTTCCTCATTTCTGGCCCGTAAAAATGACTCTCAAACTGTGATGCAAAAGGGGGCGCATTTGCGCCCCCACTGAAGTGTTACTCGCCAAGCCGAACTGCGCTCGGCGGACAGCCGAGGGCAGCTGTCCCGGCGCGTTACTTCTTGTCCTCGACATCCACGTACTCGGCGTCGATCACGCCTTCGTCTTTTTTCTGGCCCGCGCCGTTTGTCCCAGGAGCCGCGCCTGGCCCGCTTGGCCCCGCGCCAGCACCCGGTGCCCCACCGGCAGCCTGCGTAGCTTTATACATCTGCTCCGCCAGCTTGTGCGAAGCCGCGGTCAGTTTCTCGCGAGCCGAGTCCATCTGCGCCTTGTCGCCGCCTTCGATGGCCTTCTTCGCGTCGGCCAACGCATTCTCGACATCTCCGCGCTCGGAGCCCGAGATCTTGTCGCCATGTTCCTTCAGCATCTTTTCGATGTTGTAGACCATCGAGTCCAGCTGATTCTTGGCATCGATCTCTTCGCGCCGAGCTTTGTCCTCAGCCGAATGCGCATCAGCTTCCTTGGCCATGCGCTCCACTTCATCCTTGGACAAGCCGGAAGAAGAAGTGATCGTGATCTTCTGATCCTTGCTGGTGGCCATATCCTTCGCGGTCACGTTGAGGATGCCGTTGGCGTCAATATCAAACGTCACCTCAATCTGCGGCACGCCTCGCGGAGCCGGCGGCAATCCCGTCAAATGAAATTTGCCCAACGTCCGGTTCTGCGCCGCCAAAGGACGTTCGCCTTGCAGCACATGCACTTCCACCGAAGTCTGGCTGTCAGCTGCCGTAGAAAACATCTCCGTCTTCTTCGTCGGAATCGTAGTGTTGCGCGGAATCATCGGCGTAGCCACGCCGCCCAGGGTCTCAATCGACAAAGTTAGAGGAGTGACGTCAAGCAGCAGCAGATCCTTAACCTCGCCGCCGAGCACGCCGCCCTGAATCGCCGCGCCCACCGCCACGACTTCATCCGGATTCACACCCTTGTGCCCTTCGCGTCCAAACAGCTCCTTAACGATCGCCTGGATCCGGGGCATGCGCGTCTGTCCGCCAACCAGCACGACCTCATTGATCTTCGAAGCGTCGACGCCCGCATCTTTCATGCACTGCTTCGACGGTCCCACCGACCGCTGCAGGATATCCTCGACCATCGATTCCAGCTTCGCCCGAGTCAGCTTCTTGACCAGGTGCTTCGGCCCGGACGCATCCGCCGTAATAAACGGCAGATTGATCTCATGTTCCATGGTCGTAGAAAGCTCGATCTTCGCGCGCTCGGCCGCGTCGCGCAGGCGCTGCAAAGCCATCTCGTTGCCCTTGCCGCGCAGGTCAAGACCTTCATCCTTCTTGAACTCGTCGATCAGCCAATCCACCAGCCGCTGATCGATGTTGTCGCCGCCAAGGTGCGTGTCGCCATTGGTAGCCTTCACTTCGATCACGCCTTCCCCGACTTCAAGAATCGAAATATCGAAGGTTCCGCCGCCAAAGTCGTACACGGCGATGGTCTCGTCCTTCCCTTTGTCGAGTCCGTAGGCCAAAGCCGCCGCCGTAGGCTCATTGATGATTCGCTTAACGTCGAGCCCCGCGATCTTGCCCGCGTCCTTGGTGGCCTGCCGCTGCGCATCGTTAAAATAGGCGGGCACAGTAATGACCGCCTCTGTGACCTTCTCGCCCAGGTAGTCCTCAGCCGCCTTCTTCAGCTTCTGCAAAATCATCGCGGAGATCTCAGGCGGAGTAAACTTCTTCCCCTGCGCCACAACCACAACATTGTCGCCGTCTCGCTCAACCTTATAAGGGACCATCTTCAATTCTTCGCTAACCTCGTCATAGCGGCGCCCCATAAACCGCTTGATCGAATAAACCGTGTTCTCCGGATTGGTAATCGCCTGCCGCTTGGCCACCTGCCCCACCAAGCGTTCGCCGGTCTTGGTAAATCCAACCACCGAAGGCGTCGTCCGCCCACCTTCCTCGTTCGGTATAACTTTCGGTTCTCCACCCTCCATAACCGCGACGCAGGAGTTGGTGGTGCCAAGGTCAATCCCGATAATCTTTCCCATAAAGCATCCTCCGACACTAAATTAGTGCTTTATAATCAATGACATGATGATTACGCTTCCGGTCATGCTATAACCTGAGCGAACCATTGTCAAGGTTTAGATGCGATTGGGCATGAAGAAGATGCGGTGCTCTCGACACGGAAGGGGCGGGCCTCGGTTTCCATCCCACCCTGTCATCCAGGGCAGAACAGTCGAAAGACCCCACTTCCGTTACCTCTCAGCATGCCGTCATTAGGGAGTTCTCCCCAGAGCCGGGTGTCCTGGGCGCATTGTGTGCGCATGGGGGGATTCCACGGACGCGTCAACCTTGGATTTCGCTTGAGGCTTAGCAGAGCACCGTGTGCGCCACACCTTCGGGTTTTTTGCGACTGTGTGGGTGTCCGCATCGCCCCACTCTCAGACGCCCCAACCGTGGCAGAACCAGCGTAAGCGCTGTGAATTCCGGGGGCTGGCCCGCCCTTTCCCTAATCTGAACTCCCGAGGGTGCCCCGCTTTTGTCGCGCTCCTTGCGACAGGGTGGGGATTTTGACTTGCCATCTCCACCGCAATCCCCATCAGGAGTGTGGCCGACCTCTCCGGGGTGATAGGGGCCGTCCTCAAAGGTCGACAACAGAAAAACCGAGGGTGCCTCACTTCTCGCGCTTTTCGAGAAGTGCGATTCCACAGTTCCGTCAATCCTGCGATTTTCTTCGACGATGGCGCAACCCCCTTCCCCTTATACTGGAAAGAAAATTGGATCGGTCTGCCTGGAATTTCGGCGCCGACCCGCCCTAACGAGGAGTTAATGGCCGCCTTAATAGATGCAATTGACGTCAGACGCAAGACCTTGTTCGAGCTTGAAAACACTCCGTTCTATTGCCTGGAAGCGGAGGTAAACACGCCCACCGCTCGTGGCGGCCAAACCCTCGTCCGCCTGAAGATGCGTAACCTTCTCACCAACGCCGTCTTTGAAAAGACCTTCAAGGCAAGCGACAAGTTCAAGGAACCCGATTTACTGTACGTCGACGCCTCCTATCTTTACAGCGACGGGGACGGTTCTCATTTTCTCGACCAGGAAACCTACGAAACCCTCACCCTTACCGGTGAGATGGTCGGCGATGCGTTGAACTTCCTGATTGAAGGCGCGTTGCTTCAGTTGCGCAAATACAACGGCAATCCCATCGGTCTGGAGCTGCCAACATTCGTTGAGCTCAACGTTGCCCGCACGGATCCGGCCGCACGGGGTGACTCGACGAGCGGCAGCGGGACCAAGACTGCCCAATTGGAGACCGGCCTCGAGATTCGAGTTCCCCTCTTCATCAAAGAAGGGGAAAAAGTGAAAGTGTCGACCGAAAACAGGGAGTTTGCGGGTCGGGCATAAGTCGGCTCTGCGCGCCTTCTCACCACGAGCCTCCTGTGCAACACCGCCAGCGTCATCCGACTCCTGCTCTGAGCGAAGCCGAAGAGTTGGGGTGTGCTTGGGGAGCATCCGAATCACTGCCAGCGCAACCGGGTTCGCGCTATAGTGGTTAGCGACCCCTTGAAACCTTTGCCCCATCGCTTTTTGTCGTTAAGTTCCATTCTTTGCCTTGTCTTTCTGTCGTCTTGCAATCGCCATCGCGAACGCGTGCTGGAGACTGCCTACGTTTCCGGCGTTCAGGCAGTCCTGCGCGACCAGGTGGCCGCCGTCTACGAAAAAATTGGAGTCGTCAAGAATGGCGACCGCGTCGAAGTGCTCGACCATGACCGCCGTTTCGTCAAGGTGCGTACCGCCACCGGCGTCACGGGGTGGGTCGAGCAGCGCTACCTCGTCAGCCAGCAAGTCTACGACCAGATCCAAAAGCTGGCCGCGGATAACCAAAAAGATCCCGTCCAGGCGCAAGGGACGACGCGCAACGACACCAATCTGCACGTCGAGCCGGGACGCGAAACCGAACACCTTTATCAAATCGCTTCGGGAGAAAAGCTGTCGCTGCTAAAGCGGGGTACGGCCGAGAAGTCGAGTGCGGCTGCGCCGCCGTCGCACGCCCCAACCGGAGCTAGTAAGAACGAAAATGAAGAAGAAAAAAAGTCAGCCCAGGCGAACTCAGCTCCGGCAAAGCCCGCTGCGGTAACGCCTGCGCCGTCAAACCCAGCTTCGGCAAAAGAAGACTGGTGGCTGGTGCGCGACTCCCACAATCGTGTTGGATGGGTGCTCGCCCGCATGATCGATCTCGACGTCCCGCTCGACGTCGCGCAATACGCCGAAGGCCAGCGCATTGTCGCCTTCTTCGTGCTCAGCGAGGTTCCGGATGGAGACAAAAAAGTCCCGCAGTATTTAACTGTCCTCACCGAACCGAAGGATGGCCTGCCCTTCGACTTTAACCAGATTCGCGTCTTTACCTGGAACGTAAGGCGCCATCGCTATGAGACCGCTTATCGCGAGCGTATGGAGGGCGTCCTGCCCGTGACCCTGGGGCAAGAGAATTTCGACAAGGAAGGCACGCTGCCCGTATTCACCGTTCATGTGCAGGATGACAACGGCAACCCAAGCGAGCGCAAATACAAACTGAACACTCCGATCGTGCGTCGCGTGCTCGCGCCCGGAGAACAACCGGTGCGCTCGGTGGCCAGAAAAACTGAAAGCGGAAAAACCAAGAGGAAGCGGCAGAGATAAAAATGTAGGGTAGACACGGGCTTTGCCCCGTCTTCGGGACAGCGATGAACCCTAGCCCCTAAAGGAGCGACTGATTTCGGAGCACTAGCGGCATCGCGGAAGCGATACCCCGATACGAATCCGAGCTTTTCAGCATTCGGTAGAGTCCGCGTCGTTATTGTCGCTTGTTTGAGCAATTTGTTCAGCCCTTGAAGGGACGCCGGCTATGCATCAGCTGTAGAAATCTGCGATGCTCTCGATCACCCACCGAATCTCGGCTTCGGTTAGCTCCGGGAACATCGGCAACGCCAGCACTTCCTGCGCAGCTTTCTCGGCTACGGGCAAGTCTCCCGCCTTGAGCCCGAGATAAGCGAAAGCAGGCTGTAGGTGCAGCGGCAAAGGGTAGTAGACCTCCGATCCGATTTTCCGTTCCGCCAGGAAGTCGCGCAGTTCATCTCGGCGCTGGGCGCGAAGCACATACTGATGAAACACATGCGTAGCGTGCGGACTCCGCGAAAGCAACCGCACTGGCGCACCGCTTTCGTTCAAGTTCTGGCTGGAAGTTAGTCCTGATTCCGCAAATAACCGATCGTAGGTCGCAGCGTGCTGCTGCCGTCTGCGGTTCCAATCGGCGATATGAGGCAGCTTCACACGCAACACCGCTGCCTGAATGGCGTCCATGCGCCCGTTCCAGCCAAATTCGTCGTGATGGTAGCGCCGCGGACTGCCATGATTGCGGAGCCGACGCATGTGCTCGCCCATCTGCGCACTCGTGGTAGTCACGATCCCCGCGTCGCCATAAGCGCTCAAATTTTTGGTGGGATAGAAACTAAAAGCGGCGCTGACACCAAGCGAGCCGGCGCGACGCCCGCTCCACTCGGCGCCAATCGCCTGCGCGGCATCCTCGACAATGGCCACCTGGAATTCCTGGGCAATTCGATCGAAGCGATCTATATCAGCGCACTGGCCGTAAAGATGTACGGGAAGGATGGCGCGTACGCTGCTTGAATGCTGCGCTGGCTTCGCTTCATCCGGTTCTCGATCGCGCAGTCGTTGACCAACGAGCACGGCATCGAGATTCAGCGTCTCGGGGTCGACGTCCACGAAAATCGGCGTGGCTCCAGCCCGCACAATCGCGCTCGCCGACGCGAAGAAGCTGAACGGCGTCGTAACGACCGAATCTCCAGGCTTTACCCCCGCCGCGACGAGCGCCAGCCAAAGAGCTTCGGTTCCCGATGCGCAACCGACGGCAAAAGCCGCACCCGTCAGGGCAGCAATCTCACTCTCGAGCGCCCCAACTTCAGGACCGAGAATGAAGCTCTGCGAATCGCACACGCGGGCGATGGCCTCCAGCACCTCTTCGCGAATGCCCTCGTACTGGCGATGCAAGTCAAGAAGAGGCACGGACGCGGGCGTTTCGTGCAGCGCTGCCTCCTGTGGCGATAGCGATGTTGCTGGAGATGAGAGCGGGGATTTCACAACAAGAGGATTTTAGCAGGCGCGGTCGGCGGCGTTGCGCTATCGTCTCACCGCAATCTTGGGGAGAACCGACGGCCGGCTAGCGCGGACAACTCGCGCACGTCCCGCGTTGTCTGGCGCATGGTCTGTCGCGACGTTTGTCGTAGGATCAGCCGCAGGCTGCTGACCATCCAGATAGCGCCGCCACGGTGCCAAGTCAGCGCGCAGCCGATCGAGATCGACATCGGAAAGCGAGTGCTCGGCGCCGTCCAGATTGCGCAGGGCCCGCTCCAGAACCGAGCGAGCACCCACATTGTTGCCGGTCGATTCATGATGAAAGGCGACTGCCAACTGAACCATTCCCTGAAGATGCCGCCGCGCAGGCTGGCCGCCAGGCACGGAGCGCCAGACGTCCTCAAGAACTTCGTGAGCGTCAAAGAAGTGAGCGCGATTAAAAAGATCGAGGCCCTTGCTGAAGTCCGCGCCGAGTTCCGCACCGTGATGATTGGGCCGCACCGTCATCTGGTCTCCGCCGAAATGGCTCAAGCCTGCCGTGCTTGGTAACCAATTCTGAGGTTACCAAAGTTTGGTACATCGGTAACTTACGCGGGACATTCCTTCCTCTCGGATGTAAAACTCCAAACTTGCGTGGATCAACCTCGAAGGGAAGAAGTGAGAATAAGTATGTCGCAGAAGCTTATCTCGTTTAGCGCAACGATGAGCGTGATCCTGATCCTGGCGTGCACAGCCTGGGCGCAGACCGCATCGATCAACGGAACGGTCACAGACGCTTCAGGAGCCGTGGTCGAACATGCGAAAGTGACGGCCACCAACACCGCGACCAACACTCCGCGGAACACAGAAACAGGAAGAGCCGGCGTTTACAGCCTTACTGAACTCGGGCCTGGCCCCTACCGCGTGACCATTGAGAAAGACAGCTTCCGGGTAGTAACGTTTGCCGCTTTGACGCTTACGGTTGATCAAACTGTGACTCTCAACGCCAAGCTGGAAGTGGGTAGCACCGGCGAACAGATCAGGGTGGATAGCGCGGCCGTGCCCGTGGACACGACGGATGCCGAACTCAGTAACGTCGTGGAACATGAGCAGATGACCGAGTTGCCTTTGATTCTGCGCGATCCCTACCAGTTGGTTTTGCTTTCGCCGGGCATCACCCAATCGGACAGCGCCCTCGGTGGCGTCTCGGTCAACGGAGGGCGCGAACGCAACAACAACTTCCTGCTGGATGGGGCAGACAACAACAATACTGATGTTCCGGGCTCTCTCGGCGGGATCACGGAGCAGAACCCCGACTCGACGGAAGAGTTCCGTATCATCACCAACAACTTCGCGCCGGAATACGGACGCAACAACGGCGCCATCATCGACGTGATTACGCGCAGCGGCACAAATGACTTTCACGGCAACGCCTTTTACTTCGGTCGCTGGGATGCGCTCGGCGCACGCGACTTCTTCAACCACGAAACCGATCCCACTACCGGCGAAGCGTTGCCGAAGAATCCTTATGTTCGGAACCTCTATGGAGCGTCGCTCGGCGGCCCGATCATCAAAGACAAGACGTTTTTCTTCCTCAACTATCAGGGCGACCGCTTCGTCACCAACCTCACCAATAACTCCACCGTGCCCACCGCGGCGTTTAAGACTGGCATTTTCACCTATACCAATCCCAACACGGCCGCCAGCCAGACGCTCAATGTGACCGAAGCCAGCTTGAAGAACAACGGCACCGGGGTTGGCCTCGATCCGATCATGCAAAAGATACTGGCGCTCTATCCCGCGCCCACCGTTTCTAGCGGGGATGGCGTGACCGGAACACTGTTTTTCCCCAGCGAGTCGCGGGAAAAAGACGAGGATGCCACCCTCAAGATTGACCAGAAGCTCACCAGAAACAACAGCTTTTCAGCGCGCTACATCTATAACTGGTTTTCCGATCCGAATCCCTATCACTCCGACTTTCTGCCCGGCGGACTGGGCGCAATCTACACCTCTCAGCGCACCCAGGGCTTGGCGTTGTCGCTGACTTCGACTCCCAACGCCACTCTGGTCAACGAACTGCGGGCGAGTGCAAACCGCACCCATCTGCCCTACGGGTGCACAGGGGTCAGTACGTTTGATAGCTTGGGATTTATCGACGCAGAGGGTCGAGGCTCTGATTACACGCTGCCGACGTTCAGCGGGTCCTCGGAAACAAACGGTTTCGGTTGCCAGGCCATCGGCGACCTCGATCAGGAGGACACCAGAAGCGGCACCTATCATTACCGCGACACGCTGACCAAAGTGCTGGGCAGGCACACCATGAAGTTTGGCGCTGAGTTCCGCAATGTCTATTCCAACAATTACTACGATTTCTACTCGCGCACAGTCTTCACATTCAATATCAACAGCCAGGACGGCATTCCTGTGCTGCAACACTTGCTCCCAAACATTGATAACTCCACCATTGAGGACATGACCAGTGCGCTTCTGGGCCTGGTGAATACCCAGTCGCAGACCCAGTTCTTCACCAGGGGCGGAGTGCGAAGAGCCAACGACGAACTGGACTTTCGCCAGCGGGAGTACGCAGGGTTTGGACAGGACGAATGGAAAGCCCTTCCCAACCTCACACTCACCTACGGCTTGCGCTGGGAGTATTACGCTGTGCCCTATGAGGCGAATGGCAATCTGTCGAATCTGTTCACAGACCC
>Ga0302325_10031312_pt1 | contig 10946 bp, 7 predicted proteins | sample Palsa_T0_2_FD_201948 | JGI IMG/M metagenome (GOLD analysis project Ga0302325, IMG submission 201948) | Peat permafrost microbial communities from Stordalen Mire near Abisko, Sweden - Palsa_T0_2 | ecosystem: Environmental > Terrestrial > Soil > Palsa > Peat permafrost | place: Sweden: Abisko... | reverse complement strand
ATAGCCCAAGCAAGGCACGCGGCCCCTAAGCTTGGACGCAACATAAGGCTGGTTACGCGCAACAAGGTTGTGGGCAGCCTTGGACCGGACGGGCGTTTGAAATTCCTATCCGCGACGCGACGTTTACCCACGCGGTCGCGGCTTTTCAGAAGGAATTTCCGGCGACGCTGCTCAGATTCGTCGTTGAGTCGAGCGCCGTGATTGAGCCCGTGCTCGACGGGCGCTGCGCCATCGGTGTCGTGGGGTCATGGGCGCTCATACCCCCGCAACTTACCCATGAAGTGCTGCTGTCAGTTAGGGTGTCCATGGTTGTTTCGCCAAAGCACCCGCTTGCGAGTCGACGCGGGCGGATACCAACCCCTGTCCTCGCCGAACACATCCAGATCTCGCATATTGATCCTAACGATATGACGGGCTTGTTAGTGGCGTCCCGCCCGAAGTATCCAAAAATTTGGCGCCTCTCTCACCTCGGCGCCAAGCTGGCTTTCCTGCGCGCGGGCTTGGGATTCGGAAGCATGCCCCTGCATACCATCGAGACGGAACTCGCAAGCGGCGCGCTCATTGAAATCACATCCGATCATGCGCCGCCCGGGGGCCACGTTATCGACATGGTGGCTATCTACAGGACCGACAGCCCACCGGGGCCGGCCGGCCGTTGGTTCATCGACCGCCTCAAGCAAGCACAGGCGCCGCCCTCTCAAACGTGAACTGTCTCGACCGCAGCCGGTTTCCGTTGCCGCCAAGGTTGTGCGTCGATGGCCGTCGATCCCGTTGCTGGCATCGAAAGCAAAGACGTTAACAGCAAACTCGCTTGCGATTTAGCGGCGCTGAGCCAATTTGCCAAGAGCGAGTCCGGCGCATCTTTGTAGCGTGACCAAGCAAACGAAACAGGAGAGGGCGCTCTCGAGCGACGCAGCCGATAGTCGGCTACTTGTAAGCGTTGCCACTGCTCAAGTATTGCGCACGATAAGGCGGGCGTTATCAGTGAGGTCTGACCGTAATTCCCCTGCAGCTGCATCGCATCGTCTGCATTACAGGGCAATATGGCAACCATTGGCCAGCTAGCGTTTGCCGGGCTTCAGCACCGTGCTCATGTGGTCGACAGAAAAATCGATGAGTGTCCTGACTCGCGCCGGCAGTCGGCGCCGCGCGAGATAGACGAACGACAGGCGCCCTGTAACCTACGGGCGGCCGCTCGGACGCGGAGTGTCCGTCACTGCGAGCGTCCCTGACGAGAATCATGGGTTCGCTACGACTTACCTGGCAATTGGCAGCTGAAGTTCGCTGCGTTGTTTGTGCTCCCTTTGCCGCGCCATTTCGCCTCTTTCGGATAAGCACACAGAGGCCGCGTCATCAAGATCGGCTGAGCCGGATCGTCATTCGTATACTTGGTGGCCACAATTCGCGATGGAGCTTTGCCCTTTTCAACCCACTGCTGAAGAGAGGAAAAGATGTTGTGTTCAGGGTCGAGGGCTTTGGAGCGATCCAGCAGATTACCGAAGCTGTTGGGGCCAGGTCCGAGGCCACAGTGCATCATCCCGGGGACCATATATAGTCGGTAGAAATCTTCAGTCTGCTTTTCTCCGCCCATTTTCGCGACGACATCCCGGTAGTAGTTCACTGAGGAAAGCGGTGGTGGTGAACCATCATTCCATCCGTGATAGTGCAACATCTTCCCGCCGTGCGCCTTGAAGGCGCTAAGATCGGGGTTGGTGGCATTCATGATGTTGCCGACCGCGCTAGTGGCGCGCTCCACATCGTCGTCGAAGTTGAGTGTGAGAGAGCTGTAATCCGGTCGCTGATACACGAAACTGCCGTAGAAACTGCTTGAAAACAGCAAATCAAGTGTTACCGGCGGAGCTTCTCCGTAGATGTAGCTCGAATAGCTGACCCCCGGCGGTCCCGGTTCCGCCTCCGCACCAGGCTGGTATCCCGGTGAAAGCCTCTGGCCTGTGCGGGGCGAACTCGCGCCGGCATAGATCTTCTGCAATGCCGAGAGTTGCGGCGCCGTGAGGCACGACTCCTCATCGGACCCTTTACAGAGGAGCTGCTCTGGATTGAAGTGACACGTGAGAGGGTGTTGAACGAACGGATCCGCATAGCCATCTTGCGCGCCACACGCTTGCAGTGCTGCCTTTTCGATTAGCTCGCGCTTTGAGGCCGGGATGTAACTAACGGGGTCTTTCAGAAGGGCTTGAGCATTCCACGCAAACCCGGCCATCAAGCTCATCCATGCGTGGCCTGGTGCACCCACGAGGATTCCTTTGAAGTCCTCCGGATATCGCTGAGCCTCCATCAGCGCTTCGCGACCTCCCGAGGAGCATCCGTTGAAGTAGTCGAACCGCGCAGAGCGGCCATAAAACTCAGAAACGATCCGCTTCGACACCACACTTGTGACGTGAACAGCGCGATAGCCAAAATCGATCCTCTTCTCGGGGTGCCCAATGGCCCAAGAACCGTCTGTTCCCGCGCCTGTGTGTCCGTCATCCGTCGCGGCGACAGCATGCCCGCTGGCGATCTGCGCGTACATCGGGGTATGGTTAATCGAGCCCGCCAGTCCGCCATTTCCTAGTTGGACGTAGTCTCCGCTCCAGGCCGACAGCGGCATCCATACTTCCAATCCGATCTTCGAGTCCGTACTTGGGGTCGCTTCGACCTTCACCATGCAATAAGCCGGATACGGTTGATGGATGGCTTGTTTGAGCCACTCCGTCGACGCATCACCCGCGGGAACGATTTCTGCGGAAAGAATAGTCGCATCCGTCAACTTGACCTGGTTAAGGGCCTTACACTCTTTTTGGGCGGATGCGAGCGCTGGCAGGACAGTCATGATCAGCGCACACACGAGGGATGAGCGTTTGGCGACGATGTGATCCATCCTTCTTCCTCTTCTCAAAAGACACCGAGTGACAGGTGGGGTTGCTTGCATTGTCAATTAGAAATCCCAGCGCATTCGTAGACCCAGGCGGCGCCGGTCCCCCTGGATCGCCAGATTGCTGATGACCGGACCGGGCAGGCCCGCTTCCTTGAGCAGCGAGGAATCGATATAGGACTCCTGATACTTGGCATCGAGAAGGTTGGTCGCAAAAAAAGCCACCTCGACTCGAGGTGCGGCGAAGTGATAGGTGATCGCTCCGTTCACGAGTGTGTAGGAGGGCATTATCGGCACAACCGGGTCCGAGAGGTCGGAGCCCGTGCGGTCTCCCTTGCCATTGGCGCCGAGCTGGAACTCCAGTGAGTCGCGCTCGAAAGGCACCGTGTAGTCTACATCGACATTGTAGGTCCAGTCGGGCACGAAGAGTATTCGGTCCGTGGGCGGGACGATGCCCGTGGTTTCGATGAACTCGTTGTAATTCGTAACCCGCGCGTGCATGAGGGTCAAGCCAGCATCGAAGCGCAGTTGCTCCGTCGCCCGAATGTGCCCCTCGAGCTCGGTGCCGTAGCTTGTGACGTGGCCCGAGTTGAGATTGATGCCGACGAAACCGACGCCGGTCGTGCTTGGCGCGAGGGCATTCTGACCGATGTAGTTGCTGTAGTCGTTGTAGAACACATCCCAGTTGAGCGCGACATGGCGATCCAGCAGTTCCATCTTCGTGCCGAGCTCATACGTCCATACCGAGTCGCCTTTGTAGATCGGATTTGGCGCACCCGGCCCATTCGAACCGCCGCCCCGAAAGCCGCGCGCGACGGAAGCGTATGTCATGAGATCTTCGGTGATGTGTCTGGTGAGAGTAAACCGCGGCTCCCACTCATTGGCACCGTATTCGGCCGCAGCTACCCCCGTGTTGGAGGCATCTAAAATTTGATGATCAAAGCGAAGACCCGCGGCGAACTCCCAGTCGGGCGCGAATTTCCAGAACACCGTGCCATAAACCGCCTGCGCGTGTTCATCAGTATCCGCTGTGGCGGGCACCGTGAGCGCGAGCGGTACGAGGGTGGTGTAACCGGTCTGGTCATTGGTATATCCAGTCGCAAACAGACCGAAGAGGGTGGATACGCTGTCCGAGTATTTTGTGTCGAAACGCACCTCTCCCGTGGTCGTCTTGAAAGTACCGTTGCCGGCGGAGATGAGGAAATCGATGGGGCTGTAATCGCCGTCGCCTCTGCCATTATTGGTGCGCTGGTCGAAAGAGGCGATCGCTGTAATCGTCGTCGAGAGGGAGGAAACGTCAAATACGCCTTTCAAGTTTCCTCCTCGGTAATCGAGCAGCTCGATAGAGTTGATGTTCGTGTTGGCACCAAGATGAAAATCGGTTGTTCCGGTCACGTCCTGATACGGCGTGCTTCCGCCCTTTGCCTGGTCGTAGTAAACGTTAATGGTGAATACCGCAAAATCGGCGGGCTCGAAACGCAAGGTCCCATGGGTGGAGCGCTGGTAGAGCGGATTGGCGTAGCCACCCGCGAGATAGTTCTTTTGGAAGCCCTCCTGGTCGTGATACGCGACCGCGATACCCCCTTGGAGGAGGCCGGGAATTAGCGGCCCGCTTACGGCGATTGCGGCGGTCTGGTAGTCGTCGGGACCAGCGCCCGCAAGGCTCACATGCCCTTCAAACTCATCGCTTGGTTGCTTCGTGATGACGCTGATAGCTCCGCCCAGCGTGTTGTTCCCGAAGAGCGTTCCCTGTGGACCGCGCAGGACCTCGATTCGCTCCACATCGACGATGGGTAGATTGAGATAAGACGTATTCGGCTCGTACACGCCATCGACGAAGATACCGACGCCTGGCTGCACGGTGTCGATGAGTGTCGTACCGACGCCGCGGATCGACATGAACACCCGTCCCACAGAATCCGAATTGATGTCGAGCCCCGGGGTGATGGCTGCGATGTCCTTCACGGTAATGATTTGCTGCTCTTCAAGCTGTTGGCCGGAAATCGCAGTGACGGAGATTGGCACGTCTTTCAAGCTCTCCTCACGCCGTCGGGCGGTCACGACCACGTCCTCGAGCGTCCCGGGCGCGCTCGGTGCAGCGGCTGCCGGTGGGGTTGTTTGGACGTCCGCGGCAGCGTCGGCCCAAGCACCCGCGCTGGCGACCAACATGAGCAGGCCGCCGAAGAGAATGTGCAATTGCTTCGCCATATCGACTCCCCCGCGCGACGCCCCAGGCCCCAAACGACGGCGGTCGAGTGAGCGGCGCGATTGTTGTGGTCTTGACGAGCGAATGACATGGATTGCCAGCACGCCCGACTTTTTGAACGGGCTGATTCTATCCACCCAATGACAAAGCTGTCAAACAGGTTGGCCCAAAACAGTCCATAAAGCGGGAAATCTAACTAAATAAGGCCTATCCTATCCGATAGGACGGGTGTGGAAGGGTGTCTGCCGGTCGCAGGGTGTGGTCAGCACCGGGGTTGACCAAGGGCGAGGCATGGGTCGAAATCCCACGGAATATCGTGGTCAGGCGTCAGTGACTGGCATCGACCGCCTCAGACCTACCGCTGGTTTCTGCGACTATTCGAATGCGCGACGACGGCGCGGCGGTGCCGGGCTCGGTGATTCGAGATCAATCATTGTCACCAGCGCTGCAGCGACCAATAACATGGCGGAAAGCGCCCAAAGGCTGGGTCCGTAGCTGCCGGTCGATTTCTTGATGAATCCGAGCAGGGACGGTCCAACGAAGCCACCTACGTTACCCAGTGTGTTGATCAGAGCGATTCCGCCGGCGGCGGAGGCGCCCGTAAGTACTCGGGTTGGCAACGTCCAGAACGGGGGAATCGACGCGTATATTCCCGACGCTGCCACAGTGATGGCGATGAGACTCATCGTGGGCGACAAGTGGGGCCAAGCGCTGGCGGCAAGTCCTAGAGCGCCGAGCAGGGCCGGCCACGCGACGTGACGCTGGCGCGCTTCGCGATGCCTATCAGAATATCGACCCCATGCGTACATCGCACACCCCGCGATCGCGTACGGGATCATCGTCACCAGTCCGGTCTCGCGGTTTGTAAGCTGGCCTATGCTCTTAATGATCTGGGGCAGCCAGAACCCATAGGTGTATAAGCCGACGCAAATCCCGAAATAGATAACTCCGAGTAACCATACCCGCGCATTGCATATTCCTTGGGCGACGGTGGTTTCGCTTGCGTGGGGGAAGGCCAAGCGCTCATTCGCCAGCTCGCCCTCAAGCCACTGCTGCTCCTCCGGAGAGAGCCAGGTGGCGTGTGCCGGCGAATCAGCCAGGTAGCGCCGCGTCAAACACCCCAGCAGCACGGCGGGCAGTCCCTCCAGCAAGAACATCCACTGCCAGCCCTTCAGTCCCCACTCGTTGAGCGCAAGCAGCGCGGTGGAGATTGGCGCACCGATCACATTGGAAATTGGCAAGGCGAGCAGAAAAGCTCCCAAGATTCGGCCGCGGTAAGCGGCTGGAAACCAGTACGTTAGATAGAGGATCATTCCCGGGAAGAACCCGGCTTCAGCGACGCCCAAAAAAAAGCGCAGCAAGTAAAATGCACCGGGCCCGTTGGTAAAAGCCAGTGAGGCGCTGATGAGCCCCCAAGCGATCATTATCATTGAGATCCAGCGTCGCGCCCCAACGCGTATCAAGATGGTGTTGCTGGGAATTCCGGACAAGATGTAGCCCAAGAAGAAGATGCCCGATCCGAAGCCGAACATTACGGGGGTGAGCCCGAGATCAGCGTTCATCGTAAGTGCTGCGAATCCGATGTTCACGCGATCGAGGAAGGAAACTAGATATAGAAGACCCAAGAACGGAATGATGCGGCTGGCAATTTTCCGAACGGTCAGAACGCCAAGTTCGTGAGCGGTTCGCGACGCGAGTGAGCTATCAGCGGAATTCATTCAACGCTCCCTCGATGTGATTTCGCCCCGAAGCGATCAAAAGACCGCCAGTTCGGCCCCCATCCGTCGGGCGGCCGATGGTAGCCAAGCAGGACTAACCTGTCAAATAGGCTTCCTAGATTTCCATAGAGATCTAAACTGAAGACGCCGCAATATTCGGGGGATTATTTAGCGCGAACACGCCATTTACAGCAAAACGGACGACCTGATGCCACCAAAACACTAGCCTAACCTATCCAATAGGCTCTAGACTAGAACGGGGTGAGAAACGGCGGTGGCTTCTTGCCGACGCAGCGCGAAGGACATCGGCGTCCCGCAGCGAAGCGATCGTTCGGCCAAGAGCATCGAAAGACGGTAGATTTTAAAGAGTTCCATGCAGAAGGGCTGAGGTCGCCGAATGAACCAATCGAATTTCAGTAATACTTTGCAACCCGACACCGTGTCCGCGCAGGTGGTGCGTCGCGTATTAGAGAAGATCAATGATGAACATTTGCGCGCAGGGGATAGCGTCGAGAGCGAAGTACAACTTTCCCGTGACTTGGCGGTTAGCCGTGGCAGCGTTCGCGAGGCCTACCGTATTCTGGCAGCGCTGGGTGTTCTTGAGATCGGTAATGGGCGAGCGCCGCGCGTACATCCGGTCAATGCCGTAGCGCTCGCGCAGATATTTACGCACGCGTTGCACATTGCGCACGCCACGCCCCTACACGTGCTCGAATTTCGACGCGGCGTAGAAGTGCACGCAGCACAACTCGCCGCCCGCTTCGCGACTGAGGAGCAGCGTTCGCAACTGCGCTCACTCATACGTGAAATGCGCGCGTCGCTCTCCAATGAGACCCGTCGGGTAGCAACTGACATGGCGATTCATGTGACGCTCGCCGAGGCGAGTAATAACCCCCTTAACTCGCTGGTTCTCACCGCCCTGCATCAGGCCATCTCCCAGTCGCTGCGGCAAGATCACACCGACCACCGCAGTGAGGTCGAGATCGTCAAGATCATAGATGCGCACGAGGCCATCGTTGACAGGGTGTGCGCTCGCGACTCGGTGGGCGCGGGTGCTGCGATGTCTTGTCACTTTGACCTATCGATCAACTCATTGTTTCACCCCTCGCAACCACCCACGCTGACCTGAAAGCGAAAGAGCTGCATGATTTCCGAGCACGATATGTCCGGCCTTTTAGTTGACCTTCGAGAGTGCCTGGGCGAAGAAGCCGTGCTCGACTCGGCGGCACTAGCTAGCCGAGCGCGCAATTACTGGGACTCGGCTCCACTGCAGGCTCGCGCGCTCGTGCGGCCTAAATCCACCGCAGCGCTCAGTCGCGTCATGAACTTGTGTCATGCGCGGGGACAAACGGTTGTCGTGCACGGAGGGTTAACGGGTGTGTGTGATGCGGATCGGTCCACCGCGGACGATGTAATTGTCTCATTCGAGCGCATGACCGCGATCGAGGAGATCGATACCGTTGGGCGGACGGTAACCGTTCAAGCTGGGTGTCGATTGGAGGCGCTGCAGAAGGCCGTGGAGCAGGAGAACCTTTATTTTCCGCTCGATCTCGGAGCACGAGGCTCTTGCACTGTGGGCGGAAATGTCGCCACTAATGCGGGCGGCACCAACGTGATCCGTTTCGGCATGATGCGAGCTTTGGTTCTGGGCCTCGAGGTGGTATTGCCCGACGGCACGATCGTCTCATCCATGAATCATATGCTGAAGAACAACACCGGCTACGATGTGAAGCAGCTCTTTATCGGTAGCGAAGGGACGCTCGGCATCATTACGCGCATGGTGCTGACGCTTAAGGAAAGATCGCTCAGCGTCAACACGGTATTCGCGGCAGTTGGGGATGGCGAGAAGTTAGCGCCGCTCCTGAAGCTCATGGACCAGCGCTTAGGTGGCACGCTGAGTTCGTTCGAAGCGATGTGGGGTGATTACTATCGCGCCGTCACCGCGCCGGGCTGGCATCACGCGCCGCTGGATCGACAGCACAACTTTTACGTTATCGTCGAGGCGCAAGGACCCAAACAGGCCGACGACACGCGTCGTTTTGATGCGGCCATTGAGGAGGCGTACGAAGCGAGTCTCATTGTTGACGCAATCGTACCGAAATCTGACAAAGAGCGGGCGCAGCTCTGGTCCATTCGAGAGGATTTCGATGCGCTGCGCCAACACAAGCCGCTCTTCCTATACGACATCAGCCTGCCAATACGCGACATGTTGCCTTATGCCGAAGGGGTCAAGACAAATTTGCTCAAGCAGTGGCCCGCGAGCCAGTTCTTCGCCTTAGGTCACATAGGGGATGGCAATCTGCATTTTTTTGTCGCCCCCGGTGAAGCGGGCGACAGCGCGGCACAACATGCAGTTTGTGACGAGCTCGTCTATCGACCCTTAGCGCGACTGGGAGGCGCGGTGTCGGCGGAACATGGGATCGGACTCGAGAAGAAGGAATGGTTATCGGTATCCCGTACACATTCTGAGCTAGAACTGATGAGACTTCTGAAGCGCACGCTCGACCGAAAGAACATTCTCAATCCAGGCAAGGTGATCGATGCCTAGAGAAAAGCTCTCGGCCGCCCACAACCTCCTCAATCGCGGCAACGTCATCGATTGTTGAAGCGTACTGGTGGCGCGGAAGTGCAGCTGATCCTGCTGCATGGGGCTACGCTCAACGGGCGCATGTGGGATCCGGTGCGACGCGAGCTCGATCCCGCCTATAAGGTCGTTGCGCCGGATCTTCCCGGACACGGTGCACGCCGCGCCGAGCGCTACACGCTTGCTGCGGCAGTCGAGACGGTGCGGCAGTGCGCAGCCGCATACCCTGCATCCTCCGTGCTGCTGGTCGGCGACTCTCTGGGAGGATACACAGCCCAGGCCGCGGCTGAAGCGATCCCGGCGGGTCGGCTTAAGGGGTTGGTACTCGGCGGTTCAAGCGCAAACCTCGTGGGCCGGCATCTGCTTCCATATTACGCACGCATGGCCACATTCCGTCTGCTCATCACGCTCTTTGGAGAGCCCCGCCTCGTAGCGGCATTACTGCCTCGAAAATTACGCCAAATGGGTATTACCGAAGCCGATGCCGAGGCGCTGCTCGCGGCTGGGATTCAGCTCGGCGCGTTCGGGCAGGCCGTGCAGTCCCTGAGCAAGTTTGATTTCCGGCGCAACCTAGCCCACATCTCGCAACCGATACTGTTCGTTAACGGAGATCAGGACCGGGGTATGGTGGCTCAAGAGGCAAGCTTCGTAGCTGCCGCCCGCGCGGCGCAAGCGCATCGGTTTGACCGTTGCGGTCACGGCGTAAGCTTACTGCGCCCCGCGGAATTTGCCGCGCTCGTCAATCGTTTCGTGGCCGAGGTGTGCGCGACTTAGGGCAACTCGATTGCGGAGGCAATCATTTTTTAGCTTGCGGCATCATCGGTCACTTCCATCGCGTTTGCATGATAATCACGCTCGCAGCCTGCAATGTGCGACCAACCGGCATGACACATCGCGTCCGGAAGGCATCTTTATTCGCTCAGAGCATTTCGGACACGTCTGCGGGCGCAATGATGCTGCGCCGCAACTTCGCATAACGGGCTATTACGGTGATTACGCTTGAAACTAGTTAGTTCAGCCTTCGACTGTCGTTCTCGGGCGATCGGTACCACTGTCGACCTCGTTGTGCCAGCGTCCTTTCTCGTCCTCGTAGGAAATCTGCGTTGTATCTCCCGGCGTAGTCTGTTCGCTCGCAGCAAGTTTGGCTGCCTTGCGGGCCGCTTCCCGAGTCGGAAAGGGCTCGGAGTATGTGCCGTTTGCTTCATAGGCCCAGCCGCCATCATGCTTTAGAACCTTATAGGTGATTTTACTCATCTGATCGATCCTCGTGTTCAGCAAAAAAATGGGAAGCAAGGATACCATTCCACGCTGGCCAAGAAACTCCGGGATTCCTCCATAGCAGAGCAAATAGACGATGAGAGAAAATGCTGCCGAAGCTGTCATCGGTCTATTGCCGAAAGCACCTCGCACGCGCAACCAATGGCGGGGCAGAAGCTCTTTACGCTGCAGACGGTTGCGCCTCGACTGCAGGGACTTGAAGCTGAGCCGAACGGTGCCGCCCGTGCGGGCGGGTTCTCCTTGCACGCCGGCGTGGACATTGCGTCGCATCAGCGTGAGAAGCTTGAA
>Ga0302325_10031311_pt1 | contig 10946 bp, 10 predicted proteins | sample Palsa_T0_2_FD_201948 | JGI IMG/M metagenome (GOLD analysis project Ga0302325, IMG submission 201948) | Peat permafrost microbial communities from Stordalen Mire near Abisko, Sweden - Palsa_T0_2 | ecosystem: Environmental > Terrestrial > Soil > Palsa > Peat permafrost | place: Sweden: Abisko... | reverse complement strand
AAGGGAGCAACAGAGTGTCGGTCATGGCACATGGCCAAAGGTGACTCTTGTCATGTCTTGCCGTAAAACGTGATTTCTGTCATGTTCTCCGCGCGGCGAAACCGGCGGACACGGCTCGGGCGCCGGCCCAGGAGCGCGCAGCATGAGCATCGGCGGTTCGACCCCCGCGCCTATCAAGATAGCCCTCACCGTCGACGATCTCTTCCAGTGGAAAGGGGTTCCCCCAGCGGATGGCTATGACTTTCGCTCGATCGCCAGCCGATTGACAGAGGCCTTTGCGGGTCATGGCGTCAAGGGCGTCTACGCCTTCTCCAATACCGCCCCGGCCGACGACCCGCGCACTCTCGCTCAGGTATTCGACCACTGGGCCGAGCAAGGTCACTACACGGGCAATCACACCCACAATCACGCGAGCCTGAACTGGCTGTCGCCACAGAACTACATCCGCGACATCGAGCGAACGGAACGGCTGATCCGTCCCTGGTCAGACGCCGCGCCGGTTCGCTATTTTCGACATTGTTTCGACATGTGGGGAGACACGGTCGAGAAGCGCGGCGAGGTCATGGACTGGCTGAACCGCGCCGGCTACGCAATCGCGCCGATCAGTCTTTGGTTCTACGACGCCCAGTTCAGCATCGCCTATGGTCGGGCGATGTATTCCGGCGACCGCGCCGCGATGAAATGGCTGCGCGAGGCGTTCGTCGAGACGGCGCTGAAGCAGCTGCGCACTCAGGCCGCGGCCGCCAGACTGATTTTCGGCCGCGATCCGGTGCATATCTGGCTGATCCACGGCACGGCGATCGCCGCCGACGCCATCGGCGCCATCCTCGACGGCTTCGCCGCGCGTGGCGTCGAGTTCGTGTCGCTGCAGGAAGCCATGCAGGACCCGATGAACCAGCGGCAGCCGATCGTGACGCCGCTCTTCCGCAATCAGGTGCAGAAATGGGCCGAGCTGAAGGGCGTACCGATCGAGGACTGCCCCCCGGCGATATTGGAGGAACTGGACTCAGTCTGCCCCATCCCCGGGATGGGCGGCGACGAACTGGTGTCGGCCATCTTCGAGACCGCGGCGCGAGCGGCCGGCGCCGAGGGGGACATCAGCGGGTTCCGCGTCGACTAAGCGCCCACCGAGCCGTCCGGTTCTGGTCCTCGGCGAAGACCGAACCGGGTCGCGACGCGACTCTCCAGAGCTTCTTCATTCAGTGACCCGTCCACATGGATGACGGGCAGGCCGGCCGCTGCGGCCGTGCCCTGGAGGGATGCGGTGAAGAGCCGGTCCCGCTCGGAACCAGTGGATCGTCGACTTGCCCGCGCCGCTGCCGCCGCCGATCCAGTAGACGCGCCGCAATCGCTGGCGCAATGCGGCGGAATCGAGACTGGCGTCGGATCGGGTCGGCTGCGTCACGTCGATTTGTAGCCAGGTGGTGTTCGGCCGTCGCCTGGAATGCGTGGTAAGGCATGCCGATGAGCGAGCCGCCCGACCCTGCCGCCGAGACGCCGATCCAGCGCGCCCTGCGTCTTAAGCAGGCGGCCGTCGATGCCCGGCCCAAGCCGCCGCGCGGCGGCAAGTTCCAGCGCCAGCAGACGGCCGCCCTCGCCTCGGGCAAGTCGAAGCCATGGCTAAAGCGCTGAGGGGGTCGGACGAGGTCAGACGCTTTCGCCGCCGGGAGCCGGATTTGGCGAAATCGACGCTAAGGCCCCTAGCGAGCCCGTACAGCCGATTCGTGGTGTTACCGGTAGTACCCTAGCCGGGACCCCCGGCGAGGGGCCCTGGCGCCCCTCCAGGCGTCGCTGGAGGCCATGTCATGCTGAGACCTACGCCGCCTTCGCATCCAGCGCCCTGAGCGCCGGGGCGGCTTCGTCCAGCGCGGCGCGGATCGTGCCGACGAGCTGGTCGATCTCGGCGTGGGTGATGATCAGCGGCGGGCTCATCACGATCGAGTCGCGGACGCCGCGCACCATCAGGCCGTTCTTGATGCAGAGATCGCGCACCATCACCCCGGCCGGGCCCTCCTTGCCGCCGAAGCGCTGGTTGGTCCCCTTGCGGGCGACGATCTCGACCGCGCCGATCAGGCCGAGCGAGCGGGTCTCGCCCACCAGCGGATGCTCGGCGAGCCCCGCCAGCGCCTGGGCCAGGTAGGGGCCGGTGTCGTTCGCGGTGCGCTCGACCAGTCGCTCGCGCTCCATGATCTCGATGTTCTTCAGCGCCACGGCCGCGGCGGTCGGATGGCCGGAATAGGTGTAGCCGTGGACGAAGTCGCCGCCGACCTCGCGCAGGGTTTCGACGATGTGGTCGGCGACGCCCACCGCCGAGATCGGCAGGTAGCCGGAGGAGAGCCCCTTGGCCATCGAGACCAGGTCCGGCTTGACGCCGAAATGCTGGAAGCCGAACCAGCGGCCCAGCCGGCCGAAGCCGCAGATCACCTCGTCGCAGACCAGCAGGATGCCGTATTTGCGGCAGATGGCCTCGATGCGCGGCCAGTAGTTTTCCGGCGGGATGATCACCCCGCCGGCGCCCTGCACCGGCTCGCCGACGAAGGCGGCGACGTTCTCCGGGCCGATCTCGAGGATGCGGTCCTCGACCGCCTGGGCGGCCCGTTCGCCGAACGCCGCCGGGTCCTCGCCGAAGCCCTCGTTGAAGCGGTAGGGCTGCATCACGTGCTCGATGCCCGGCACCCAGGGGCCGCCCTGGACGTGCATGTGCTTCATGCCGCCCAGGCTGGCGCCGGCGATGGTCGAGCCGTGGTAGCCGTTGACCCGGGCGATGATGACGTTGCGGTTCGGCTCGCCCTTGGCCTGCCAGTAGTAGCGGGCGAGGCGGATGACGGTGTCGATCGCCTCGGAGCCGGAGTTGTTGAAGAACACGTGGCCCAGGTTGCCGCCCATCAGCTCCGCGACCTTGGTCGCCAGCAGCACCGTGGGCGGCGCGACGGTCTTGAAGAAGGTGTTGTAGAACGGCAGCTCCAGCATCTGGTCGTAGGCGGCCTTGGCCAGCTCCTCGCGGCCGTAGCCGACCTGGACGCACCAGAGGCCGGCCATGCCGTCCAGCAGCGCATTGCCGTCGCCGTCGTAGATCGTGCTGCCCTGGGCGCGGGTGATGATGCGGCTGCCGCCCATCTCGCGCATCAGCTTGTAGTTGGACTGGGCCGGCAGGTGGTGGGCGACGTCGAGGCGGCGCAGCTCGGCGATGTCGTAGTTGCGAAGGGTCACGCGGGGGTCCTCTCGTCTTGCTGGACGCGCTCGCCGCGCAGCACGCGGCCGAACAGTCGGAAGAAGGCTTGGGAGTCGGGATTGGCGTCGGTGCGCCACTCGGGGTGCCATTGCACCGCCAGCACCTGGGCGTCGCCAACCTTGGCCGAGACCGCCTCGACGAGGCCGTCGGGCGCCGTGGCTTCGACCGCCAGGCCGGCGCCCAGCCGGTCGACGGCCTGGAAGTGGACGGAGTTGACCTTCAGCGCCTCGCGGCCGAGGCCGCGGCTGAGCAGGCCGCCGGGCGTCAGCTTCACCGGATGTTCGTGGGCGAACATGGCGTCGAACGCCGCGTCGTCCGGCGCGTGGTGGGGGATGAGGCGCGCATCGCGGCTGGCGTCGCGGCGCAGGGTGCCGCCGAACGCGACATTGATCTCCTGCAGGCCGCGGCAAATGCCGAACACCGGCTTGCCGAGCTCGATCATCGCCTCGATCAGGCCGGCGGTCATGGCGTCGCGGCCGGGATCGTAGGGGCCGGCCGTGTCGAGGGCGCCGGCCTGGCCGTAGCGGACCGGATCGACGTTGGAGGGGCTGCCGGTGAGCAGCAAGCCATCCAACCGTGGCGCGACCTCGCGGGCGCTCATCAGCTCCGGCAGGGCCGGGACCAGCAGGGCGGCGACGCCGGCATAGCGCAGGGCGTGGACGACGTAGCGATTGATCACCGCCTGGGCCGGCTCGGTCCCGATCGTGCGGGTGCAGCAGCTGATGCCGACGACGGGGCGGGTGACGGAGGGCTCAGGCATTCTTCAGGCACCAGTCGTAGTCGAGCGGCGAGACCTCGGCGAAGAAGCGGTCCTGCTCGGTGCGCTTGACGATGGTGAACATCTCCACGAACCGGGCGCCCAGGTAGTCGCGCAGCACCTCGGACGCGGCGAAGGCGTCGGTGGCGGCGAACCAGTTGGCGGGCAGGCGCCGGCCGCTCTTGGCGGCGTGGGCGTAGCCGTCGCCGACGACCGGCGGGCCCGGATCGAGCTTCTGGGTGAGACCGTGGTGGACGCCGGCCAGCAGCGCGGCCAGCGCCAGGTAGGGATTGGCGTCGGCGCCGGCGACCCGGTGCTCGATGTGGCGCCCGGCGGCGAAACCGGCCGGCACCCTGAGCGAGACGGTGCGGTTGTTCACCCCCCAGGTCGGGGCGACCGGGGCGTAGGAATTGGCGCGGAAGCGGCGGTAGGAATTGGCGTTGGGGGCGAAGATCGCCATGCCGTCGGCGAGGCCGGCCATCAGCCCGCCGACCGCGTGGCGCAGCGGCGGCGCGCCGGCCGGATCCTCGCTGGCGAAGATGTTGCGGCCCGCCGCGTCGTTGACGCTGACATGCAGGTGCAGGCCGCTGCCGGCGCGCTCGGCGAACGGCTTGGCCATGAACGTGGCCTCGCAGCCGCGGGCGGCGGCGACGCCCTTGGCGATGCGCTTGTACATCACCGCCTCGTCGGCGGCGCGCAGGGCGTCGGGCCCGTGCTTCAGCGTCAGCTCGAGCTGGCCCGGCGCATATTCGGAGATCGCGCCCTCCAGCGGCACGCCCTGGACGTCGGCGGCCGACCACAGCGCCCGCAGGAAGCCGCTGACGTCCTCCAGCTCGCGCAGGCCGTAGACGCCGTGCAGGCTCGGCCGCTCGGCGCCCGGCCCCACGGCGGCGAGTTCGATCCCGCCAGCGGCGGTCCGTTGGCCATCGACCAGGTAGTATTCGATCTCGCAGGCGACGACCGGGATGAGCCCGTCAGCCGCGAACCGCTCGATGACGCCCCGCAAGACGTGACGCGGGTCGAGATCGTTGGGCGTCCCGTCGAGTTCGTAGAGCGAGGTCAGCACCTGGGCGGTGTCGTCGCCGAGCCAGGGTGCGGGGACCAGCGTGCCGGGCGCAGGCCAGGCGACGCGGTCGGCGTCGCCATCGGCCCAGACCAGGCCGGTGTCCTCGCAATCCTGGCCGGTGATGTCGCAGACCAGGATCGAGCCCGGCAGGAAGCGGCCGTTCTGATAGACCGCGGCCATTTCCGAGCGCCGCAGCCGCTTGCCGCGCGGCACGCCCGACATGCCGGTGAAGATCAGCTCGAAGAACTCGATGTCCGGATGGGCGGCGAGAAAGGCGCGCAGTTCGGCCGGATCGGCGATGGCCGGATTGGCAATGGGACGAGCGGAGGCGGACAATCCGGACACCTTGGGTTCAACGGCCTTTGAGACCGGCGCAAGACATAGGCGCGCCAGTCGGCATCGCAACTCAGCCGTTCTGTGATCACTTTTTGGCGGACGCACTGCGCCCGTCAAGAGGGGCGCGGCCGATATCTGTGATCACTGTTGCGCGAAATGGCCGCGTAGCTGGCTCAGCCGATCCGCGCGTAGCTCAGACGGCGCGCGAGCCAGCAGCCGACTTCGACCTCGACGGTCCGGCCCGCGTCGTCCCGCCGGAACGCCAGGGTCCAGTCGCCGGGCGGCGTGTGGTCGAGGGCGCGGGGGCACGGCAGCGCCCACAGATCCGGCCCGATCGGCGCCAGCTGCTCCATGCGGCCCTGCCCGAGGAACCCCGAGCAGCCGCCGTAGAGCGCCCCGCCGGCGTCGACGATGGTGATCTCGGCGTCCAGCTCCGCGCAATGGTAGCGGCCGGCGATGTCCTTCGAGGGCTCGCCCGAACGGGGACTCAGCAGCGACGTCTGGTTGTCATGCGGCAGGTCCATCCAGAGGCCGCCTTCGCCCGGCCGCAGCCGGCTGTTGGCGTCCCCGGCCGTGCCGTCGTCATTGAGGTCGAGCAGCGTCGCCGAATGACCGTAGCGCAGGCTGACCCTCCCCTCCGGCGCGGCCTCGATCCGGACGGCGAGGCCGGTCTGCGGCTCGACATAGGCGCCGAGCCAGGCCGGCTCGGGCAGGCTGGAAACCCGCGCCGGCCGGTCGACGTCCAGCACGGCGGCCAGCAGGTCGAGCGCCGCGGCGTGGGCGTTGGCGAAGTGGTTGAACATCACCACCACCGAGAGGCGGTCCGCGGCGATGTGCAGGCGGCTGCTGCGCCAGCCGCGCAGCGCGCCGCCGTGGCCGGTGAAGGGGCGATCCAGCTCGCGACCCCGGGCAATCCCGAAGCCGTAGGCCGCGGGCGCGCCGTCGGCGAAGGTCACTGGCGCGGACAGGCGCCGATAGAGGCTGGTCTCGTCGTCCCGGGTGGCGTCGATGTGGCGCTCCCAGGCGATCATGTCGTCGAGGCTGGCGCCAAGGCCCGCGTCGCCGGTCCAGAGGATGCGGTTCTCCGCGGCGCGGAAGCCGGGGCCGACTGCGCCCTCGTAGCCCTCCGTCCCATCCGGCATGGCGCGGGTGTCGGCGGCGAGCAGCGCGCTTTCCATCCCGACCCGGTCGAAGATCCGGGCACGGAGCAGCTCGGCGAAGCTGCGGCCGGTGCGCGCCTCCAGGATGTCCGACAGCAGGCGGAAGTTCTGGTTCACATAGGAGAACCGCGTCCCCGGGGTGAAGTGCAGGGTGCGGGTTCCAGCGATCACGCGGGCCGCCTCGGCGTCGCCGAACGCCGACTCGGCCGGCGCGCCGTGCAGCATCGCCACCGCCCAATAGTCGCGCAGCCCCGACTGGTTGTGGCACAGCTGCAGCGCGCCGGGCGCCGGCTGCTGCAGGTTCGGCAGCCGGGCCGCGACATCGGCGTCGAGCGCCGACGGGTCGGGAAACGCGTCGAGCACCAGGCCGCAGGTGAACTGCTTGGTGATCGAGCACATCCGGAAGAGGGTCTTGGGCGTGAACGGGATGCGCAGTTCGGCGTTGGCCCAGCCCCAGGCGTGGCGCGCGATCACCTCGCCTTCGCGCAGCACCGCGACCGCGCCGCCGGGTCCCGCATAGGCTCTGGGCAAGGCGTCCAATGCCCGATCCAGACGCGTCGTCAGCGTGGTCATGTGTCAGCGGTCGCCAAGCAGCGCTTCGAACGTCGACGTCACCCGCGCGATGAAGACGTCGCGCTCGCGCCCCGCCAGCGCCTCGCCGCGGATCAGGCGCTCGACCAGGCAGCCGATGAACACCGCCGCCAGGACACGGGCGCGCGCCGGGGCGTCTTCGCCGCCGAGCCATTCGCGGATCGGCTCCAGGAAGCGCTCCTGCACGGCGACGTTCAGCAGCGGCGCGGTCGTCGGCGAGGTCGCGGCGCGCAGCAGGAACTGGAAGCGGTGGGTGCGCGCCTCGTCGGACGGGACGGCGCCCGCCATCGTCGCGGCGACGTCGCGGGCGAACGACGCCCGCTCCCAGTGGCGGAAGATCTCGGATCCGAACGAGGCCTTCAGCGCCTCGGTGAACAGGGCTTCCTTGCCGCCGAAGTAGCGCTTGATCAGGGCGACGTCGGCGCCGGCCTCGGCGGCGATGTCGCGCAAGCCAGCGCGGTCGTAGCCGAGCCGCGCGAACTGCGCCTTGGCCGCCTCCAGGATCGCCGCGCGGGTGGCCTGGGCGTCGCGCCGGCGGGGCGGCGCGGGGTCGCGGACAAGGGTCGAAGCGTCGCTCATGCGGGCGAGTGTAGCCTGCCCTGGCCGGTTCGTCAGGCCCGGGCGGGGATCACCACGTTCATGCTCTCGTAGCCGTGCACGAACGACGAATAGGTGCGCGTCGGCTCGCCCACCAGCTCGATCACCGGGAAGCGCTTCAGGATCTCTTCCCAGATCAGCGTCAGCTGCATCTCGGCCACCCGGTTGCCGACGCAGCGGTGGATGCCGAAGCCGAACGACAGGTGCTGGCGGGGCCGCTCGCGGTCGATGATGAAGTCGTTCGGATTGTCGATCACGCTCTCGTCGCGATTGCCGGAGATGTACCACATGACCACCTTGTCGCCGGCCTTGATCTGCTTGCCGCCGAGCTCGACGTCGCGCGTCGCGGTGCGGCGCATGTGGGCCAGCGGCGTCTGCCAGCGGATGGTCTCGGAGACCATCGAGGTGATCAGCGCCGGGTTGGCGCGCAGCTTGGCGTACTGGTCGGGATTCTGGTTGAGGGCGTAGACGCTGCCCGAGATGGTGTTGCGCGTGGTGTCGTTGCCGCCGACGATCAGCAGCACCACGGTGCCGTGATACTGCTCCGGCGACATCGTCCGGGTGTCGGGATTGTGGGTCAGCATCGAGATCAGGTCGGCGCCGGGCTCGGCGTTCACCCGCTGGTTCCACAGCTCGTCGAAGGCGCCGAAGCACTCGAACATCGACTCGCCCTTCTGCTGCCAGCTCTTCACCGGACCGTGGCCCGGCATGTTGGTGACCATGTCCGACCAGTGGGTCAGCTTGCGCCGGTCCTCGAACGGGAAGTCGAACAGGGTGGCCAGCGTCATCGCCGTCAGCTCCTTCGAGACCCGGTCGACCCAGTCGAACTCCACCCCGATCGGCAGCGAATCGAGGATCTCGCCGGCGCGCTCGCGCACCAGCGGCGCCATCCGGGCGATGTTGGCCGGCGCCATCGTCGGGCTGACCGCCTTGCGGTGCGCGCTATGCTGCGGCTCGTCCATGGTGATGAAGCCGGCGCCGCCGCGGCGAGGCTCGCGGCCCATCCGCGCCAGGATCTTCTTCTGCTCTTCCATGGCGTTGCGGTTCTGCAGGCCGATGCCGTCAGCCGAGGAGAAGGTCTCGTGATCGGTGTCCACCGCCATGATGTCGTTCCAGCGGGTGACCGACCAATAGGGCCCGAACTCGCTCTCGGCGGTGAAGTGGACCGGGTCCTCGCGCCGCAACCGGGCGAAATAGGGCCAGATCGCGTCGTCCTGGAAGCGCTCGACCTTGGCCGGATTGAGCTCGGCCAGCGGCAGCGCGTCGGCCTCGGCGGCCAGCTGGGCGGCGTCGATCTTGACGGCGATGTTCATGACGGTCTTCCCTGGTGTCGGCGTTCCCAGCGCACACCATCCGCGCGGATCGGCGTTATGTCAATGGCTGTTGACTTAAGGCCTCGCGTTCAATTCAGCCGGCGCTTCCGCAGCCGGGACGCGCGGTCGGCGGTGCGGATCTCGACGTCGAACACATCGTCCTCGCGCCGTAGCCGCAGCGGCGCCACGACGCCGGCCGGACCCAGCGCCCAGAGCCGGGTGTAGAACTCCGCCAGGCTGGCGACGCGCTGGCCGCCCACCGCCTGGACGATGTCGCCGCGCCGCAGCTCGGCGCGCGCGGCGGGACCGCCGGCGGAGACGTCCACCACCATCACCCTGCCGTCGACCTCATGCGAGATCACCCCGAGCCAGGGCCTGGGCGCGCGGACGAGCTGGCCGCGGGCGAGATCATCGAGGATCGGCGGCAGCAGCTCGATCGGCACGCTCATGTTGATCAGCGGCGTCTCGCCGTCGGGCCCCTGTTCGTTCATCTGCAGCGAGCAGACGCCCATCAGCTCACCCGCCGGGCCGATCAGCGCCGCGCCGCTCCAGTGCGGGTGACCCGGCCGGGTGAACAGCGCCTCCTTCAGCAGATACTCCCAATAGCCGGCGAACGGCGCGCGGGCGATCAGCCGCCCGGCCATCGCGTGCGCCAGGCCGCCGCCGCCGGCCAGCACGATCCGCTCGCCCGCCTCCAGCCGCCGCGAGTCGCCCAGCGGCAGCGCCGGCAGCCGCAGCGGCTCCAGCGCGTGCACCAGCCCGAACCCGGTCACCTGGTCGACGCCCAGCACGTGGGCCGGCACGGCGCGCCCGTCGTTGGCGATCAGGGTGACGTCGTCGGCCTCGGTGATCAGATAGCCGATGGTCAGCACCAGCCCGGTCTCGCCGATGACGATCCCGTTGCCGAGGCGCTGCAGGCCAAGGCTCTCGGCGGTGTAGGCGTCCTCGGGCACCCGGGCATGCAGCACCACCAGCGACTCCAGCGCCGCCTCCAGGTCGAACGCCTGGCCGTTCGGCGACGGGCGCATCGCCTTGTCGACCTCGTATTCATCGAATGGTGACGTCATCCGCGCGCCTCCGGCTCTCTTCTGAATCTAAGCCGCGTCGACGCCTGGGCAAGCCCGGGATGCGCGTCCGGGGCCACAAGAGCCCGCATCGCCGCTCGTTTAGGCGGCGCTCAATCCTGCGGCCGGGGCTCGAGCGTCACCCAGCGGCGCGGCCAGCGCCAGCCCAGCGCGCGCACTTCGGCGGGCTTCAGCGCCAGGGCGGCGATCGTCCCCGCCGACAGCTCGGCGACCGCGTGCACCGGCTCCAGCCCCTTGACCGGGCTCGAGGCGACCTTGCCGATCAGGAGCGCGCTGTCGATCGCCCGCCACTCGGCCTTGGCCCGGTCCGCGTGCCCGACGGCGAAGAAGTGGCGCAGCGCCACCGGCTCGTCCGCCAGCTCCACCATCACCCCGATCAGCCATCCGCCCGCCATGGCCGTCCCTAGCACGTCGAGCTGCGTAACCCCTCACCGAGAACCTACGCCGGTATCGTGTCGAAGGCCGTCACCGCCTCGCCGCACTGGTCGCAGGTGATCTTGCCTTCCAGCCGACAGCCGCAGGTCTGATGATAGGTGATCAGCGGCGCCCCCTCGCCGCCGTCCAGCCACCGGTCGCCCCAGCGGATCAGCTCGGCGATCAGCGGATAGAGGTCGCGGCCCGCGTCGGTCAGCCGGTATTCCCAGCGGTCGGGCCGGCGCTGATAGAGCCGCCGTTCCAGCACCCCCAGCCTCACCAGGCCCGCCAGCCGCCCTGAGAGGATGTTCGGCCCCACCCCCAGCGCCGCCTCGAGCTCGCTGAACCGCCGCCGCCCGAGGAAGGCCTGGGCGATCACCTGCGAGGTCCAGCGA
>Ga0302325_10031308_pt1 | contig 10947 bp, 7 predicted proteins | sample Palsa_T0_2_FD_201948 | JGI IMG/M metagenome (GOLD analysis project Ga0302325, IMG submission 201948) | Peat permafrost microbial communities from Stordalen Mire near Abisko, Sweden - Palsa_T0_2 | ecosystem: Environmental > Terrestrial > Soil > Palsa > Peat permafrost | place: Sweden: Abisko... | reverse complement strand
CAAGTCGAGCTTCGACGAGGGTGCTCCGGCCCCTATCCTTACGGCCGAGGATCTCCTGCACAAAGCGATGGTAGCCCGTTCCACCCTCTCACGCGCGCGTTGGGCGCGCCGTGGGCTCGCGTCGCGGGCCCCGCTCGACAAGACCACGCATGCCATGTTGTTGAGGCAGCTGTACCTCTCGTATTACGAAGAGCGCCGTTTCGAGCGCGCTCGCGCCACTGCGCTCGAAGCGTTGGGCCTCGGGGTCCTCGCGGATGTAATTCACCAAGACGCGGCGCGCGCCGCCCTGGGCGCAGGAGACCTCGGTGGCGCGGTCGTGCACCTGCGTGTTGCGGCCCGGCGCAGCCCTCCGTCGCGACGGTGCTTTCACCATTGGACATTGGGCAGCGTCTTCTTTTTGGCCGGGCGTTACGCCGAGAGCGTGGGAGCTCTCGAGCGTGCCGTTCGCTGGGCTACGCGTGACAAGCCGCTCTACCGGGCACACTTGACCCTCGTGCGAATCGCCGCCGGCGAGCCGGTCGACGACCTGGGCGCGGCCATCGAGGAGCTGGCGGTTGCCCCATGCGGGCAGGGGTATGGTCGCTTCGTTCTCGGTCACTTGTCCTACGCGGCCGGCGCCTGGGAGAGCGCTCGCCGATTTCTCGAAGCCTTCATCGAACGAACCGAGAGCTCACGGCCCGAGCTTGCTCTCTCGCTCGACGGGGAGCTGAAGATGTCACGGGCCACCCTGGCAAAAATATCTGCCAACTGACTTACGGCCGCAGTCGAGCTGGCCACCGCGCGCTTTGGCGTCGCGAGGCCGCGCTCGGGCCAGGGGCTTCAGAGCCCGCACGCGATGGGCGTGGCGACGAGCTCGAAGGCGCCACCGGCCGACTGGAGGAAGGCCACGACGCCGTGCCCGGAGGCGTCGACTGCCGCCTGGGGCTGGCCTGCGTTGGCTCCAGCGTTCGAAAGATCCATCGCAGCTCCGGTCGTCTCGCCCGATGCGGTCAACGTCACCGCACGGACCACGCGCCCCGCCGCGGGTCCTTCGGACCAAACGAACAGGAACCCTTTCTGAGGCAGGGCCGCAATCGCGGGCGATATCGCGGGCCCTCCCTTACCGCCGGCCGGAAGCGCAAAGGTGCGCGGCTCTCCCGCAGACTCACCGCCGTCGAAGCGGGCGAGTCGCAGACCCCACGCAGCGTCGGGACCCGTGCGGTCCGCCCATGCCGCCACGACTGCGCCCTCATTCACTGCCACGGCCGGGGCGCCGACGACCGGCCCGAGGCCACTGAAGTATGCGAGGCTACCTTTGGCTGCCGGCGCATCGCCGGCGCGCGCCAGGCCCACCCCGACCACGTTCTTACGGCTAAATACGAGCGCAAGGATCGACTCTCCCGCGACTTCTCCCTCGACGCTCCGCATCGAGTCGATCTCGCCATGGCCGTCAATCGGCCAGAGCTTTCCGGTGATGGGACCGCCGAGTGACTGCGCCCACACGAGGTTGCCGGCCGAGACGCCGATTTGAAGGGGCGGGTCGACGGAAACCGTGCGGCGACTTCGCACGGCGTCGCCCTTTCGATCCGCGTCGACCGCAAGACCGATGGCGCCGCCCGGGGAAACGACGGGTGACACTCGACGGATCGGGCTCTTGGACGTTCCCGTCACAGTTGCCAGTATCGATAGAGAAGTGGGGTCCAGTCGGAGAACCACACCGTCGCTGTCGCTCGCCGCATAGCCCAACGCGAGATCGGATCCGAATGCGCGCGCCTCGACTCCGGCCGCGACGGTAGCTTTTGCCGCGAGCGTTCGAGGGGCGCCCGCGAGCCTGCACGACGAGAGCGCCGCTTCGCGCGCCGCCTGCGGGGTGAGAGCCGAGGCCGCGAGCTGCGGTGCGGCGGAAGGCGTCTCGGCAGACGGCTTGCCCGAGCCCCGGCGAAGGAGCATCCCTGCGGGCACGGCGATCGCGATTCCGAGAAGTAGGCCCACGACTCCGAAGGCCAGAAGCGTCGAGCGCGGAGGAGCTCCCGAACTAGAGCTCGCGGGGCTTCGTAGGCTCTCGGGAATTATTTTGGGCAAAACCTCCCGGATGGCGTTGGCGGCGGGAGCCAAGCTCTCTCGTATCTTGGGCACGGCATCTCGAAGCGCGTGAGCAGTGGGTCTCAGGCTGTCGCCTGCCTTGTGGACGGCGTCGCGCAGCGCCCCGGCGGCTACGCCCGCCCACGCCGTGGGCAGCTTCAAAGCGGACTCGCGTTCGGCCGGCAGGGATCTTTCGGTGGGTGGGTCGGCGGGTACGGCCGACGACGCGGCTTGCGGCGTACCGGCAGCGGGAGGATGTGGCGTCTCTGGCGTGCGATCCGAGGTCTCGCGGGGCTCGGCGACTATGGGCGCTGGCGGCGTGGGTTGGGCCGGCGCTGGCCGCAGCGTTCCACCGGCCGTCATTCGCGAGATCGGAGGTGGCGGCGGTTTCGAGACGCGCATCGATGGCGGGGGTGGCGCCGGAAGCTCGGGCGATGAATCCTCGATCAGGAGAGCCCCGCTCACCTCTTCGAGTTCGGGGGCGATGGGCGGGCTCGCGCTCGCCGCCTCTGCTTGCACTGGCGGCGCGGGCTCCCGGGCCGGTGGCCTCGGAGGCGCGGGAAGTCCCGCCCCTTTCCCATCGGTGGTGTCTCGCTTGGCGGGCGTCGCGAATTTTGGCTCGTTATCCTGGCTCAAGGATGACCCAGCCCCAGGATAACCTTCTTGGAGAAAAATCGCTCCTCCGCTCGTCGTGCCGCGCTAGCGGGCCGGGTAGGCGTCGGCCTGCGCTTGTGCGACGACGGCCCAGCGCACGTCGAGCGCGCCGGCAGCCCGAAGTATGAGCTCACAGGCCTCGAGCGTGGCTCCGGTCGTTCTCACATCATCGATGAGCAGGACGCGCCGCCCGCGAATGCGCTGCGCGCGCCGCACCGCGAAGGCGCTCGCGACGTTCGTCACCCGAGCTTGGCGATCGAGCGCTGCTTGATGGGGCGTATCGCGCAAGCGGCGGAGCGCCAGGGGCCAGAGCGGTGCTCGAAGGCCACGCGCTACGCGCTGAGCGAGAAGCATCGACTGATTGAACCCGCGCGTAGCCAGCCGGCTCGCGTGGAGGGGGACTGGCACCACGACGCTCCCGTGCAAAGCGTCGCGCCCAGGCTCCAAAGCTCGCCACAGCAGATCGCCGAGCGGACGCGCCAGATCGGGGCGGCGCTCGTATTTTAGCCGCACGATGGCCCTAGCCACCGCTCCGTCGTAAGAGAAAGCCGCGCGGCCCTGCGCGCCCTGACTCGGCGCCGGCGCGACCGTGCTCGCGCAAGGGGCGCAAAAGGCCTTGAGAAGGCCGACCGGCTCGTCGCACGCGGCACAGCGCGGAGGCGCGAGGGCGACTGCAGCGAGCTCGACGGCGAAAGAGAGGGCGGCGGACATGTGGAGCCAATCGGCCCCCAGCGCCCAAAGTTGCGCTCAAGCTCCTCGCGCCGACCATTCTTCCACGGTCATCGCGTAGAGGAGATGATCGTCCCAGCGGCCGGCGATGCAGAGGTAGCGTTGAGCCAAGCCTTCTTGCCGGTATCCGACCTTCTCGAGAACCCTCTGACTCGCCCGATTGCCTGGGGTGACGGCGGCTTGGACCCGGTGAAGGTTGGCTCGCGAGAATGCAAAGGCCGTCATCGCCAGGACAGCTTCCGTCATGAGCCCTCGCCTCTGATGCTGCGAGTCGATCCAATATCCCAGGTACGCGTTCTGAAACGCGCCACGATGCACGCCCCCAAGCGCAACGCGTCCGACGACGACGCTCTCGTCTTCTCGGGGCAGGACGAGCAGCGCGAACGTCTGCCCCGCCTTCCACTCACTTCGCTCTCTCAGGATCGTGCGCGACACCGACGTGAGCGACGCCGGATCCTCGCCGCGCGCGGGCGCTGCGCTCCACGGCCGCAGGTGAGCGTCGTTTTCGCGGAGGGCTTGCCTGACGCGGCCAACGTCGGAAGAACGGGGGGGGCGGAGCACCAGGCGATCCGTCTCGAGACGGGTGGAAAGCGAGGGCGCGGCGAGAATCGGGTTCGCTTCGTTCATGAGAGGGCCGGGCTCACAGCAGTTGCACCGGGTCGACGTCGATCGACGCCCGCACCTCGCGGGGCAATGCAGCTCGCGCGTCGTCTACGCGAACGAGCACCGCACGGAGCGCAGATCGTTCGCGCGCGCGAATCATGATGCGAAACCGGTAGCGCCCTCTGACTCGGGCGATTGGGGCAGGTGCGGGCCCTTGCACGATGACCGCCCCCGTGCGGACCGCTTCGCACGATCGGGCCACTTCCGCGAGCTCCAAGCAACTTGCGCGGGCACGGGTTTCGTCCGCTGCATCGACCCGGACGAGGGCGGAGCGGGTCAGCGGAGGGTAGTCGAGCTCCCGGCGATCGCGTAGCTCGCGATCGAGAAAGCCGTCGACGTCGTGACGAGCAGCCAGGGCGATTGCGGGGTGATCCGGAGCCCATGTCTGGATGAGAACCTTTCCCGGCGTTTCGCCGCGACCCGCGCGTCCGGCGACCTGAACGAGCAATTGAAACGTGCGCTCGCTCGCGCGGTAGTCGGGGATGCTCAGGGCGGCGTCGGCATTGATCACGCCGACGAGAGTTACGTTCGGCAAGTCGTGCCCCTTGGTCACCATTTGCGTGCCGACGAGAATATCTACGTGTCGGTTACGAACCCTCTCGAGCGTGGCTTCGATTTGCCTTCCGCTGGCCACGTCGCGATCAAGGCGCGCGACGCGTGCCGCGGGGAAGGCAGCCGCCAGGCTCTCTTCGAGCTTCTCGGTCCCGAGGCCCTCGAGCGCGAGCGCGTCGGCGCCGCACTTGGAGCAGCGCCTGACGAGAGCGGCGCGATAATCGCAGTAATGGCACCGGACCTCGGCCGCCCGCTTGTGGAAGGTGAGAGCCACCGAACAATCCTTGCACGTCGCCATTTGTCCGCATGCAGTGCAGCGAATGCTCGGCGCGAAGCCTCGCCGGTTCAGAAAGAGAATGACCTGATCGCGCGCACGGAGAGCCTCCTCGATCGCGCGAAAGAGCGGCATGCTGATGCGTCGATCCTCGGTAGGCCCTGGGCCGTTGCGGCGCAGGTCCACCAACTCGATCCGCGGCAACGGGTGCGTGCCCGCCCGATCCGGCAAACGAAGCTTGGTGGCCCGCCCCGTGCGGGTGAGGTTTTCGCTTTCGAGCGACGGTGTCGCGCTGCCGAGCACGCAAACACCGGCGGCTCGATGTGCCCGAAGAATGGCCATGTCGCGCGCGTGATACCGAACCCCCTCTTCCTGCTTGAAACTGGGGTCGTGCTCTTCGTCGACCACGACTAGAGACAGGGCGCGCACTGGGGCGAAGAGCGCACTCCGAGCTCCGATGGCTACGTCGACTTTGCCCTCCCGTAGCCGGCTCCACATCGCGAGTCGCTCGCGAGCCGTAAGCCCCGAGTGCAGGACGGCGACGTCGTCGCCGAATCGCGCCCGGAAACGGGCCACGAGCTGAGGCGTTAGCGCGATCTCCGGCACGAGGACGATGGAGCCGCCGCCCATTTCGCGCGCAACGGCGATCGCCCGAAAGTAGACTTCGGTCTTTCCGCTTCCCGTCACTCCGTGAAGCAGGATGGTCTTGGCCTTCCGTTCTCGGAGAGCCCCCGCGATGGCGTTCACCGCGGCCGCTTGCGCAGGGGTCGCCTCGTGAGAAACGTCGACGTCAGCGCGCTGCGCGAAGGGGGGCGGCGCTGCCGCCTCCCGGTGCTCCACGACGAGGAGCCCCGACTGCGATAGGCGACGAATGGCTCCTCGAGCGCTGCGCCAACGCTCCTCCAGGCGCGCGACGGGCTCCGCTCCGAGGGCGCGCACGTGCGCGAGAATGGCCGCGGCCTGGGCCGAAAGCCCGCTCGCTTCCGTCTTGTCGGTCGCGGCGACCCACTGCACTTTGCGGGCGCCGACGCCGCGAGCTTGTTCGAAAAGATCGCGCTCGACGAGCTCTTGCGCGGCTTTGCGCTCGACCGGCGGGAGCGCGAGCCGTACGACCTCTCCAATGGGCGCGAGGTAGTACTCGGCGAGATCACAGAGGAAGGCGAGAAGATCGCTAGGGACCGTGGGCGCGTCGTCGACCGCTCCAGCAAGCGCCCGTGCGCCCTCGGGCCGCTCACCGCTTCGGACCGCGAGCACCACGCCCATGAGTCGGCGAGCACGGAACGGACAGACGACTCTTGCCCCGGCGACGACGCGCTCGGCCAAGTGGTCGGGTATCGTGTACGTGAACGCGTGCGCGATTGGCACGGGAAGCGCAACGTCGGCGAGAAGCACGCCTGCGGCTCTTGGGCAGTGCGCCGTCAGCGACCGGCGAGTGCCACGACCACCGCGACCAGCGTCATGATTACCATGACGGCGAAGATCGCGACGGGCGCCTTCGGCCGCCGTTCGGGCTTCGGCACGAGGAGGAGAGGTGTCGATTTCGGGGAGAGGTCGAACGCATCGGCGGACGGCGGGGCTACGGGCTCGAGAACGACGGCGGGGCCCTTCTCCCACGCCGCGGCCGCCCGCTCTTTCGTTCGCCGCTGCGTGACGATATCGAGCCCGAAGCCTTTGGTCAGCCACTCGCCGAGCTCGAGGGGGCTTGTCATCAGTCGGGCGCTGACGGCGTATTCTCGCAGATCGCGCTGCATCGCCGAGGCCGATGGGTAGCGCGCGTTCCGATCTACCGCGAGCGCTTTGGAGACGATGTGCTGAAGGAGGGCGCTCGCGGGCAGATCCGCGGGTGCGAGCTCGGGAATCTCAGCCTGTCGCGCTTGATCGAGCAAGGTTGGGCCGCCCGCGACTGCTTTGTAAAGTCGCCGTCCGGCTGCAAGCTCCCAGAGGACGACCCCGGCCGCGAAGACGTCTGCGCGGGCGTCGATGGGGCCGCCCCGCGCGTGCTCCGGGCTCATGTAACCAGCCTTCCCCTTCAGCGCTTCTTCGAGCTCGAGGCCCTCGCGTCCATCGATGGCGTCGTTGGCTCGCGCGATTCCGAAATCGCACACCTTGACCTCGCCTTCGAACGACACGAGCAAGTTCGACGGGGACACGTCTCGGTGCACGATCTCGAGAGGGTGACCGGCGTCATCGAGCCTTCGATGCGCGTAGTCGAGACCCTTGAGGGCTTCGCTGATCACGTGCACTCCGAGCTCGAATGGAAAAGGAATCTTGGAGCGTGAGCACCGCCGCAAGAGATCGTTCAAATCGAACCCTTCGACATACTCCATTGCGATAAAAAGGCGCTCGTCTTCGCGCCCGAGGTCGAAGACCTGCACCACATTGGCGTGATTCAACCGCGCCGCGAGCTTGGCCTCGTGGACGAGCATGTCGCTGAAGGTCGCGTCGTTCGCCAGCTCCGGAAGGATTTGCTTCACGACGCAACGACGAGAGACGCCGAGCTCCGTCCTCTGGCGGGCGAGATAGGCCTCGGCTGTGCCCCCTCTTCCGATGAAGTCGAACAACACATAACGCCCGAAGCTACGAGGCAAGACGACGCTGGGTACAGCCGGCATGAGGCCAGTTTTGAGCATAGCGGCGGGCTCAGGCCTCGAGCAATGCGCCGGCACGTTATACTGCGGGCCATGCCCCCCAGCCGCCGAGCCGTCATCCCGCCAGGCGGAGTCGATGCTCGCGGAGCTCCGGAGCCGACCGAACGAGCCGAGGCGAGCGAAAGCGTCGCGCCCCCTCCCACTTCGCGTCTGGGGCGCCTAGCGCGCTTGGGCCGCCTCGCCCCGAGGGCGCTTCCGATGGCGGCGGAGGCCGTCCGACGGGCGGTAGGGGCCAAGCGAACCGAGGACGAAAAGGTGGAGGCACGCGAGCGGCTGGTCCTGAACGCGAAGCGAACCGCCGACGCGATGCTCAAGACGTTGGGCGAGATGAAGGGCCTGCCCCTGAAGCTCGGTCAGATGGCCTCGTATATCGATGGGCTCGCCCCCCCTGGCTACGAAGACAAGCTCCAGAAGGTGCTCGTTCGCCTCCAACAGCAAGCCCCGCCGCTCTCGCCCGAAGCAGCCATCCGGGTGGTTCGTGAAGACCTCGGGGCTCCCCCGCAAGACATTTTCGCCGAGTGGGAGCGCGAGCCGTTCGCTGCGGCCAGCATAGGGCAAGTGCATCGCGCGGTGACCCGCGGGGGTGAGACGGTCGCCGTGAAGGTTCAGTATCCGGGCATCGACAAGGCCATGGAGAACGACCTCAAGAGCCTCTCGCTGCTCGAGTCGATGATCGCGCCCATCGGGCGCCGCTACCAGAGCAAGGAGACGCTCGAAGAGCTCCGGAGCGTTTTTCTAGCCGAGGTCGACTACCGCATCGAAGCCGAGGCGACCGAGGCCTTTCGACGCGTGCATCGAGACGACGAGCAAATCGTGATCCCGCGCGTCTTTCATTCCTTGTCGACCAAACGCGTTATCACGCTCGAGCTCATCGAGGGTATCGACTACGCCGAGTTTTGCGCGAAAGCCTCGCAGGGAGATCGGAACGCGGCTGGCGAGACGCTCGCACGCTTCATGTTCCGCGCGCTCTATCGCCATGGGCTCCTTTACGCCGATCCGCACCCGGGTAACTACCGCTTCTTGGGCGGAGGCCGCGTCGCGTTCCTCGACTTCGGGTGTCACAAACGGCTCCCTCCCGCGCTCGTAGCCGGGATGAAGCGCTACGTCGTCGCTCTGCAGCGTGGCGACATGGACGAGTTCTACCGCGCCTGCGTCGAGGTGCTCGGGTATGACCCGAGCGAGCCGGAAAGCTGGGCCCTTTACACCGCGTACACGCAGTTCGTTCTACGCCCGCTCGTCACCGATGGGCCCTTCACGTATACGCGCGAGTACGCCCGAGAGAGCGTCGCGTTTCTCGTCCGGGGTGGCCGCGATATCGTTTTCAAGCCCGATGAAGCGCTGCCGAATCTTCCCGCTCCGCTTCGGATGCCGAGGGACTTTACGTTCGTCAATCGCCTCCAGTGGGGCTTTGCGAGCGTGCTGGCCGGCTTGAAGGCAGAGGCCAATTGGAGGCAGCTCGTCGAGCCATGGCTTCACGGTCCCGAGTACCCGAGTTAGCTTTCAAGGTTCGGGTGTGAACGCTCGTTCTCGGCAACAGTGAGGAGAGTGCGACGGGGGTGCCGGCATCTCTCGGGGGAAGGCGGGCGACTGGGCGCCCGGCGGGCGGCTCGCGGTGTGCATGCACTCGCTAACGAACGTTCGGGAGGAATTCATGAAGGTCCAGCTTGTGTCGGTGCTTGGTATCGTGTCGTGGGTCGTAGGAGTTGGGTGCGGGGGTGCGACGACCGGGGACCTGGCCGGCCCCGACGGAGGGGGCTCGAGCCCCGACGCCGCAGCGCCGGGTCTGGAAGCCGCAGCGTCGGGTCCGGAAGCGGCTTCGACGAGCCCCGCTGCGACGACGGACGGCGGCGGCTCTGCCTTCAACCCCTCCGCGATCGGAGCGATGCTCGGGGGCAGCGTCGATGCGGGTCTGTCCATCGGCGTGACGCCCCAAGTCGCCGACGGTTGTGATGCCCTCTGCGCGAAAGAGGCGACCGCCAACTGCCCCAATCAAGGAGCGACGAGCGATTGCTCACTGGGGTGCCGTCTCCTTTTGAACAACCCGGCTTGCACGACGGCGACCACGGCCCTCTTCACCTGCGAAGGCTCGTCGACCGTGTCGTGCGACCAGACCGGCAAGGCTTCGCTCGACGATTGTGGCGTGCAGGCGCTGACATCCGCCGCGTGTTTCTTGCAGAGCGCCAACGACCCGACGATCGCGGCCCCCTGCACCACCTACTGCGCGAAGGTCGGCGCCGCGGCATGCCCGAACGATGACCAAGCGGGTTGCCAACAGGGATGCCAAATCGTCGGTGGGTTTGTCCCCGCTTGCGACTCGCTGTGGAAAGCGTACGTCGGGTGCGCCGATGGCGATGCGGGTGCGGTCGCTTGTGGCACCGACGGCAAAGCCGGCGCGGAGGGGTGTCTGTTGCAAGCCGTTGCGTACGCCGCGTGCCTCTATGGCAACGTTTCTACGACCGCCGACGCCGCGCCCTAAGCTTCAACCATCGCCCCGAACATTCAACCCGGCCTATCATGGGCCGGATGGAGTGCTTCGCGCGTGACGTCGCACGGGGCTACGGCGCGCCGGGAAGCGACAACGCGGTCCTCCACTGCGAAAATCTGGACGCGATGAGACGACTTGCGCGGGCGGGTTTTGCGAACCGCTTTCGCTGCATCTACTTCGACCCGCCGTTCAATTCGGGGCGGCGCTTTGCAGAGTACGACGATGCCATCGAGCCCGCCGCATGGCGGGCGATGATGCTCGAACGGCTTCTCATCGCGCGCGACCTCTTGGCGGATACCGGAGCCATCTTCGTCGAGATCGACGACACCGAGCTCGGCTCGCTGCAGGGCGCGATGGAGGAAGTCTTTGGACGGCCCCAGCATGTCTCGACGATCACTGTAGTGAGGAGCGCGGCAACCGGGCACAAGGCCATTAATCGTGGGCCCATCAACGTCGCTGACTACCTGCTCGTTTTCGCCAAAGACCGAGAGAGCTGGCGCGCCAATCCCGTCATGCGAGAGCGGGCGCTCTATGACCGAGCCTACAGCACTTGGCTGTGCAATCCCGCGGACGATGTAGGCAGCTGGCGGTTCACGTCACTCCTCTCCGCGGTGCGCGCGCATCTCGCGCGCGCGCCTTCACGCCAGGAGGTCGAACGATACGCTCTCGCGCACCCGGCTCACGTTGTGCGCTTCGCGCAGCCGCGCTACGAGGCCGTCAGTCGTGAGGCAAGATCGCTCATCGACCAATCGCGCACGGAGCCGCGCCGCGTCTTGCGGTTGGAGCGCGCGGGCTACAAAGACTTCGTGCTTCGCGGCGGGAACCGGGTCCTATTTTTGGCGGACAAGGTCTCTCGCATCGGAGGGCGCTCGGTTCTCGTC
>Ga0302325_10031306_pt1 | contig 10947 bp, 11 predicted proteins | sample Palsa_T0_2_FD_201948 | JGI IMG/M metagenome (GOLD analysis project Ga0302325, IMG submission 201948) | Peat permafrost microbial communities from Stordalen Mire near Abisko, Sweden - Palsa_T0_2 | ecosystem: Environmental > Terrestrial > Soil > Palsa > Peat permafrost | place: Sweden: Abisko... | reverse complement strand
GGTGCCGAAAAATTCGCCGGGGCCGCGCAGCTTCAGATCCATTTCGGCGATGTAGAAGCCGTCCGTGGATTCCACCATAGTCCGGATGCGTTCGCGCGCGGCATCGCCGAGTTTGCCGGTAACCAGAATGCAGTAACTTTGTTCCGCGCCCCGTCCCACGCGCCCGCGGAGCTGGTGCAACTGCGCCAGGCCAAAGCGCTCGGCTTGCTCGATCACCATCGCCGTGGCATTCGGAACGTCGACGCCCACCTCGATCACCGTGGTGGAGACCAGGATCTTCACTTCGCCGCGCCGAAATTGTTCCATCACCGTTTCCTTCTCATCGGGCTTCAGTTTGCCGTGCAGCAGTCCGACGCGTATATCCGGGAAAACCTGTTGCGAAAGATGCCGGTACATCTGCTGCGCGGCCTTCATGGCCTCCGATTCCTCGATCACAGGATATACGACGTAGGCCTGCCGCCCTTTCGCGATTTCCCGCTTCATGAAGCTGTACACGCTTTCGACGCGGTCGTCGGTGACGTGTCTGGTCTGAATGGGGCGGCGGCCGGGCGGCATCTCGTCGATGACGGAAATATCGAGATCGCCGTAAATGGTGAGCGCCAGCGTGCGCGGGATGGGAGTGGCGGTCATCACCAGAACGTCGGGATGCCTGGCCTTGGACACCAGGCGCAGGCGCTGCATAACGCCGAAGCGGTGCTGTTCGTCCACGATGGCGAGTCCCAGGTTCTTCCATTCGACGTCCTCTTCAATGAGCGCATGGGTGCCGATGCCGATGTGCGCGAGTCCCTCCGCCATCAGTTTCTTGAGCTGCGATTTTTCGCGTTGCGTTGAGGAGCCGGTGAGAAGCACCGGCACGTAGCCCATTTTTTGAAATAAGTTCTTGAAGTAGAAATAGTGCTGACTGGCGAGGATTTCGGTGGGCGCGAGCACGGCGGCCTGATAACCGTTCTCAATGGCGATTACCGCGGCCTCCGCGGCCACCAGGGTTTTGCCGCTGCCCACGTCGCCTTGCAGCAGGCGGCTCATGGGATGCGGCGCCTTCATGTCCTGCGCAATCTCCCCGAGCACGCGCTTCTGCGCGGCGGTGGGTTTAAACGGCAGCATGGCTTTGATCCGGTCGCGCACGCGATCGTTCAGCTCGAATGAAATTCCGGGTTGCAATCGCGCTTTTGAACGCTTCAAGGAGAGGCCGCACTCCAGCCAAAAAAACTCTTCGAAGATCAGCCGCCAGTGCGCGGGAGTGCGATAGGCGTTGAGCAGGCGCAAGTCGCTGTCGGGGGCGGGAAAGTGGAGCGCTCGAATGGCGGTCCATAGGTCCGGGAGTTTCAGGCGCTCGCGCAAGGCCGCCGGGAAATGGTCTTCCAGCGGCTCGACGGACTCGATCGCTCGATGCATCAGTTCCCGGAGCGCGCGGGTGGTCATTTTGCCCGCTCCTTCGTACACCGCCACGATGCGGCCGGTATGGAGCGCGGCGTCGCCATCGGAATCGTCGCCCGTGAGGATTTCAAACTCCGGATGCATGATGAGCAGGTCGCCGGTGTAGCTGTCGAGCTCTACTTTGCCGTAGAGCGAGACGCGCGCGCCGGGCAGGAAACGATCGGCCAGGTAAGCGCCATGAAACCATTTGGCGAGCAGGCGGTCCTTGGATATGTCCTTCTGGGATGTGTCTTTCCGGGATGTGTCTTTCCGGGATGTGTCCTTGAAGATGGCCTCGAACAATCCGAGATTGCGGCGCCGGAATCCGCGCAGGTGAGCGGACTGGACCTCGGCGATTACCGTGGCCATTTCGCCGGGCGCGAGTTGCGCGATGGCTTTAACGTTGGTCCGGTCCTCATAGCGGAAGGGCGCGTAGGCGAGCAGGTCCTCCACAGTGACCAGACCTTTGGCTTCGAGCATTTCGAAGCGGGCGGGTCCGACGCCTTTGACGTACTTGAGCGAAGTGGAGGGATCCAGCCTGGGGACCTTCTGCGGGGTCAAGTGCCAGTGTACAATGGCGCTCAGAAATTTCGCGCGGGAAACGGTGAGAGCCTCTCAAAATCGCAGGGGGGGCGGCGCGCAAACGTCTGCAATCCGATCCGATACTTAAGGCCGCTTGCAGCGCTATGCTGGCGAGCTCAAAGAGGGGGGGGGGAAGGGCTGATATTCTAATGACGGACATCCGATGACTACGCTGGCTGAAAAACATTGCGTCCCGTGCCGCGGAGGAGCGCCACCGTTGCGGGGAGCCGAATTGATTCCTTTTGCCGGGCAACTGCCGGATTGGAAGATCGTCGAAGAGCATCACATCGCAAAAAGCTTTGTGTTTCCCGATTTCAAAGCGGGACTCGATTTCGTGAACCGCGTGGGCGTTGTGGCGGAAGCGGAAGGGCACCATCCGGATTTGTGCCTGGCGTGGGGCAAGGTTGAGGTGCGGATTTACACGCATAAGATTCGCGGACTCACCGAGAGCGATTTTGTGATGGCGGCGAAGATCGACGCGGTATATTCTTCGGGGCTTGGTTAGCGCTCATTTCCGATCCGGGGTTTCGGGAGGCGGCGCAGCATCGTTGCTCTGGACAGGACGGCGCCGCTGCAACTCCTGCCACTGTTCTTCCGTCAGCACCAGGCGCAGCTTCAGGCTCAACTGGGTGAGGGTGCGGGTAAGATCGCTACGCGCGTCCACCAGCCGCTCGATGGCTTCGTTGGTTTTCCCCGGATCTACGGGATTGCGATTGAACTGATCCGCCAGCGCTTCCTCGGCCTGATTCACCGCGGCGCGCACGTTCAGCAGATGCGGCCGGAACTGCTGCACGGTGGCGCGGATCTGCGCGCGCTGCGCGGCGGACAAATTCAGGTCCCGCGCAATCTGGGGCCGGCTCCACCAGGCATAAATCCCCTTCGGCATCTGCGCGAAAAGGCTGCTGCCGAGCAGCGCCAAAATTAGCGAACAACGCATGCCCTACTCCTGAAACAGGCCGTGCATGGGTTGAATCGCCGTGGGCTCGTTGCGCTGCTCCAGTGCGGAGAGGTCGGAGAATAATTGCTCGTCCGAAAGCGCGGGCGCGGCGCTATGGCGCCGCTGGATGCTGAGGCCTCCAGCCACCATGAGAAGCAGCACGGCCAGCGACAAAACCCACCGCGGCGAGGGCCAGTTGCTGCGCGGTTCGTCCAGCCGGCGATAGATGGCGCGGCGCTGCGCAGCGAGGAATTCGGAAGACACCTCCGGCTCCGGCAGGCTCTTGGCCAGACGTCCGAGCCAGTTCTCGAAATCAGCGTTGTGTGTGTTTTTCATTTTCTTCCCCGGCGCGAAAGTACAGATCGTGCAGCTCCTCCCGAAGCTTTTCCGTGGCGCGAAACAGATGCACTTTCGCAGTTCCCACATTCATATTGAGGATCTCGGCTATTTCGGCCAAGCTCCGGTCTTCATAATGCCTCAGTGTAAACGCAGCGCGCTGGCGGAGGCTGAGCCGAGTGAGCGCGCGAGCCAGCCGTTGCGCGATCTGGCGAGCGAAGACCTGGTCTTCGGCATCGGGGGCCGTTGCCGCAGCCAGGTTCAATATGGCCGATTCGTCCTCGGCCTTGGGGCGCTTTCGCCAGAACTGCCAGCGGCGCGACCGCAGGCGGTCCAAACAAGTGTTAACGGCGATCCTGGTGAGCCACTTGGCGGGATCGTCCAGGCTTTTCGATTCGGGGCGCTTCAGAGCCTGCCAAGCCTTGAGGAACGTGTCTTGGGCGGCGGAGTCCGCTTCTCCGGCATCCTGGAGCATGTGCCGGCAGAGCAAAAATACACGTTTCTGCTCGGACGCCATCCATTCGACGAATTGGGCGTTGAACTCGCGCGTGTCCTCCACCACATCGAGATTGGCTCCCAGGCTGTCGGCCATCGCGCCCATCATATCGTCTGGACGGCACTCAGACGATTTGGTTGACAGAATTTAACGCAACGTCAGCCAGCTTGACCGTTGTTCACGGCTGCGGCCAGTTGCGCGGTGTTTGCGGAGGCGGCTGCCTGCTCCAGGAGCCGGGAAACAACGGCTTTGCTGTCTTCGGACAGGGATTTGGTGCTGAAAATAGAACAGCCCTTGGTGATGTGCTGAAGGTCCGCCTTATCTTCTTCCACCACCATCTCGTGCTCCACCCAACTGGAGAGCGGGATGTTGCGGAAGTACAAGCGTTCCTGCAGGATCATCGACTTCTGTCGAGCGGCAGCCGATTTGTTTTCACGGAAATAGTGGCGTTCTTCGACCCGGAAGTCCTGCATGAATTCGTCCAGGGCGCGCCGTCGGGCTTCCTGCTCGGTGGCCTTAACACGTTCCTCCATAGTGCTCTTTTGGGTGCGGACTTCCGCGCGAACCTCAGCTAAGACCTCTCGTTCCTTGGAGATAGCCACTTCCATGCGGGCCTGCATGATGTAGAAGGAAAGCAACGCAGATCCGGCGGCAATCAAGACCGGCAGGAGTATCCAAATCAGGGCATCTATCTGCATACCGATTTTATATCGGCAGTGGGCTGGGGGAACGTTAGTACTACGTGATGGGATTTCCAAACCGGTCCGGGGCCAACGCCTCGGGCAACCCAACCCCCAATCCCCAATCCCCAATCCCGCGCGAGCGAACGCGAGCGCCCCCGTGTGTCACGAATCTGTTCACAAACGTGAGCTTCCTGCTAGCCCCATCCCGCCCTTCACCGGTAGCTTAAATTTAGAGCAATAATAGATCCACCACACCATGCACGCTGTCTCCAAGATCGACCCAGCCGCCGCCCAGACGCCCAAGCTCTACCAGCCGCACAGTAGCGGTTTCCGCCGCGCCACGTACGTGGATCGCGCGATGGGATCGGTTCACATGGGTACGGGCATCTGTTTTCTCGATGCGGGCGGATCCATTGCGCCGCACCTGCACTCGTTTGAAGAAAGCTTCTACATTCTGGAAGGCAGCGTGGCCGTGCAAATCGGGGAGAACAGCCAGACTCTCGGGGCCGGCAACTTCGGATTGATTCCAACCGGCCTGGCGCACTCCTGGAAGAACGCCGCCGGTGGCACGGCGCGATGGCTGGAAATGCAGGCCCCGCAACCGAGGCCGGTGGAATATGGCAGGGATACTTTTTTCAGCGCAGAATCGGCGGTCTCCGGCGCGAGCGCGCCCATCGGCCACTTCGACGAAGCGCAGCTGCCCCGCCCCGGCGGCGCGTCGCAGATGGAAGGATTCAATCCCACTACCGGCGTGGCCATCAAGATGTTCGTCGATCGCTCCTTCGGATCCACCCACCAGTCCCTGTTCTTGATTCAGTATTCGCCCGGCGCGAAAATCGACCCGCACGATCACACGTTTGAAGAGTCCTACTTCATCGTCGGCGGCCGCGTACAGGCTGTCGCCGACGGCCAAAGCTACGACTTGGGACCCGGTGACGTGATCTGGACTGGCGTGGGATGCCTCCACAGTTTTGCAAACCAGGGCGCGGAGCCGGTCCGCTGGATTGAGACCCAAGCGCCGCTGCCGCCCGCCAAAGAAATATTCCGATTCGAGCGCGATTGGACGAAATTCGCGTGACCCTCTGTAACCAAGCACCAGGAGAAAAATAATGTCGACTGAAACCCAACCCATTTTCGGCGCCGTTCGCACCAAGCCGTTCACCTCGCAGGAGTTTATGGAAAGCCTGCGGGACGGCCGCGAGATTTGGATTTACGGCGAGCGCGTCAAGGACGTCACCACTCATCCGGCGTTCCGCAACACCAGCCGCATGCTGGCGCGACTGTATGACGCGCTGCACGATGAGCGCAAGTCGATTCTGTGCTGCGACACCGACACCGGCAGCGGAGGCTACACGCACAAGTTTTTCAAGGCCCCGCGTAACGTGGAGGAGATGGTCGGCTCGCGCGACGCCATTGCCGAATGGGCGCGCGTGACGTATGGATGGATGGGGCGCAGCCCGGATTACAAGGCCGCGTTCCTGGCCACTTTGGGCGCCAACTCCGATTTCTATACGCCGTTCCAGGAGAACGCCCGCCGCTGGTACAAGAAGGTTCAGGAAGAGGTCACCTTCGTCAATCACGCCATCGTAAATCCGCCGGTGGATCGGAACAAGGAACTGTCGGAAGTGCGCGATGTATACATGCACGTGGAGAAAGAAACCGACGCCGGCCTGGTGATCAGCGGCGCCAAGGTGGTGGCCACCACATCCACTCTGACGCACTACAATTTCATCGCCAACAACGGCGCGCTTCCCATCAAGACCAAGGATTTCGCGTTCGTCTGCATCGTCGCCACCGATTCGCCCGGCGTAAAGCTGTTCTGCCGCCCGTCCTATGAGATGACGGCGGCGGTCATGGGCAGCCCGTTCGATTACCCGCTATCCAGCCGGCTGGATGAAAACGACTCCATCATCGTTTTCGACAAGGTGTTGGTGCCCTGGGAAAACGTGTTCGCTTACGGCGACATCGACAAGGTGAACCACTTCTTCCCGCGCTCGGGATTCCTGCCGCGCTTCATGTTCCACGGCTGCGTCCGATTGGCGGTGAAGCTGGACTTTATCGCGGGTCTGCTGCTCAAAGGCGTGGAGGCCACGGGCACCAAGGATTTCCGCGGCGTGCAGGCGCAAGTAGGCGAAGTGCTGGCCTGGCGCAATTTATTCTGGGCTCTCACAGACGCCATGGCGCGCACCACCGCCCCGTGGACCCCGGGCTATGTGCTGCCGAATCTGGATTACGGGTTAGCGTATCGCGTGGCCTCCAATCTGATTTATCCGCGGCTCAAAGAGATCATCGAGAACGTTCTGGCCAGCGCGCTCATTTATCTGCCTTCTCACGCCAACGATTTCAAGGTCCCCGAAATCCGCAATTACCTGGAGACCTTCGTGCGCGGCTCCAACGGCTATTCGGCGCTGGATCGCGTGAAGCTGATGAAGCTGATGTGGGACGCCATCGGCACCGAGTTCGGCGGCCGGCACGAGTTGTACGAGCGCAACTACTTCGGCAATCACGAGAGCATTCGCTTTGAGACTTTGATGGTGGCCGATCAGTTGGGACAATCCGCCAAGTACAAAGGCTTCGCCGAACAATGCATGGCCGAGTACGACCTGGATGGCTGGACCGTGCCGGATCTTATCAATCCCAACGATATTAGTGCTGTAATGAAGAACGGCCGCAAGTGATCGCCGCTGTGCTCAGTGACCAATCGGCAGATTGACACCAGGCAGTTCCGCAATGCATTGGGGCGCTTCGCCAGCGGCGTCACCGTGCTTACGGCCGAGTACGAAGAGCAGACGCACGGCATGACCGCCAACGCGTTTGTGTCGGTATCGCTCGATCCGCCTCTCGTCATGGTTTCGCTGGACAATCGCTCGAACATGCACCGCATCCTGCCCTCGGTGCGGAAGTTCGGCATCAGCGTGCTGGCCGAAGATCAGGACGCCCTAAGCAACCATTTCGCAGGACGACCGGTTCCGGGGCTGCACATTCGCTTCGTGCATCGGAGCGGCCTTCCGCTGATTGGAGGAGCGGTGGCATACTTTGTCGCCGAAGTGCTGGATATCCATCCGGCGGGCGACCACACGCTCTACATCAGCCGCGTGGAACATTTTGAAACCAGCGAGGGACGGCCGCTGCTATTTTTCAGCGGCCGATATCATCACATGCGCGAGGAAAAGGGCAAACCCACGCAATGGCCCGAGGATGAGTTTTCGCTTTTTTCGATCGGCGGCGTGGACCCGCCGATCACCTGATTAAACCACGGCCGACGTCTTGACGGGCGTTTCCACCGTGTGCTCGTTGAAGCTGTATCCAAAGCCCCGAACCGCGCGGATGAACGAAGGATTGGCCGGATCGGGCTCGATTTTCTGGCGCAGGCGCAGGATATACACGTCGACGGTTCGATCCGTCACGGCGCGGTCATGTCCCCAAACCGCATCCAGAAGCTGCTCGCGGCTGTACACCACGCCGGGACGGCTCATCAGAAACTCCAGCAGCCGGAACTCGGTGGCGGTGAGCGCCACCTCTGCGCCACGCAGCGTAACCCGGCAGCTTGCCCGATCCAACTCCAGATCCCCTGCCCGGACGGTGCGGGCCGGCAAAGTTTGCGTGCGGAACTGATTCTTGACGCGGGCGATCAATTCCCGAATAAAGAAGGGCTTCACTATATAATCGTTGGCTCCGAGTTCCAGACCCAGGATGCGGTCTGTCTCCGACGCGCGCGCGGTCAGAAAAATGATCGGGACGTGTACCAGCTCGGAATGATTGCGCAGGCCTTTGCAAATCTCCAGGCCGTCGGAATCCGGCAACATGATATCCAGGATCAGCAGATCGGGCCGTTCGCGCCGGCACAACTCAATAGCGCCGCGCCCCGTTTGCGCGCCGGCGACAGCGAACCCCTCTTTCTCCAAATTGTACTTCAGGAGCGCGAAGAGGTCAGAATCATCTTCGATCAGGACGATTTTCTTCATGGGCCTTTCCTTAGAAGGTAACCCGATTTAGGTTACAGGCGCATTACAGACTGGTGAACGGTAATTGAACAATGAGCATTTAAAGACTGCGCGCTTCCACGCGGCCGGGCGAAGGCTGGTATAAGCCGCGTTCGGAAATGTAGCGTCCCACCGCCGGCGGCAGTTCGGCGGGGATCTGGCCCTCAGCCAATTGTCTTCTGATTTCTGAAGAGGACACAGGCAGAGCTACGGTTTCCAAGCGATGTACGCGAGCTCCTGGGGGCGTCGCATACCGGTGGCCGGGCCGTGTCACAACAATGAACTCGGTCAGCCGGACTAAGTCCTGCCAGCGATGCCAGCTCGTGATTTCCGCAAAGGCATCCGCGCCGATGATGAAGTAAGGTTGCTTGCCCAGTCCTCGGACGCGTTCCACGGTGTCCACCGAATAGCTCTTGTGTTCTCCAGCTTCCAGGCGGGAGGCAACGAAGCGAGGATCCATTTGGCAGGCCAGCTCCGTCATGCGGAAACGGTCTTCATAGGTTGCGCCGGTGTGATCGGACTTGTGCGGCGGGTGTGCGGCCGGGATGAACCAGACTTCGTCCAATTGAAACTGCCCTGCGGCTTCCAGCGCGACGGTAAGATGGGCTTTGTGGATGGGATCGAAAGTGCCGCCGAAAAGGGCCAGTCTCATGGCTTGGTTTTCCGGCAACTCCATTTCTACCCGGATTTGTTTAGTTTAGCGCACCGCGGGGCAATCATCGCCTGGGCCGCTAGCCAACGGCGGGTTAGGGATTAGGGATTGGCGGCCTGGCACATTATGCGCAACAGGGCAGGCTCGAAGACTGATGATGAGCGCCCGGCTGGGCATCGGTAGCGCCCCGGCGCGCCCAAAGCGCACACCTTGCGGGGTTAGAAAAATGCCAATGGCCTCCTAGCGCGGTTTGCGTTCTTCTTCCTTCGGTTTTGGCCCGGGATTCGGTCTTGGCGCGGGACGAACGGGAGGCGCGGGTCTGGCGGCTTCTTGTGGATGAGCCTCGGGACGGGCTTCCGGACGCGCCTCTGGCGCAGACCGCCGCGGAGGCGCCGGCTTAGCATTTTCTTGAGGGCGTGGCTGCGGCCGCGCTTCCGGCGTCGGGCGGCGGGATTGCGCTGCGGGCTGGGGTTCCTGCGGATGCGCCTCAGGCACTTGTGGACGGGCTTCGGGACGTGTTTCCGGCCGCTGGGGAACCGGCGATCGCTGCGCCGTGTTCCTCTCAGGCGCGGGACGGGCTGCCGGCCGCGCAGCGGGAGCTTTGTAAGGCGTAGCGATGGGCCGCGCCGCTACCAAAGCCGCCGGATGCCCGCCGCTGGTTTTCGCAAATTGCGCGCGGTTGGTGGAAGCCTCCCGTGCATACTGAATCTGAGCGCTGACGGGTGGGGTCCGCGGGTCGCGCACCACGGCCAACTCCTGCGGCGTGGGCCGGGCGTCGATTCCACCATGTCCGCCGTTGTAACTCACCCGATTGCCCCGGCTGTTCGGCACCGAGTAGTTGTAAACGTTGTGAATAATCGAAACATTCACATTCGTCACCGATCGGTTGTAATACACGGCGCCGTTGTTCCAATATGCGCCGTAATAGCCACGGCCGGTGTATCCAAAGCCGTAATCGATTCCGCCATAAAATCCAATGTGCGGGCCCCAGTAGCCGGTGTGCCAGAGGTAGGCGTTGTTGATGAGTTTTCGCTCTTTTTGATCGGGCAGCGTGGATCCGCCGATCCCCTGAGATCTGGCGGGCGTTTACCCTCTGCGCTAAGTATCCCTGACCGTACTCCTGAGCCAGACCGGGCAGGAGATCGCAGCGGTAAGGCAAGAGAAGGCGAAACAGGGTTCAGTGCCGGTGAAAAGAGGCGAACGCTAACTTCATTCCTCTTCGCTCCCAAACCTCCCGATTGACTTTAGCAGAAGATGCCCAAATCCACTACTGTCGATGAGGACGATCTGGCGATCTGCATGTGATGTGTTGTGGTCCTGCAAGTGTTCCAAACAAGCCGGATCACATAAGCCTGTCGTTAGATAAGCTCCGTAGTCGAGAGCGTTTTTCTGCCATCCACCTATTAGTGGTTGGATATCTTGCTTGAAGGTTTGCAGAGACACCCCATCAGTATAGGCTTTCACTTGCACACCAACTCTGAGCGAGCGGGGCAATAATTCACTACGAATCTCCACTACCACGTCTGCGCCGCATTCACCTGCGCCCTCTTGGTAGTAAACGGTATATCCTAGTTTTTTGAAAAGTTCTGAACAAAACCAACTCAAGTCTTGACGCAGGAACTCCCGCTGAATGAGTGCAGGCAATCCCGGACTGATCGCATCGCGAACTCTGTTTAGGCGAACGCTGATGCTACTCTTTGGTCCGGGCTGGAACTTGGGGATGTTCTCCAACCTATCGAACGTGAATTTTAAACTACCAGCTTCTTTTGTTCCGCCTCAGTTGGAAATGGAGAGGGCGCGCCTCCGTTAAGATAACGGGAGAGAACGCGTGAAACAGACGAGGAAGCACTACACACCAGACG
>Ga0302325_10031304_pt1 | contig 10947 bp, 10 predicted proteins | sample Palsa_T0_2_FD_201948 | JGI IMG/M metagenome (GOLD analysis project Ga0302325, IMG submission 201948) | Peat permafrost microbial communities from Stordalen Mire near Abisko, Sweden - Palsa_T0_2 | ecosystem: Environmental > Terrestrial > Soil > Palsa > Peat permafrost | place: Sweden: Abisko... | reverse complement strand
GCTGCTCCAGCCGTTGACCTCCAAACCGATCCACAGCTTGCCGTGCACAGCCCCGCTGGGCGCGTGTTGCGCGAAGCTATGACCGGCGAAGATCACCGCAGTGATGCCGTAAATGAGCAGCCCCATCCCGATTAGCCCAACAGGCCCCTTGGCCAGTGAGATTCCCCTCTTTTTGTGCCTTGTTCGCATCGTGTTCTTCATTTCCCGGTTGGTGTTGGTTTACCGCTCGAGCCTAGGCCTGGTGTAGGTCTGGCGGCATGGCACTCCGTGTGGGCAGCCGGGTCCCGGCTGCATCCAGGCATCCTTGGACCGGTCGTCGTCCAAGAGCAGCCGAACGGGGGCGTGCTGTGCTTGCTCCTGCAACGAGCTCAGTCTCGGACATCGCGACCTCTGGGGTTGACGGATCCCTCGGAAGTCAGGCGGCGCTGCCGGCCAAGCTCAGCCAACCTCGCATGATGCCCTCCAACCCCCACTGTACTCCGTAACTCCCGCGGGTAGAATTATTCGAGTCAGCCGGCTGCGGGCAGGCAGGCGCTCAACAGCCTGAGCGATGACGAGGCGACATGCCGAAGGGGGTGGGTCAGTCGTGCTCAAGGACATCATCCTCGTCACAGCCGCTCTGGTCATCGTCGCCCGGACGTTCTGCGGTGGGCGGCTGGTCGCGGCGACCCTGCGCCTGCCGACCACACGCAAGACGAAATCGAAACCGAAGCCGAGCGCAAGCCGGAGGATCTGCGTGTCGTCCTTGACGGCGTCAGCGACGAGCGCCTGATCACAGTGCTCTGCTAGCGTCACCACGTTTCTGATTCGCTGTTTCACGAGGGGCGCGAATCCTCCAGAGGCGACGCCCGCGGCGGTTTAGCCCTCGACGAGAGGGCAGCGGTAGGTCATGAGCTGGCGCGCCGCCCGCGCACCGCCGCCCGGCCGGCAGCGCGAGGGTGCGTTTGCGGGGATCTCTCCGAGGCGGCCTCGCGGCGCACCAGGCTCGAACACGCCCGAGCAAGTGCGGCCCGGGCATCCAACGGCGGTACAAGACCCGGCCGGCACCTCCCCAGCCTCGACTGAGATTCCCCTACACGAAGATGTCGCACGCACGACAGGCATCAGAGCGCATCCCGCCGGGGCCACGAAGAAGCCGGCGGCGCCCGCGCCAGCTGAGGCGGCGCACGATAGCGGGCGAGGGCTGTCCTCCGCGCGTCGGCGGAGCTTCCGTCCCGGCCCGTGGCAGGGCCGTGGTCGGGCGGTTCGACAGGCAACGGCGGCAGAACGGCGAATACGTGGATCGCGGTGTTATCGAAATGGCTCAGACTGCTGCGCGGCCATCACCAAGAACTGGGCGTCGTTGAGCCGTTCTGGGAGGCGCAGCTCGCGGTATTGGTATCGATCGTGCTGTACGTGGTGCTGCCGGCGCGACTGACGGTTGGGCCACGCTGGCTTGTCCCCAGTCTGGAAGGGGTGCTGCTGTTCGGGCTGGTGATCTCGACGCCGTATCTGCATCACACCCAGTCGACCGTTCGTCGACGCACGACGATCGCTCTGATCGTGATCGTCACCGCGGCGAACTTTGCCGCGGAGGGACTGCTCGTCCACTATCTGCTGAGGAGCGGCGGAACCGGCGGACGATCACTGGTCTTCTCGGCCGCGCAGATCTGGTTCACGAACGTAGCCGCGTTCGGCTTGTGGTTCTGGGAGGTCGATCGCGGCGGTCCTCACATGCGCACCGCGCCCAAGCCCCATGCACCGGACTTCCTGTTTCCCCAGATGGACGCGTCAGACCCGTCGCTGAAGGGCTGGCGTCCGGCGTTCCTGGACTATCTCTACGTCGCGTTCACGAATGCAAGCGCATTTAGTCCCACTGACGCGATGCCGCTAAGCGTTCGTATCAAGACCCTGATGCTGATCCAGGCGATCGCGTCATTTCTGACCGTCGGGGTGGTCGCGGCCCGCGCCGTGAACATCCTCAACACGTAACGCAACGAGACCCGTGGGACGTAGCACGCGGCCGACATGGCGCTCGGGTACATGCCCAGCGCGACCATCCCGTCAGAGATCGCCGTCAGCACATCGCCGTGCGTTTCAGCCTTGCGGCGCTATGGTGGGTAGCTCGCTCGTCGGGTCATCGCCCTTCGCCTCGCGCGCGGACCCAAACCGGAGGACGAGAGAGAAGGCCGCCATGTCGGCCCACGTTTCCCTGACCGGCGAGGAGCTACTCGCCGCTGTGACCGAATCAATGGTCGCGCTTCACCAGCGCTACCACCACCGCAAGCCCATGACCGCCAAGACGCTGCTACTCGGCGACGAGCTGCTCGTCTGCGTACTCGGCGGCGTCTACACCGATATCGAGAAGACGATGATTGAGCTGCAACGCGCTCCTACCGTAAAGGAAACCCGCAGCGCCTTTCAGAACGCGATGGAGCACCGATTCATCACGGCCATTGAACGCCTCAGCGGACGCGAGGTGCTGAAGTTCATGTCCGACCACCACGTCGGCCCCGACATCGAAATCGAACTGTTCATGCTCACCCCCCGTAACCAGCTGCACCGGAGCGTGGCTTGAGTTCGGCGCCGGAGGGCGTCCGACCAACCGCCGCCGCGCGGCAGAGCTGACGTTCACACTTCGCCGGGTTGACGGAAGCGCTGCTAACGTGGATCCAAGCGAGGGCATCAGCCGTGGGGTCCGTCAGTGTGCGGGCAGCACGACGTGACTTCTGAGGTTCAATCAAACCCGGAAGGCCAAGATGTCCCACACGCCGGTTCTCTCCAACAGCGGCGCAGTCCGTAATTGCGAGATTCGAGACGGCGATCTGATGGTCGCCTGCTCAGCGTTGAGTTCGCGAAGCAAAGTCAAGACCGGCCAAGGCGCTTCACTCGAAGGCCTTCGTCGCAGGCTCGCACCGTGATCGAGGGAGGATCATCGGACTTCTGGGCCGGGTTGGCACCGCGAAGCTTCCGGAAGGGCGGATCACGCGCGGGCGCGCGACTCACGGCAGGGATCGTCAGCTCGTCTCCGGGAGGCCCCTGAGCGAAGCTCAATCGCGATTCGTTCGGCGTGGCGTGACTCGCGGGTAGCGATCGTGATAACCGAGGCCGCGCGTGACGGGCGGCGACAAACCACAAGGAGACACACATCTCATGCCGGATCTCGATGAAAACACGAAAGCCGATGGGGCCACGACGCCCAACGGCTCTCTTCGCGCCCGCCGCGCCCGCCGCGCGCTGGATCGAAAAGCGGTGCGCTCGGAGTTCGAGACCGAGCGCCCAAGCAGGCTGGCGGCCCTCCGGGCCTTCATCGCGAACTTCGAAGAGCTCGAGCGTGCGCGGCTCCGCGCGCTTGACGCAGCAACGAGGCTATCTTCCGTACCGACAGATGTCACCGCCGATCGGCCGCGCGCGAAGTCGCGCTGACGAGCGCCTAAGCTAAGGGCTCGTAGCTAAATAAGGTTGTAGGACTTGTTGATCGGGCTCAAACATGGGGTTGTGGTCGATGAGGCGGCGATCGGTGAGAAGTTCCGGGCGTTAGCGGGCGAGCTGAATGAGCGTCAACGCAGGCTGCTGCGTGGTGGGCCGCAGCCGTGGGGACGTGAGGCCGATCGCGATGTTGATCGCGGCGATGATCGCGGCGATTAGTAGTCCTCGCTGGTGGCCGAAATAGCAGCGACCTGATTCGACGGACCGTGGGGCGGCTGCTTCGCGCCGTGAGGGGAGGTCGGAACTTTTTATCTCCGGGCTTGACTTCAAGCGCTTGAGGTGTGTTTTGCTGCTCGCATGACAGCTCTCACTATCCAAGACGTATCCAGGCGCAGCGGGCTGAGCGAGCCGACGCTGCGCTACTACGAACAGGTCGGGCTGATAGGCCCGATCGCCCGTGATCCGAGCAGCGGACACCGCCGGTACCGTGTGGACGACGTCGACACCTTGCAGGCGCTCGCTTGTCTGCGTGCGATGGGCGTCGGGATCGCGGATATGCGCACCTACCAGGCCAACCGCGAGATTGGGCACACCAAGGCGGGTGAACAGCGCGATCTGCTGCTGGGGCACGCCGAGCGGGTCGAGGCTGAGATCGAGACGCTGGGCATCCACCTCGAGTATCTACGGGCCAAGGCGGCGCTCTGGGATGCCTGCGATCACGGTGACGCCGACGCAGAGGCCGAGGCGAACTTGCAGGTACAGAAAGTGCTCCCGCGACTGGAGGAGGTGATCGTATGAGCACCAAAGTGTTGGTGACAGGCGGGTCCGGATATCTAGGCACGCGGTTGATCGCGGCGCTGCTGCGTGATGGGCGTGAGGTGCGCGCGACGGTGCGCTCCCTGGAGGGTGAGGCAGGTGTGCGTGCGGCCGTCCGCCGCGCTGGCGTGGACGACACGGGCCTTGACCTGGTGGCAGCAGATCTGACCTCCGACGACGGCTGGCCGGCCGCGCTTGATGGCGTTGAGGAAGTCCACCACGTCGCCTCGCCGATCCCGTCCGCCCAGCCCAAGGACCCGGACGAGCTGATCGTCCCCGCCCGCCAGGGCACACTGCGTGTGCTGAAGGCGGCTCGGGACGCCGATGCGCACAGGGTGGTGCTGACCTCCTCCTTCGCCGCGATCGGCTACACCCCAAAGGAAGTCCGCGACTACACAGAGGCGGACTGGACCGACCCGGACACGCCAGGGCTGCCGCCCTACCCGCGCTCCAAGGCGATCGCCGAGCGCGCCGCGTGGGACTTCATCGAATCCGAGGGTGGCGACACCGAACTGGTGGTGGTGAACCCGACATTCATCGCCGGCCCGTCGCTGGTGCCGTCACTGCGCTCAACACTGGCCTACTTCAAAGCGATCATCGAGGGCACAATGCCGGCGCTGCCACGCCAGCGCTTCGGCGTTGTCGACGTACGCGACGTCGCCGACGCACACATCTCGGCGATGGCCACTCCTGCCGTCGCCGGAAAGCGCTACCTCCTGTTGGCCGACGGACCGACGATCACCTGGCGGGGGCTGGCACAGATCCTCCGCGACCACCTCGGGCCCGCAGGCGAACACGTCACAACCAACGAGGCGCCCGGCGAGGACCCATCGCCGCTGACGATCCACAACGACCGCGCCAAACAGGAGCTCGGCTGGCAACCACGCCCGGCACAGACCACGATCGTCGAGACCGCCGAGAGCCTGCGCGAGCTCGGCCTGCTGGACAAATGACGATGACAAGTGTTTAGCCGGCCGCGCTGACGTGCGCCGTCCCGATCTGCTGCTCGTCGGAAGACCCGGCGAGCGGCTCAAGGAGGTCGCATGTGACCTCTCGCGCCTCGCGGACGTGCGCGCCGCGGCCGTGATGGCCACGGACCTCATCACAAGGGGTTGGTCGGCGGTTCTCAAGGTGGGCACGCGAGCTCTTAGCTTTTGGTGTGCAGGGTGATCTGGTATCCGTCTGGGTCGGCGAATGTGAAGGTCTCAATTACAACGATCCCAGCGGACCGCAGATCCAGCTCGCCGTCTCGCGTATCGAGCACACCTCAAGCGCCAGCGACTATCAGGGCGTGATTCTCACCAATCCAGGCGGTCCAGGCGGACAGGGGCTTGACCTCAACACCTTCCTGATCCCCGTCCTGCAGCAGGAGGGGTACCCCGCGGCGGCGGCCGACTATGACTGGATCGGCTTTGATCCGCGCGGCGTGGGCGCGAGCATCCCGACGATCAGCTGCGACCCGAACTACTTCGGACCTGATCGCCCCAACTACATTCCTCGGACAGGGCAGCTGCTCGAGACATGGCTGTCGCTGTCAGCGGGCTATGCCCAGGACTGCGGTAGCCAGAGCCAGTTGCAGTCCGAGCTGCTCGAGAACATGACCACGCGTGATAACGCCCTGGATGTGGACAGCATCCGTAAGGCGCTGGGTCAGGAGCAGATCACCTATTACGGCTTCTCGTGGGGCACCGACCTCGGCCAGGTCTATGCCACCTTGTTCCCCAGCCACGTGCGGCGAATGATCCTGGACAGCAATGTCAACCCGCTCAGGGACGGCTACCAGGACTTCAACCTGGACCAGGACGCCCCGTTCAATCGCAACGAGAACATCTGGTTCGGCTGGTTGGCGAAATACAACAGCGTCTATCACCTCGGCGCCACCGAGAGCGCCGTGCAGCATCTGTTCTACTCGACCGAGAACCAGCTCACAGCCGATCCGGTGGGCGGGGTGATCGGCCCCGACGAGTGGACGGACATCTTCTTGGATGCCGGGTACTACGAGGAGACCTGGGTGCAGCTCGGCCAAGCGTTCTCGGATTGGATCAACCAGCACAACGCCACGGCGGCCAACGAGCTGATCCAGCTCTACCAGGCGACTGACGCACCCGGCGACGACAACGAGTTCGCTGTCTACCTATCGGTGCTATGCACCGACTCACAGTGGCCGACCAACTGGGACGTATGGGACCGGGACACATCGGCGATCTTCAGCTTTGCGCCGTTCGAAGCCTGGGGCAACACGTGGTTTAACGCCCCATGCATCAACTGGCCCGCACCGGCGCAAGCGCGCGTCCAGGTGAACGGCGACGGCGTCAAAAGCGCCCTGCTGATCGACGAGACGCTTGATGCGGCGACCCCGTTCGAGGGCAGCCTCGTCACGCGTCGACTGTTCCCGCACTCTGTCCTCCTAGCAGAGCCCGGTGGTACCAGCCACGCCGATTCGCTATTCGGTGACGTCTGCGTGGACGGCACGATCGCCAACTACCTGGAGACGGGGGCACTGCCTGCGCGAAACCCGCACGCCCTGTGGGACAAGACGTGCGCCCCGCTACCACAGCCAGTTCCGCCGACCACCACCGCGGCAGCGCAGGCCGCGTCGGCCGGTGCGGCGCGGGCGATCGAGCGCGTAGGTCGAGCTGAAGGTCGGGTTGAGCTACCCGCGGTGAAGGCCAGCTGATCTCAAGCGATTCCGTGTGCCCCGGCCCATAGTGCCGGGGCACGCCGTCCTGTTCTCTGCGGCGCCGGACACCGGTGGAACGTGTTTACGACGTATCTAGTGCAGCGCGTCTGAAGTGTCGTGGACGCTGCGGCGGACCTGCTTCGTCAGGATCAAGAACCAGATCTCGACCATGTTCATCCACGACGCGCTCGTTGGGGTGAAGGGGAAGTGCACGCGCGGATGGCGCTCGAGCCAGCGCTTCACCTCGGGGGTGGAGTGCGTGGAGGAGTTGTCGAGCCGACGTGCAGGGGTTTCCGCGGAAACGCGCGGACAAGCGAGTTGAGGAACGCGACGAACTCCTGGTGGGTGTGCCGCGGGTAGCAGGAGCCGGTGACCTCGCCGGTCGCGATCTCCAACGCCGCGTAAAGGCTCGTCGTGCCGTTGCGCTTGTAGTCGTGCAGCGGGATGGCGCCAACCGGAGGCGTTCAGACAGTCGCTCGTCGGCGTCGCGCTCGCAACACGAACCAGTTAGCTACGTCCGCCGATACGGAAACCACGATCAGCAATTCGTCCACGATCCATAGCAAAGACCAAGCGCTCGCTCCGACGGCGACGTTCACGAACAGCAGCAGGATCGCGACTCGAAACAGTGGCATCGCCGCCCAGCGGAGGACAGGGTGTATGTACTCCCCTTTCCCGAGCAGCCAGGTTCGAAGCCACGGCGTCTCGCTTGCAGCTTCCGCAAGGCCTGGTGGCCGGCCGCGTCACTGGCCTGAGCACCCGCGGCGCTGGAGGCAAGGTGCCCGTCGCGGTTTCAGATCGCCAGCACGAGATCGCGCCATTCCTCCTGCTCTGGCCGTTGGTCCAGGAGCCTCTGAACGGCCTCGAGTATCACGGCGAACTGGCTGTGGTCGAGCGTCCAGATCAGGATCATGCCGGCGTGCGTTCGCTGCGCCTCGGCCCATTCCCGCGCGAGCGGTGCGAAGTCGCGACTGTTGCGCGTGATCAGCACACGTTGCTGGGTGGCGGCGAGTTCGAGCACGACCGGGTCGGCGAGCCCCTCGGGCCTCGCGTCCTCGGCGAGCGCGAGCACGTCGTGACCGGTGTCTCTCAGGGGGCCACCGATCCGCTGCGGCGATAGGTTCGCGTCGAGCAGCAGCCGCACGGTCGGTTATCGAGCGAACTGCACGAAGGGGTACAGCTCGCGCCAGTCGTCGACCGAGAGGCGGTTCTCGGCAATCGCTTCGGCGACCTCGTCCGGGTAGCTGTCGCGATACGCGAGCGCGAGAGCGACCTGACGCTCGCCGAGCTGCGTGTCGGCGAGGAGTCGGTCGACTGAGCCGAACTCCTCGAGCATCTGGATGATCTCCCAGACGTCGAGGCCGGATCCGATCACCCAGGGGCGCCTGCGGACGTCATCGCCACGGAATCCGATTCCGGGAAACCGACGCGTGCGAGCTGCCTCCTCGGCCAACGCTTCGACGATCGCGCTCTTGGACCGCCGCGTCCGCCGTGCCTCGGCCGCGATCGTCCGATCGGTCGCAAGCGTGAAACGGACGCTGAACGGCTCACCCTTGAGTGCCTTATTTCGCTCGCCGTGGGCCATCGAGCAAGCCTAGCGCACACAAAACTTACTGAGTAACTCGGGCTGGAGCGGCGGGCACGCCGTATCCTCAGACCCGTCATCGGACCGCCGCGGGATCGCTCGGCGGCCGTCAACGATTAGGAGGGCACGTGGTTCGCAGAATCTTGGCGCTCGGGACCGTGCTGGCCGTCGCGACCGCCGCCGGCGCGTTGGCAGCATCGTCGGGCCTGTACACGGGCAACACGAGCCAGAAGCTGAGCATCACCGTGAAGGTCAGCAAGGGACAGGTAGTCAAGGTCGATTACGTCGCAAAGTTCCGCTCCTGCGGGGAGCTCAGCGCCGTCGACAAGCTGAAGATCGCGATCAAGGGCGGCAAGTTCAGCGCGACCGTGCATCCGAACTCGGAGGCCGTCGATAAGCTCACCGGTCGCTTCAAGGGTCAGGCGGTCAGCGGAACGCTCAGCTCCGTTGTGATGCTGGGAGGAATCCACCCGAGCACGTGCAGAACCGGGAAGGTGACGTTCAGCGCAAAGCTCTGAGACGGCGCGGGCGGCTCTCACGGATAGATCGCGCGCAGTCTCGCCGCAGCGGCGAAGCGCTCGATCGCAACAGCTTGGGCGGCCGTGCGCCAGTCGACGTCGAGCCGCTCGGCGGTGGCGAAGACCCGCCCAATTCCACCGCGCAGCTGCGTGCGCAGGCGCTCAGCGACCGCGTCGGAGTCCCAGAGGTACTTCTGCTGGTCCTGGGCCCACTCGAAGTAGCTGGCGGTCACTCCGCCGGCGTTGGCGATCACGTCGGGAACGATCTGGATGCCGCGGTCTGCGAGGATGCGGTCCGCCTCGGGTGTGGTTGGCCCGTTGGCGGCCTCGATGATCAGTTGGCAATCGAGGTCTGCGGCGTTGTCTGCGGTGATCTGGTGCTCGAGCGCGGCGGGCACAAGAATGTCGCACGGAATCTGGAGCACTTCACCGCGCCCCACCGGATCGGCGCCCGGGAAGCCGCGCAGGAAACGGTGCTCGCTCACCCACGTCATCAGCGCGTCGACGCTGAGCCCGCCTGGCGACGCGACCCCGCCGGTGACGTCGGAGATCCCGACCAGTATCGCTCCGCGGTCGGCCAGCTCGCGTGCTATTACCGCACCGACATTGCCAAATCCCTGGATCACGACGCGTAACCCCGCGAGGTCCCGGCCGATGTGCTCGAGTACCGATTCGATGCAATACACGGCGCCCAGCCCGGTCGCCGACTGACGGCCGAGGATGCCGCCGAGAACGAGCGGCTTGCCGGTGACGATCTCTGGCACCGGGTAGCCGACGTGCTCGGAGTAGGTGTCCATGAACCAGGCCATCTCCCGCTCACCGGTCGCCATGTCGGGTGCTGGGATGTCCCTGTTGGGTCCGATGATCGGGAAGATCTCGCTCGCGTAGCGGCGTGTGATGCGCTCGAGCTCGGAGCTGGAGAGACGATTCGGATCGCAACGGACGCCGCCCTTTGCGCCGCCGAACGGAAGCCCGACGAGCTGGCACTTGAGGGTCATCCAGATCGCCAGGGCCGCACACTCGCCGAGCGATACGCCGGGCGCGTAACGCACGCCACCCTTGGTCGGACCCAGGGCCAACGTGTGCTGCACCCGGTAGCCGGTGAAGATCTCAACGTCGCCGTTGTCGCGCCGGACGGGGAAGTTGACTGTCAGCGCGCGGCGCGGCTCGAGTAGACGAGATCGGGTCTCGGGCTCGATACTGAGCAGATCGGCAGCACGATTGAACTGCTCGGCCGCGACCGCCCATAGGCTCGAACGCCACTCCTCGCCGGGCGCGACGAGATGTGCTTCGCTGGCGAGTACGTCTTCCCAGCCGCCAGTACCCCGGCGCTCCCGGCCGTTGGTCCTGTCCTCTGCGGTGCCATCGGTGCGGTCCATACCTCGCTCAAGCTCGTGCAATGTATCGAGAGACCGCAGAGTGCGGGTTTCCCCGGACAGGGGCTGCGGCCTCTTGACGATGACGCTCGAGCGCCCGCCGCGTACCGTCGACCTCAGAATGGAAGAGCACGCCGTCGCAGGCGGATGAGCACCGCAACCTACCCCGGAGAGCGCGCGGTTGACGTGGTCCTGCGCGACGGGTCGACTACGCACGTACGGCCGGTGCGCACGGACGACGCGCCGGCGCTGGAGCTGTTCTTGAGGGGCTTGTCTGCGGACTCTCGGGCGTTCCGCTTCTTCTCGGTTGGCGTCGACCTCCACGCGGCTGCGGAGAGCGCCGCCAAAGTCGACTATCGCGATGCATACGGAGTGGTCGCGATCGCGGGCTCCGACCAGCGGATCGTGGGTCACGCCTGCTACATCCGGACAAGCTCCGAGCGGGCGGAGGTCGCGTTCGCGATCGCCGACGAGCTGCAGGGCCATGGCCTTGCCACGACGCTGCTCGGCCACCTCGCGGAGGCGGCGACGGCCGCCGGCATCAAGACGTTCACCGCCGAGATC
>Ga0302325_10031303_pt1 | contig 10948 bp, 15 predicted proteins | sample Palsa_T0_2_FD_201948 | JGI IMG/M metagenome (GOLD analysis project Ga0302325, IMG submission 201948) | Peat permafrost microbial communities from Stordalen Mire near Abisko, Sweden - Palsa_T0_2 | ecosystem: Environmental > Terrestrial > Soil > Palsa > Peat permafrost | place: Sweden: Abisko... | reverse complement strand
CGTTTGTTGAACATCATTGCTACTGTCTTGCCAGATAGGGAACCAAGGAGGCTCTTAGGCACAGAACCGGACTTGATGGCGGTCTTGTGGGAAGAGGCATTGCGGACTAGAGTCGTAAGTTCGGCAGATGTGAGATCTGCGATAGAGAGTAAATGGCGGGGCGCAAAGGGAGAGGTGGCAGGCGTTGCGGGTGAAGAATAGCTTCGTTTGGAGGCTTTAGAGAGGTGATGTAAAGCTGCTCTTGCGGGGCGGATATGGACTGTTGAAGGCATCGTGGATGGATCAACTGGGTCAATTGGACTTCAATGGAAGGAGCTGACAATCCAAAACGAGAAATGAGAGTACTTCAACCCAGATTGAGTAGCCTCAGAAGTGGAATATCTTCTGGGTTGAAAGAGACCTACTGGAGGTTTTCTTCAAGAGAATTTTAGTGAGTCAGGTGAAGCTGCAAGCACTCTCTGCATGCAGGAAGAAGTTCCGGCCTCGTCCCTGCTCTTTTTTCAGGCACCAAATCCAGGAACGGCCGACTGGCGACTGGTCCACAATACTTCACCTCTTTCTCTTCAACAATTCAGAAATCATTTCGATCAAAAAACGTGATGACTACTCATATGCAATCACTACCTAGCTATTTCTCTAACTCTTATTGTAGGTATTTTCTAGAAGCCCTGTAGCACCATTCCGTCATCCACTTGCCGCCGATCGTCGTTCATTGGTGCTAAGCCCCGCTTGGAGACGCAATCAACCCCAAACCCCAACCCCAGCTTCCCGCCTCTGCCAACTCCTCCGTCGTGACCTGTTCAAGGTCGTGTCCAAGGTCGGGCTCATCATCATCAAAACAACAAATATCACCTCTGGCGCCAGTCGTCGACAGACTTGTCGTTGAAGGGCTACGGCGTTCATTCCCACCATGTCAGACAACCCTTCATCACCGCTGCTCGGCAGCTCAGACAGGCCTCGATCACATCACTCACATCACTCTAATGAGTCTCACGAGAACACGCCTTTACTGTCACGATCTGATGATACTCCTCGATATGACGGCGCGGACGATGAAGATGAAGATAGGATACCTTCACCAGCGGCGACATCATTACGGTCGTTACAGAATGGCCAAGACTCCACGAAATCCACCAAAGGCGGGCGGCGGTGGCCAACGGTAGTGGCAGTCGTCGTTCTAGGATTGGTAGTCTTGGGAATAATTGCTGGCGCATTCTTTACTCCTGCAATAGTTGAAGAATACGCCAAAGAGGCTCTTGTCCTTGAGCCTACGAATCTATCGATAGATTCCTTCACCGCAACCGGCGTCAGAGCGAGAGTGCAGGCATTATTCAGAATGGACGCATCAAGAGTCAAGAACAAGCATGTGAGGAATATCGGGCGTTTCGGGACATGGATTGCTCGTAAGGTGGAGAGTCAGGAGTCGAAAGTGGAGGTATATCTCCCGGAGTATGGCAACATCCTCGTTGGTACAGCTGCTGTACCACAGGTTGTTGTCGACATTCGAAATGGGTATACGACTCCAATCAATTTCCTCACAGATCTGGAGCCTGGTGACGTGGAAGGCCTTCGTCAAGTCGCTAACGACTGGCTGGAGGGTCGTTTGGGCCAAATCAGAGTGCTTGGCAAAGCTGACGTTGGCTTAAAATCGGGCTTGATCTCTCTTGGAACTCAAAGCATCTCGGAATCTCTGGTGTTCGAAGGTCAATCCCTCTACCGTTCCTTTGCATCTTTGTATCTCGGAGAAAAATCGTTGGCTTAGAGAAATTGATGGCTACAATCAAAGTTGATTCTTCCTTCACAGGCTGCTATAAGTCTACTATTCGGGGATACCCCCAAAGCTCGAGTCCTTTGCAATTTCGGCCTTTTATTTGAGAGATCAACTTCTGAAGTTCTTGCTAACGCTGCATTCAGGCAACGACCTTCCTGCCATCCCTCAGTATAATATTACCCGCCTTAACTTCCGGGAAGTGCCCATTTCAAGTACGGGACGCCGTGGTATGGCTGCCGAAGTATCTTTATCCGTGGTAAACAGCTACCCGATTAAGCTTACAATACCGCCGCTCGGGTTCAATATCCTTGTCCCCAATTGTCACGCTGGGGATCCGTACATTCGACTTGCTGATGCTACAACGGCGTCGGTCGACGTCGAGCCTTGCTCGGATGTAGTAGTAAGTGTTGGAGGCATTGTCAGAGAACTACCTGCCTCTCTTACGCAGGCATGCCCTAACTCGAACTCTTCGCCCTTGGATCTTTTGCTTAGCGACTACATCCATGGCAACGATACCACAATATTTGTGCAAGGGTCAAATCCGCCAGATAGTGATACCCCTGATTGGATCACGAAAATTATCTCCAGTGTCACTGTACCTGTTCCATTTCCAGGCCATACATTCGACGGTCTTATCAGAAATTTCTCCCTAACCGATACACACTTCAGCCTTCCAGATCCATGGGCCGAGCCAGGAAGCGCTGAATCCAACCCGCAAATTTCTGCCAACATTGTTGTCATTGCTGGATTGCCTAAAGAGATGAACTTTGGCATCAATGTGACTGGAGTGATGGCGACAGCCGACGTGTTTTACAAGGGAGAGAAGCTTGGCGAGCTCAACCTTCCTGATTTTCAACCTGCCGAATCCGAACGAATCCAGTCAGATGATGGAAACGAGGCCCAGCTGAGAATTAAGTCCCACATGGAGGACGTGCCTCTAAATATCACGGACACCGATGTGTTTACCGACGTGCTTTCAGCGCTTATGTTTGACGGCAAGAAAGTCAAACTTCAGATCAAGGCGCGTGTTGACGTTCAAGTGTCTACCGTACTTGGGGAGCTGGTCATCAAAGAGATGCCTGCGGAGGGAGTCGTTCCTGTGAAACGTTAGCGAGCCGTTTTACTTATTCAGATCGACCGCACCGAAGCTGACGAGATTGCAGCGATCTCTCCCGGCGGTAGCTTTAGCAATTTGAAGCCTAAGGTTGGCGAGTTGAAAGTCTTGAGCACTAGCAAGACTTCCATCAATCTCCAAGCACGGGTCAACTTCACCAATCCGACGGAGTACACAGCACACATCCCATTCATCAATATCCACATCCTCAAAAACGGCTCTATCATCGGTGACGCAACCCTCCAAAGCGTCGACATAATACAAGGAAACAACACAAACATCCTCGTCCAGGCGACGTGGGATCCAACAACATTCAGTGGAGAAGAAGGGGCAAAAATTGGGAGAGAACTATTGTCTCAGTATATTTCTGGCTTCAACACAACACTGACATTCCAAACTCACGAGCGATCGATTCCCAGTCAACCCGAGCTCGGCAAAGCACTTAGTAAATTCGCAATCGAGATACTTGCGCCAAAGCTGTCGGGACCTAGCACTGGTGATGAAGGGGACGGTGACGATGGGGATGACAGACCTCACTTCATCAACAATGCAGTTTTTCACCTGCTCTCCTCAACTGCAGTTTTCTCAATGGTTTCACCACTTCAATACAGTACAATTTATATTGACAATATAAATGCCACCGCTTTCTATAATCATACCGAGCCTGTGGGCCACATCAACTACGATCTTCCCTTCAAGGTACCACCCGGAACAAGTCAGACCCCGAAACTGCCAGTGGACTGGTCCTTGGACTCTATCGGTTATGAGAAACTTCAAAGGGCACTAGGCGGTGAATTGAAACTTGATGCATCAGGCACAGTCGTTGTGAGGCTTGGTCAGTGGATTCAAGAGGTATGGTATATCGGTTCCGGCATTGGCGCGAGCGTCAGGCTTTGATATATCAAGTTGATGGATATGACTAATAACGATGGGGTGGCACGTGTACATACGGGGCTTTCAGGCAGGCGTAAGGAACGGAGCTGGCGTTTTGTGAGAATCGGAATGAATTTGAATAGATAGCACATAGAAGCAGATTCGATCTCGTCCACGTTCTTAATTCCTCGATTATTGCAATAATGACGCCAACTCCATATGTGAACATTTTTCCACGTGAGTGAAATTATATCTATCCTGGGGGCAAGGTGCTGGCATCCACAATATCATCTGCTTCCTTCAGTAACTCTTGCTCGTTCGGGCCGTAGAGCGGTGAGCGAGGTAGGGCCATTAGACCAGTTCGTGCTGATTCGAGGATCCCAAATGGTGCAATTAGCTTCATGAAGGAGTCAATCCGGGTTGGCTTTGCGGAGCTGTAACACATTAGTCCAGAGTTTCAGGCGTCTAGTGCTGACTTAAACCACTTACACCTCAACAATACAGCTATTGGTGCTGATATCCAAAACCTTCCCACCGAACTGATGCGTGAAGTACGTGATGCTCTTCAAATGTTCATGCTTATGCCTCAACGCCTGACTGAGAGCCAGCTTGCTGGGGTGGAAATCATTCGATTCTTTCAGCTCCTCCAGCCGCTTCTCGGCCCACTCCTCCCCTCCTTGTCCTTCCTCATCATTAGCGGTGATCTCTCGGTGGTGAGCCTGTAATTCTTCAAAGTATTCTGGGCCAAGAATGTTGATTTTGGCGAGCAGGAGTTCTCGTTGGACTAGAGGGGCGGTGGTGTAGTCCAGCACTGCCCAGACGGGAACCAGGTCTTCGAGTTGGCGACGGGCTTGCTCAACGACTCCGTCTTGGCCGGAGAGAACGATTGTCATTCGAGAGAGATCTTCGACTTCGGTGTGGCAGACGACTAGGGAGTCAATGTTGAAGCCGCGAGCTGCTAGGATACCGGAGACGCGGGAGAGCACTCCGGGTTCGTTCTGCACGAGGCAGTTCAGGATATGGCGTTTCGGCGGTACGGTAGAGGGGGAAGGGGTCTCGTAGAGGATATTGGACACAGCTGCTTGAGCTGACCATGATGGCGGGGCATCTGATGTTGGGAGAGGGTAAATTCGCCGATGGAGAGCTTTATATGCGAGTGCCGAGGTGGAGGAAGCTGTTGACTCTGCACGGAGGGCTTGACGAGGTGCGGTGAAGTTTGGCGTGCGAGCACGAATTGCTCTTGTAGGGAGGGTCAGAATGGCTTTTCGTGAAGCCATGGTGGCTATGTGAAGTCAATTGAGACTTCGCGCGAATGGATGCGAGGCTTCCTCACTCCTTCCCCAGCAATTGAGTTCGGATATGACTCAAAATTCAAATTTAGGCCGATGTCGCCAAATAAACCGTCTAAAATCTGGGGGAAGGGACCGGATTAACTTCAAGCCGGTTGAATTTTCCTTCAGCCTCAACGCCCGCTGGACTCGAGTAACCTTAGTCACCAACCACCTTGGGCGCGATCTGTCACAACCCGCCTTCGTGCACCCTTTCCTTCTTTCACGTCTTACTTTTGATATTCAAGATGGACGACACTGAGCGACGCGCAGTCAAGCGCTCTCGCTTCGACCAGAAGGAGCCTGAGCCAAAGCGCACATCCAGATTTGACCGACGTTCTCGATCTCCCCCCGCAGTCAAGGAGTCACGAAGAAGCAGGAGTCCACTTGCACGAGCTTCCAGGAGTCCGGCTTCAGCTTCCGTCAATATCAGCTCTTCTGATCCTGCTGCCGCTGCAGGTAAGTTCAAGAGTACTTGTTCCTATGATCAGGCTGACAATACTATAGCTGCTGCGGCTGCCAGAATCAATGCCCAAATCCAAGCAAAGAAGGGTATCCAACATGTCGATGTCCCTCCTATCCGCTCTATGTCGAGCCCGTCCGCCGGCCAGTCCGCTTCTCCAGGAGGTTCAGGTTCAGGAGCAGGCAACAGCGCGAGCTTGGTCAATGGTGAGATGTACATTGCAGATGGCGACTACATTCGAGATATCGAGGTCAACGACCTGCGCAACCGCTATACACTGACGAAAGGCTCTACACAAAAGATGGTAAATACTCCTTGTGTCAATACTCCACTGATAGATCAGGCTTTGTTCAGATATAAGCTCTGAATACTCTCTTTCCTTCAAACCTCAAACCCTACATAAGATAATTATTTTGTGTGGAGATTTTCAAGCTTACCTGAAGCGCGATAGCACTCACTACACATCCCTCATTGGCATCTGCTGACTCCCGCTGCGTGACATCTAGATTAAAGAAGAAACCGGTGCTGGTACGCTATTACCTACAACTTACGTTTTGATTATAGAGCTTTCATGTTGACTTTTGAAGATGTCACTACGCGTGGAAACTACTACCCGGATAAGAGCATGGCCACGGCTGCTGTAAGTTAATTGTTTCTTTCAAGAGAATCCGCTGATGAATGGACAGAATCCTCCGCTTTACCTCCACGTTACGAGCACAAGCAAGAGGGGCCTTGAACAAGCGGTCCAGAAGATCGAGGAACTAATGAAGCAGGAACTCCCGAATTTGGTTGATGAAAGACGTTTCCGTCGACGAGAGCCTGATGCAGTGGAAAGGGATGAGTTTGGCAGAGTATGCATATTCTGTGAATTTCAAGCTTTCATTACTAACTTGATCAGCGTAAATGGCCGGAAGAGAAGATCCCGATCGATTTCGAACCACTTCCTGGCTTCAACCTTCGTGCTCAAGTTGTTGGTCATGGTGGCGCTTATGTCAAGCATATCCAACAAGAGACCCGATGCCGTGTTCAGATAAAAGGCCGTGGCTCTGGATTCATGGAACATGGTACTGGCCGTGAGAGTGATGAGGATATGTATCTCCACGTTGCGTAAGTACAGAAAGTTTTGCCCCTTGATTAATACTGACTTTACATCAGAGGCCCAGATCCAGCTGAGGTCCAGAAGGCAAAGGAACTCTGCGAGGATTTGCTAAAGAATGTCAGAGAGCAGTATGAGGAGTTCAAGAATCGACCACCTCCACAGAGGGGTTACGGAGCTCAAAGCACTGGTTACGGCGGGGAACGTGGATACGGTGATCGTGCCCCTGACCGATCAAACTCTTATGGAGCTGGTGGTTATGCTGGCTACAGCAACTCCCCTGCACCCGTAACCCCAGGTGGAATCTTGAGCCCGACTACGCCTTCAGCACCTGGCGCTGCTAGTCCAACAGCTGGAGCCGACTATGCTGCTCAATATGCCCAGTACTATGGCGCCGCGGCAGGCGGCCAAGATCCGTACGCTGCTTACGGTGGCTATGCAGCATACGTCCAATACTATCAACAATACATGGCAGCAGCGGCAGCAGCTCAGCAATCTCCTCCTCCAGGTGGATCTGCTCCAGGTTCTGCTCCCCCGCCACCTCCTAGCGAAGCACCTCCACCACCACCCTCAGGTTCAGCTCCGGGAACCGGTGGATACAGTGCTGTAAGTCCGCTCATACTTCTTCGCTGCTGAATCTAACATGAACAGGTTCCACCGCCTCCTGGCTTGTAACGAAAACGCATCTCCCTCTTTTTACATCTCATTCACAATTCGTTCCGGCATTTGCTTCGTTCTTGGGCTGGGTGGGCAAAATAGCAGGATACCACTCTCTTGTAAAGTATGCGGGCAGCGTCAATCAATGAAGGGAGCCAACGACTTTCAATCAATCAAATCAATTATGTTGAGCACTTCTGTCCAATCCTCCGGTGAAGTATCCAATGGCTCTTCTTCGACATCCTTGAACGTAAGCCTGGGCCCATATGAGATGCATAGCTCTTCTCCCTCCTTAATATCTCGCAGCGTTGTGTAAGTTACGAGGAGATTCTTTACGTCTCGTTCCCAACCAACGTTCTGCTGAAGTGTAGAATGGTTGAACATGCTGCCCAAGCCGAGAACAACAGCTTGCGTCTGCATGGGCGGAGTTCTTGTCCCGTTAAACTGATCTGTCTTCGTGGGCGGTATATAAGGCCAGTTACTGTAAACAATGAGCCTCCATTGAACCAAGGTGGAGTAATCATGTGACACACTATGTATAATTGTAAAGATCCGTCTTCTTGATATGTTCCTCATTCTCCGTTGGATCCAGGACTAAGACGGGAGAAACCTCAAGCACGGTCCTGCCTGGAATATCTCTCCCTGCAAAAACTCCCCTCCCTGTGGAAAGTTCATGTTAGTAGGCTGGACAATTGGCTGTGTTTCATTCCGGTGACTGGGTAATGAGTGGGAAGGGTCACTTAGACTGCACCTTTTGGTGTATCCATCACGAGTAGCAATCCTTCAGCCCTCTTCAAGGGAATGCATTCCACCTCCTTTGAACCATTGGCAGCTTCTGCCGTCTTCAACATCTTTCGTCTTGTTGTTCACGGGGGTAGTTCCGTTTGTATAAAATTTATAGTGGAAGGCGGTGTATGCTCCGCGGGGCAGAATCTCTGAGATTCAACCTCAAGCAACACATCGTCCGTCATCAGATGAAAGCACCATCATATGGCTTTGGGACGGACCAACAATGGCGCATCAGCGCACCTCATCTACCGTTGACTCCGTAAAGGAGCCTCACTCCGTCTCCCTCAAAGTCCTCAGGTAGCATGTCCCCCAATTTCTTAAACCATTACTAACAACCCCAGACTCTCCCGCCCAAGTCTCTCAGTCCAACATCCCCTACCCCTCCCAACGCCCTCTCCCTCTCCAACAAACTCCCCCGCCACCTCCACCTCCCTCGCCTACCCCTCCACCAAAAACGACGCCTTCATACTCTCTCCCCTTCTCACCCTCCCACCCGCCTTCGGCTCTGCATACGTAGGCGAGACATTCTCCTGCACGCTCTGCGCAAACAATGAAGTCCTGCTCGGCTCGATTCCGAGCAAGGTGATCAGCAATGTGCGAATCGAAGCCGAGATGAAGATCCCGAGTTCGGGAATCCCACTTCCTTTACGACTTGGCCCAGAAAACCCTTCGGATGAAGATGGGGATGAGGAGGGGAAAGGACGGGAGAAGGACAAGCAAGGAGTAGATCTCGAGCCTGGGAAGAGTTTACAGAAGGTTGTTAATTTCGATTTGAAGGAGGAGGGGAGCCATGTCCTTGCTGTCACCGTCACCTACTCTGAAACGACTCCAACAAGTGGTCGTATACGGACATTTAGGAAGTTGTATCAGTTTGTGTGTAAAGGCTGTATGGTCGTCCGCACCAAGACAGGTCCACTCCCTTCCTCTGGCGAGAAAGGACGGAAATGGGCACTAGAAGCACAGCTTGAGAATACCGGCGAGGAAACGATCAGTCTTGATATGGTTGTTCTCGAGACGAAGGAAGGGTTTAGGAGTCAGGGTGTTAATTGGGAGATTTTGAGTGAGGGGGAGAAGATGGAGAAGCCGGTTCTGATGCCAAGAGATGTGCAGCAGGTTTGCTTTCTAGTGGAGGAGGTCGTTGATAAGGATGGGAAGGGCCCTGAGCCTACGGCGGAGGGCAAATTGATATTTGGGATTTTGAGCCTGGCATGGAGGGGAACGATGGGGAACAGGGGATTTTTGAGTACCGGGGCGCTGGGGGCGAGGTTGAAGTGAGGGTGAGAGGGATTGCTAGGAATGATTCCTCAAGCACTATCAGCGGAGAATCTCGAGAGCTCCTTTGCTCCGAAAGACCCGCCAGACAGCTGGCCAGATATAATGAAACGAACCCGAACAGAAGGTATCCGGGATTCAATTGCTCCTCGACAGCCAGGATATTACAAAGACATGGACAGAGCAAGCGGATCTCTTACGAAAGGAAGCTGGAGCTCCTTAAATGTCTCAAGGGATTGGAAGTCAAGAAGAAGCTATCCTCCCAGTATGGTAGTCGTGTTAAGGATTATATGACAAGGACGGATGTAAGCTATATTATCTCAGAAGTTTGGGATGGATAATGGCGCGAGACGGTAATGAATATACTCCATGTCTGGATTCAGTGCTTTCCATTGCAAACCCCACTTCACCTTGTTCTAATATGCAGAATCCCAGCCCTGATTGCTACCTTTACCGCCCAAGAAGTCTGCAGTCTAGAGATACAACTCTCCCATCTAGCAAAAGCTTTCGTGTAAGACTTCCCGTGTCGAGAGAAGACTTGGTCCCAAACATCATATCTCTGTTTGCTTATCCATACTGCGATCACCTGTACAATCCTACACATCATTTCTCATAACACAACTCTCGATTCGATTGTCGCTCGCCAGCGTCTCCCGAAGCTACGCCCTTTCCACGTCCTTTCCTTTTCCTTTAACTGCGTCCTCGGCGTCGCGAGTGCCCTCATCCTCCTCCTCGCTCTGCTGCCCAACACTATCCCTTACAGACCTCCCATTCGCCCACGTCTCCTGATACCTCGCCACCTCTTCCTCCGCTTCTCTCTATCCCAGCATCAATCCCTTTATACCTTTATACCTCAAGGAAATCAAAATATGGAGTTCTTACCGCGGCTTCGTCCAAGACGTTCTTCATCTGTTGATTGGTAACCTCCCTGTTCTCGTCCGGAGAGAACTCGGTGCCCTCGTCGCCTTCGAGGATTCCGGAGATGGTGAAGGCCTGGCCCATTGCTCTGGGTGCTGCTCTCGGGGCAGCTACGGTGACGGGCTTGGGGGTTGGAGTGCTTGGGGATGGGTTTGATGAGTTCGTGGCTTGCTGTGCCTCTGAATTGGTGCGTTGGGGTGCTGGATCCATGGTTCTTGGTTGCTTGTTGGTTGTGAATGTGAGGGTGGTTGGGTGGAATGCTTTGATTGGGAGAGTGATGATGGAAGGTTTTACGATGAAGAATACAGCGGCTCGTTGGGTTAGATTCTCAAAGTTCGCGAGGAAGGCATCCTTTATGGGTTGTGGTTGCCGTTTTGAGAACAGGAAGAGATGAGCCCGCCGGGTGAAAGTTTTATTAGCGGAGAAGATGAAGAACATTGGATAGTTGATCGATCCAATGGTTTTGATTTAAGCTGAAGCTCTCATCGAGTACGTAATATGCTCCCCTGAATTTCAGATACACTCTGCTCAGCTCTCATGTCTCCTTTCTAGATCTCAGTCTCAAGTACTCATGTCCCCAAAGATCTCATTAACTTGATCCATTTGCAACTCCGTTTCGTCATCCGAAAGCAAACCCATTGCCTCGTCGCTCGATCTCATTCTCGAA
>Ga0302325_10031302_pt1 | contig 10948 bp, 5 predicted proteins | sample Palsa_T0_2_FD_201948 | JGI IMG/M metagenome (GOLD analysis project Ga0302325, IMG submission 201948) | Peat permafrost microbial communities from Stordalen Mire near Abisko, Sweden - Palsa_T0_2 | ecosystem: Environmental > Terrestrial > Soil > Palsa > Peat permafrost | place: Sweden: Abisko... | reverse complement strand
CTTGCACTCGCTGGCCCTCCATTTGGTCTCGCATCTCAACATCTCTGCTGCTTTCGCTTCGTCGAGCTGGAATGTGTGATTGCGTCTCGACTCTCTCTCCCATTGAGATATCCCTGCTAGATTGACGGGGTCCTTCGCCTACCGCATATTCGTGGCGATACCAGCATTCAGCACCATGATAGCAAGTGCCTTCACTCCAGTGGAAACATATGCCGTTCTTGGATTTATACTCATCCAGTGACGGATTGGACGACGAATCAGCAGGACGAGGCCTTTGAACGGAACGACTCGACGATGAGATATTCTCAGGCTCTTCAACCAGAGGAACGTCGTCATCGATGGCGAATGAGACTGACTTCACTCTTGGACCAGTAGGGAGGAGCTTTGTGGGAGAGCCAAGCTGCTCACGAGGTCGATCTTTTGCTTGTAGATCATACTCTTCCTTAGCAGACCAGGGACCATGCCAATCCCGGCATGTGTCGTTGTTGTACTTACAATCGTTCTTCAGCCAGTCTCTGCATGTTTCACGTTCACTGGGGTCCCGTTCTGAACGGCCACTCATCCTATTGACTGCAGGAGATGGGGATCGAACGGGAGGATAGATATCATGCTCTCGATAGCGATCATATGAAGCCACGCCTGCTTTCTGTTTGGCTGATTCTGGGCCATGCCACCAGCGACACATCTGAGCACTGTCTCTACACTCATCTCTGAGCCAGTATTTGCAAGTCGGACCACGCTCTCGTATGGCTTTCTGCTCTGCCGGTGAAGGCGCAACTGGTAAGGTTGGATCGTTGCTGTGAATATACTTGCACTTAGATCCCCAAGAGCATGACCCTACTGTAGCCAGAAAGTAGCATATTGAGTCGAGTGGATAGAGAGGATCCCACTCTGGTCGACCTTCGATTTCCAAAGGTGAAGGTGCGACAGCTAAGCTCGCATCATTGCTGTGAATATACTGGCAACTGCGGCCTTCGGGGCAGGACCCCGTTGTAGCTAAGAAGAAGCAGATTGCGTTGAGAGGGTCTCGTGGATTCCAAGCGGGTCGACGCTTAATGTTTGGGACCGATGATGGGCTACTGACCTGCGAGGGGGATTGTGCCGAAGGCTTTTGAGCTGAAGGCCTTGAGCTATCAGCTCCCGTTTGACGCTCAGCTTCTACCGCAGCACTATTTTGCGGCCTAGTGGAGGGATCGACTCGCAGGACAGGGGCATTTCGTGGAGGAGAAGGATCTGCTGAGGTTGAACTGGATTGACCATTGCGAGCTTCGTCCACATCCTTTTTTGGTGGGTTTTCACGATTAGGCATGGCATTGCTATGATCTGCAGAAGCATAGCCCTTTGCGGCCTCCTCTCTTCTAGCAGCCTCCTCCCGCAGAGCTGCAGCGCGCAAAGAAGCCTGCTCTGGTGGTGGAGGGGCAATAGATAGGTTTATATCGTTACTATGGTAGAAGTTGCAAGTGTCTCCCCTACTACACTCCCCCTTTATGTGCCAGAAATGACAAATTGAGTTGTAAGGATCAAACGGGTTCCACCGCGGTCGAATTCTTGATTGCGGAGCAGTCACAGTGGCTTGGAAATGTTCGGCAGCTGGACCTCTGATCGAACTCGTTGAGTCCTTCGGTTTTGGCTGAAGTTCACCCACAACTTTCTTTGCTGGCTCAGGTTGCGAAACAGAGGATGGCCGATAGGAAGATCCTTCTTCGCGGACTCGACTCGCTTGATCATCGCGAGCTTCATACGTCTTCATTTGAGGCATTTGGACTTCATGCGACAACCGGCAATCCGAAGTAGCTGAGTATTTGCAATAACCCTTCTGAAAGTCTAGACAGGGCGTTTGTGCAAATATGTTCCTTTGTTCCTGAATGGATGGCGCAACTGGTAAGCTGGGCTGTAAACTGTGAATGTAATTGCAGCGAGAACCCTTGGAGCAGCTTCCATTCGTAAAGTGGAAATAACATATTGCGTGAGTTGGGTTGTATGGATCCCAAGGAGGTCGAGAGGCAACCTCGGTATCAGGCGTGAATACTTTCTTCAAAGGGGATTCAGGACGTGTTTTATGACTTGGATCCCTTGGACTATCGGTTGCCATTCGAAGATTTTGCAGCACGGTATTCAAATCTGGTATTTGGCCAGAGGCATTTTCTTGTGCCAATCCAGCCTGAAGTGTTTCGCCAGAATCTCTTCGCCATGGAGGATGGACCGCCTCCTGGCTGTTGTGCTCGGACGAATGCTCACGCCAAGGGGGGAAGTCTGAAGTTGAAGGATAGTGTGAACCCTCGTCAGGATTGAAGATTGGTGGAGGCGGTGGCGCAACTGGTACCCCTATCTCGTACTTATGTAAAAATGTGCACGACTCGCCCTTAGAGCAAGGAGCCTTTGTTTTGTCCCTCTGCGCTCTATCCCAGTAATAGCATGTTGCTCTCTCTAGCATGGGTAAATTACGTTCAATAGGCGGTACGTGAGGCTGACCATATGCACCTTGATCCGAGATGTTTGGTTTCCGTTTATCTACGATAACATAACCCGGCGGCGGTGGAGCAATTGGGGCGCCTTCTTCGTAACGATGTAGATATGCGCAAGAATCGCCTTTACCGCACCCGGATCCGTTGCCATCCTTCATGGCTCTGTCCCAAAAGAAGCACGTAGATTGCTGTGGCCCAGCAGGTAATTTACGCTCAGTTGGCACTATTGGAGAGCTATCCATTGCATCATCGGTGCTTGCCCTCCGAGAATCTACCACGAAATTGTTCGGTGCGGGAGCAATAGGCACCCCTTCAGCGTAGCGGTGCAGAAATCTGCAAGCTGTACCCATTTGACACGGTGGTTGGTTGTTATCTTTCTGGTGCTTGTTCCAATAGTAGCACGTCGATAGTCCTGCTGGTCCTTTTGTAATAGGTTGTTTCCGCTCAGAAGGCGGTTGCTGACGACTACTTACATCCCAGGGGTCACCTGCAACTGGCGAGCTTTCCCGTGAATTCACAAACAATGGATTGGGATCATCCATAGGAACCATACTTAAGGATGTCTTCCGTAAGTTCTCAGGCCTGATCGGGATCATCGAGTCCGGCCTCGATGGGTCGTAGAGTCCACCTAGAGCAGAAATATCCGGTGCACTTTCTGCGAGATCTCTTGCTTGTAGCTCAGCCTTCCTAGCTAAGCGCATGTTACTGAATTTCTTAGGGGCCTTAGCAGCATCCATGGCATTCTTAAGGAGATTTCCACGCTTTTTTGGCGGCTCTCTGGCCTGGAAGACGTTTTTAATGGCAATATTTCCTCCACCCCGCGTAGCGACTCTGCCTCTGGCCGCATTTGATGCCCCTCTTGTGCCCGGGAGCCCTCGAGGAACTGTCGCCGGCTCGGAGCTGGCCTGAGGTCTTTTGGCAGAAGTCAGATTCCAAACCGATGGAGTTGCAAGTGGCGCTGCGGCTGAGGCTGGAGCTTGGGCTGGTTCTGGGGTTGGGGTTGGGGCTGGAGCTACTAGATTAGTTTTAGGCTGCTTCGAAGCCAGAGGGCCATCGGAGGAGGAGGAGCCTGGTCGCTCAACAGGTGTCGCCTGCAATGTCCGTTTTGTAGATAGAGGTGTATCTGAAGATGAATGAGATAGGGTGCGTGAGTGTCTGGATGCCTAAGATGATGTTAGATTTGAACTTGATGATTTATATAGTACGTATGTGCTACCTCTGAAGCTTGACGAGGAGGAGGTTGAGCCTTTTCTGGGCGCTTTCTGGATGATCCCAATGCGCTCTTCCCTGAAGTCTTTCGAGCAGTCTCAAGAGATGTTACCGAAGAAGTGCTTCCCCGCCGTCCGTTAACTGCCTTCAGTGCTTTGGCTGGCTTCTTGGGCGGAGATCTGCTCTTTCGCTTCGATCCAGGCTTCACGTTTTCTACGCCCTCTACCACGTTATCCTCGGTTGCTTCAATGCTCGAGTCGCTGTCATCTGCTTCCGATGCTGATGGAGAGACTGTGATGCCCTGCCGCTTCCTCTTGGCCTTTCTGCGTCGATGGCGGTCTGCCTTCTCAGCCGCAAGCCTTGCCAGTAACGCGTTGAAACCGGCCACATCGAAAGGGGTTTCAAGCCCCTTCGCCTCTCGGGACTTTCTCTCCTTCCAGATCTCTAGAATCTCGACATTGATATTCTTGTGAGGCTCCCAGGTTGACTTCTCCAAAGGATAGCCTTCCCATGATATCAAATACTTCTTCGCTTTCCCCTCAGTCTTCTCCGCCAATATTCTGTCAACGCTGAATTCATCATCGGAACCATAGGCCGAGACCGCAGTGGAGGTGATCGAGATGGTATCGTCGTCCACCATCGACTGTTTGACCACCGTTCTTTCCGTCATGATGATACTGTTGTGCTCGACTTGCCGCTGCTCATGGTGCAAATGGAGGTTGTGTGGAAGCTGAGGACAAGAATGGGGAGCGGGTCTCGGGAGCGTGCAGGACGAACGCCTTCCTCCCTCCTTCCCTGCCCAAACCCGTCCGAAATACCAAATTCACTGCTATACTAGAGAAACTCATCCGGTGATCGTTCTCAGCCTTCTCGCCAGTGAATTGCTGCCCAATACCTGCGTTTCCGGTTCAGCAACGGTCCTTATGCGGAGTTCAACACGTGACGAGCAGGGACCTCGCCGTGAATGTTTTGAAACGCACGCAACGGGCGTCTCCTGGATTTAGCTGTGACTATGACCTCTTGGGAGCTGTGAGGAAGAGAAAGCCAAGGTGTTCTCCCCTGCAAACGATCCTTCGTCGCTCGTCAAGAACGCGGATTCTCATAGAAGAGGTTGAGAAGTGCTTACAAAAGTCGACGGACGTTGAAGCTTGCTCACCTCTTTTTCCACCCCCTGCAATTCGCTCTGTCACGCTACGCCAAGCGCGGCCAAACCCCTAGTAAAGCGGCATCTCGCCAACGCCAGGCCCGCATTGCGACAACAATTCAGTTGCAGTTGATCCATCTGTCTGATAACCTAAACTCCTGCCTACCACCACCAACCCCCAGCTCTCACCTCCAGCCATGGCGAATGACGAATACGACGTATGTATCATGATTGTAACTCTTCTGCAGAGTCATAGCTAACCTCCTCTCCCTGCCAGTTCCTTTTCAAGGGTGAGAAGAGACCCCACCGCTGGTCGCCTGCTCCCCTATCCCACGCTGCCTACTGACATCTTCTGCTCCAGTCGTCCTGATCGGAGACTCTGGAGTTGGTAAATCCAACCTCTTGAGTCGATTCACACGCAATGAGTTCAACCTCGATTCGAAGTCAACCATCGGTGTAGAGTTCGCAACCCGGTCGATCCAGGTAGACGCGAAGACGATCAAGGCACAGATCTGGGACACTGCTGGGCAAGAAAGATACCGCGCCATCACCTCAGCCTACTATCGAGGGGCAGTCGGCGCCCTGCTCGTCTACGATATCAGCAAGCACCAAACGTACGAGAATGTGACCCGGTGGTTGAAGGAGCTGCGGGACCACGCGGACTCGAACATTGTCATCATGCTGGTAGGAAACAAGAGTGATTTGAGGCATCTGAGGGCTGTGCCAACAGAGGAGGCCAAGCAGTTTGCAAGTATGGGACACTCTGTGTTGCCGGGATATTTCTGTGCTTTGATGCTGATGATAGGCTGCAGGCGAGAACAACCTTTCCTTTATTGAGACTTCCGCACTCGATGCCAGCAATGTCGAACTTGCTTTCCAAAACATCCTCACAGGTATGTCAATTAATTCAATTGGGCAAATCTTCATTCCTGAACTGCAGCTAATCTCTGACCAGAAATCTACCGAATCGTCTCCCAAAAAGCTCTCGACAACGGCGACTCAGCACAAGCCAACATTGTCGGTGGCACGAACATATCCCTCAGCAAGCCCGCAGACGACGGAACGACCAAGGGCGGCAAATGCTGCTAAGGAATGGACACCTCTCTTCTCTTTCACTTTGCCACTCAGGTGCGGTACGATACAGCTGCTGCGCAGGAACATATTCCGGTTGGTTGATACAAGGCGAGGCGTCTGTAACATGATCATTGGAGGGGAGCATGGATAGTTCATGAAAGCAAATGAGGTTCGATTAGGGTGGCTGCTTAATGCACGGAGCTCGTAGGGACCAATTCGATCGATCATCCAGGCAGTTCCTATTACGGGATTGTCTGTTTTTTTCTTCTTCCATTTTCGTTGCGCGTTGTTTTTGTGGATGGGTTTTCATGCATTCAACGATTACTAGGGATGCGTGGTCAATGAATTTGTCTAATCATGCTCTGTACTTCCATGTGTTGCTGTTTGACCTTTCCTTATTCCCCAACTCGATTTGTCAGACCTACCTCTGACAAATTGCCTCCTCCCCCCAGGCAGCAACCAATTCCTCGTCACCACAATTTTCGATTTCGATATTCCACCAAGAGCCCAATTTGGATTATGTTGCTGCCTTCTCTGAGGCTGTGCATCTCAGCTCCCCAACTCGCCCCACTTCTATATGTGCCCAAACAATAAATCAATTTGGTGTACTCGTCATTCTGTGTATATCCCAGTTCCCAGCTTTCCATCCCCGGAGGACTCGAGTATCGGGAGGGGCCCAGTACAATGTTTCGTCAGAAGACCGCTCGTTGATCGGTACGGGACTGATGCGCTGTTTTGATGATAGCTGTGTCTGAAAGGAAAGAAAAGGAACTGTGGTTAATATCAACTTAACAATTTGAACTCAACCTCCAAAGTGAGCGCAAGCTTGGATCTTGATGATGCTAAATCAGGAGGTAGCCCTGCTTAACCAAGTTTAGAAAGCAAAGGGCAACAGTTGACAAGGATATTAAGGCAATTGGAAAGGACGCTGATGTTGCAGTTCTGCATCTGTTCAATTCTGTCCCTACCAGGCCTCTGAAAGCTTCTGATGGACCGCCGAGGGATTCGGAGTTTGGAAGGGTGCTGCCTTGAGAAGGGGTCCTCAGGCTGATCCGCAAGGTCTTCGAGCATGTTTTGAAAGCAGAGAGACCGAGAGCTGAATCTTGACCAGAGAAAGCGATAGAGAATGCGTCGATGTCTTACTTCTCGGTCCAACGAGAGAGTATTTGCTTTGGTGATCCTTAAAGTGTCGTCCCGCTTGAAAGAGGAATATCGACAGCGTGACAGCAAGACAACTGCACGCGATTTTAAGCTCTAATCAGTGTCAAGAGGCAGCATCTTGCATCTGTGTCTACTGTCGTGGTCAAAGGGAGACGCGTTTCCAAGTTTTAACATGGCAGTTACCGTCAACATCCGCTAGTTCCAAACAGGGATAGCTCTAATTCACCTCACGCTAAGATTAGCTGCCCGCCGCTGATATCGAAGAAATTCAAAAAAGTTCGAGATCCCCTCGAATATTTTTGTGCTCACGAAGCTGCACTTTACACAACGCAATGGCTTCAGTCTACAAGTCGTTATCGAAAACTAACGGTCGTGAGAAAGAGGGACCTGCGAATGGAGTCAAGAAAAATAAGCAGAGGGTGTTAATCCTGTCTTCGAGAGGAATTACTTACAGGTGAGCTCTTCTGGCGAATGAGGAAGAATTGAGAAAGGATTGAGGGATGCTAATGCGTTGGTGGGCAGACATCGACATCTCCTGAACGATATTGCGTCCCTTCTACCGCACAGCAGAAAAGATGCAAAGTTAGACACGAAATCGAAGCTCTACCAACTGAACGAACTCGCCGAACTCTACAACTGCAACAACGTATTTTTCTTCGAGGCTCGAAAAGGCAAGGATCTTTATCTATGGATGAGCAAGGCGCCCAATGGGCCGACAGTCAAGATGCACATGCAAAATTGTAGGCCTTTTACCGTCTCCAGTTTTCCGAGCCCAACTAATGTGACCTGAATAGTACATACTATGGAAGAACTCCACTTCACAGGCAACTGCCTCAAAGGCTCCCGCCCCATTCTCTCCTTCGACGCCGCCTTCGATAAAGAACCCCACCTCCGCGTAATAAAAGAGCTCTTCCTGCATATCTTTGGCGTTCCCAAAGGTGCGCGGAAAGCAAAACCGTTCATCGATCATGTAATGGGTTTCACGCTGGCAGATGGCAAGATCTGGATTCGCAACTACCAAATCAATGAGACTGAACCCTCGAAAGCTGCACCATCAGACTCCACAGACACAGCACCGAAGTCAAAGAAATCAGGGAAGGACAAGGAGACGGGAGTCAGTCTGGTGGAGATCGGGCCAAGATTCGTTTTGACGCCAATTGTGATCCAAGAAGGTAGTTTCGGTGGCCCGATCATTTACGAGAATAAGGAGTTCGTGAGCCCGAACCAGGTTAGGAGTGAGATACGACTTAAGAAGGCAGGGCGATATAATGCTCGAGCAGAGCAAGGGATTGAGAGGTTGGCGAAAAAGGGAGAGCTTGGGTTGAGAACAAGTGGAGGCAGAAAGTCCAAGAAAGATGAGCTGGATACTGCTGAGTTGTTTGCTTGAATTTGCAGGGCATGCAAGGGCGTTCGGTGTCATGAATGGCATGTGTGGCATTTTCTGGTGGGAAAAGAGTTGTATGAAGTCATCTTTGTAGCGGAGGAATTTCCTGTCTTTGAGATACCAGCCAAATCCCAAATTAGATCCTTCCAGCATGAGCCACCAGTGGGTGTCAGAATTCGTGACGCAATACTGTTTTCAATATACTATGGCTCAAGGGACACTTATAGCCTAAGTGCCATTTTACTTTTTTAAATGTTCCCTGACCTGAGGAACAATATGAAGAGTAGTGACTCGTCTGTTTACGAATGTTCCATAACTTATAGTACAATGAAACGCAGTTTTGCGTCACGAATTCTGACAACCACTGGTGGTCTGATTCTCTTTGACAATACGAACGGTTGCTCGCTGCTGTGGTCTCTTGTCTCTCGCAGCCAACTTCTTGCAACCTTCACCGAGCTTGCTCTTCCTATCTGTGGCAAGCAAGACTTCTCGAACTTCGTCCCACACTTCTGGAAAGAAAAAGATGGTGTTGACTGTGGTTAGCTGCAGATTACATAGATTTTGCTTCTGCTGACAAGCCACGTAATATTTAACGCTCGCTGCAGTATCAATAGAATCGGTCGTTGGAACCACAGCTCTAAGAACGTTCCTCTCCGAAGGAAGAGCTCCTCTTGCTTTACGGGCCTCATCGCGGCTCTTGTCCCTGGGTTTGGCTGTGCCGACGGTCGAGTATTTCTTTGGTTCTTGAGCTAATACTAGCCCAACCACCAAGAATTCTAAAGGTTGATGGGGAGAAGAGGAGGAGGAGGGAGTTGACGGCCTTTAAATATTCGAATTCGAAAAATTTAGCGTGTGAAATTTCGGGGTCAAATTTAGTTCGTTAAGGTTTTCGTGGAAGGGGTGAAAGAACATGATTTCCAGGTACAATGGAGGAGTATGGAGGGTGAAAGTACGTGTTTTCGAGGTATAATCGAAGGGGAGGGTGATTTCGTAGCAAAGAGGATTATTGAATAATCAAGATGGCTGACCAGGAATAGCTTTGGTGAAAATAGTTGTCTTCTCTGTAAGCTACCAACGCTTCGTTAAGAGTCGACAAATTGCCCTTCCCTATAGTTGTTAGCTTGGCAAGTTACAGTATCTTCTTCGTAGGCCACCGAATGCTTTGTTAGGCTTAGCTAAATATTTCTCTGATCTGTAAGTACAGACTGATCAGTGGACCTTCCTTCGCGCTCTGCGGTAGTGGGTATAATGGGGATTGGAGATGTTGGCAGATCGTTTGCAGGGTCGTACGACTGGCTCATCTTCCCACCTTTAGATGTTCCTGATCGTACATATATGTTGCACGATCGCTCTCGTTCCATTAGCTGCTCTACTTGATAGTCATAGCTGGCTTTCCCATTGTTTTCGTAGCGTTCGTTCGAGGATTAAAATGTGCACCATCGAAGTCGAGTATCAAGAAACTCACAGAATGGCACGGCTTCTAACATTTTTCAAAAACTCCAAGCTGCAAGTCTGAGGAGTACTATGCTTCTGACAGACAGAAAAGTACTGGTTAGAGAAGTTTCTTCCTCTCAAGTTATGCATGCTAGCCGCCACATCTGCTCCACCAGTGGTTGTCAGAATTCTTGACGCAATACTGGCTTTCAATGTACTATAGCTCGGGGGACATTTAAGGCCTAGGTGCCATTTTGCTTTTTTGATTGTTCCTTGATCTGAGGAACAATCTGAATAGTAGTGACTCGTCCCTTTACGAATGTTCCATAAGTTATAGTATATTGAAACGCAGCTTTGCGCCTACAAATTATGACAACTCCTAGTGGCTCTTATCGAAATCCGATCTTACAATATTCCACCCACATTCTCTTGCAATAAGAGAGAGACCTAATAGACCATGTTATTCTTTCCCATTTACAAATAGTTCTTCATAATTTAAGGAATCCAAGAATGTTCCCAAGATTTCAGAGCACGTGTTCTATAACATATTGACATCACGTGCTCGGATCAACCCTCGGCCCGCAAACCAAATAAAGCTTGACTTCGACTCACATCTCCCCTTTCTTCCTCAACCACCAAAAATGAATCACCAACACCCAACTCCCAGTTCCGTGCGACTGGCAGCGTCTACCCCGAACATCAGAACGTCGCAAGATGTCTCTTGTTCGATCAAATATAGCCCCACCGACGGGGTGTTTGAGAGTTAATTCTCTGGTACTCCGCGCCGTTGGTGGTTATTCCTGCCACCGCGGCTGACGCTTCTGCGTTACCCTTCGATTATTTACAGTCGATCACCTTGTTTTCTATTTTTATATCTTTGGTGTGACGGTGTGTGTGGTGTCTCTTGCAGAGAGAAGGTCAATTGTGGTTGAGGAAGAGCTTCGAGACGTGAGGAAGAAGCTGGATTCAGAAGTAGAAGAGTAAGTTCAACATTTCCAATCCCAGCATGTAAGAATACTACTAAGAATCTGTAGTTGCAAAATAGAAACAACAGAAAAAGATAAACCAACCAAAAAC
>Ga0302325_10031301_pt1 | contig 10948 bp, 12 predicted proteins | sample Palsa_T0_2_FD_201948 | JGI IMG/M metagenome (GOLD analysis project Ga0302325, IMG submission 201948) | Peat permafrost microbial communities from Stordalen Mire near Abisko, Sweden - Palsa_T0_2 | ecosystem: Environmental > Terrestrial > Soil > Palsa > Peat permafrost | place: Sweden: Abisko... | reverse complement strand
TGCAGTTTCCGTTGGCGGCGTCGCCTGCGATGTTTGGAAGATATCAGTGATGGGTGAAGCAGTTTTTGCACCGCCCAGAGCCGGGAGCCCAAACGCATCCTCCATCGTGCGCAGGAGGCTATAATCGTTGATCGTCTCCGAGTAATCCCCGGGGACCACGTCAGCGCCATAAATGATCGTCGGAATATTATTGTTTGCCGTATAATCATCTTCATCCGTTTCCACGATCAGGAGGCTGTTGTTTGATTTGGCCCATTGTGCGTACGCGCCAAGGTTCGTCTGCGCCCATTTATCGGCGGCGGCAATGGTGCCGTTGTGCATGTCGTAGTTGAGGTTGGGAACGACGTAGCTTAGCGCCGGCAGTTGCGAGAAATCGGTGGGAAACTGCGACATTGGCGCTCCATCCGATGATGCATTGGTAAAGCTTTGCCACGGATCGTGCGCGTTGTCGGTCGGCGCCTGGGCATATCCCGTAAAGCTCAGCCCGGCTGATTGCAGCTCCGTCGCAATATTCTGGCTGCTGTAGGAATAGGTGCCATCGTCCGTCACTCCGTGAGTAGAACCGGAAAACAGCGCGAGATAATTCGGTTCAGACGGATGCCCAAGCGCATAGGACTGAGTGAACTCCGCCCCTTGCGTTGCGAGCATATTGAAAAATGGCGCATCCGGATTGCCGTAGATTTCGTCCGCGGCATGATTCTCTTCCAGGAGCACCACGATGTGAGAGAACTGTGGAACAGAAGCGGAGAGCAGCGTGCGCGTCTCGAGACCATCAAAACAAATCATGGACTGTCCTTTCTATGTTTGCTTTCCCCTCGATGACCACTCATCGCAAAGCGTGTCGCCTGACAACACTCAACGATCAGAGCTGAGAGTAATATCGAATCGCGCGACCCCAATGGGTGAATAGGTGCTTCCCCTCATGCCTGGGACACGAAACGGGGGCGCGGAAATGCAAAGCGGACTTTGGCCACGGATATCAATCAGATGCACACGGATTATGAGCGGTGCAGGGGCGTCCTCGCCGAGGCGAAAATCCGTGCTGAGCCGGTTTGAAGAATGGAGATATAGGACTGCTCAAGATTCCGCAAAACGGTGCGCTTCGGTGCGCTTTTTGGCGAATTCAGGACATTGGCTTGGGTCGCCTTGAGTTTGTTTGGGAATGAGACGCTTTGAGGCGCAATGAGGCGCTTTTCGACGAATTTGGACGCTGTTGGGGCCAATTTGGTTGCCGATTCATACACGGTAAGGCATAATCAGAACGCAAGGAATGTTATAAAAGTAAGGAGTTCCGCATTATGCCGCATTCGACCATAACGAGCAAGGGACAGACGACGATACCCGGCGAGATTCGCGAGGCGCTGGGGATCAAGCCGGGGGACAAGCTTCAGTATGTGGTGGAAGGAGACCATGCGACGATTCACGTGCATCCGGGGACTCGGTCTCTGAAAGGGGCTCTGGCCAGCAGAAAGGGCAAAGGAATGTCCTTCGCGCAAATCCGCGAGGCGGCAAAGACTGCTCGGCTGCGCGAGGGACGCCATGAGTAAAAGGCGCCTCATCGATACGAATCTTGTGATCCGGCATCTGGTTCAGGATCATGAGAAACACGCGGCGGTCGCGGAAAAGCTGTTCGCTGCATGCGACAGGGGGGAAATCATTATCGTTGTGCTCTCGGTCGTGCTGGCGGAGTGCGTTTTCGTTCTTGAATCTTTTTACCAGAAGCCTCGCGCCGAAATTGCGGTGGTGCTGGTGAAGCTGATTACCAGTCCTGGAGTGGAGATTCGGGACTGGCCAGTTCACGTGGATGCGCTTCGGCGTTACGGCGGATCGAAAGGCCACTTCGTGGACTGTGTGCTCGCGGCATCGGCGGTGGCCCAAGGCGTGGCGGTGGCGACGTTTGATCGGGATTTTGGGAAGTTTGAGGATGTGCGGGTTGAGGTGGAATGAGGGGTGTCGAGAAAAAGGGGTCATTCAGGCTCTGTAGAAAACGCCTGATTTCCAGCCTAAAGTTGTGCATCGATGTTAACCAGCAAGTCGCCAAGGGATGTGGCGATGGTCGCGCTGGCTGCCGGCAAGGAAGCGTTCAGCGACTACTCTCACGTCTACAGCCCGCACAAGTTCACGCAGCCGCAACTCTTCGCCTGCCTGGTGCTCAAGGAGTTTGAGAAGAAGGATTATCGCGGCATCCGCCAACTCCTGCTCGACTGCCCGGACTTGCGCCAGGCGATCGGTCTGGCCTCGGTTCCGCACTACACCACGCTGCAGAAGGCCAGCCGGCGATTGCTTCGGCAGAATCGGGTGCGAGTTCTGCTGGACGATACGGTTAGGCGCATCCGCCGCCGGCGGAAAAACGTCCAGCACGCCGCGATCGACTCCTCGGGTTTTGACGCCCACCACGCCAGCCGATATTTCATCTGGCGTCGCGACAATCAAAAAGAGCGGGAAAAACGGCCGAAAAAGCGGGTCAGTTACCGGAAATTCGGCAAGCTGATGTTGATCGTCTGCTGCGCCACCCACGCGATTCTCGCCGCCGTCGCCAGCGCTGGTCCGACGCCCGATATCGATCAGCTCGACGGCGTGCTTCGCGGACTGCCCCCCTCGCAGAGGGTCATGCGCCTGGTGGCGGATGCGGGCTTTGACTCGGCCCACAACCATCAACTGCTCCGAGAAGAACATGGCATCCGCTCGACGATTCCGCCCGAGCATGGCCGTCCTTCCAAAGACCCGGCGACGTTGCCGCGCGACCCGTATCGCCGCATGATGAAAATCCGCTTCAACAAACCGGCGTACAACCGAAGGTCGCAGGTGGAAACGGTTTTTTCGATGCTGAAGCGCAACTTCGGCTCATCGCTGCGTGCCCGCAGTCATTGGAGTCGCTGCCGCGATCTGTATTTGCGAGTGCTGACGCACAATATCGCTCTTGCGTTATCGTGGGTTTTCTACAGAGCCGGTCATTCATAATTAATTTAACTTGCTAATTTACAGTAGGTTATCATCAGGATGGATTTATTATGAATGACTGAATGACCCCTTTTCTTTGCCTTTTCTTTGGTGACCCCTTTTCTTTGGCCGATGGCAGGCGCGTAGCTTACAGAGCCCAAAACGGTGGGGGGTGGATGGTCATCGTGGACGGCAAGGTCAATGGTATATCCGACTGTATCATGGACAGCGACGGCACCCCGGTTTTCAGCGCTGATAGCAAGCACATTGCATTTGAAATTAACAAAAATGGGAAGCAGTTGGTGATGGTGGATGGCCAGCCTGGAAAAGAATACGATAGCGTCTGCAAAGGCGCACCATTCTTCCGTCCCGGTGGCGTTATGGATTATCTCGCGATTCGAGATCACTCGCTCTTTCGCGTCCGTTGCGTCCCAACACAATGATTTGGCGGGGAATGAAACGGGGGGAAGGGAATGAAACTTGGCTTCGCGGCAAATGCAAAATGTTGCAGTTCAAAATCGCGCCGCGAATTCATGGCTGCAGATAGCGATTGCTACCCCGACATTCAAATTGCATACATAAGCGCGCAATTTGCGCCGCTTGACTTGTTCGCTAATTGCGTACACAATGACGCATGATGCGTACAGTTCGTAGCGTGATTGACGTTCTATTGCCGCGTACCCGCCGAGCGATTCTGGCGGCAACTTTAATGCAGCCGGATCGAAGCTGGTATGCCGCCGATCTGGCGCGGCATCTGGGGATGTCACGCTCAAGCCTCCAGCGTGAATTGGTTGCCCTGGTCAAAGCGGGCATCCTGAAAAGCCACCGCGAGGGGCGTATGCACTTCATTCAGGCGGACCAGCAGTCACCCGTTTTCCCCGAGCTGCGCGGCCTGCTCTCTAAAACAGCCGGCCTGGTTGATCTGCTCCGTAACGCCTTATCGCCCTTTGAGAGCCGGATAAAGATCTGTATCGTATTTGGCTCGGTGGCGCGGGCAGAGGAAACTTCCCTCAGCGACGTTGACCTGTTCATTGTCGGCGACGTCGAACTCCAGGAGATTGCCTCCCCTCTCCAAGCCTGCCAAAAACAACTCGCGCGCGAAGTAAATCCCAAACTTTTCCAGCCTAATGAGTTTGCCAAACGGGTGGCATCCAAGGACCATTTCGTGCTAAGTGTGCTGAGTAAGCCGAAATTGTTTGTCATCGGATCGCAAAATGAGTTGGACCGACTTGTTGAGAGAAAAGCGCGTCGAGGCTCTGGGGCCCACAAAGCCCGAGCTTGACGATCTCCGCACGATCGTCGATCGCTGTTTTTCGGACATGAAGGCCGGCGGTCTTTCTCACGAGCAAAAATTCATCATCGCCTACGATGCCGGTCGCACACTTTCGATGATGATCGTCCGCGCGGCCGGATATCGCCCCAAAAAGTTCGGCGGCCATTATAACACGTTCGCCGGATTAGAGGCAGCCGATCGCGCAGCTTTTAAAGAGGCTGCTGATTATTTTCAAATCTGCAGAGTCAAACGCAACGATTCCGAATACAGCTCTGCCGGCGGCGTCACCCGTGAAAACGCGAATGAATTGGTGAAAAAGGTGAAGGCGTTCGCTGCCCAGGTAGAAGCGTGGATTGCGGCCAAGCATCCAACCTTGAAAAAATAACCGCTATTTTACGATGCGGCTGCGTCGTGGGGCATTTTGTTAGAGGCTCTTACCCTACTTAATCATCGTCCAATTCTTATAAAAAATCCTTCTCACTGGCGTCAGCGTCCATCGCACCAAAACCACCGCCCCACCCAGCACCCACGGCACCAGCGAAGGCCGCAAAATATCCACGAACAGGCAATACCGCACCGCATCGGAGCCGTTGTGCGATTCGTGCTGCAGCGTATCGTCAAAAATGAACAGCTTGCCGTCGCGCCACCGGTGCACCACGTCCCCCACCTGCACGTAGACGGCCGGATCGTCGATGGTGTTGATGTTGTACAGCACGCGATATGTCACGCGGAGCGGGCCGTAATGCCTGTGCGTTGACTGCTTCTTATTGAAGATCGAGACGCCGATTGTGCGGAGGTATTTGAAATCCTGAGTATACGCCGGGATATCAATCGATGTTTCGATCTTCCGGCCATACCACTGGAAAAACACCATCCCGCGCTTCTTCTCACCCATCTTCGCTTCCAGCGCGCCCACCAGGTTATGCGAATAGGCCACGTCGATCAGTGTCTGAATCTCCGCCTGATATCCGGGCGGCAAATCGGTCAGTTGAAAGATGCCGCGGTTCCGGTAGGGAAGGCACAGGAGATCAAACAGCAGATTCAGCGGCGACAGCGCCCACGTCAGCAATCCATTTCCAAAGAAATACCGCCGCACCGTGTCCCACCGCAGCGGCCGATTCCGCAGCACATCCACGGCCCCGCAGATCGCATAGATCACCACCACGCGCGGCAGAAACCACCCCGCCGCCCCCATGAAAAGCAACGTAACGGCAATCCGAACTACCGGAGTTTTCGTGGCCGCCCTGCCAGGCGCAACCGCCGGAGCTTGAGCCACCGGCTGAGGCTGAACCACATCCTGAGCCTGAACTGGATCCTGAACCGAAGGCTGAATTTCAACTTGCGACATCTGTTCCCTTTTTTTCCTTCAAGCGATCATAGCCCAGCGGCTCACAGTTCAAACGCGGCCAGGCAGCACATCTTATTGAGAAGTCCACCAATTCCAGTGCGATCGTGACTCATCACTCACTTGCTGGCAACGCAGAAAGTTTCACAACTGGTCGGCCACTCATTTGCACCTGATTCGGGGGACGAAACCTGGCTCCGCGGCAAATCCGAAATGTTACACCTCAAAACCGCGCGGCAACTCGTAACACGCCTGGGATATTGCATAAGCGATTGCGAAAAAAGGACTACCGACAAGAAAAATTGTATGGAATCACTAACTTATCGGCCCAATGACTGTAACATTCTGTAACCCGCATCCGTGTATATCCATCCTTGATCTGTGGCAAAAACTCTAGGTTTTCGGGATCGGCGGAGGGGCCGCGGCGAAGAGAGGTGACAGCTCGGCGACTGTCGAGGCAGCGCTCCAGCCCGACATCCCCTGTTTCCACACCAGCGTTTGCGGCGTGAACTGGCCCGAAGCCACCTTCGCCGATAGATCGCTGACGGCGATCGGGCCGGATTGCGCCCCGTTCACGACGATAAAATATCCCGCCGGCTGCGGCACCGGGGGCGGGGCGTTGTTGGCGAATGCCTGGCCCATCTGGCCGGCCATCTGATAGCCCGCGGCCAGTCCCGCGCCCGCCCCGGCAAGACCGCCGGGGTTTTTCGCGGCGTCGCGGATGGCGCTTGCGGTTTCGAACTGCGTGTAGGTCTGCATGTTGCCGATCACGCCCATGCTGCTCTTTTTGTCGATCGCGGCTTCCACCTCGGGCGGAAGGGAAATGTTGTCGATGATGAAATTACAGATCTGCAAGCCGAAGGTATCAAAATCCGGCTGGATCGACGCGGCCGCCCATCGGCTCAGCTTGTCGTAATTCCCCGCCAGGTCCAGCACCGGCATCTTGTTGTTCCCCAGCGCATCGGCAAACCGCGAAATCACCATCTCGCGAAGCTGCTGCTCGATCTCATCGGTCGTGAAACGCGATTCCGTCCCGGCGATGTTCTTCACGAACGTGCTGGCATCCTTCACCTTGACCGCGAACGCCCCAAACGCACGCACCCGCACCGGACCGAATTCCGGATCGCGCATCATGATCGGGTTTTGCGTTCCCCATTTGCGGTCCGTGAACGTGCGCGTCGAAACGAAATAAACCTCCGCCTTGAACGGGCTTTCAAACCCGTATTTCCAACCGGCCAATGTCGAGAGAATCGGAAGATTTTGAGTCACCAACGTGTGCGTTCCGGGCTGGAAGACATCGGCGATCTGCCCCTGCAGCACGAAGACCGCGACCTGCGATTCGCGCACGATCAGCTGCGCCCCATTTTTGATCTCATTCTCATACCGCGGAAACCGCCAGACCAGCGTATCCTGCGAGTCATCCGTCCACTGGATGATGTCGATCAGCTCATTACGGAGTTTGTTGAAAATGCCCATAAAAATCTCCTTGGGAGGAATTGCTTTGCAAAATAATACCAAGCCGCCGCGAGGGGGACAAAAGACAAACCGACTATAAATGTCAGCGATTTCTCAAGCCGGTCATATTGATTGCCATTCCACGCGGATTTGGGAAGCCGATTCTACTTCCAGGTGGCCGAAAAGCCGCGATGGCGACTGGCGGAGTATTCTCGGACTAATTGCCTTTGATTCGGCGGTGTTCTCGCAGAAGATCGTCCAGAATTCCAGGCGGTACGCGGAAATTGGTGGCTTTTAGCTTGTCGAATGCCGCCTCCAGATCAGGGAGAACGCCCGCGTTTGCAGCATCAAACATCACAGCGGCCGTGCGGGCAACTGGAATATGCCATGCTGCTGCGGCTTCTCTTCCCTTGATCTCATCGATGAGCAGCAAGTCGGCCTTGAGTTCGCGGGCCAAATTGATCGCCGCACATTCTCCTAAATCAAGACCTTGAATAATTTCCATGTTGGACGGTGTGCGAATCGAAAGCCAATCAGGTGGTCTGGCGATGAACGCTCGGACCTCCGCAGGTCTCTTCGGGCTTGCAAGCTCATTGGCGACTTGCGGCGGGATCACAACCAAACGATAAAGCTTCGGCAGAATATCCACATGGTCGATCTTCAAGAGGGCAAAAAGAGGAGATGTGTCGGCGATCACCAACATCAACGGCCGGATTTTCGAAGAGTCTCAAGCGTGCGTGCGTCGCTGAGATAGTCTTCCAGCGTTCCAAGATCTTCGGTTACGTTGTGTTTTTGGAGCACGTCCTCTGTCTCAAACCGATCAAGACCAAGAGCCTGCGACAAAGCGAGATGTGATATTTTTCCTTGCCGGTAAAGGGTGACCAGCAAAGCCTCTCTCGCTTTCCCCTCGAGGTCATTCAGTTCCTGACGGAGATTTTGCTCGAGGTCTGAGGGAAGTTGAAAACTCACGGCCATAATTCACCTATCGAACAATTCTAGCCCAAAATCCCTAAAAAGCACCGTTTTTGTTCACATCAATATTATGAGTTTTTCGGGGAAATGAACGCCAGCCTAAAACCGCCCCTTGCGCGCCGTCAGCGTTTTTTCCAGCGTTGTTTCCAGCACCTCAACCACGCGCTCCACCTGCCGGGTTGTCATCCGCGTGAAAAACGGCAGCGCCAGCGTTCTTGCCGCAACGTATTCACACACCGGCATATCCCCCGCCTTGGTCCCGAGCATCTGCTGGATATACGGCTGCAGATGGATCGGCGGGAAATAATTGCTGCACCCGATCCCCTGCGAGCGCATCTCGCGGATGATCTGGTCGCGGTCCCCCGGTTCGAACAGGTCGTTGAGACGAACGACGAAGACGAACCAGCTCATGCGGGTTTCGTCCATCAGCGTGGGCAGGATCAGATAGCGGTTGGTCATGAGCCGTTCCATGTAGGCATGGGCGACGCGCCGGCGGTTTTCCAGGATGTCGTCGAGCCGCGAAATCTGCGCGATTCCCAGCGCGGCGTTGATTTCGCTCATGCGATAGTTGTATCCCAGCCGCGCGTGCGCCAGCCAGCTCATTCCATCCCGCCCCTGGTTGCGCAGCGAACGGCACAACTCCGCCAGAATATCATCATCGGTAACGATCATTCCCCCTTCGCCGGTGGTGATCTGCTTGTTGGGGTAAAACGCAAACACCGCCGAGCGCCCGAACGAGCCGATGCGCCGATTGGCGAACTGGCCGCCGAAACCTTCGCAGGCGTCCTCGATCAGAATCAACTCATTTTTCTGCGCGACCTGTTCAAGCTCGATCATCCCTGCGGGGTTTCCGAAGGCTTCGACGGCCACGATCGCCTTGGTCTTGCTGGTGATCGCCGCTGCCGCCTTGTCGGGATCGAGGTTCAGCGTCTGCGGATCGATGTCCGCGAATACCGGTTTGGCGCCGACATACAAAATACAGTTGGCCGATGCGACAAACGAAAACGGCGTGGTGATAACCTCATCCCCCGGCCCTATCCCCGCCCCCAGCACGGCCGCGTGCAACCCAGCCGTGCCGGACGATACGCCGATGCCGTATCTCCGCCCCGCGATCTTGGCGCAGAGCTTTTCGAACTCCTCGATCTTCGGCCCGATCGAGAGCGTGGAAGTCTGCAGGACTTCCACCACCGCCTCAATGTCGGCGGGGTCAATATCAGGTTGCGAAAGCGGGATCGCGGACATGCTGGCGGGCATAATAAGCGGAGCGATGGCGTCTGACCACTGATTGCCGTCCTGCATGCCGATCGCGGATCACCCGCCCGGTTTGGATTCGCTGTAATCGGACACTACGCCGTCCTGGAAATCGACCACCAGGCGCGAGACGTGCTGCGTCGTGCCGCCGGTTTGGGCGCTGGAGGGTTGGGTGCGGGTATCGATCCACTCGACGTTTTCATCGCTGTCGGAGCGCGACTCGGTGCGTTCCGGCTCGCCGAGTTGCGAGACCAACTGCTGCTCGGTCGTCTCTCCCTTGACGATTTCCGAGGAGGGATTAAACGAGCTGAGGTCCGCGCCGGTGTGCGTGACGTTGGAGCAACCGAAGAGGGCTGCCAATCCAATACAACTGAAAACAATTCGCTTCATGCGATCCATCCCATGAAAGAGGATTGCGACAGATTATCGGTAAGGAATGGGTTCGACCAGACGGAATTGGGTCGGATGGCGATTTTTTTTCGGTGAAGAATTATTGCGATTTTGATATTTGGGGGAGGTGCGGTGCTTCGCACCGCCGCTAAATGTTTCGAGAGGGTTAGCCGAGTTTTTTCAGGAACTCTGCAATGCGGTCGATTCCTTTATCAATCTGCTCCATGCTGGTGGCGAAGCTGAGGCGTACATGCGTGTCGAAACCGCTGTCGTTGCCGGGCACGACTGCGACGTGGCTTTGCTCCAGCAAGGCGGCGGAAAAGCTCACCGCATCGGTGATCGTGGTCTGGCCAATCGTTTTTCCGAAATAGGCGCTGATGTTGGGGAAGACGTAAAATGCGCCCTGCGGGCGCACGCAGGTTATTTTCGGCAGCGCGCTCACGCGCTCCCAGATGTGCTTGGCGCGTTTTTCAAATTGCCGCCGCATCTGCTCGATGCTTTCCGCGCCGCGCGGGTCGGTCAGCGCGCTGGCGGCGGGCATCTGCACGAAGCTGGTGATGTGGCTGGTCATCTGGCTTTGCAGCTTGTTGATCGCATCGATCACCGGCTTGGGGCCGCCGATGTAGCCGATGCGCCAGCCCGTCATCGCAAAGCTCTTGCTGTGGCAGTTGAACGTCAGCGTGCGCCCCGGCAAATCGGGATGCAGCGTCGCGAAGCTAACGAATTTCAGCCCGTCGTAGACCAGCTTCTCGTAAATCTCATCGGAGAAGACGATCAACTGCGGATGCCGCGCGACTACGTCCGCCAGACCTTTCAGCTCGGCCGGAGTGTAGGCATGGCCGCCGGGATTGCTCGGGCTGTTGAGAATGAGGATTTTTGATTTCGGCCCGATGGCCGATTCAAGCTGCTGCGGCGTGATCTTGAACCCCGCCGACTCTTCGCCGCGCACGATCTTGCAAACGCCGCCGGCGAGTTTGGCCTGTTCGGGATAGCTCACCCAGTACGGCGAGGGAACGATCACCTCATCGCCCGGATTGAGAATCGCCATGAATGCCATGTACAGGCAATGCTTGCCGCCGGCGCCGGTGGTGACTTGGTCGGCCTTGTACGGCAAACCGTTTTCGGTCTGGAATTTCCGGGCGATTGCCTCGCGAAGCTCGGGCAGGCAGGGCGTCGGGGTGTACTTGGTCTGACCCTTGTCCAGTGCAACTTTGGCGGCTTCCTTGATGAACGCGGGAGTATCGAAATCCGGCTCTCCCGCGCCGAAGCCCACCACGTCGATCCCCGCCTTTTTCATCGCATTGGCCTTGGCGCTTACGGCC
>Ga0302325_10031300_pt1 | contig 10948 bp, 10 predicted proteins | sample Palsa_T0_2_FD_201948 | JGI IMG/M metagenome (GOLD analysis project Ga0302325, IMG submission 201948) | Peat permafrost microbial communities from Stordalen Mire near Abisko, Sweden - Palsa_T0_2 | ecosystem: Environmental > Terrestrial > Soil > Palsa > Peat permafrost | place: Sweden: Abisko... | reverse complement strand
ACGTGTACAGCGCGCCGGCAGGTTTGACGCAGGAGACTCCGGGAATCTCGTTCAGCTTGGACCACGCCACGTCACGTTGTTCGAGCAATCGTCCACCGGGCAGTACCAAGTCGTCGATGCTCTGATGGCCGCCCAGGGCGACCTGAATCGCATGCTGAGCAGGAACATTCGGGCACAGCCGCATATTGGCCAGCAGGTGAATGCCTTCGATGAAGCTGCTCGCATGTTCTTTGGGGCCGGTGATCGCCAGCCAGCCGGCCCGGTAGCCGGCGACCCGATACGCCTTCGAGAGTCCGTTGAACGTCAGACACAACACATCTGGCGCAACCGAGGCCATGCTGATGTGCTGTGCGTCATCGTAGAGGATCTTGTCGTAGATCTCGTCGGCGAGTAGCAGCAGCTGATGTTTGCGCGCCAAATCGCCCATCTGCGAGAGGATTTCACGGCTGTAGACGGCGCCGGTGGGGTTGTTCGGGTTAATGACCACCAGGGCTTTGGTGCGCTCGGTGATCTTCGATTCGATGTCGGCGATATCGGGCTGCCAGCCCTGAGTCTCGTCGCAGAGGTAATGCACCGGCGTGCCGCCGGCCAGCGATGTCGACGCCGTCCACAACGGGTAGTCGGGCGCCGGAATCAGCACCTGATCGCCGTTGTCCAGCAAGGCTTGCAGGGTCAGCGTGATGAGCTCGGAAACACCGTTGCCCAGATACACGTCGTCGACGTCGAATCGTGGGAAGCCGTCGACGAGTTCGTAACGGGTGACTACCGCACGTCGTGCCGGCAGGATGCCCTTCGAGTCCGAATAGCCCTGCGCGTACGGCAACGCCTGGATCATGTCGCGCATGATCACGTCGGGCGCATCGAATCCGAACGGCGCCGGGTTGCCGATGTTCAGCTTGAGGATGCGGTGTCCCTCGGACTCCAGCCGCGCTGCGTGATCGTGCACCGGCCCGCGGATTTCGTAGAGCACATCCTGCAGCTTCGACGACTGCGCGAATGTACGCTGCCGCGGCTGATGCCCCGCGGTTTGCCACGGCAGCTGGTGAGTACTCACGTCAACTATGGTGCCACGGCTGTCTAGCTAATTAATAATTCAGCAATCCGCCTGATCAGCGCTTACCTGGCGGACGTGCACCGCGGGCGATGCCCAGACCCTTGACTGGCGGCTGCGGCGCGGCCTCACCGTTGGCGTCGCCATCGCTGTCCGCAGGCTGTGATTGCGGCTCTTCCTTGGCCTCCGGCTCGGGCTTTGACTCGGCTACCGGCGCAGGCTCGGCTTTCGCCTCCGGCTCGGCTGTCGACTCCGGTGACGCGGGTTGCGGCGCGGCAGCGGTCTTTTTGGCGCCCGGTCGCTTGGCTCCGGCGGCGATGCCGAGTCCCTTGACGGGTGCGGCCGGCGCCTTGGCCTCCGGCTCGGGTGCTGATTCTGTCTTGGCCTCCGGCGCGGGTGACGACTCTGCCTTGGCTTCGGTCTGCTCAGCCGGCGCGGATTGCGTTGTGCCTTCCGGCTTTACCGCAGCCTTCTTCGCGCCGGGTCGCTTGGCTCCGGCGGCCAGGCCCAAGCCCTTGGCGGGCGCGGGTGCTGCCTTGGCCTCGGGCTCGGACGCCGGAGCGGATTCCGTTGCAGCCTCCGGCTTGGCCTCTGTTTTCTTGGCGCCGGGCCGCTTGGCACCACCGGCAAGCCCCAGGCCCTTGACCGGGGCTGCGGGCGCCTTGGCCTCCGGCTCGGATGCCGTAGACGGTGCTGTGGCTTCAGCTTTGGGTGCCGCCTTCTTGGCGCCGGGCCGCTTCGCACCGCCGGCGATCCCGAGTCCGGTGACGGCTTTGGTTTCCTTGCCCTCGGCGGCCTCGTCCTTCTCCTCGGGCTCGACGGCCTCGGTCTCGGCGGGTTCGGTCGCAGCGGGCGCAGTCTCGGCCTTGGGAGCGGCCTTCTCCGCAAGATCGGCGGTTTGTTTTGCCGCAGCACCCTTCTCCGGCAGCGTGATGGTGTCGCGGTCGAGCGACTCGAGGAGCAGTTGCGCCACGTCGCGGACGTCGACGCCCTCGCGGCCGGCCGCTTCCTGGCGATCGTTCACACCATCGGTGACCATCACCCGGCAGAACGGGCATGCGGTGGCGACGGTCGTTGCGCCGGTCGCCAACGCCTCGTCGACGCGTTCGTGGTTGATCCGCTTACCGATGTGCTCTTCCATCCACATCCGCGCACCGCCGGCACCACAGCAGAAGCTGCGGTCGGCATGCCGCGGCATCTCGGTCAGCTTCGCGCCGGCCGCGCTGATCAGCTCCCGAGGCGCCTCGTAGACCTTGTTGTGCCGGCCCAGGAAGCACGGGTCGTGATAGGTGATGTCTTCGGAGACTGGGCTTACCGGCACCAGCTTCTTGTCGCGCACCAGCCGATTCAGCAGCTGGGTGTGGTGCAGCACCGAGTAATTGGCGCCGAGCTGACGGTATTCGCGGCCCAAGGTGTTGAAGCAGTGCGGGCACGTGACCACGATCTTGCGGTCGACGGTCTCGACGCCTTCGAATAGTCCGTCCAGCGTCTCTTTCGCCTGCCCGGCGAGCTGCTGGAACAAGAACTCGTTGCCCGAGCGGCGTGCCGAGTCGCCGTTGCAGGTTTCGCCGGTGCCCAGCACCAGGTACTTCACCCCGGCGATGGCCAGCAGTTCGGCGACGGCCTTGGTGGTCTTCTTGGCCTTGTCGTCGTAGGCGCCTGCACAACCCACCCAGAACAGGTATTCGTAACCGTCGAAGCTGTCGACGTCTTCGCCGTACACCGGGACGTCGAAGTCGACCTCGCTGATCCAGTTGGTGCGGTCGGAGGCGTTCTGACCCCACGGATTCGCCTTGGTCTCAAGGTTTTTGAACAGCACCGAGAGCTCCGAAGGGAACTCCGACTCCATCATCACCTGGTAGCGGCGCATGTCGAGGATGTGGTCGATGTGCTCGATGTCCACCGGGCACTGCTCGACGCACGCACCGCAGTTCACGCAGGACCACAGCACGTCAGGGTCGATCACCCCACCCTGTTCAGCGGTGCCGACCAGAGGGCGGGTGGCCTGTTCGGGCCCCGAGCCGGTTATCCGGCCGAAGCCGGACTCTGGCACATGGTGTTCTTCTGCGTGCTTCTCCCCGACCAGGTCCTCCGAGAGGCCGCCCTCGGGCGTGCTCTGAAGCGCGCTCTCTTTCTCGCCAAGTATGTAGGGCGCCTTGGCCATCCAGTGGTCGCGCAGATCCATGATGACGAGCTTGGGCGAGAGCGGCTTACCGGTGTTCCAGGCCGGGCACTGCGACTGACAGCGCCCACACTCGGTACACGTGGCGAAGTCGAGGTTGCCCTTCCAGGTGAAGTCCTCGATCTTGCCCCGGCCGAATTCGGCGTCGTCCGGCGGGTTTTCGAAGTCGATCGGCTTGCCCTCGAACTCGATCGGCAGTAGCGGACCCAGGCCGTCGGGCAGTCGCTTGAAGGTGACGTTGACCGGCGCCAAGAAGATGTGCAGGTGCTTGGAGTGCAGCACGATGATCAGGAAGACGAGCGCGACGCTGATGTGCGCCACTAGCGCAAACGTCTCGATCCACTCGTTGGCAGTGGCGCCCAGCGGATGCATGAGCTCACCCATGCCGTGCGAGAAGAACGCGCCCCAGCCGTACGGGAAGTTTCCGGTGTTGACAGCCGCGCCGCGAAAGATGGCGTAGCTGAAGATAACCAGGAAGATCATGAACAAGATCAGCCATGCGCCGCCGGTGTGCGAGCCGTAGAACCGTGACGACCGGCCGTGCTCTTTCGGCTCGGAGCGCAACCGGATGATGGCGAACGTCGAAATGCCGGCCAGCACGCTGAGCGCGATGAAGTCCTGCAGGAAGCCCAACGCATCCCACCGGCCGACGATCGGGATGTGGAAGTTCGGCACGAACAGCGTTCCGTAAGCCTCGATGTAGACGGTTCCGAGGATGAAGAAGCCCCACATGGTGAAGAAGTGGGCCAGGCCGGGGATCGACCACTTCAGCAGTCGGCGCTGGCCGAAGACTTCGGAGATCTGCGTCCAGATCCGGGTGCCGATTTCGTCGGTGCGACCCGAGACCGGCTGGCCGGAAAGTACGAGTTTGGTGAGCCACAGCACCCGGCGGATCGCGAACAAGGCGATGACAGCTGTCAAGCCCAGACCGAGTACCAGTCTGATCAGCATCTGAGTCTGCACGGAAGCGTCTCCCCACTCCTGGGTTACTGGTCGGTAACTTAGACAATGTTACCAGTCAGTAACTTAACTACTGCGCCTGCTCACACCGGGTAAGCATGCTCATAGTGACATCTCCGCAAGGGTCACCGCGAGGAAGGATGCCCTAACTTGATTGCTCAGAAGTGGGGTATCGGCGGCAGCGGAGGCAGGTTGCTGCGCCACCAGTGATGGTGAGGATGCTGCGACGGAAAGGGCGTCGACGTCGGCTCCGGCGTGGGTTCGATCGTGGTCTCCGTCGACGGAGTGGTCGTGGTCGGTGCGGTCGACGGCGTCGGCGAGGTGGTCGTTGGTTGCGACGAAACCGTGGTCGACGGGTGGGTCGTTGGCGCCGGTGCGCTGCCGCCGTTGCCTCTGGCCAGAATGGCCAGGCCGTAGATTATGGTGGCGATCAGGATCACCACTGCCAGACCCCACAGGGCCAGCACCCATCGTTTCAGGTACCAGGGAGAAGCATTCTCGGCGCCGTCGATGCTGAAGTCGCGCGTTGGGACGCCATCGACGTCGTCCGGTCGCCGGCTAGCCCCCACGGTAAGAACTCGTATCGACAGTCATCGGGCTACGGCGTCCCGCCGTCGTCGCGGTGACGGTGATGGTGGCGGCCGTCCTCGATGGTCGTACTGGGCGGCGACGTCGTGGTCGGTGCGGTGCTCGTCGGCTCCGTCGTGGTCGACGGCGGGAACGTCAGCGTGGTCGTCGGCGCCGGGGCGACCGACTCCGTCGTGGTGGGCTCCGGCGTGGCCGCGGTCGTGGTGACCCCGGTTGACATCGTCGGCGACGTCGGGGTCTGCGTCGTACCGCCTGTACCGCGGGTCAGGTCTGCGAGGAGATAAATCACCAGCCCCAACAGGATCGCCACGAACAGGCCGAGAATGAGCGACACGATCGGCTTGCGATACCAGGGCGTTGCCGCCGGTGCCACCCCTTCCTCGCCGTCGCCGTCGCCGTCGCCGTAGTCGTACAAGCCGGTCGGCGCTTCGCTCGGGTCGTCGGGAGGTCCAAATCCGCTCACGTGCGCAAATCCTAGCGGCGGATCGTGAACGCGTTTTCGCCGAGGCGTGGACGGACCCGGCTCACCAGTGCGGCAGCGGGATGTGCGGGAAGTGGTGGTGATGATGCGTCGGCGGCGCCGGGGCGGGAGAGTTGTTGCCCTGCTGCGGCGACGGCGCTTCCTCGGGGGTCTTTTCGGGCGTCTCAGGCGGCGGGGGCGACGTCTCGGTGCTCGGTGACGCGGGGGTCGTCGACGACGGAGTGGTCGACGAGCCGGTGGATGTCGTGGACGTGGTGGTGGACGTGCTGCCGCCCCCGGCGCCGCGGGAAATCTCGACGACGCCGTAGACGATCAACACGATCAGCAGGACGACGGCGGTGGCCCACAGTCCGAGTAACAGGCGATTCTTGTACCAAGGGTCTGGCGCGGAGTCAGGTTCTCCGGAAGCGGAATCCGCGGCGTCGTTCGGCTCGTTGTCGACTTTCGGCGGCAGCGAACCGGCCGCGCCGTAATCGTAAAGGCCGGTCGGCGCGTCGCTCGGATCGTCCGGACTGCCAATCACGCCCCGATGCTACGTCAGAGCTGTCGCTGCACCTCGTCGGCGAAAAGTTGCAGGTGTTCGAGGTCGGACAGGTCCAGCAGCTGCAAATACACCCGTTGCAGGCCGATCGCCGCGAACGGTCCGAGGTGATCGACGATCTCACCGGGCGTGCCGGCCAACGGAGAATTAGACCGCAGCTCGTCTACCTCACGGCCGATGGCGGCGGCCCGTCGCGCGACTTCGGCGTCGTCTCGTCCGGCACACACCACAAACGCCGCCGAGTAGGTCATCGAGTCGGCGGGCCGGCCGACCGAGTCGACCGCTTCGCGGACCCGCTCGAACTGTGTCTTGATGGTGTCGAACGGCGCGAACGGCACGTTGTACTCGTCGGCGAATGTCGCGGCGAGGCGAGGGGTTTTCTTGGCGCCCGACCCGCCGATGATGATCGGTGGACACGGCCGCTGCACCGGTTTGGGCAGCGCGGGTGAGTTGTTGACGGCGTAATGCGCTCCGGCGTAGTCGAACGTCTCGCCGACCGGACAGGTCCACAGGCCGGTGATCAGCTCGAGTTGCTCAGTCAGCCGCGCGAAACGCTCCCGCAGCGGCGGAAAGGGGATCGCGTAGGCCAGGTGTTCTTTTTCGAACCACCCGGACCCGATCCCGAATTCGACTCGCCCGCCACTCATTTCGTCGACCTGGGCCACCGAAATGGCAAGTGGGCCAGGATGGCGGAACGTCGCGGACGTGACCAGTGTTCCGAGTCGGATGGACGACGTCTCGCGGGCAATCCCGCCCAACGTCACCCAGGAGTCGGTCGGCCCGGGCTGCCCGTCGCCGCTCATCGCCAGGTAGTGGTCGGACCGGAAGAACGCGGAAAACCCTAACGATTCCGCAGCTTGCGCGACCGCAAGCTGGTCGGCGTAGCTGGCACCTTGCTGCGGTTCAACGAATACCCGAAAGTCCACACGCGCCAGACTAGGCTGACCGCTCTCCGTGGCTGGTCCCGGCCAATTCGCGGGCCTGTTCGGAGCTCTCGACCGTCGGTCCCGGTTCCGGCAACGTCCGGCCGGCCACTTCCGGTGTGAAGATCAGGGTGGTGGCACCCGCCACCCCGGCGAACATTAACATGTACGCCGGCACCATCGCGTTGCCGGTGGCGGAGATCAGTGACTGAGCGACCAGGGGGATGGTGCCGCCGAAGGCTGACACCGCGATGTTGTAGCCGATGGACACGCCGCCGTAGCGCACGTTGGCGGGAAACAGCGCGGGTAGCGTTGACGGCTCAATGCTGTTCAGGCACAACAGCATTAATCCGATGATCAGCACACCGAGGAATTTCGTCGGGTAGTTCGCGCCGAATCGAATCAGCGAAAACGCCGGTATCGAGCCGGCGAAGAGCAAACCGCAGCCCGTCGCTATCAGCGGCTTCACCCCGATTCGGTCGGACAATTTCGCGACGAAGACCACCGCGACCGACGCGAACGCCATCGCCAGCAGAATCATCACCAAAGCCGCGTTGGCGGGTATCCGCACGATCGCTTTGAGGTAGGTCGGTAAATATCCGCTGAGCATGTAATTGGTGTTGCAAATCGTCAGCTCCAGTCCGATGCAGACCAACAGTGCCTTCCAATGACCGGCGATGGTCTGCTTGAGCTGGTCGAACTGTCCGGGGCGGAAGGCGGCGCGATCCTCCTCGGCGGCCGCCCCGCGGTCGAACGTATCGTCGAGCCGCATTCGCAGGACCACCGCGGTCAGACCGAGCGGCAGAGCCAGGAAGAACGGTATGCGCCAACCCCAACTCGCCATGTCATGTTGCGACAGTGCGACCTGTAGCCCAGTCACCATGGCGATCGCGGCCACATTGCCGCTCAGCGTGCCCATCGGCAGGAATCCGGCGAGCATCCCGCGTCTGCGGTCGGGGGCGGCTTCGACGATGTAGGTCATGGCGCCCGCGTACTCGCCGCCTGTGGACAGGCCCTGGCAGAGGCGTACGAGGATGAGCAGACAGGGCGCCCAGACGCCGATGGAGCGGTAGGTAGGCAGCAAGCCGGTAGCGGTCGCGCTGAACGTCATCAGTGCGATCGTGATCAGCAGCACCGGTTTTCGGCCGATGCGATCGCCCAGTGGGCCGAAGACGAAGCCACCCAACGGTCGAACGATGAACGCCACCGCCAGCGTGCCGAAGGTGGCGATGAGGTTGCCTGCGCCAGAACCGTTCCCGGGATAAAACGTCTGCGCAAGCGTTGTCGCGACAAGGCTGTACACGCTGAAGTCGTATGACTCCATGAAGTTTCCGATAGCCGTGCCCGCGATGGCCCGGCGCAGCATGGCCGCGTCCGCGACGTGTATCTCGTTCAGCGTCCACGTACCGCTGTCCGCTCGGCTCATCGAGAGTCTCAGGATTGTTTCTGCAGGTAGTCCTGGTGTTCTGACTCGGCTTCCCAGAAGTGTTCCACGGCAGTGACTTCCGTCATAATCTTATCGTGCCATTGGTTCGAACCATCGATGTCGGCGATGGTTGCCGACGCGATTCGCTTCTGCTCGCCATCAAGATAAAAAATCGCCGAATGATAGCGCCGGCCAACGTCCTTGCCTTGTCGGTCCTTGGTCGTCGGGTCGTGAACACTGAAGAAATATTCGAGTACCTTGCGAAAGTCGACGTGCTCCGAGTCGTACACGACCTCCACGGATTCGGCGTGCCCCTCGGTGTGGTCACATGTCGGATTAGGGGTATCGCCTCCGGCGTAGCCGACGCGTGTCGACACGACACCGGGCTGCTTGCGGATCCGTTCCTGCAGGTTCCAGAAGCAGCCGCCGCCCAAAATTGCCTTGCTGGGACTAGTCATTGAGCCGCCCTTCCTCAACTGGCTGTCGATCAGATTGATCAGGCGATCCCCCCGCCTGACGACCTGTGTACCCGGTCACGTGACCGGGTACGCCCCTGCACATAGATCTGGCGTGGATGACGACCAGCGAAGTCCGCGCTAGCGTCGAGATGTGTCCACTTCGCAATCGAAGTTACAGCTGTCCGACGATGAGTGGCGTCGCCGACTCAGCCCGAAGGAGTTCGACGTGCTACGGGGCGGCGCCACTGAGGAACCGTATTCCGGTGAATATCTCGACACGGAAACCCCGGGCTCGTATCAGTGTCGGGCGTGCGGCGCCGAAGTATTCTGCAGCACAGCGAAATTCAATCCAGATACCGGCTTCCCGTCGTTCTTCGACGCGGCCCGAAGCGACGTGGTGATCCTGCGGCCCGAAAACACGCCGGACAAGGTCCGCAGCGAGGTCCTGTGTGCAGGCTGCGACAGCCACCTGGGTCACTTTTTCAGCGGTGAGGGTTATCCCACGCCCATTGATCAGCGTTACTGCATTGACTCGCTCGCGCTGAAACTGGTTCCGAAGCCTTGACTCGGCCGGACGGCGACGACCTCGATCTCCACTCTCATGGCGGGCCAGACCAGTCCCGGGATCACACCCAGCATGAAGACAGGCTGGTGATGGATGACCGCTTTGCGGACGGTCGCATAGGCGGGGATGTCGGCGGCATCAGTGAGCCACTGTCGGACGCTGACGATGTCGGTGAGGGCGGCGCCGGCTCGATGTAGCGCATCCTCGACGTTTCGCCATGCCTGGGCGGCCTCCTCGCTGAAGTCCTCCGGCAGGGTGCCGTCTGGGCGCAGGCCCGGGGTGCCAGAGGTGTAAATCAGCTCCGCTGCGGCCGGAACACGCACGGCGTCAGCGTAATTGCCGATGTGTGTGGCCACACCGGTCAGGATCGGTTCGACTTCACTGGACATCAATGGGCCTCACTTCGTTGCTCGGCGCATCCCGTCCGGCCGTACCACAAGGTACACAGTAGGCGCCTGTTCCGGCCCAGGGCAATGCCCCTGAAAAGACTTATGTACCGATTGAAATGCGCCGAGATTCAGGTGCGTCAGCCTGGCGGAGAAGGTACGTTCTTTGTACCGAATGGGACACTAATCCGACGAAGGGCGAAGAAGCATCGTGTCGCATCATTTCGACACCCCGACGGGTCGTGAGGACCCTCGGCTGAATTTGTCCGATGTGTATCTCTTCGCCGGCTCGGCGGAGAGCACCGTGATGGTGATGACGGTGAATCCGGCTGCGACACCGGACACGGTGGCCCCGTTCCGCGACGAAGCGATCTATGCGTTTCACGTCGACACCGACCTGGACGGACACCAGGACGTTTCTTTCGCGGTGGGATTCACCGACGCGCCCGCCGGCGTGGGTGACGAAGCGACCGCGCACGTCCAGGTATTCGAGGTGCGCAGGGTGGCGCATGCCGGCGTCGGTTCGCCTGCAGCCGGCGTGATGTCGGGCACGACAGGTCAGTGCGGCGATGATGACGGGGTTCGAGCCTTCGCCGGAGTGGTCTACGACGCATTCGCGGGCGACGCCGCCGCGCTCAACACGTTCAAGAACGCGTTCTCGCAAGGTCAATACCGGCCGGACAGTTTCGACAACCACGTCAACAACTTTCACGACCGCACTGTCGCCGCGATTGTGCTCGAAGTGCCGAATAGCCTGATCTCGGCGACGCCGCACGTGCAGGTGTGGGCGACGGTGTCGTTGCACGGCCACGCTCCCGATCAGCAGGTAGCGCGGTGGGGCCTGCCGTTGTTCACCCACATCTTCCTGCGCGATGACGAGCTGCGCGAGCAGTTCAATCGCAGCACGCCGGACGACGACGATGCCGCGTTCGTGTCGAGCACCATCGATACCGTCACCCGGTACGCCACCGCCAGTGGCACCGCCGCCGACCCAGGCGCCTACGCACGGCAGGTCGCGGAGCGGTTCGGATCGCTGAGCTTGCCCTATGAGCTGGGCAGTGCAGCATCATTCGACTTCGTCGGGTTCAACGGCCGCGCGCTGAGCGACAACGTCATGGACGTCATGTTGACCCTGCTGGTCAACGCCCCCCTTGGCACCGGAATCCGTCCCGACCCAGCAAGATTCACTTCCGAGTTCCCCTATTTGCGGCCTGCGTCCGGCGACGGAGGTGCCTGATGCGGCCCGAGTGAACCGCCGCGCGAAAAGCCGGCCCATACCAGCGCCGCCGATCACGTCTGTCAACGAGAGGAAGGAAGATTCGATGCCGTTCATCCGGGTGAACTGCCCCAAAGGAGAGATCACCTCCGAGAAAAAGGCGACGATCGC
>Ga0302325_10031299_pt1 | contig 10948 bp, 10 predicted proteins | sample Palsa_T0_2_FD_201948 | JGI IMG/M metagenome (GOLD analysis project Ga0302325, IMG submission 201948) | Peat permafrost microbial communities from Stordalen Mire near Abisko, Sweden - Palsa_T0_2 | ecosystem: Environmental > Terrestrial > Soil > Palsa > Peat permafrost | place: Sweden: Abisko... | reverse complement strand
CGATCCGGATTCCGCGCTCCGGCGCGGCAGCAGCGGCGGCGGCTCCACCGGCCTCGGCCTCGACATCGCCCGCCGGGTGGCCGAGTCGACCGGGGGCGGGCTGAAGATCGACCGGTCGTCGCTCGGCGGCGCCCAGATCCAGCTGTGGCTGCGGACCGGCGCGCCGCCGCCGCGCCGTCGGGCCGGCCGGCCCGGCCGCGCCGGGAGCAGGCGGCTTATCAGTCGCTGAGCCTGCCCTTAAGCGCTCCTTAACGGCCTCGGCCTCGGCCCGCGCCGCGGTTAGCGTGACTTTCCGGTAGCAGCATCGTGCAGACGCCGGACGCGTACTAGCCCGCCCGATCGAGAGGAGCCCCCGCGATGAAGATTTCCCGCCGGACGATGCTGGCCGGGTCCGCCGCCGCGGTCACCGCGCCAGTGCTGGCGACCGTGCTCGCGCGCCGGGAGGCCGGCCGGCCGACGCTGCGCCTGGCGGCCGCGCAGACAGCCGCCACGGTCTCGTTCAGCCTCCAGAACAACACGCTCTCTGACACCGTCTACGCCTTCGTGACCGGGCAGGCGCTCGGCAACGGCGGAGCGCTGATGCTGCTCGAGGCCGACGGGGAGACGCCGTACTACCCGGCGTCCCCGTCGGCCGCCGGCAGCGCGCTCGCCGTTGACTGCGCCATCCCGCTCAACCCCTCCGGCGGCGCACCGGTCACGATCACGGTCCCGCAGCTGGCCGGAGCGCGGCTGTGGTTTTCCATCGGCGCGCCGCTGACCTTCCTGCTCAACCCCGGCCCCGGCCTAGTCGAACCGTCCGTGACCAACCCGTCCGACCCGAACATCGACCTCCAGTGGGACTTCTGCGAGTTCACGTACAACGAGACCCAGCTGTTCGCCAACATCTCCTACGTCGATTTCGCCTGCATCCCGATCGGGCTCGCGCTGACCGACACCTCGGGCAGCACCCAGAACGTGGACGGCCTCCCGGGGGGCGGATTGGATACCGTCTGCGCCGGGCTCACCGCCCAGGCCAGCGCGGACGGTAATCCCTGGACCGACCTGATCGTCACCAGCGGCGGGCAGAACCTGCGCGCGCTCAGCCCCGCCAACGGCATGGTGCTGAACTCCTCGTTCCTGTCCGGCTACTTCGATGACTACGTGACCCAGGTCTGGCAAATGTACGAGTCGGCCACGCTGACCGTCGATACCCAGGCCGCCTACGGCACCGTGACCGGTCAGGTGAGCGACGGCCTGCTCACCTTCCCCGGCGTCGGCACCTTCGCGCAGCCCGCCACGACCGACATCCTCAGCTGCGCGACCGGGCCGTTCGGCACCGCCGGGGCGAGCGCCGAGGCGCTCGCCGTCATCCCCCGGCTGGCGGCCGCCTTCAACCGCGGCACCCTGCTGGCCGACTCCAACCAGCCCGACGGCGAGAACCCGGCCGACTACTACGCCAACCCGGTGACCAACCACTACGCCAGAATCCTGCACGCCACCACCGCCGGCGGCCTTGGCTACGCCTTCCCCTACGACGACGTGACCCCCGATGGCGGCGTCAACCAGGCCGGGCCGGTCTCCAGCGGCAGCCCCGCGGTGCTGACGGTCACGGTCGGCCCCGTGCATTAGTCCGGGCCAACCGGTTGCGTGCTAGCCGGGGAGCGCGGCGCGGATCTTGGCGGCGTACTCCCCGGCCGGGTGCTCGGCGTCGTAGCGCTGCCGCGGCCCGAGCCAGAACCGCAGGCCGTCCTTCGGGTTGCGCGGGATGACGTGCAGGTGCAGGTGCGGCACCGACTGGCTGACCACGTTGTTGACCAGGATCATCGAGCCGGCCGCGGCGAGCCCGTCCTCCACCGCCCGCTCCAGACGCTGGGTGGTGGTCAGGAACTCCGCCGCCTGCTCGGCCGGCAGGTCCGACAGCAGCCGCAGGTGCGCCTTGGGCACCAGCAGCGTGTGCCCGCGGAACAGCGGCCGGACGTCCAGGAAAGCGACCAGGTTCTCGGTCTCGAGAATCCGGTCGGCCGGGGCGTCTCCCGCCACGATCGCGCAGAACGGGCAGTTCGCGACGCGGCGCGGGGCTGCGTCGGGCGAGCTGGATTCGGCCATTGCCGCAGCCTAGCTGCTACTCGGGCGGCGCGACGGGGGCGGTCTGGCCGGAGCGGCGGAGCGCGTCGGCGACGAAGCCGCTGGACTTGAGCTCCTCGACCAGCGCGCGCAGGAACGAGATGGTCTCGGGGCGCTTCGACGCCGCCGTGCCCACCGCCTGCCTGATCTCCATGAAGCGTCCCTCGATGAGCCGGAATCCCGGGTGCGAGGAGACGAACTCGGTCATCGGCTCGCGGACCCCGGCCGCCGCCTCCAGGTTCCCGGCCAGGAACTCCGTTGTCCCCTCCGTCCCTCGCACCACGGTGGCGTGCTGCAGCGTGCGGGTCAGGAACAGGTCGTAGGCCGAGCCGCGCTTGACGCCGATGCGCACGCCCGGGCGGTCCACGTCGGCCACGGCGGCCAGCGGCGACCGCTCGGCTACCGCGTAAACGCCCTCGATCAGCACGTACGGCGCGGTGAAGGCGACCTCGGCCGCGCGGGCGGGCTCGATCGCGAGGAAGCAGATGCCGGCCTGACCCGTCGTCACCGCCGCGAACGAGTCTCGCGCGGCGTCGAAGCAGGCGAGTTCGACCGGGAGACCGAGCCGCCGCCCCACCTCGCGCGCGATGTCGACCGCGACGCCCGCGGGCGCCGCCGCCGTGCCCTGGGCGAGGACCGGGTTGCCGAGGTTAATGGCGGCCCGGAGCACGCCCGCAGGCGCGAGGTCGCCGGCCACACCGGACGTTCGATCAGACATGGCAGCAGGATATCCGCGCGCTCGCCTGCGTCGCCTGTTGAAGGAGTGGCGCATGATTTCAATATGCCGAGGGTAGTAGAGCGATTACTAAGAGTAATTAGCGTTGCCGGGCGGTGCTAATGCGCCCGCGGCGCTGCCCGAACCGGGGGGACTCGCGAAGACCATGCGGAACGGCGTCCCTTGCTGAACCTGACCGCTCCGGTGCGCGTCGCCGTGATCGACGTCGCCGGGCCGCTGGCCGACATCGACTGCGGGCGTGCCGAGCAGCCGCCCTACACGGCCGCCTGGATCCTGGTGTGCAAGGCCGGGCATCCCCTCGGCTCGATCGAGATCCCGCTCCGCGCGCCGGTGATCGCCGCGGCCGAGCTCGAGCGCGAGGTGAGCCGCCAGCTGGGCGAGGACTGGCACCGCGACCGGCCGGCGGCCCACCAGCCGCCGCCGCTGCCGCTATCGCGGGCGAGCGTGGTCGTCCCCACCAACTTCGCCCGCCCGGCCGAGCTGCGCCGCTGTCTCAAGACGCTGGCCCAGCTCGATCACCCCGACTACGAGGTGATCGTGGTCGATAACCGGCCCGACCACGCGCCGCTGGCGGAACTCGAGGGTGTGCGCGTGGTCCGGGAACCCCGGCCCGGCATCTCGGCCGCCAGGAACCGCGGGGTGGCGGTCGCGACCGGCGAGATCATCGCCTTCACCGACGACGATGTGCAGGCCCATCCCGGCTGGCTGTCGGCGCTCGGCGGCCGCTTCGCGCGCCAGCCGCACGTCTCCGCCGTCAGCGGCCTGGTGGTGCCGCTCGAGCTGGAAACGCAGGCCCAGATCCTCTTCGAGCAGTCCGGCAGCGGCCTCGATCGCAGTTACGCGCCGCTGACGTTCGGACGGGCCGGACGGTTCCGGGTGCGGCGTCGCGAACAGCTGACCGGCCGCGAGGAGACTCGCTCGCTGTACCTGACCGGCGAGTTCGGCTTTGGCGCGAACATGGCGTTCCGGACCGCCGTGCTGCAGGCCTCGGGCGGGTTCGACGAGGCGCTCGGCGTCGGCACGGCGACACGGGGCGGCGAGGACCTGGCGATGTTCGTCGAGCTGCTGACGGCCGGGCACCAGATCGGGTACGAGCCATCCGCGATCATCGAGCACCAGCACCGCGCGACCATGGGCGATCTTGACCGGCAGATCTACGGCTACGGGCTCGGCTTCACCGCGATGCTGACGGCGGTGGCGCTGCGCGATCCGTGGCACCTGCTGGGGCTGGCGGGGATCGTGCCCGCGTGGCTCAAGTCGCTGCGGGTCGAGTCGTCGGCCAAGAGCGTCAACCGGTCCGACGACTACCCGCCCGCCCTGGCCCGGGCCGAGCTGCGCGGCATGGCCGCCGGGCCGGCCGCGTACCTGCGGGCCCGGCGGGCGTCGCCGCCGTGGCGGCGATGACGGCAGCGCGCGCGATCAGGCTGCCGCGGCTGCCCAAGTCGCTGACGGTGAACGCCCTCGCGCTGATGACGGCGACCATCGGGGCCAACGGGCTCGGCCTGGTGTTCTGGGTGGTCGCGGCGCACCTGCGCCCGCCCGCCGTGGTGGGGCAGGCGTCGGCGGCGGTCGCCGCGCTGACCCTGCTGTCCATGATCGCCCAGCTCAACCTCACCAACGTCATCGTCCGGCTGCTGCCGGCCGCGGGCCGGCTGGGCACGTACCTGGTGGAGCGCGCCTATCTGGTCGTCGTGTTCCTCTCCCTGGTGGCCGGCCTGGTGTACTGCGCCAGCGGCCTCGGCCGCCACGTCGTCACCGGCGGCTGGGCGCAGTACGCGGAGTTCACGGTCGCGGTCCCGGTGCTGGCGGTGTTCGCGCTCGAGGATTCCGCGCTCACCGCGCTGCGGCTGGCGCCGGCGGTCGCGGCCGAGAACATCACCACCGCGATCGCGCGGATCGTGCTCCTGCCGGTCCTGTTCGAGACCGCGATGGGCGCCGTCTGGTCCTGGGTGCTGCCCGCGCTCGCCGCCGCCGTGATCGTGAACTCGCTGCTGTTCGGCCGGGCGCTGCCGGCCCACGGCCGGGTCCCGGGCACGCTGCCCCCGCGCCGCCGGCTGCTCTCGTTCGTCGCCGGCGAGTACGCGGGCAACATCTGCGCCACCGCGTCGGTCCAGGTCATGCCGCTGATCGTGGTGTGGCGGCTGGGCCCCGCGGCGGCCGCCTACCTGACGCTGCCGTGGCTGATCGCATCCGGCATCACCCTGGTGCTGTGGAACGTCTCGGCCTCGTTCGTGGTCGAGACGGCCGGATCGCACGGTCACCCGGGGACCCTGCTCCGGCGCAGCCTGCTGCTGTGGGGCGGGATCGTGGCGGCGGCCATGATCATCTGCGTGGCGGCCGCCCGCCCGCTCATCGAGCTGGTCGGCCCGCAGTACGTCGCGGAGGGCGTGCCGCTGCTGCGGCTGGTCGGGCTGACCGCCCCGTTCACCGCCGTGATCGTCGTCTACGGGACGCTCGTCTGGCTGGACCAGCGGGTCTGGCTGCTGGCCGGCTTCCAGGCCGTCGCCGGGATCCTGCTGCTGGTGCTGGCCCTGACGCTGCTGCCGAGGCTGGGGCTGATCGCCGTCGGCTGGGCCTACCTCGGCACCCAGGCGGCGCTGGCGGTGGCGGTAACGCCGTTCACCGTGCGGCACATTCGCCGAGCCGAGTTCGGGAGGGCATGACATGAGTTCGTCAGTGGCCAATGAAGCGACCTCGCCAGCGGCAAAGCCGCCCATCCTGGGGGCGCTGCCGCTGCCCGCCCGGGAGGTCGAGCACCCGGTCAAGATGGGCCTCGCCATCTTGCTCAACGACGTGCGGCAACTGGCGCGGTGGCTGCTGCGCGGCCAGCCCGCCACCTCGACTCTGTGGCCCACCCCGGTGCGGCGCACGCTGCTGCGTCTCGGCGGCGTCAAGCTCGGCCCGGTGATCTGGGGGCTCGAGCGCTGCTGGTTCGAGTCCGAGCACGTCAGCATCGGCGCGGGCTGCGCCATTAACTCGGAGTGCTGGTTCGAGGGGCACGGCCGCATCGTCATCGGGCGCGACGTCCTGTTCGGCTCGCAGGTGATGATCCTGACCTCCGATCACCAGATCTACCCGGACGGGCAGGTGGCGCGGTCGGCCACGTACGGCGAAGTGCACATCGAAGACCGCTGCTGGATCGGCACCCGTGCGATGATCATGCCGGGGGTGACGATCGGCGCGGGGACCGTGATCGGGGCCGGCGCGCTGGTGACCAAGGACTGCGATCCGGGTGCGGTCTACGTCGGCGTGCCCGCGAAACGAGTCCGATGACCGTGCGTTCGCCGGCCCTTCGGCAGCCGCGGACGCGGACCGGGCTGACCGCGTGGGCCGGGATCGCCGCCAGCGTCGCCGCCGTGGCCCTGCTGGCCGTGCCCGGCCGCGCGCCCAACCTGGCCGGCGCCTTCCTGCTGGCCTCGGTGCCGGTCGGCGCGGCCGTGATGTGCTGGGTGGACAGCGGCGAGGGGCTCGTCCAGGCCGGGCTCACGCTGGTGCTCAGCCTGGCCGTGACCGCCATCGTCACCGCGATCATGATCTGGCTGACGGTCTGGCAGCCGCGCGCGCTGTTCGCGTTCGCGGTCATCGGGGTGGTCTCATGCGCCGCCCGGCTGGTGCGCGGGGGGCGTCCGTGTTGCGCGGAGCGCCGGTAAGGCGAAGCCTGGCCGTTCAGCCCGGGCTGCTGCTGGCCGGGATCGGCCTCTGGGCCTTCGGGGTGAGCCAGATCGACCGGCAGGCGATCGGGCCCTACGGGGTGCTCGCGAGCGCCAACGCGTGGTTCTTCCTGGGCCTGGCGGCGCTGCTGGCGGGCATGGTGGCCGAGCTCAGCCGGTCCCGGCCGAGAGCCTGGCTGCTCGGCGCGTTCCTGGTCGCGCTGATCGTCGCCATTCACACCACCGTGCCGCTGCTGTACGGCGGGACGCCGGAGTACGCCTGGGTCTACAAGCACGTCGGCGTGGCCCAGGCGTTCGGCCAGTACCACCGGGTGACCGACACCTCGAACATCTACCAGGAGTGGCCGGCCCTGTTCACCACGGTCGCCTCCATCAGCTCGCTCGGCAACGCCGGGCCGCTGTCGTTCGCGGCCTGGGGGCCGGTCGCGTTCGAGCTGGCCGACGGGCTGCTGCTGCTGGGCATCTTCCGGCTGCTGACCGGCGACCGGCGGCTGCCTTACCTGGCGGTGCTGCTGTACGAGGGGCTGATCGCCTGGGTCGGCCAGGACTACCTGTCCCCGCAGGCGTTCGGCTACCTGCTGTGGCTCGCCATCATGGCGATCGTCATCCGCTGGCTGCTCGCCCCGACGCCGGCGCACTGCCGCTGGCGGTTCGTCAACACGGCGCGAGAGTTCCTGCTGCGCGGGCGGCCGACGCCGGCCGACGCCAGCACGGCGATGCGCTGGATCGCGCTCGCGCTGGTAGCCGTGATCTACTTCGCGATCGTCGCGGCCCATCAGCTCACCCCGTACATGGCCCTGCTCGGGGTCGCGGCCCTGGTGGTGCTGGGCCTGGTGTGGCGCGGCTGGCTTGTGCTCGGGTTGCTCGCGGTCATCGCCATCGGTTTCCTGGCGCCGCGCTACGGACTGATCACCTCGCAGTTCGGCGGGGTCTTCAGTGGCGGCGACGTGTTCGAGAACGCCTCCGGGTCGCAGGGCATCCTGCACAAGGCGGCGGAGTTGCGGACCGGCGAGGTCGTCCATGTGCTGGCCGCCGCCATGTGGCTGGGCGCGGCCGTCGCCATCGCGCTGCGGTGGCGCTCGCTCGGCCGGGTCGCGCTCCCGGCCGTCCTCGCGTTCAGCCCCTTCGTGGTGCTCGGCGTGCAGAGCTACGGCGGAGAGGCGATCTACCGGGTCTTCCTGTTCTCGGCCCCGTGGTGCGCGCTGCTCATCGCCGAGCTGATCGCCGAGCTCCGAGGCACCCTACGGCCGCTGGTCAGCGCCCTCGTGTGCGCGGCGGCGCTGGTGGCGGGGTTGCAGGGCCTGTACGGGCCGACCGCGGTCTACGCCTTCACCCCGCCGGAGCTGGCCGCGAGCCTCTGGCTGTACGGACACGCACCGCCCGGCTCGCTGCTGATACTCCCGGCCGACAACTTCCCCGGGCTCGAGGCCGCCAACTACGCCGCCTACGACTTCCAGATCATGCCCGCCGACCCGCAGAACGGGGCGTCCTTTCTCGACGAGGGCAGCCTGGGCGACGTGGAGCAGTGGATCGACTCGCTCGGCCATCCCAGCGCGTACGTGGTGTTCAGCCAGAGCATGGACAACTACGCCAGCTACTTCGGCTACCCGAAGGGATACGACCAGCTGGCGAAGGCGGTCGCGGCGGACTCGGCCTGGCGGGTCGTGTACCGCAACGCCGATGTCGTGATCTACCGGGTGACCCTGGGCTGAGCGTGCGAATCGGCCGCCTCGGGGCGGTCGACGCGGATCACCCGTCCCGGATTGCCCGCCACCACCGCCCACGCGGGCACCGACCGGGTCACGACCGCGAGCGCGCCGATGCGCGCGTGGTCCCCGACCTCGATGTCGCCGATGACCGCGCAGCCGGCCCCGAGATCGACGTTGTCGCCGATCCGCGCGACCCCGACCTCCCGCCCCGCCCGGTCGGTCTTGTTTCCGATCGTGACCGCGTGCCGCAGCTGGCAGTCACTGCCGAGGGTCGCGTGCGCGCTGACCACGATGCCGTTGCGGTGATAGATCCGCAGCCGCGGGCCGACGGTCGCGGTGACCGGCAGCTCAAACCCGAGCAGGAGCGACGTGACCAGCCAGTACGGGGTCGCCACAAGGCGGCCGGCCGCCCCCCAGCGGCCGTCCGCCCACTGCGCGAGGCGGAACCAGGCCAGCAGCAGCCGGGTCTCCGGCCGGCCTGCGTTGGCCGCCCAGTCCTGCAGCACCCACGCGCGAAACGCCATCGTCAGCCCTTCTTTCCCGCGTACGTGTAGACGGCGACATAATCGATGTTCAGCTGGGCGGAAGAGTTCTCCGGCGCTATCTCGCCGTTGAGGGCGGTCTCGTTCTGGATGATCCACGACATGGGCTCGTCGGGCACCCACGTCCCGGTCAGGTGATAGACCTCGGTGCCGTTCAGGTAGAACGCCAGATTCCCCGGCCACCACTCGATCTCGGTCGTGTTCCAGGTCGCGAACGTCACGCCGGGCGGGCAGACGTTCTTGGTCTCGCTGCCCTGGGCAACGCTGTGCACGTGCACGCAGAAGCCGCTGTCCCACGCGCCCTCGGGGTAATCGACCTCGTATTTGAGCGGCTCGCTGGTGGGCCAGAGCAGGTGCGAGCTCTTGTAGCCGGTGCTCGAGTCCGGGTCGGACACCCGGAACCGTTCCACGTACTTTCCGTACATCAGCCCGATCGCCGCCTTGGGCACCGCGGCGGCTGAATGGATCGGGCCGGCGTCGCGGAACATTCTGATGTGCATCTGGCCGTCGCTGATCGAGATGGTGTGCGAGGGGTCGTAGTAGCCGCCAAGCCGCATGTGCACCTCGGTGGCGCTGTCGGGCCATCCGTTCGGGTACGCCCACCACTGCGACCGCAGCCCGGCAGGCAGGCCGCTGCAGAACGCGGCGGGCGTGCGATCGAAGTTGTCGCACCCGGAGAACGAGCCTAGCGGCGCCGCCTGGGGAAAGTCGGTCTGCCACTTCAGCTGCCAGAGCGGGCTTCCGACCGCCTCCACCGAGGCGGACGCGGGCCGGGTCGAGGAGGCGGCGGCGGAAGCGGAGCCGGAAGCGGAAGAAGAAGCCCCAGCGGCCGGGCTGTCCCCGGTTCCCGACGGCGTGCCGCTCGTCAGCGTGCTGCAGCCGCACAGCGCGAGCCCGGCGGCGGCGAGGCAGGCGAGGTTTCTCACGGCCGACCCGTACCATCCGCTCATCTGCGCCCCCACTGACCGCTTGGTCCCGATAACCACGACCGTCTAGTGACCGATCGTACATTGATGAATGCAATAAGTGACTAATCTGGCAACGGCCGGTGACGTTGACCAGGCGAACGCTCACGCCGCGGCGGAGACTCCGGACCGGACCGGGCGCGCGGCGACCCGGGCCTGCGCCCGGCGGCTCCGCAGGTACCTGAACGGGCCGCTGAGCATCCCCCGGACCGAGGCGCGGCGGAGCGTCGCGGGGTAGCTCTCGGTCATCCTGGCCGTCCGCACCGAGTCCTTGCCGCGCAGGTCGCGGACCGCGCGCGGGGCCAGCCGGGCCAGCGTGAGCAGGCGGCGCGGATCGCGCAGCACCGCCCGGGTGTAGAAGGCGGTGAGGCCGGACCCGTACCCGTCGAGCTGGCGCTCGACCTCGGCGAGCTCCTTGCGGTGCTCATGCCACATGATCGCGCCGGGCCAGTAGACGAACGTGCCCCCGTCGAGCATCAGATCCGCGATCGCCGCGGTGTCCTCGCCCGCCCGGGCGGGCGTTCCCGCGCCGAGCGCCACGTCGAACCCGCCGATGCGCAGCAGCGCCTCCCGGTCAAAGGCCATCGACGCGCCGACGCCGAACGCGGGCAGCGGGTACAGCGGGTGCTGCCGGGCGTGCGAGGCGACGTCGAAGACCTCGGCGGTCAGGCCGCGGCCCTTGCTGTGCCCGCCGAACTGCTCGTACAGCCGCTGCGCGGGCGTGTCGAGCACGGCCGGCAGGACCAGCCCGCTGACCCCGACGACCCCGTGGCCGAGGCTGAACCCGCGGGCCAGCTCGGCCAGCCAGTGCCGGTCCGGGTGCTCGTCGTCGTCGAGGTAGGCGACGATCCGCCCGGAGGCGGCGCGCAGCCCGGTGTTGCGGGCCCAGGACAACCCGGGCCGCTGCTCGACGACGTGCCGCAGCGGAACGCCGTTGGTCCCGGCCGCTCGGCGGCCGGCCACCAGGTTCGCCACCGCGTCGTCGGCGGGGGCGTTGTCCACCACGATGACCTCGAAGTCCGGGTAGTCCTGGCGCAGCACCGCCGCCAGGCAGCTGCCCAGCCGCTCGGTGCGGTCCCTGGTGCAGATCACCACGCTGGCGGGCGGGGCGTTCAGCAGCGTCGTCGCCCGGCCGGTCAGGTACGGCGACGGCGAAGGGAGCCGAAGCCCGCGGTCGCGCAATGCCTGTGGGCCGTAGGCGGCCGCGGTCGGGGTGGCGCGG
>Ga0302325_10031297_pt1 | contig 10948 bp, 6 predicted proteins | sample Palsa_T0_2_FD_201948 | JGI IMG/M metagenome (GOLD analysis project Ga0302325, IMG submission 201948) | Peat permafrost microbial communities from Stordalen Mire near Abisko, Sweden - Palsa_T0_2 | ecosystem: Environmental > Terrestrial > Soil > Palsa > Peat permafrost | place: Sweden: Abisko... | reverse complement strand
GAGGGGGGAGGACGACGCTCCAGCCATGCCCACTCCCACATCCAGACCGCGTGTCGCCCTCATCGACCAGATGGCGGCCGAATGGAAATCGATCGGTCGCTCCCGCATGGCCGTGAAGTCGCTCCGGGACGTTGCCCGCCATGATCCGGGCCTGGCCCTCCTCGTCCTCGGACCAGGCCCGGGAGCCGGCCCGCCGTCGTGTCCCACGCCCTGCGACCTCATTGAGCACCTGCGGCGCGCTAGGGGTCGGGCCCAGCGGGAGGAGGCCGCCCGACTCATTCGGGTCCTCCTCCGCCAGGCCGACGCCGACCCCTTCATCTGCCGGATGCTGGTGCAGGCCCTGGTCCCGGGACTCGTCACGGTGGCCGGCAAGTTGCAATGGGGACGCGGTGGAGAATGGCAGGACGGCGAGGAGTTCTTCGGCGAGCTTCTTGCCACCACCTGGCTCGTGCTACAGGAATGGTCCGGCCAGGACCGCCCGTACGCCGTGCTCGATCTGCTCTCGGCCATCCGGTGTCGGCTGCGGCGCCAACTGTTCCGGTCAAAGGATTTGGACAGCCGATCCGCCCCGCTCGGTCCCGACCTGGCCGACGCGGAGTCCACCTCGGACTCGACGCGACGCGAAACCGACCTGGAAGAGCTGGCCCGACTCCTCATCGATCAACACCGCGTGGGAATGCGACCGGACGACGTGCAGGTCCTCTACGCCCACCATGTCCTGGGTTACTCCATCGCGGAGCTGAGCGTCCTGACCGGACGCGACCGCCGTTCCCTCTACACCCGGCGTGACCGCGGTCAGCGGCGTCTGTGCGTCTGAGCGGCGGGTGCGGAAGGCGTGACGCGTGCGTATGGTGTGCCCGTGCCCGTGTTTGGCGGAGGGCCAGAAACTCCAGAAGGCTGGCGTTCGAGGCTGGCTCGCGGTCGCCCCAACTGGTGGGTCATCCTCGCGGTCTCGCTCGGCCTCATGGCGCTGCTCGTGGCGACGGCAGGTACCAGGGCCCCGGCGACGCGCCGGGGAGGCGATGCGGCCCGGGCGGCCGCCCGCATCCGCCCACACTCGGGCGCGCACCAGGCCGCGGGAGGAGGAGCGGTCCCACCGACCCCGACGACGAGCGCCGCCACGTCGACAACCACGTCGGCGCCTCCGTCGGGCGCGACCGACGTGGCTTCCTCCGTACGGACGACAGTGACGCCGGGCGCGGCCGGCGCGCCCCAGGCTGCCCCGAGCGTGACCACGACGACACTGGCTCCGGCGCCGGCCACCACGACCACGTCCACCGAACCGAGCGCAGCGGTGGCGGCAGACCGCACGCAGACGCAGGGCTACCTCAATCCGCCGCTCCAGTCGTCGAACCAGTTCGGGTTCACCGGAGCGGGTGCGATGGAGGTCTCGGTGGTCTGGTCGGGGAACACGTACCTCACAATGGAGGTCAGTTGCCCGAGCGGGAACCAGAGCGTTGGCGGGACGTCGGCCATGGCAGCGTCGCTGCCTGATGCGAGCGGGAACTGCCTCGCCACGGTCAGCGAACCGACGTCGGAATCGACGTCGCTGACCTACACCATCTCCATCGGCCCGGCCGGTGGGTAACACCGCCCGGCGCGGGCACCCGCGGCGGATCCTCGACATCGCCGGCGCCGCCGTCGCCGCCCTTCTCGCCTTTACAGCCGTGCCTGCGGTGCTCGTGGTGATCGTCGGCAATCCACTGGCGGGCGGTCTCGGGCACGCCTGGCGCCCGCTACCGCGCGACGCGCTGTGCGTCCTCGTCCTGGCGGCCTGGGTGGCCTGGGCCGCCTGCTGCGCGCAGCTGCTCCGGGCAGTGGTCACCGATGTGCGTCGCGGGGAGGTCGGCGTGCCTCATGGCTCGTCGGTCCTCGATCGCGTGGCCGCACGCATCGCGTTCGGCGTGCTCGCCCTCACGACCTTCGGCGCGCCCCTCGCCCTGGCGACCGGCGCGGGGGCCAGCACGCCGGTCGGCGGCGGACCGAGCTCCTCGCTCACCGTCACCGCGGCACTCCCGGCTGGCGCCGCAGCGCCCCGGGCGATTGTCTCGACCCCTACCTATTCCGTGCAGCCGGGCGACACGCTCTGGCACATCGCGGACGATCTCCTGGGCGACGGGGCGGATTGGACATCGCTCGCCGCGCTCAATCTCGGCCGCGACGTCGGTGACGGGACGCACTTCGTCGATCCGGATCGGCTCAGGGAGGGATGGCGCCTCCGGCTCCCCGCGGACGCGCACCGCACGGGCGACGACGACGACGCGGCACGCGTCGGCGGCAGCAACCGGGCGTCGCGGCCCGGACACGAGGGACATCTGCCCGAATTGCTCGCTCTCGGCCTCGGCTCCCTGGCTTGCGCCGCCTTGGCGCGGCGCGCCGGGTCACGGCGGCGGGCAGGCGAGCGGTTCAGCGACGATCCCGTCCCGGAACCCGTGCCGTCGGAAGGCGCCCTGGACACGGCGACCTTGCTGCACCGCTTCCACGGCGTTCCGGCGCTGCATTCGTTCGAGGCCGCCAATTGCCTGCTGGGCCGGTCCCTGGACGGCCGAGCCGCCCCGACGGTGCGCGCCATCTGCGTCTCGGACTCCGGCGTCACCTTCTGGTTCGCCGGCGCGCACGCCGGAGAGCCTCCCGCCGGCTTCGCGCGCGTGCAGGACGGTTCGGCGTGGCGCGTCGGCCACGCCGCTCTCGAGGGTCACGACCTCTCCTTCCCGCACCTTCCCGTCGTGCTTCCCATCGGCGACGACGCCGAGGGCACCTGGCTCGTCCCCCTGAGGCCGGGCGATGTGCTGCCCCTCCTCGGAGAGGCGGCTCCCTCGTTGTGGCGCGCCGCGCGCGCCGCAGTCGGGTCCTGGGCCTGGTCGGAGACGATCCTCGTGAGCGAGGATCCACATGACGCAGCGCTCCGGGCCGAGGCCGCGGCCGATCCGTTGCTGGCTCGGTCCGTCGTGTTCTGTGGAGACCCCGCGTCGCTCCCGACGGGGGTGGCTGCCCGCTGTGCCGTGGTCACGATGGAACCGGCTGCGGCGAGCGACCTCACCATTCTGGTCGATCCCCGGGCCGCCACGATCCACCCGATGGGCCACGTCGTCCGACCGCACCTCCAATCGGCGGAGACGGCCGAGCAGATCGCCGAGCTGGTGGCGCCACCACAAGAGAACCCGCACCCACCGGTGCGCCCGGACCCGGACCTGCATCCCGGCGTCGCGCGCGGCGCGACCGCAGCGCTGGAGCCCGGAGCGGTCGACGTCCGGCTCTTGACCATGACGCCGCGCCTCGACGGGCTCCACGACGACCTCCCACCCAATCGGGCCCGCCGCGCGGTCGAGCTCGTCGCCTACCTGGCACTGCACCAGCCGGACGTCATTACGAGCGACCGGCTCCGCACGCGGGTGCTCGGGTCCTCTGACGCAGACGCTGCGTCGAAGACGCTCTTCAATACGGCGTACGCGGCCCGCCGTGCCATGGGAGTCGACGAGGAGGGCCAGCTCCTCTTCCCCGCCGGGACGCGTCACGGTCTATACCAACTCTCGCCCCGGGTCACCGTGGACGTGCAACGTGCGGTGGTGCTCGCTGCCGAGGCGAAGGCGCAGACGGACCCGGGCGCAGCCATCGCCTACGCCCGCGCCGCGCTCTCACTGGTAGAGGGCGAGCCGCTGGCCAATGCGTTGTCCGGCTACGCCTGGTGGGAGTCCGAAGGACACGGCGGTCGCATCGCCGCAGTGCTCGTCGACGCCGCCTGTGGGATGGCCGCGCTGGCCTCCGACGCCGGGCTCTTCGATTTGGCCCGGTGGGGACTCGAACAAGCACGGATTGTCGAGCCCTACAGCGAGGCGCTCTCCCGGTCCGCCATGCAGGTGGCCGCGGCGGAAGGCGACGCCGACCGTCTCCGCCAGGAGTGGCGGGAATGCCAGCGCCGCGTCGACGCGCTCGACCCCGGCAGTTCTCCTTCGGCGCGCACGGAGTCCCTCTACGGCGAGCTGTCGCGTCGGGTCCTGGTCGGGGCCGCGCTCCCCGACGGCACGCCGCCGCACGTGGCGCGGCGCGGCGCCGACTGACGACTACGTGTCCGCCGCTTCCTCGTCGTAGCGCTGCACGACGTCCTCCAGACGGGCTATCCGACTGCCCTTCACGAGGGCGGCGTCATCCGGACCCAGCGTGCGCAGCAGCGCGACGGCGTCGTCGGCTGTGGTCACCGCTGCCGGTCCGTAGAGCGCGGTCTGGTAGCCGACCACCTCAATCCCGAGCTCGTCGGCCAACTGGGCCACTCGTCGGTGTTCGGGCTCGGTCTCAGACCCCAACTCGGCCATCATGCCGAGAAGAGCCAGCTTCCTTTCGGCCGGCAAGACCGCGATCGACCGCAGCGCCGCCTCCGTCGAGGCCGGGTTGGCGTTGTAGCAGTCGACGACCAGCACCGGGCCGCCCGTCACCCGCCGCACCTCCATGCGTAGTGGCGACCCTGTCGCGGTGGCGAGCGCGGACACCAGGCTGTCGAACGGGACGCCGCTCCACAGCGCCGCGGCGGCGGCGGCCAGTGCGTTCGGGACTTGCTGTATGCCGTGCAGCGCGAGCCGGACCTCGTCCGCGCCCCAGGGGGTCGACAGACGGAACGCCGGCCGGAGCTCGTCGTCCAAGGTCACGCGCTCGGCCCGCACCTCGGCGTCGCCCAGCGCGTAACTGAGGACCGGACACGGGCTGAACGAGGCCATGCGCGCCACGAGCGGATCGTCGAAGTTCAGCACGGCCACCCCGGTGGGAGGCAGTGCGGCCACCAGCTCGCTCTTCGCCCGCGCCACCCCTTCGAGATCGCCGAAGAACTCCACGTGCGCCGTGGCCACGCTCGTGACGATGCCCACATCGGGCCGGCCGACATCGGTCAAGCGTGTGATGTGGCCCGCTCCGCGCGCGCCCATCTCCAGGACGACCCACTCGACGTCGTCCCGTGCATTGAGGAGCGTCAGAGGGAGGCCGAGCTCATTGTTGAAGGATCGCTCGCTGGCTGCCACCACGAAGGTCGATGCCAGGCAATGACGGAGCAGGTCCTTGGTCGTCGTCTTGCCGACCGAGCCCGTGATGCCGATCACCCCGCCGTGCAGGCGCTCGCGCGCCAGCAGGCCCAGCTGAAGGAGTGACACGGCAGTGTCCCCGACGACAATCGCCGTCCCGCCGATGGGCACCCGTACGGTGAGGTAGGCGGGAGCTCCTCTCTCGAGGGCCGTGCCGATGAACTCGTGTCCGTCGCGTTCGGCGACGATGGGAACGTAGAGCTGTCCCGCCAGCAGGGTCCTGGTGTCGATGCTCGCCCCCGTGACGGTGCTGTCGGGACCGACCAGTTCCCCACCGAGCCGGGCGGCGAGTTCAGTAGTGGAGAATCGCACGCATCACTCTCGCGGCCGATTGTATAGCCTCGGTCGATGCCTGATCCGGGAGTGTTGGCGGTCCTCTACGGAGGCCCGTCCGCTGAGCACGAGGTGTCGTGCGTCTCGGCGCGGCGCATCGTCGCCAGTGCACTCCAGCGCGGGTTCACGGTGAAGGTGATCGGGCTGACGCACGACAAGCAGTGGGTGGACGCCAACCGGGTCCTGACCGATGTGGCCGATGTCGATGCGCTGCCCTCCCCGGACGACCTGCTCCGCCAGGATCCCGGCCTGGCGCACGCGCAGCTCGGTGTCGGCCTGCCGCCGGGCACCGTCTTCTTCCCCGCCCTCCACGGGCCGTTCGGTGAGGATGGTGTCCTGCAGGGCCACCTCGAAGCACTGGCCGTGCCGTATGTCGGCGCCGGCGTGCTCGCGTCCGCCGTTTGCATGGACAAGGACGTCGCCAAATCGGTGCTGCGGGACCACGGTCTGCCCGTGGCGGCCTGGAGGCTGGCGGACCGAACCTCCTGGTCCGCCGAGGTCATGGAGGAGGCGCTCGAGGCGCTGGGGCTGCCTCTCTTCGTGAAGCCCGCCAATCTCGGATCCTCCATCGGAGTGGCCAAGGCGTCCGATGCCGGGGCGCTGGGAGACGCCGTCCTGTCCGCCTTCGAATTCGACGACCACGTGATCCTCGAGAAGTTCGTCGCCGGACGCGAGTTGGAGCTGGCCCTCATGGGCAATGAAGACGTCCGCGTGACACGGGCGGGCGAGATCATCGCCAGCCGGGAGTTCTACGACTACGACGACAAGTACGTGCTCGGGCTCGCCGAGACGGTCGCACCCACCGACCTGAAGGACACCCAGCTGGAGCAGGCGCAGAAGCTGGTGACGGCGGCTTACCGTGCTCTGCGCGTGGAGGGCCTGGCCCGCATCGACGTGTTCCTGCTCGAGGACGACGAGATAGTGATCAACGAAGTGAACACCATGCCCGGCTTCACCCCTATCTCCATGTTTCCCATGCTGTGGGAGGCCGAGGGGGTTCCCTTCGAGGCGGTCGTCGAGGAGCTGGTGCGCCTGGCGCGGGCACGCGACGTCCGCCGGCGTTCCCTGCGCACCCACCGGCTGCTCTGAGCCGGGCCCGGGCGATGACCGGACGGGCGGCGGCGCAGTCAGGCCCGAGTAAGCGGCCCCCACGACTGCCACCTCGCACTCGCACTCGCGGTCGGGCCATGGCCCGTTCCCCCCGATGGGGCAGGGGGCACCCCGTTCGGCCACGATAGGCGCAGGCCCGGCGGGTGCTGCGAGCACCCCTTCTGTACCGTGCGGAGTGTGGTGATGACGTTCGAAGGCTTGGAGAGTGACACCGCGACCTGGGAAACCCTCCCGGGCGCCAACCGTCTCACCGTGATGCAACGCGAGGCGATCGAGTCCGACCAGCCCCTCCTCTGCGTCGTGGCGGGAGCCGGGGCCGGAAAGACGAGGGTCCTGACCCTGCGGGTGGCCCGGCGGGTGCGCGAGGGGTCCATCGAGCCCGACCGCACCCTGGTCACCACGTTCAGCCGCAAGGCGGCGGACGAGCTGCGCACCCGCCTCTACTCGCTCGGCGTCTCCGGGGTGAAGGCCGGCACCTTCCACCGCACCGCGCTCGGACTGCTGCGCGAGCACCGGGAGTTGCGGGGACGCCCACTCCCTCAGCTCCTCCCCGACCGGCGCCGGCTGCTGGCCGAGGTGACGAACGGCGATGCCCGTCGCACCCGCGCCCTCGACGGCGAAATCGGTTGGGCCAAGGCGCGCCTCGTCTCGCCCGAGCAGTACCCAGCCGAAGCCCGGCGGCACCGGCGCCGCAGCGGCCTCAGTGCCGAGCAGGTGGCGGACGCATTCACCCGTTACGAGGCGGAGCGCACTCGCCGCCGGCTCCTCGACTTCGACGACCTGATCGTGTCCTGCGCCGACGCACTGGCGGGTGACACCGAGTTCGCCGACTCCATCCGCTGGCGCACCCGGCATTTGTTCGTCGACGAGATGCAGGACGTCAACCCGGCCCAATTCCGGCTGCTGACCGCAATGCTGGCCGACGAGCCCGACCTGTTCGTGGTGGGCGACCCCAACCAGTCGGTGTACGGGTTCAACGGCGCCGATCCCACCCTGCTCGATCGGCTGCCCGACATCTTGCGCGGCACCGTGGTCATCCGGCTCGACGAGAACCATCGCTGCACGCCCCAGGTGGTCGCGGTGGCAACCGCCGTCCTGCGCGAGGGCGGTGCATTCGGCGACGCGGGCGAAGTGGTCCTGCCGCGCACCACAAGGGTGGACGGGCCGGTCCCGAAGATCGTGTCCCACGCCACCAACGAGGACGAAGCGGTCTGGGTCGCCGAGCGGGCGAAGATGGCGCGCACACCGGGACGCCGTTGGTCCAGTATCGCCGTGCTGACCAGGACCAACGCCCAGCTGGCGGTGGTCCAGGCGGCCCTGGACAAGGCGCGGGTGCCGAACCTCATCGCCGGGGCCGACCTCGGCCCGGCGTCCGACCTGCGCGGCGACGGCGAGAGGCGCAGCGCCGACTCGGACGGCGCGGAGCTGCGCCACGACGACGACCAGGCTGACCGCGATCGCGTGGTGCTCACCACCTTCCACCGCGCCAAGGGCCTCCAGTGGCCCACGGTGATTGTCCTGGGTCTCGGGGCCGGCCTGATGCCCATCGCGTCGGCGCAGACTCCCGCCGCCATCGACGAGGAGCGCCGACTTCTCTACGTGGCGTTGACCCGATCCGAAGACGAGCTCTGGTGCAGCTGGTACGACGACTCCTCCGGTTCGGGCGGGCGGCCCAACCGTGGCCCCAGCCCGTGGTTGGAGGCGATGCAGCGGGTCATCACCGAGCTCGAGAAGGAAGCGGCACCGACGGCGGCGGAGGAGGTCTCGCGCCGTGTCGCGGAGCTGCGACGTGCTCTGGCCGAGGGGACCGAGCCCGGAGACGACCACCGGTAAGGCCCGGTAAGGTCGGGCCGCCCGATCGATCCGAGGTGGGGGATGTCGGAATTGCTGGAACAACTGCGCAAGGCCGTCGGCGAGAGCAACGTCCTCGCGGGCGAATCGGTCCACGCCGACTACACGCACGACGAGGCGCTCACGTCCGTGCCGGTCGTTCCGCTGGCTGTCGTCCTGCCGGGTTCGACGAACGAGGTGTCCGAGGTCCTGCGCGTGGCGAGCGAGCACAGCGTCCCCGTGGTGGCCCGTGGCAGTGGCACCGGTCTCTCGGGTGCCGCCGTGCCGGTGGCAGACGGCATCCTGCTCGCCCTCGACCGCATGAAGCGGATTGTGGAGATCGACACTGAGAACCAGGTCGCCGTGGTGGAGCCGGGCGTGACGCTGGAGCAGCTGAACGGCGAGCTCGCACCCCTGGGCCTCGTGTACCCGGTGTCGCCCGGCGAGCAGAGCGGGTCCCTCGGAGGGAACGTGGCCACCAATGCCGGCGGCATGCGCGCCGTCCGCTACGGGGTGACACGCCACCACGTGCTCGGGCTCGAGGTGGTGCTCGCCGACGGCACCGTCCTGCGGACCGGCGGGAAGTTCGTCAAGGTCTCGAGCGGCTACGACCTCACGCAGCTGCTCATCGGCTCCGAGGGGACCCTGGCCATCACCACGGAGGTGACCGTGAAGCTCCAACCCAGGTTGACCGCGACGTCCACAGTCCTGGCCCCGTTCGCCACCCTGTCGGAGGTTGCTCATGCGGTGCCGCACATTGTGCAAAGCGGCATCAACCCGTCCATCCTCGAGTACGTCGACATGCTGGTGATGGGCGGCATCACCCAGGCCGCCGGTCTCGATCTCGGTGTTCCCGAAGACATCAAAGCCCGCACCCTGGCCTACCTGGTGGTGGTGCTGGAGGGCATGCACGCCGACCGGGTGGAAGAGGACGTCGAACGCCTCGCCACGTTGCTGGAGGAGCTCGGATCGCTCGACGTCTACGTGTTGCCGCCGACGTCGGGGGCACAGCTCATAACGGCGCGGGAGCGGGCGTTCTTCGTCGGCAAGGCTGCCGGGTGCGACGACCTCATCGACGCCGTGCTCCCGCGGGCGACCATCCCCGACTACCTGGCTCGGGTGGCGCTGCTGGCGCAGGAGCACGGGGCGCTCATTACTGGCTGCGGGCACATCGGTGACGGCAACGTCCACATCACGGTCTTCCAGCCCAACGAGGAGCAGCGGCACGGTCTGATGCAGGCGAGCTTCGAGCTCGCGCTGCAGGTCGGGGGTGCCATCTCGGGTGAGCACGGCATCGGAACGGCGAAGCTGCCCTACTTCTTGGAATTGCAGGACCCGGTGTCGTTGGAACTGATGCGGTCCATCAAGCGGGCCTTCGACCCCGGTGGGATCCTCAACCCGAAGCGTCTGATCGGCGTGGCCATGACCGGTGTGCCCTCGTGAACGGCGCCCGCGCGCTGCTCTCGACGCTCGTCGACGCCGACGTCGACGTCTGCTTCGCCAATCCGGGCACCTCGGAGATGCACTTCGTCGCCGCGCTCGACGATGTGCCGGCCATGCGGGGCATCCTCTGCCTCTTCGAGGGCGTCGTCACCGGCGCCGCCGACGGGTATGGGCGCGTGGCGGGACGCCCGGCGGCCACCCTGCTGCACCTGGGGCCGGGCCTCGGCAACGGGTTGGCCAATCTCCACAACGCGCGGCGGGCCCGGACACCGATCGTCAACATCGTGGGCGACCATGCGACGTACCACGCCCGCTACGACGCGCCCCTGCAGTCGGACATCGCATCCATCGCCGGCGCGGTCTCGGGGTGGTACCGCTCGACGGCGCGCGCCGACGACGTGGCCGCCGATGGCGCCGATGCCGTCGCCGCCGCGTTCGGGCCGCCGGGCTGCGTAGCCACGCTGGTTCTGCCGGCGGACGCGTCATGGTCGGAGTCGTCGACGGGACCCTGCCCGCCACGGCCACGGGGGCGGGCCACCGTGGTGCCGGCCGACACCGTCGTGGAGGTGGCCAAGGCGCTGCGAGGCGGCGAGCGCTGCGCGCTCTTGTTGGGTGGGGGGGCGCTACGGGCCGACGGGCTGCAGGCGGCAAGCCGGGTGGCGGTGACGACGGGCGCGCTCCTCCTCGGTGAGACCTTCCCGGCGAATCTCGAGCGCGGCGCGGGTATCCCGGCGGTGGAACGGCTGGCCTACCTCGCCGAGATGGCGCAGGCGCAACTCGACGGCGTCCGGCACCTCGTGCTGGTCGACGCCAAATCGCCGGTGTCGTTCTTCGCCTACCCCGACAAGGCGAGCGACCTGGTCCCGTCCGGTTGCACCGTGCACACGTTCGCACGGCCGGGCGAGGACGCCGCCGGTGCCCTCGAGGCGCTCGCCGAAGTGCTGGGCGCACCGGGCGACGGCAGCGCCCCCGCGCCATCGGGCCGGCCGGACCGTCCCGCCGGCGCCATCACCGCGGAGACGCTCGCTGCCGCTGTGGGCGCCACGCTGCCCGAGGGCGCCATCGTCGTCGACGAGGGGAACACCTCGGGCCTCTTTGTCCCGGCCGCGACGGCGGGGGCACCGCGTCATGACTGGTTGACGCTCACGGGAGGTGCCATCGGCATC
>Ga0302325_10031296_pt1 | contig 10948 bp, 6 predicted proteins | sample Palsa_T0_2_FD_201948 | JGI IMG/M metagenome (GOLD analysis project Ga0302325, IMG submission 201948) | Peat permafrost microbial communities from Stordalen Mire near Abisko, Sweden - Palsa_T0_2 | ecosystem: Environmental > Terrestrial > Soil > Palsa > Peat permafrost | place: Sweden: Abisko... | reverse complement strand
CCGCCAGCTGGTACACCCCCAGCTGGGGGTTGCGCTCCAGGTCAGCCTCGGATGGCCGGCTGGTCCCGGTCTTCAGGTCCACCACGATCGCGCTGCCGTCGCCGTCGCGCTCCAGCCGGTCCACCTGGCCGGTGATCAGGACCTGGCCGACCCTGACCCGCAGGCTTTTCTCCACTGCGATCAGGTCGCGCGGATTGCGGCGGTGCCAGTCCAGGAACTTGGCGACCATCCGCTCGGCCTCCTCGCGCTGCTTGGAGCTGTACCAGGCACTGCCGAAATCCAGGTGGTGCCACATCTCGTCGATCCGCTTGGTGATGTCGGCGTCTTCGGCTCCCTGCGCGGCAAGGGCAGCCGCGGCATGGATGACGGTCCCGAAATGACGCGCCACGCTGGCCGAGCCGGCCCCCACGGCGGTCTCCAGCAGCCACCGCAGACCGCATTTGGTGAAGCTCTCGACCTGGGAAGGCGAGAGCCGGACCTCGCCGTCGATCGCCGGCCCCGGGCCGGACAGCTCGGTCAGCGCGTACCACTGCCGCGGGCTGGCGCCCCGCGTCCCGGCGCCCGCGAGCCTGGCCAGCTGGGTCGCGGCCGCCTGGCGGACCGGGCCGGGCAGGGCGACGTCCGCGGCCGCGCGCCGCAGGTCCCCGGTCAGGGCCGGCAGGGAGAGCCAGCGCCGCCCGCTGCCGGTCACCTGCTCGATCTCGATGTCGTCGCCAGCCAGCTCGGCCAGGAACCTGGACGGCCGCTCCTCGCTGTCCGCGCCGCCGGCCGCGGTGACCACCAGCGCCTTGCGCGCCCGGGTCACCGCGACGTAGAACAGCCGCCGTTCCTCGCCGAGCAGCTTGGCGCTGAGCGCGGCGGCAGCCGCATCCGGTCCGGCTGCCCGGCCGTCGGCGCCCTCCCCGATCCGGCCCGCCGTCACGTCGACCAGCTCGTCCATGCCCAGCAGCGACCCGCGCAGCCGCAGATCCGGCCAGGTGCCCTCCTGTACCCCGGCCACGACCACCAGGTCCCACTCCAGGCCCTTGGCCCGGTGCGCTGTCAGGATGGCCACGGCGTCGCCGCGCGGGGCGCGCTCGGCCAGGGTCTCCCCGGCGATCTCCTGTCCGGCCAGGCTGTCAAGGAACAGCCCGGCCGAGCCGTGCGGCAGCCGCGTGGTGAACCGGGCGGCCGCGTCGAAGAGGGCAACCACCGCGTCCAGATCGGCGTCGGCAGCCGCGCTGCGCGTCCCGCCCGCCGCGCTGGCCGCCTGCCACTGCGGGGCAAGACCGGAGGCGTGCCAGACCGCCCACAGCACCTCGTGGGCCGTTCCGCCCTGTGCCTGCTCCCTCGCCAGGGCCAGCAGGGCGGCTACCCGGCGGGCCGCGGCGAGGGCCGGCCGCCCGGCCGCCCGACCGCCCGGCCAGCCGGCCGGGGTGAGCTCGCGCGGATCGCGCAGCGCCACCGCCAGCGGCTCGTCCGGCGCTGGCTGGCCTGCGGCCTCGGCCGCGGCCCGGATGGCGCGGCGCAGCCGGCGCAGGCCCAGGGCATCGATCCCGCCGAGCGGGCCGGTCAGCAGCTCGGCTGCCGTCTCCTCGTCCAGTGTGCCGGGCCGCAGCGCGCAGCTCAGCAGCCGCAGCAGCGGCCGGGTACCGGCCTCCGCCGTCAGCGGCAGCTCATCGCCGGCGACAGCCACCGGAATACCGGCCGCGGCCAGCGCCCGCTGCAACACCGGCACCTGGCGTGTCGCTGACCGCACGAGCACCGCCATGGACGCCCACGGGAGGCCGTCCAGCAGGTGGGCACGGCGCAGTGTGTCCGCGATGACCGCCGCTTCCTGGCTGGCGCTGCCGGCGATCCGGATCGCCACGGTGCCGGGGTCGGACTGGGGTAGCGGGATGAGTGCGCGATGATCTCGTTTTGCGTCGGTGTTCTTGGCACCCTGCACCGCGGGAAGCCTTTCCGCTATCCGCCGCGAGGCAGTCAGCAGAACCTCGCCGCTGCGCCGGCCGATGCGCAGCGCGATCACCTCGGCGGGGCTGCCGTCGGGAGCCCGGAAGACGGCGGGAAAGCGCCGGATGGCGTCGACGTCCGCGCCGCGGAAGGCATAGATCGACTGATCGGGGTCGCCGACGGCGATCAGTTCCCGGCCGTCGGCGGCCAGGGCGCGCAGCAGTTCCTCCTGCGCGGGGTCGGTGTCCTGGTACTCGTCCACCAGGACCACGTCGTAGGCCTGGCGCTCGCGCTCCCTGATCGCGGCGCGGCCCAGGAGCCGGCCGGCGATCCGGACGATCTCGGCATAGTCGTAGGCGGGAACCGGCGCCAGGTCGAAGCGCGCTGCGTACCTGTCCAGGAATCCGCCGGCGGCCGCCCAGTCGTCCCGGCCGCGCTGCCGGCCCAGCCGGGCCAGCGCGCTGCCATCCAGGCCGCGCTCGGCTGCGCGCAGCAGGAAGTCCCGCAGCTCGGCCGCGAATCCCCTGGGTCCCAGGGCAGGCCGCAGCCGCGCCGGCCAGTTGCTCCCCCCGTCCGCGGCCTCGCCGCGCAGCAGCCGCCGGACCTCCAGCAGCTGCTCGGGGCCCGACAGCAGCGTCGGCGGCTCATCGCCGGCCAGCACGAACTCCCGCCGCACCAGCGCGTAGGCGTAGCTGTGAAAGGTCAGCGCGAGCGGCTCGCGGGTGGTCCGGCCCAGCCGCAGCGTGATCCGCTGGCGCAGTTCCTGCGCTGCCTTGCGGCTGAAGGTCAGCACCAGCACCCGGCCTGGCTCGATGCCCCGGTTGTTGATCCGCTCGACCACGGCCTCCACGATGGCGGTGGTCTTGCCGGTGCCAGGGCCGGCCAGTACCAGCAGCGGCCCGCCCGGATGGCTGACCACCCGCTGCTGCGCGTGGTCCAGGCGCGGCGGATCCGCCGCCCGGCCCGCTGGCTGGCGGACCAGTCGGTAGGTAGGCAGCTGCCGGTCCATGTCAGTAGGGATTCCAGCAGATGCCACCGACATTCGGCGGGCAGTTAGGCCGGTGCGCCCGTAGTGCCGGGAAAGTCCGCGCCGGGACGTGCGTCTGCTCCGCTCGCTCCGCCTGCCTCGGCAGCCTTCCCGGCCTGCTCGGCAGCCGTCCCGCCCTGCCCGGACCAGCGCGCATGCCGCATGTCCACTCGGACCGAGCTGCCGTCGGCGCTGCGGCGCAACGGCGTGCGCTCCGCCCGGTAGCGGGCCAGCGCCGCCTGCTCGTGCCCGGCCAGCAGGGAGCCGTCCGCGTGCACGACCCGCCACCACGGCGCTCCGCCGCCCCACAGGGCCAGTACCCGGCCGACCTGCCGCGGCCCGCCCTGGCCCAGGTACTCGGCGATGTCACCGTAGGACATCACCTGGCCGGCCGGGATCCTGTCGGCGACATCGAGTACCCGCCCGGCGAAGTCGCTGAGCACGCGCGGGCCGGGGGAATGGCTGGCGGGGCTCATTGCGCGGTCCCGATCCCGCCGCGCCGGTCATGCGGCGGGATATGCGGCGCCGCATGCCGGCCGGCCGGCGCCGCCTGCCAGGCCGTGCCGTCGGGTGGCATCCCGGCGTGATTGCCGTCATCGGGCCCCCCGCCAGGTCGGTCGCGCCGGGCGGCGAGCAGCCGCAGGGTAGCGGTCACCACGATGGCCAGGCAGCCGGCACCCAGCAGGATCAGCAGGGCCAGCGCGGCTGCCCCGCGCGGGCTGACCGGCGGCGGGGGGACGGCCGCGGGTCCGCCGCCGAAATGGTGCGCCGCGCCGAGACCGGCCGCGGCCCGACCCTGCTGAGCCAGCTCCCCCGCTGCCGTCAGCGCCGCGGCGGCGTCCACCGTGCCAAATCCGACCCGGTCGTTGTAGCCGCCCGGCGGGCGGTTCCGCGTGCTGGTGATGATCGCCTGCCGGACAAGTGCCGGGGCGAGCCCTTCGTAGCGGGACTTGATCAGCGCCGCGACGCCCGCGGTGAGGGCGCACGCCGGGCTGGTCCCGCTTACCAGCCAGTACTGCCCGTCGTTGCCCTGCGCGGGCACATCGACGCCGGGGGCCGCGACCTGCACGGACAGGTTCTCGCTGGAGAACGCCGCCGGCTGGCCGCTCTGGTTCACCGCGCCGACGCCGAGCACCCCCGGATAGTCGGCGGGGAAGGAGTACGGCGCCTCGCGCTGGCCTCGGACCTGCGCTGAGCTGCCGGAGTTACCGGAGGAGGCGACGACCACGACACCGTGATCAAGTGCGAACTGCAGCGCGGAGCGGACCGCGCGGCTGGCGGTGTTGTAGCCGAGCGACATGCTGATGACGCCCGCGTGCTGCGCGACCGCGTACCTGATGGCCTTCGCCAGCTCGCGCTGACCGCGGCTCAGCGGCTCGGCCTGGTAGATCTTGTAGTTCGGGTCTGACCTGTCGGTGATGACGCGGATCGACAGCACCCGCGCCCGGGGGGCAGTCCCGAGGATGCCGCTGGTGCCGCCGTCGTGGCCGTGCCCGGCGATCAGCGAGGCCATCCAGGTCCCGTGCACGCCCCAGTCGGGACTGCTGGGCGGGGTACTGACGCCGGTGAGGTCGGGGCCGGTGGTGACCGAGCCCTGCAGGTCGGAGACGTCGGGATCCACCCCGCTGTCGATCACCGCGACGGTGACGCCCTGCCCCATGGTGATCGCCCACGCGGCGGGGGCATTGACGGCATCCAGCACCCACATCTGGTCGGTATGCACGATGTCGGCGCGGGCCTGGCCCGCGCCGCCCAGGACCGCTGCGACCGCCGCCAGCGCCAGGATCAGCGTGGCCGCGATGCCCAGCCGCGGCCGCCGCGCGGCCGTCCTCAGCATCCCGGTGCTCCCGGGCAGCGCGGCACCCGGGGCAGCGAGCCGAGCGGCACGCCGATGGCGTCGGCCACGCCGTCGGCGAAGCTGCTCATCTCATCGGAGGTGTAGCGGTCCGACGAGAGCGGCACCCTGGGCCTGCCGTCGGCATAGCCGGCTGCCGACATGATCACGTACGGTCCGGAGCTGACTGCCCAGGCAAGCTGCCGCTGCGGGTCGCGGAATGCCGAGGCTACCGTCCGGGGGAAGGCGACGGCCTGCACCCCGGCGAGCTGGCGGGCGGGCAGGCCCGGGGCTCCCCCCGCCGCCCGCCCGCCCGCCAGATCGGCGGCCGCGGCGGCTGCCGTCGCGCTGCTCGGCAGTACGGCAACGCCGACGATGGCGATCATGCTGCCGGTCGAGTCGACGTAGGTTGCGCGCAGGATGGCCTGGCAGCCGAACCGGTCAAGAATCCGGGCAGCGGCCGGATCGGTCGCGGCGCCGCAGGACGCCTGGCGGGCGATCCCCAGCCGCCGCGCCGTCAGCGCCAGCTCACGGACGGAGTTGACGGCAGAGCCAGGCAGCTGGTAGGTGACCGCACTGGGAAAAATCCGGCCGGCCGGCGTCGTGCGCCACCTGCGCGCGGTCTCCCACGCCATGATCTGGCGCTGCTGAACCGCGCTGAAGTGGCGCGGCAGGAGCTGGCTGACCACGCCGGCGGCGGACGCCGCCAGCCCGCACAGCCCCAGTACCAGCGCTGCCATGGTGAGGCCGCGGCGCCAGGAACTCACAGCCGGGGCAGCGTCCCATGACCGCGCCGGCGCCCCTTGCGCGGACGGCGGGCTGCCCTCACCGCCCGGGGACTCCGGCTGCACGGCCACACCGAAATGCTACGGCCTGTTACGGGGTTGCCGGCGGCCCGGCAGCCAGGCACGAAGCTTCCCGCTGGCGGGCCGCAGCCGCCGGGCCGCCTGCGATCAGTAGACCGGCAGTGTCGGATCGACCTGGCTGACCCAGGCCAGCACCCCGCCACCGACGTGAACCGCGTCAGCGAAGCCGGCGTTCTTGACCACCGCGAGGCACTCCGCACTGCGGGCGCCGCTCTTGCAGTGCAGCACGATCCGGCGGTCCTGCGGCAGCTTCGACAGGGCCTCGCCGGTGAGGAACTGATCCTTGGGGATGAGCACGGAGCCGGGGATGGACACGATCTCGTACTCGTTCGGCTCCCGCACGTCGACCAGGAAGATGTCGTCGCCGGAGTCGAGCATCGCCTTGAGCTCGGTTGCCGTGATCGTCGATCCGGATGCTGCCTGCTGGGCGTCGGCCGACACCGTGCCGCAGAAAGCGTCGTAGTCAATCAGCTCGGTGATGGTCGGGTTCTTGCCGCAGATCGCGCATTCAGGGTCCTTCCTTACCTGCACGGTGCGGTAGCTCATCTCCAGCGCGTCATAGATCATCAGACGCCCGGCCAGCGGCTCGCCGATGCCAGTGATGACCTTGATGGCCTCGTTGACCTGGATCGAGCCGATCGAGGCGCACAGCACGCCCAGCACGCCGCCCTCCGCGCAGGACGGGACCATCCCCGGCGGCGGCGGCTCGGGGTACAGGCAGCGGTAGCACGGCCCGTACTCGGCCCAGAACACGCTGGCCTGCCCGTCGAAGCGGTAGATCGATCCCCAGACGTAGGGCTTGCCCAGCAGCACGCAGGCGTCGTTCACCAGGTACCTGGTCGCGAAGTTGTCGGTGCCGTCGACGATCAGGTCATACTGCGCGAAGATCTCCATGACATTGTCGGAGTCAAGGTGCACCTCGTGCGTGACGACCTTGACATACGGATTGACCTCGGCGATGCTGTCGCGCGCCGACAGGGCCTTGGGCCTGCCCACGTCGGACTGGCCGTGGATGATCTGCCGCTGCAGATTGGACTCCTCCACGACGTCGAAGTCGACTATGCCCAGAGTGCCCACGCCGGCCGCGGCAAGGTACAGCAGCGCCGGGGAGCCGAGACCGCCGGCGCCCACGCAGAGGACCTTGGCGTTCTTCAGCCGCTTCTGCCCGGTCATCCCGATCTCGGGGATGATCAGATGGCGCGAGTAGCGCTTGACCTCGTCGACGCTCAGCCCGGCGGCCGGCTCGACTAGCGGTGGCAGTGACACTGTCAGCTCCTGATGTTTCGTATGCGTTTCCACAGGCTGTGAACCAGCCAGACCGGTGATGCATTCCGCAGCACCGCCAGAGCGGGCGGCGCTGAAATGTCACCGGCACCCGGTACAACTCAGGCATGCCGGAGAAACTGCCGCCGCCCGGATCAGGCGGCACAGCCAAGCAGCCTCGCACAGACCGCGCGCAGCGCGCAGCAGACCCGGTGGTGCTGCCGCTGGGTCCGGCTGGCCGGCGCCCGCCAGTCAGCCGCCGTCCGCCAGGCAGGCGCCGTCCGCTGCCCGACGCGGTAGCGGTTCGGCAGCTGATCGTCCCCGACTCAGCCCCGCCGTTCGACGACGAGCTGCCGGCTGCCGGGGCGGTAACGGGCGGGGTGGGCGCCGCGAAGGTGACCCGCGCGGAGGTGGCCGCCGCAGAGGCGGCCGCCACTGCGGCGGCCCTGCCGGACACCGCGAGCGCGGACGTGGCCGCGAGCCGGACCGAGGACAGGTGGCCGGGGCAGTTCGCGCAGGTGCTGGCCGAGACGCTGGCCGGCACCCGCCCGCCGCGCCAGATCACGCCGTGGACCACCGAGCATGCCCGCCGGCGGATCCGGCAGCTCGGGCCGCTGCTGGCCGACAGCCAGCAGCCGCGGCTGCGGCGGGTGATCACCTCCCGGCCGGCCGCGGATGTCGTCGAGATGACGGTGGTAGTGAAGTTCGGGCCCAGGGTGCGGGCCCTGGCGGTCCGGCTGGAGCGGGACGGGCCGCAGCGGGATGAGCCGCAGCGGGATGAGCCGCAGCGCCACGGGCCGCAGCCGCCTGGCCAGGAACCGCAGGCCCGGTCGTCGCGCTGGCTCTGCACGGCAGTGGAGGCGGCCTGACCGCACCCAGAGCCGGTTCCGGGCTACCGGTTACGACCCAGAGCCGACTCCGGGCTACCGGTTACGCGGGTCGCCGTGGCACAGCTTGTACTTTCGCCCGGAGCCGCAGGGACACGGCGCGTTCCGGCCGACCTTGGCGTAGCCGCCGTCGCCACCGCCTGGCGCCGTGCGCTGCTCGGCCGTCCCGGACCCGTCGGTATTCGGCGCGCTGTAACGCAGGTGGTCGGGCCGCTTCGGCTGCTCAAGCCCGCGGGCGGCAAGGGCGGAGGGAACCGCGGGAGCTGCCGGCGCGCCATTTCCGCTGGCCGCAGCAGGCCGCGCAGTCGGCCTTGGCGGCTGCGCCCGCTGTCGCGCAGGCGGCCTGCCCGTGAAGGCCGCAGGAGCAGCGGCGACCTCGGCACCGGGCACCGCCTCTTCCACGATCGGATCTTCCTGGACCTGAACCTGCAGGTTGAACAGGTTGCCGACCGATTCTTCCTTGATGCCCTCCATCATGCCGTTGAACATGTCGTAGCCCTCACGCTGGTATTCCACCAGCGGATCACGCTGCGCCCACGCCCGCAGGCCGATGCCGTCGCGAAGGTAATCCATCTCGTAGAGATGCTCGCGCCATTTGCGGTCCAGGACCGACAGCACCACGCGCCGCTCGAGTTCCCGCATCACCTCGGGGGTCAGCTCCTCGCACCGGCGCTGGTAGGCAGCCTGCGCGTCCTGCTGGATCATTTCTGTGATGAACTCAGCTGACAGGCCGGCCCGCTCGCCGCCTGCCTCGTTGATGAGGTCATCGGCGGAGAGCCCGCCGGGATAGAGCTGGCGGAAAGCGCGCCAGAGCTGGTCGAGGTCCCACTCCTCGGGAAAGCCGTCGGCCGTGGCGCCTGCCACGTACCCGGCGACCACCTCGTCGATCATTCCCTGAATCTGCTCCTGCAGGTCGGCGCCCTCCAGCACCCTGCGCCGCTCGTCGTAGATGACGTGACGCTGGCGGTTCATGACGTCGTCGTACTTCAGCAGGTCCTTGCGGATCTCGAAGTTCTGCTGCTCAACCTGCGTCTGCGCGGACCTGATCGACCGGCTGACGGCCTTGGACTCGATCGGGACATCCGGCGGCGTCTTGAGCCATTCCATGAAGTGCGCGACCTTGTCGGCGTTGAACATCCGCATCAGGTCGTCCTCAAGCGACAGGTAGAAGCGCGATTCACCGGGGTCGCCCTGCCGGCCCGACCGGCCGCGCAGCTGGTTGTCGATCCGGCGCGATTCATGCCGCTCGGTGCCGAGCACGTACAGGCCGCCGACGGCCACGACCTCCTCGTGCTCCTCGGCCACCGCCTTCCTTGCCTTCTCCACCGCCTCGGGCCAGGCTGCCTCGAAATCCTCTGGCGTTTCCACCGGGGACAGGCCGCGCTGATGCAGCTCCAGGTCAGCGATGAAATCGGGGTTGCCGCCCAGCATGATGTCGGTGCCCCGGCCTGCCATATTGGTCGCCACGGTGACGGCGCCCTTGCGGCCGGCCTGGGCGATGATCGATGCCTCGCGCTCGTGGTACTTCGCGTTCAGCACCTCATGCGGGATGCCCTTGCGCTTGAGCATCTTGGAAACCAGCTCTGACTTCGCCACGCTGGTGGTGCCGACCAGTACCGGCTGGCCCTTCTCGTGCCGTTCGGCGATGTCATCGATCAGGGCATCGAACTTCGCCTGTTCGGTCTGGTAGACGATGTCGGCCTGGTCGGCCCTGATCATCGGCTTGTTGGTGGGGATCGGCACGACACCGAGCTTGTAGGTCTGGTGGAACTCATTGGCCTCGGTCATCGCGGTGCCGGTCATCCCGGCGAGCTTGTCATAGAGCCGGAAGTAGTTCTGCAGCGTGATGGTGGCGAGCGTCTGGTTCTCGTCCTTGATCTCCACGCCCTCCTTGGCCTCAATGGCCTGGTGCATGCCCTCGCTGTAGCGGCGGCCGTGCAGCATCCGGCCGGTGAACTCGTCAACGATCATGACCTCGCCGGTCACGATGACGTAGTCCTTGTCCTTCTTGTAGAGCTCCTTGGCCTTCAGGGCATTGTTGAGGAAACTGACCAGCGGGGTGTTGACCGAGTCGTACAGGTTGTCGATGCCGAGCCAGTCCTCGACCTTCTCGACCCCGGACTCCAGAATCCCGACCGTCCGCTTCTTCTCGTCGACCTCGTAGTCGCCCTCGCCGTCCTCACCCCGGCGCAGTCTCGGCGCGATCTTGGCGAACTCGTGGTACCAGCGGCTGTTCTGGTCGGCCGGACCGCTGATGATCAGCGGCGTGCGCGCCTCGTCGATGAGGATCGAGTCGACCTCGTCCACGATCGCGAAGTTATGCCCGCGCTGGACGCACTCCTCCAGTCCCCAGGCCATGTTGTCTCTGAGGTAGTCGAAGCCGAACTCGTTGTTGGTCCCGTAGGTGATGTCAGCTTCGTACTGCTTGCGGCGCTCGTCCGGCTCCATCTGGGCCAGGATCACGCCCACCTCAAGCCCCAGGAACCTGTGGATGCGGCCCATCCACTCCGCGTCACGCTTGGCGAGGTAGTCGTTGACCGTGATGACGTGCACGCCCTTGCCCGACAGGGCGTTCAGGTACGCCGGCAGCACGCCGGTGAGGGTCTTGCCCTCACCAGTCTTCATCTCGGCGATGTTGCCCATGTGCAGGGCGGCACCACCCATGAGCTGCACATCAAAGTGGCGCTGGCCCAGCGTTCTCTTCGCGGCCTCCCGGATGCTGGCGAACGCCTCGGGAAGCAGCTCGTCGAGTGTCTCGCCGTCGGCATGCCGCTGCCGGAACTCGTCAGTCAGCGCGCGAAGCTCAGTGTCGCTGAGCGCGGCAAAGTCTTCTTCGATCGAGTTGACCTGGTCGGCGATCCGCTTCAGCTTGCGCAGGATCTTGCCCTCGCCGGCGCGAAGGACACTGTCGATGATTGCTGGCACTTCTGGTAACGCTCCTCGCGGGGATCATCTGGCTACTGGCCTGGCTCGGTGCCCCTGCCCCTTGCCTGGATGATCGTGCGACAGGCTAAGGACATGCGGCTGACCGGTACCACCACGCTCACAGTCATGGTAGGCGAGATAGGGGACCTAAGCCGAGTCACCGCAGCCGACCGCGCACCTGAGGGGGCGACTGCCGACCTTCGCTCGGACCCAA
>Ga0302325_10031295_pt1 | contig 10948 bp, 10 predicted proteins | sample Palsa_T0_2_FD_201948 | JGI IMG/M metagenome (GOLD analysis project Ga0302325, IMG submission 201948) | Peat permafrost microbial communities from Stordalen Mire near Abisko, Sweden - Palsa_T0_2 | ecosystem: Environmental > Terrestrial > Soil > Palsa > Peat permafrost | place: Sweden: Abisko... | reverse complement strand
GCATGGGGAGCTCGAACCTTTGCGCGCGCTAACCGAGGCGGGACGGCCGCTCGATGCGCTGCTTGCCGCGGCCTTCGGCGATGTCACATCGCTTCGATCGCTTCTGCCGCAAACGACGGGCGAAGACGTGGCACTGGCGTTCGGTCTCGCCGTGATCAATCGACACGTCGAGGCCGCCCGGCTCGCACTCGAAGCCGGGGCCGACGTCAATGCGTTTCTGCCCGTTCACACGCACAGCACGGCATTGCACGAGGCCGCCGGTGACGACAACGTGCCGATGATTCAAATGCTGCTCCGCGCAGGCGCACGCCGCGACATCCACGACAAGCTCTGGGACGGCACGCCACTCGGCTGGGCGGCGTTCGCCGGCAATGCAGCTGCCCGGGCCGCCCTCAGTGCCAAAGAGGATGCCTAAGCGCTCTGCGTCGAGAGCAACACCGCGTCGCAACGCGCGCTTGCACGCCCAGGAAAGCACCTCTGCGGGCACGGAAGCCACGACGTATGATGCGACCGATCGTGCTCCTTCGCTCCCTCGGCGCAGCGGCGCTAGCCACCGCCATGTCGGTTGGGCCTGCATCTGCAGCGGATCAGGCTCCGGCCGCAACGCCGGCATGCCCTCAGGGCAGCCTTTTTGCCGTTATCGACGGCACAACGGGTTTGCCGGCGGCGTGCCCAGTCGCGGCCGGTACGCTTCTGCTGGAAAGTTTGTATTACCAAAACGCATCGCGGACCGGCGGCAGCGCGCTTGCGGCCTACCCGATGTTTCGCCTGCGCGAAGGGCTGACCGGCCGTACCGAACTCGTGCTCGACACGCCGTCGCAGATTGCCGAATCGGGTCTCGACGGAGCGGGTCTCTATCCAAGAAGTTCGCCCGGCTTCGGAGTCAACTACGCGTTCGCCGAAACGTCGCACGCAGCACTCGGACTGGGCGTTGAAGACCGCCCGCCTTCCTCGCTCTTCGCAACGAACCTCTCGCAACCAAAATACGCCGTCGATGTGACGTCGCTTTACCGTTTGACGCAGACTGTCTCGCTCGACGCACTTGTGGCGGGTGAGACTTCGCGTACGCTCGGCGTCGAGCGTGTCCTTCCCGCGATGGACCTCGGCGTCGGCTACGATTTCGCGCCGGACACGGAACTTTCAACCGACCTCGGCACGCGTTTCGTCAGACGGCGCGCGCATTGGCAGGGATTCGGCGATTTCTCGATCACGCAACTGCTGCGAAAAAACTTGGCCTTCGACACCGGAATCGGAACCACGTTCAATCCGGTCTCGAACGCGAAAGCACACTACATCGCGGCCGGCTTAGACTTTCGCCACTAGCGCGAACCTATGTTTCCGGCGCGAGCGCCGAAGCTTCCAACGGCACCGGTGCGATAACGCGTGTCGCCGGCCAAATGCGACCTTGTTGAAAACGGCGCTCGACCAAAACGTGAAAGCCGTACGCAATCCAGACGGTCAACGGCACGAATACGAAAAACGACAAGCCCGCGAGGATCCAGGTCGAATGCGTGTACAGGCCCGTCAGCGCGACCAGAAGGCGCAAGATCGGGAAGTGCACCAGGTACACGCTGTACGAGAACGCGCCAAGGGCGCACAGCGGGCGGAATTCGAGCGCGCGAACCGCCACCTTCGCGGGCTTCGCGAACGGTCCGGGCGTCCCGCGCCGCACGTACAGAAAGAACGCGCTCACCGCAAGCCCCAGCAGCAGGTTCTGCAACCAGCCCGCGCCATAGGGCGCGTCGATGCCCGAGGCCCATACGGCGACCGGCGTTGCGAGCGTCGCCGCGAACCAAATCGTGCCCCACGGAATGCGATCTTCTTGTCGCTGCAATTCGGGGAAAGCCGGATTGGCGAGCGCGCAGGTGGCGACGCCGAGCGCGTAGAGGATCACAAACCAGGGCCGCACCCAATCGAGCCAACCATGGAAGAGAAAATGGGGCGCAAGCGACAACACGCTCACGGCGACCAGCGGACGCCAGACGCCGAAGCGCCGCATTGCGGGTAACAACACGAGTGCGAACAGAACGTAGCACTGAAACTCGAGTGCGACGTTCCAAAGCGGATCGCTGATATAGAGCATCGTGCGCGGGTCCAAATTGTGAATCAGTAGCACGTGCGCGGCGAGACCGATCGAAAAGGCCTTGAGGTGAACCGGCACCTGCGCGACGGCGCTCCAAATCAAGAAGAGCAGAACCGATAGTGCAAGGGCCACATAGTAGGGCCCGAGCAGACGCTCCGCACGGCGCCGCAGAAAGCCTCGCTCACCGGCCGGCAGCTTCCATTGCGCCGAGCGCGCAATCGGGACCGTAAGAAGGTAGCCCGACATAACGAAGAACGCCGCGACCCGGAAATCGCCATATCGGATCCAGTCGGTGAGCCGGTGGTAGAGGGCCGGTATGCCGGCGGGATTCGCTTGAACGATCATGTTGTTCAAGTGAAAGAGCGTCACGTAGATCGCCGAGATCCCGCGAATGCCGAACATATAGGGAATCTTTCGTGCCTGGGTCGCCACCGTGTCCTATCGTACACGAGGACGGCAAGCACGCCTGCGGGACCCCGGGTCGAGACGCTCTAGGCCTTTGTGCCCTGGAGCGGCACCGCGACGGGACCCGCTGCCGAAGGCGGTGCCGCTTCGCGCGATCCCGCCCGCCGGTCGCCCGAGCGCTTTTCGGAGAACATGCGTTTGTCGGCGTGTGCCAGCAATTGCGCGAAGTCGACGCCGTCGTCGGGGCAGAAGCTCATTCCCACGCTGCAACTGAGCGCAAGCAGCGTGCCGTCGACGGCGATCGGGACTTTGAGGGCGGCTACGATGCGATCGGCCACCGTCCGAACGTGAGCCACCGTCGCGACGCCGGAAATCAGCAAGGCGAACTCGTCACCGCCCAGCCGCGCGGCGACGTCTTGCCGGCGCACGCAACTGCTGATCCGCTCCGCGATCGTGCGCAGCACGATATCGCCGGCCTTGTGGCCGTGCATGTCGTTGATCGTTTTGAAATCGTCGACGTCGGCGTAGATCACACCGAAGTTGAAGCCTTCCTTCGTATGACGCATGATCGCCTCGTTCGCTTTTGCCTCGAAGACGCGCCGGTTCGGAAGAGCGGTGAGCATATCGCTCTCGGCCATCGTCTCCACGCGCCAGCCATCGATCAGCGTCACGATGATCAGGTAGGTTGTGAGCGCGATCGAAGCGACGCCGATGACGCCGACGAAACGAGCCTGGAAGATGATCCGGTCCGATTCCGATTCCGCTTGGATGACCGGAGCGACTAATGCCGAGCGAAAGTTGCGTTCGCTCGCACGGTACGCGTCGATTAGGAATTTTTGGCTTCGCTCGAGGGCAAACGCATGTTCGCGATGTCCCGACCGCACCGCCGCCATCTCCGCGAACAGAAGCGTTTGAACGCGCTGCTCAGCGTCGGTCGTGGCCCGCAGCCGAAGCGACAGCAGCGGAGAGACCGACCGCGAGGCATTTTTCAGGGCGATGATGGCCGCCAGCGCATGCTGCCCGGTTTGATTCTTTTCGAGCATCCTCGGCTGCCCGGTAGCGACGTAGGAGTGTACTCCGGCGGCTTCGCTCAGAAGGGCCGACTGCACGTCTCGCTGTTGGCTCGAGAGAATGGCAAGATGCCCGACCGCGTGTAGCTCGTCTTGAACCTCAAGCGTGTCGAGCGCGATCGTCCAAAACAACGCCAGGGTCACGACCAAAGCGGCGCTCAACAGGACCGCCAGCTGGGTCGTGCCGCGGCGCAGAAAACGTGAGGCCGGATTCTTCGTGTACGACCAGCGCTTCGCGAGGCGGCGCTCGGTTCCAACGAGGTGGATCAAAAATGCCTTCCTGACTACCTGTCCCGGGGAGGGACATATCGTTAATTTCGGTCATTTCGCTTCCACGAGCGGACAATAAGCGTTCCGATGTGATCCTCGCCACCGATTGAAAGCAAGGAAGCGCGCATCAACAAGCGACTTGATAATCGAGAGGAACCGGGCGTTGAGGGGTACGAACGCGCAGACAGTGCCGCCGGACACCAATAACGGCGAACGCCGCGTTCGCATCCGCATCGATCCCTCGGACCTCGCGCTCGAAATCATTTCGATCGTAGTCGCGATCCTACTGGCACTGGCCGGCAACGCGCTCGTCGGACAGTTGCAAACCAACTGGCAAGTGGAGCGAGCGCGCGCTTCGATCACCCAGGAACTCGGTGACAACGCGCAATCGATCGCTCGCGTTCATCCGCGCCACGTCGCCAAATGCCAGGTCTTGCAGCGACTGGCCCAGCGCGGAGCCGACCGTCGCATTTCGTATACCGACTACCAGAACGCGCTCGGCCGCGTGCTGCCGTTAGTCGTGCCGCCCCTCGAATCAACTGCCTGGACGATTGCCGTTACGAGCAACGTCTCCTCAAATTTCGACTACGGCACGCGCGCAGACTTGACGCGGCTCTACAACTCGCAGCAGCGTTTCCTCGATCTCTCGAACGACCTGCAGAGCGATTTCCGGCCGCTCGTCTTTACACGCGATCTCGATTTCTTCTTGGTCGCGCGCAACGCGGCACTCGACTGCAGCTACGTCGTAGCCGGAGAAAGCCGCTTGTCGACGGCGTACGGTCAAGAGGCCATGCGGCTGAAGTAGGCTAGTCTAGCTGCTGAGAACGAGCGTCTCTTCCTTTTCGCGCTCCGGTGACCACAGCCCAAGCGCGGCAAGGGCGTTCATTCGCGCACGATGATGCAGCGCTGCTTGCGCGGGCGCTACGTTCGCATCGTTTCCTTTCCAGATGTTGAGCGCAGCTTGTTGCAACGCGCGTCCGTAGGAGAACGTCAGCGGCCAGGGCGCGTGGGCGTCCTTGGCAAGGACGTTGATCTCGTTGAGGTGCGCGGTCGCTTCGACATCAGCCTGACCGCCGGAGAGAAAGGCGATACCGGGAACCGCCGCCGGCACGTAGCGCAAGAGCACGCTCAACGTCTCCTCAGCAACCTCGCGAACCGAATTCTTCGTGCCCGATTTTTGGCCGGCAATCACCATGCTCGGCTTGAGTATCATTTCTTCGACGACCACGTTGGCACGGTGGAGTTCGTTGAAGACGTGATGGAGCGTGCGCTCGTGGACGCGGAAGCTCGTCTCGATCGAATGTGATGCGTGGTCACCGTCCATCAAGATCTCGGGCTCGACGATCGGAACGAGACCGCCCGCCTGGCAAATCGCCGCGTAGCGCGCGAGCGCGTGGGCATTGGCATGGATGCACGCGTCGCTCGGAATGCCGGTCTTCTCGTCGATCGCGATCACTGCGCGCCACTTGGCAAAGGTCGCGCCGAGCTTGACGTAGGCGTCAACCCGTTTAGCGAGACCGTCGAGCCCCTCGGTCACCTTTTCATCGGGGCCGGCCAACGCCATCGGTTGCGCGCCCGTGTCGAGCTTGATCCCGGGCTGCACGCCGTCTGCTTGCAAGATCTCGACGAACGTTTTTCCGCGGAGGCCGTTTTGATGAATCGTCTCATCGTAAAGGATCACGCCGCTGAAATGCGCACCGAACTCCGGCGTCGTGAAGAGCAGGTCGCGATATTTGCGGCGCATCTCCTCGGTTTGCGGGATGTTGAGCGGCGCGAAGCGCTTTGCCGCGGTGCCCGTGCTCTCGTCGGCGGCCAGGATACCCTTGCCGGGGGCAACCAGCGCTTTTGCGACCGATGCGAGTTGGGTGCTCATGAAGGTGTATGCTCCTTGAGAAGAGTCTGCGATGTGGTTCCGTTGAGGTGGGAGTGGTTGACGAAGGCCTGAAGGTCGTGCTTTCCGTCGACCATGCGCATCGTATCGGTCAGCGACGAGATGATGATCGACTGCGTGTAGGCACTGCCGCGAACGTAGCTTACGCCCTGCAACAGTTCGCCGTCGGTAACGCCCGTCGCCGCCAGCATGGCGAGGTCGGACTGGCAGAGGTCGTCGAGGCGCAGGACTTTGTCCGGGTCGACGCCCTCTTTCTTGGCGACTGCATCTTCGCCCGGGCGCAGCCACAGCCGGGCTTGCATGTCGCCGCCCAAACATTTCACGGCGCAGGCTGCCACCACGCCCTCGGTCGCGCCACCGATACCCATCAGCATATCGATGCGGCTGCGCTCTTCGAGCGCGGCGATGATCCCGTTGGCGATATCGCCGTCGCCGAAAATGCGAACGCGCGCGCCGATTTCGCGCAGCGCTTTCACCTTCTCATCGTTGCGCGGGCGTTCGAGCAAAGCGACCGTGATCTCGGTGACGGGGCGGCCCATTTGTTTTGCTACCGCGCGCACGTTGTCTTCAACGCTGGCCTCGATAGAAATCGCACCTTTACCCGCTTTTCCGACGATGATCTTGTCCATATAGGCGATGTGCGTGTGAAACAGCGAACCGCGTTCGGCCGCAGCGAGAACCGAGATCGCCCCATGACCGCCTTTTGAGGCGAGCGTCGTGCCGTCGATCGGATCGACCGCAACGTCCATCTTGGGACCGTCGCCCGTGCCGATGTGCTCTCCGATATAGAGCATCGGTGCTTCATCCTTCTCGCCCTCGCCGATCACGACGACGCCGTCGATGTCGACTTCGCCGAGAACGCTGCGCATCGCATCGACGGCCGCCTGATCGACGGCATTCTTGTCGCCGCGCCCCACCAGGCGCCCGGAAACGATGGCCGCCGCTTCGGTACAGCGGAGAAATTCCAACTCGACCCGTGCGTCAATCCGGCGCCTATTCATCAAGCCTACCTTGGCGTGCGCTTTCAAAATCCATGCCGTCCGGGGGTGGGGGAAAGCTTCTCCGTCGAAAGCGCCCGCGCATGGCGACTCTCACCGCGCCGGCCCTGCGCGAACGATTCCCGACGCTCACCGACGCGACGTACCTCGTATCGCATTCGATGGGCGCGGCGCCCGTCGGTGCGCGCCAGGCCCTCGAAACGTACTGGCACGACTGGTCACAGGAAGGCCCCGAAGCCTGGGAGCGCTGGCTCCCAGCGATGAGCGAGGTCGCGAACAACGTCGGTAGCATCTTCAAGGCTCCGCCCGGTACGGTATCCCTTGGGCCGAACGTTTCTTCGCTCCAGGCTGCAGTAGCGTCGTCTCTTTCGTTCACGAATGGCCGGGACGAAGTCGTCATCGAATCGTTGCAGTTTCCGAGCGTCGCCTATGTCTGGGATGCCTGGCAGCGTTACGGCGCGCGGCCGGTCGTCGTTCCCTCCGAAGACGGCCGAACGACCACGGCCGAGCGCATTTGCAATTCGATCGGCGAGCGCACCGCGCTCGTCGTTCTTTCACATGCGGCCTACGTGTCGGGCGCGCTGATCGACGTCGCCGCGGTCGCGGCTCGCTGTCGCGAGACCGGTGCGCTGTTCGTGCTCGACGTGTATCAAACGACCGGAATCTATCCGTACGACGTCGCCGCACTCGACATCGACATCGCAATCGGCGGAAGTCACAAGTGGCTCTGCGGCGGTCCCGGCTGCGCCTTCATCTACGTGCGTCCCGGACTGCGCGAAAAGCTTTCGCCCGCAGTCACCGGTTGGATGGCGCACGCGAGCCCATTCGCCTTTGAAGAACCACCGATTCGGCTTTCCACAAACGCTCACCGCTGGAATACCGGAACGCCGACGATTCCCGGATATCTTGCCGCCCGCGCGGGGCACGACGCGATCCGCGAACTCGGCGTCGAGGCGATCCGGGCGCACAACGTGCGTTTGACGAGTCTCCTAGCCGAAGGCGCGCTCGAGCGCGGCTTTACCGTGCCGACGCCGCTCGAGCCCGAACACCGCACGGGCTGGATCGGCATGGACTTCGAAGGTGCGGCGCAGGCCACCCAAGCCCTGATCGCGCGGCGCGTTTTCGTCGATTATCGCCCTGGCTGCGGCATTCGCGTGAGCCCGCATTTTTACACGAGCGATGCGGAGATTGAAAACTTCTTCAGCGAACTCGACGCGGTCCGCCCGAAGCCTTGACGACATTACGCCGCTTCAGCCGTTTTTGCACGCTCGCCGGCTCGGCCGCGCTCGCGTTGGCCGTGTGCGCGCAGAGCGCGCCGGCCCAACTTGGGCCGAGCCCGGCACCACTTGTTTCACCCGCCGCGAGCACGGCGCCCGCGCTGCTGCCCGCGCCGAACGCGAGCCCGAGCGGACCGCCCGAGCATCTGCCTCCCTGTCGCGTCGCGCTTGCGAAACTGATCACGAAGCTCGACTCGAGCGAGAACATCGCGGGCGATTTCTTTGTGTTTGCACTCGACGGACCGCTGCACGGCGACGGCACGTTTCCCGATTTGCCGGTCGGCACGCGCGGAAACGGTATCGTCAGTTACGTCGACCGGCCCGGTAGCGGCGGTCAGCCCGGGCGCATCATCGTCGAACCGCGCTTTCTTCTCTTGCCGGACGGGAGCCATTTGCAGGTCACGGTCGATCCGCAGCTCTCCCAAGGCTTCGCGCAAGGAAAGACGGCGAACCTCAATCCGCTGCTGCAGTTCATTCCCGGCATGGGCCTCGTCGTGAACGGTTACAACGCCCTGCACAATGGACGTGAAGTTTTGCTTCCGCCCGGCACGACGTTTCGGATCATCGTCGGCGACGGGCTCGCGACCGGCGACTGCTACGTGCCGCGCTTACCCGACACGCCCTGAAGTCGCACCGGCTCAGACCGACAATGCCGCGATCATCTCGGCGTGCACGCGGCCGTTGCTCGCAAGCGTCGATCCGCCGGCAACGGAGAAGGCGCCGCCGTCGATCGCGCTGACGGTGCCGCCCGCTTCGCGCACGATCAGCGCACCCGCCGCAACATCCCACGCTTTGAGATCGAATTCCCAGAACGCTTCGAAGCGCCCGGCCGCGACGAAGACCATGTCGAGCGCTGCCGTGCCGTCGCGGCGCACGGCTTGAGCGAGGTGCGAAAGCCGCGCAAAGTGTGCGCCGTTGCGCTCGTACTTGGCGGGATGGAACCCGGTACAGACAAGTGAATCCGCCACCAGTTCGATCGGACTCGTCGCCAACGGCCGCCCGTTGCAGGTCGCGCCTCCGCCCAGCTCCGCGGCGTAGAGTTCGCCGAGGACCGGCGCGTACACGACGCCGGCAAGGACTTCGCCCGCGCGTTCGTAGGCGATCGAGACGCAGTAGAGCGGATAGCCATGCGCGTAGTTTGTCGTACCATCGAGCGGATCGATGATCCAACGCTCGTCGCTCGTACCCGCATGCGAACCACCCTCTTCGCCAAGGATGGAGCTGCTCGGAAACCCGGCCCGTAACCGGGTGACAATCAGCTCCTCGCTCGCACGATCCGAGGCCGTCACGAGGTCTCCGCGTGTTCCCTTGTCTTGCAGTTCGAGCGGAAGACCCACTCGGCCCAGCAGCAGCGTGCCCGCTTCTTGGGCCGTGTCGATCGCAATCTGTAGGGGGTTCACACGACTCCTTGGAGAGAACACGGCTCGGTGAGATACGAACGGCTCTTTGTCGCGCTTGAAGCGGTGCTCCTCGCGCTATGGGCGGGAGCGATGGCCGGCTTCGCCTTCATCTTTGCGCCGGTTGCGTCCCGGCACATCGGGAACATGGAAACCTTTGCGGCAATGATTGCGGCCGTCATTCGCGCCCTGACCGCGTTCGGTAATGTTTGCGGCGCACTCGCCGTCGCGCTGTCGCTCGCCCGCGCGTTTTCGCCACGGGCGCGCACGCTCGCTTGCGTGCGTATTGGGCTCGTCGCCGTGGGGCTTGCGGCGAGTGCCTACGAGACGAGCGCCATCATGCCGCGCATGGAGGCGACCGCGGCGCAGATTCCGGGACCGATCGACTCCGTTCCAAAGACGGACGCACGTCGTATCGCCTACGACCGCGAGCATACGAACTCGACGCGCGTTTACGGTCTTGCCTTCCTATGCGTCCTCGCAGCGGTCGCGCTCGTGCCGTTCGGGCGCCGCTCGGAGTGACCGAAACCGGCCTAGTGGGTTGACCGGCTCGATTTGCGCCACCTATACTCGTAGACGGCATCTCGATAGGTGAGGCGTCTGCGTAACATACAAGCCGCTGCCCCGAAACGTCGAAAGACGCCAAGCTGGGTAGAACAGGTTCCCCCGGATTAAGGGGGCGCTCAAAGCGGCTGAGCTTTCCGGGATTCTCCTGAATCTCGGCAAGCTCTACGGTACGCAGTGCCAAAGCTCGAAGCGACGGAGATGTGGGTAGCCCTCTTGCTTTGAGAGGTCGTGCCTTCTGATCGGTCGCGGAAGTGACCGGTCTTTTTTGTTGCTAGTAGCAGCTGCGGACGAAAGGAGTGCGAAACGTGGGCTTCCATGACGGATACCTCTCCACGCTCGTCGGGCGCTCGACCGTCATCGCAGGCGACGAATCGCACTCGATCGGTAAAGTCGCTGACTTTCTGGTAAAAAAGCCGGACGATACCTTCCCCCGCATCGACGGCATCGTCATCAAAACCAAAGACGGCCCGCGCTACAGCCCGATGGCCTCCGTGCTTGATGTCGACGCAAGTGGCTCGGTCGTCCTCAAAGAGCTGCCGGTCGGCGCGGTGATCCCGGAGAGCGAAGCGCTCTACCTCGTCCAGGACCTCTTCGACAAACAAATCGTCGACGTCGACGGTCGCAAGGTCGTTCGCATCAACGACCTCGAGATCGCCAACACCGGCGGCACGCTGCGCGTGGTCGCGGCCGATATCGGCGTGTCGGGACTCCTGCGCCGGCTTGGCGCGGGCCGGATCGCGCAGCATTTGCTCGACCGCATTCCCAATTCGCTGATCGCTTGGGACAACGTCGCGCCGATTTCCGACGTGAATCCGGCCGAGGTGCAGCTGTCGGTTTCCGGGTCGCGGCTTTCGCGACTCCATCCCTCGGAACTGGCCGACATCATCAGCGACCTGTCGGCCCGCGATGCGGCGCGCGTCGTACAGTCGCTCGACGATGAGACGGCGGCCGATGCCTTCGAACATTTGGACGCGGACGTCCAGCAATCGA